>JAABUK010011746.1_pt1 | contig 11308 bp, 8 predicted proteins | sample 5559141 | NCBI WGS metagenome assembly JAABUK01 (sample SAMN10711869, study PRJNA513367) | rock metagenome | isolation source: Antarctica rocks | place: Antarctica: Victoria Land, Pudding Butte nord | collected 2016-01-03
TCGGTCCTGGACTACATCCGGCATCCGGTTCATGTAGACAATCTCACGCATGCAATCTGGGCCGAGGAGCGTGAAATGGTGCTAACTTCGGCCCTCAAACGCCAAAAACCTCGAAAAACCGTGCCATTATCGTGATGGACTACCGAATTCCCGGCCAACGATCATTAGAATTCCCGGCCCCTGACCCCGGTAGGTTGTCCCATTTCGGCTCTCAAGAGACCGGAGCAAAGGGATGGTCACCGATCGTCAATTCAGGAGGCTGCGGAAGTTGCTCCAGACCGAAGACACACTCGCCAACGCCGCCGACCGGGCCGAGCTCGACGAGAAGACGGTACGCAAGTACCGCGACTCCGACTCGCTGCCCAGTCAGCGACGAGTCCCTCATACCTGGCGGACCCGGCAGGACCCGTTCCAGGACGTCTGGCCCGAACTCCTCGAACTGCTCCGGCTCAACCCGGGCCTCCAGGCCAAGCCCCTCTTCCTTGACCTGCAACGCCGCTTTCCCGGTCGGTTCCCCGACGTCCAGCTCCGCTGCCTGCAACGCCGGATCAAACGGTGGCGGGCCCTCGAAGGGCCGCCCAAGGAGGTGTTCTTCGCGCAGATCCATGAGCCGGGACGGCTCGCCGAGAGCGACTTCACCTGCATGGCCAAGCTCGGCGTCACCATCCTCGGCCAGCCGTTCGACCACCTGGTCTATCACTTCGTCCTCACCTACTCCAACTGGGAGGCCGGCACCGTCTGCTTCTCCGAGAGCTTCGAGAGCCTCAGCGAGGGCCTGCAGAACGCCTTGTGGGAACTGGGAGGAGTCCCTCGGCGACACCGCACCGATCGCTTGACCGCGGCGGTCAACAGCGACCCCGAATCCGAGTTGTTCACTCGACGCTACCAGGGATTGCTCGCCCATTATGGCCTCGAAGGCCAGGCGATCCAGCCCCGGAAGGCCAACGAGAATGGCGACGTTGAGCAGAGTCATCACCGCTTCAAACAGGCCGTCGATCAGGCCCTGATGGCCCGTGAGTAGCAATGGAACAGTAAACTGGAATAAGGATCGCCATGGGCTACGCGACGACGAGAATGGGCCGGCTCCTCACGGTGACACCTCGAGGACGGGGCGATCTCCGCTTCTCCGCTCGAGGTCGCGTCTTGGGAACCCCGGGTCGTCGGGGGCCTGGAGACCATAGAGCCGCGCGAAGGGCCCGCCCCGGGCCAGCAAGGCCGTCGGCTCCCCCTGCTCGATGATCCGCCCCGCCTCCAGGACCACGACGCGATCGACGAAGCGGATCGTGGCCAGGTGGTGCGCGATGGTGATCGTCGTGCGGCCGGTCGCCGCACGCTCCAACGCCTCCAGGACCAGGCGTTCCGAGGCGGCGTCCAGTCCGCTTGTCGGCTCGTCCAGGATCAGGATCGGGGCGTCGCGGAGGATCGCCCGGGCGATCGCGATCCTCTGCTTCTGGCCCCCCGAGAGCGTGGTGCCCCGCTCCGCCACCCAGGACGCGTAGCCGTCGGGAAGTCGGCGGATGAACTCGTCGGCGTGGGCGGCGACGGCGGCCGCGATGACCTGGGAGTCCGTGGCGTCGGGGCGTCCGAAGGCGATGTTGTCGCGGATGGCCCCGCTGAATAGCAGCGCATCCTGGAGCACCAGGCCCACCTGGTCGCGGAGCGAGGCGAGCGTGAAGTCGCGGGCGTCCCGGCCGTCGACCAGGACCGCCCCGCCGCAGGGGTCGAACAGGCGGGGGATCAGGCCCACCAGCGTGCTCTTGCCCGCGCCGGTCGTCCCCACGATCGCCACCCGCTCCCCCGGGGCGATCGCCAGGTCAAGCCCGTGCAGGACATCCCGCCCGGGCTCATATCCGAACGTGACGCCGCGGAACTCGATCCCCCCCCGCAGGGGCGGGGCCTGTCGGACCCCGGGCCGATCGACGACCTCGCGCTGCGTGCCCAGCACGTCGCCGATCCGCTCGGCCGCGACCGTCGCCTTATTCGCGGTGTAGGAGAATCGGGCCAGCGCCTTCATCGGCGCGTACAGGTTCGTGACGTAGGCGAAGAAGATGACGAGGTCCCCGGTCGTCAACTCGCCGGCCATCACGCGGGTCGAGCCGAACCACATGACCATCGCCAGGCCGACGGCGGCCAGGACGTCGACCAGGGGGGCGACGCGGGCCTGGTAGCGGACCCCCTCGAGGTAGGCGTCCAGGCTGCTCTGCCCCTGGGCCCGGAACCGCTCGTCCTGCTGATCCTCCTGGGCCAGGCCCTGGACGATGCGGATCGAGGCCAGCGTCTCCTGGGCCACCGAGGCGAGCAGGCCGTCGCTGGAGCGGGCCCGCCGGGCGGCCGCCTTGATCCGCCTCGTGTAGCGGTAGACGGCGCCGAAGAGCAGCGGGGTCACGGAGAGCGCCGCCAGGGCGAACCGCCAGTTCAGCCAGAACATCAGCCCGAGCATCCCGGCCAGCAAGGCGGCGTTGCTGACCAGCTGGATCGAGCCGTTGGCGACGAAGTCCTGGACCGATTGGATGTCGGAGGTCAGCCGTGTCGTCAGGTCGCCGGCACGCTGGCGGTCGTGGAACCGCAGCGAGAGCCTCTGCATGTGCGCGAACAGGGCGCGGCGCAGCGCGAACGCGAACCGCTGGCCGACCCCGCCGAGGGAATGGGTGAAGTAGTAGGTCAGGGCCCCGGTCCCCAGCGCGATCAGCAGGGTGGTGAGGCAGGCACCGCGGAGGACGGCCGTCGAGCCGGCCGGTGCCGCGTCGAGCCAGGGCCCGAGCAGGGGCACGCGGCAGCGTCGATCCGTCAAGACCCGATCGATCACGACCTTCAGCGGCCAGGGCCTGAGGACGGTGAGGGCCGCGTCGGCGACCATCGCCAGCGTCGATAACGCGAGCGTCACGCGGAATGGCCGCAGCAGCGGGGAGAGGGTCGTCGGCCAGCAGTGGCGGGTCGCCCCCCGTGTCTTGCTCCTGACCTCAGGCATGAGCCCCCCCCGCATCTGGGGTGTGGGCCGCGATGCGCGGGATCTCCAGGACGCCCCTGTCGTCCTCGATCCGCAGGGCGTCGCCGTGCGAGCCGGAGGCCGCGACCAGGCCGCCGAGGACGCGGCCCGCGGCCTCGCCTCGCAACAGCTTCGGCTGATAAGCCACGCGGGGGTCGCGGTTCTTGACGTAGAGAGGATAGGCCTCGACCACCGTGCGCGTCGCCTCGAACCGGAGACCGACCAGGAGCCCCTCGCCGCGGCTGTTGCCCGAGCCGAATGCGAAGTTGCCCACGCTGTAGAAGATCGGGCAGCCGCGGTGGACCTCCATGGGCTGGACGACATGGGGGTGGTGCCCGATCACCGCGTCGGCCCCGCACTCGACGGCGAAGCGGGCCTTGTCGCGGTCCTCCGGGGAGGGCTCGCGCTCGTACGGGACCCCCCAGTGGAATGCCACCACGATCCGGTCGACCCGGCCGCGGAGGCCGGCGATGTCGGCGTGCAACGCTTCCGGCGGGTCCATAGCACCGCCCGGGGCGTCGTCGGACGCGGCGCATCGCCGGTTCCAGTAGTAACCCAGCAGGCCGATGCGCAACGGGCCGGACCCGAGGATCGCCGCGCGATGGGCCGCCGCGCGATCGAGGCCGGCCCCCACGGGCTTTACCCCGACGGCGGCAAGGGCCTCGAGGGTCTCGACGACCCCTTCGGGGCCACAGTCCATCAGATGGTTGTTTGCCAGGGTGACGGCGCGGATTCCAGCACGAGCCAGCGAGCCGGCGAGCCGGGGGTCCACCCGATAGGAATAGGTCCGGTCGGCCTTCGGGGCGCGGCGGGCGAACGGCCCCTCCAGGTTCCCGAGCACGACGTCCGCCCGTCGCAGCAGCGGGAGCACCCCGCCGAACGGGTAATCCTCGCCGAGTTCCGCCAGGAGGGGGCGGGCGCGGCCGCCGAGCATGATGTCGCCGGCGGCCAGGATCGAGAGGCGGGGCTCGCCACGAGCCTCGACGATCGCGGCCACCTGATCGCCCGAGAGGATCTCCCCCGAAGCCGGGATCCCCACCGGGCCGACGTGCCTCAGTAGCCTCCGCCTCCAGCCCGATGCCGGGAGGGGAGGATTCGCCTCAGTCATGGTGGCATCCTCCGTCAACAAGGCCGAGGAGGCCGGAGCCTACATCCCCACCCGAGCTTGCACCCGCGAAGGTTGGTCCCCGCCCGCCGTCCCGCATCCCGGGGAGGATCCCACGCCGCGCGAAGACGTCCAGGATCACGTCCCGGTGGCGGCCGGCGTGGTCGACCTCGTCGGCGTGAAATAGGGCCGCGAGGCCGACGGAGAAGCCCCGTCGCGATGCCCGGGCCGCACGTGCCGTCGTCCCGCCTCCCGTTCCTCCGATCAGCAGCAGGCCCCTCAACACGAGCAAGTCGGCCCGCCGCCGGCCCGGCGGACCCTCCGCGCCGAGGCGGGCCCGCAGGTCCCAGAGGGCCGCGCTCCAGATGGTCCCGTTGGCGTGGGGGTCGGCCCCGGGACCGTGATCGAAGTCTGCCATGGTTTTTTTCGATGCCAGGCTGCGCGGGTGGGTCTCTTCCCGGTCGTGGCGTCGATGCCAGGCCCAGATGTGGGGCGTGCCCAGCAAGGCGGCCGCCCAGTAGTCGCAGGTCCCTTCATCCATGGCCGTCTTGCGGTTGTCCTGACGATCCTCGCGTCGCAGGGCGTTGCCGCGGAAGTCGGCGGTGTGCCGGGTCAGGTGGTGGCCGTACTCGTGGTAGAGGATCCCGGCATTGTGCGAGGCGTTGGCCCGGTAGCGGCCGCCGGCGGTTTCGACCAGGCCCCCGTGGTCCGTCAACCTCCAGCCCGGCCCGAGGTGGATCTCCCCCGTCACCGCGAGCGGCTCGTGCTCGCAAACATCGTAGCGCCGCGCAGGGAGCCGATAGTGGCCCCCCTGGAAGGGGAGCCAGCGCTCCCCGCGCCTGACCCCGTCGCGGGTGCCGTCGGGCCGCGTGGTGACCGCGTGGTGGGCGTTGACCACCGCGACGACCGGGGGGAGCGAGGGTGCCCCCAGCTCGCGCAGCAGGTCGTCGACGAAGGATGCGACGAGGTCGAGATGGAAGTAGGTGTTCACCTCGCCGAAATGCGACGCCTGGACGTACCGCCCGACGAGGTCCGGGTCCGCATGCTCCGCCTTGTCGAGCCTGCCCCCGCCGCGACCCGGCTCGAACAAGAAATCCCCCGCCTCATCCGGGGCCGCGTCACCGATCGCGGCGGCGTGGACCGTCCCGCTAGCGGGATCGGGTGCGTTGACAAACCCAGCATTGCGCACCCGGACGAACCGGCCGCGGAGGCGGGGCGGGGCTTCGTCAGGTTCCTCGAGGTGCGGCAGGGGCACGACGGCCCGGGCGACCCGCCCCTCCAGGAGATGGCCCGGGTCGGGTTGCCAGAGATAAACATGTCCGAGCTTCATGCGACTTGCAAAACCTCCTCACGAAGTGCCCCGTCGGACACTTGGGGGGGCTCGACCGATAGTTCGGTGTCGACGCCCACTCGCGGAGGCGACAGTGACGCCAGCAGCCGTTCATTGAGGGCACCGTCCTGAAGTTCCCGTGCGGTGAGGCAGTCCACCCCGGTCGACGGGCCGGCCTCGCGCATCCCCAGCGGGCTTTGGGAGAGCAGGCCGGAGAGGGCGATCGGCTCGATCCCCCAATGTCGTAGCATCGACACCCCCGCCACCCCGGCCAGAGGATCACCCGCGGCGAACACCCAGGCGTCGACCCCCGCCCGGAACCGGGGCGACTGCAGCAGCCCTGCCGTCTCCCGCTGCATGAGGCCGTCGGCTACTTCGATCACGACCCACTCCGCACCGCAAACCCGGGCGTGGCCGACCATTTGGTCGTGGAGGTCGAGAAGACGCTCGGTCGAACAGAGGTAGGTCGAGGGCAGGCCCCCGTCGACGAAATCCAGCGCCACGCAGGCCCCCGCGTCCAGCATGCTCCAGGTGTCCTTACCGGTGGCCGTCCCCGTCAACTTGATGCCCGCGACCCGGTCAATCCCCCGCCGCAGGCCTCGGATCAGGCTCATCGCGGTGTAGGTCTTACCCGCGTCCATCGACGTCCCGCAGACGACCACGACACGAGGGCGATCCGCGGCCGCGGCCGCCGGGGGCAGGGCATGGTCGCCGAGCCGCAGCGGCCGGATCTGGGCGTCTCCGATGGCCCCCAGCAGGGCGAGCTTGCTCGGCTCGGACACCGCGGCGTGCTTGCTGTGCACCACGCCACAGAGGCCGCCCATCGAGAGCAGGTCGCAGCGGTCGCCGTCGCGACGGGCGTAGCCCTCGAACTGCTGAGTGGCGTAGCGGTTGCCGAAGACGACGGCCATCAGGTCGCCGACGTGCAGGGCGCACCGGCGTCCGTCGGAGAGTTCCAGGGCCGTGTTCTTGCCGATCTTCTCGACCCGGGCCAAGGCCACTTCCCCCGGCTCAGGTTCGAGAGGGAGGGGGAGCAGGCTGCGAAGGCTCGCCTTCGGCACCCGCCGCAAGGCGTAGGGGATCTTGGGACTGGTTGGGAAGTCAAGGATCCGGGGCATGGTTCACCTGGAGAAGAGGTGTCCGAGTTGAGGCGTCCGACGGCGGATCTCCAACAGCCCACGCCCTCCTCGATGGAGGATCCCGTCGCGGTTGGCAATTCGGATCGATGACAGAACTCTAAGTCATCTTCACCTTCGCGTCTTCGCTGGGTCTAGACCGACTTTTACAAATTAAGCGGGAGCAATGGGACGAACGTGGACGGATCGGATGGCGGAGGGGCGGGCAAAAGCGCCACGCTCCGGCGACTTTTCCGGGCCGATGCGTCGGCATCCGACGCTAGTTCGCTCAAGGGCATGCCCCGGCCTGCCTGGTAGCATGCAAACATGTTTGCTGTCATGGCGACGAAGCCGGAGGTCTGGAATGAAAGGGAATGCGGCCACATCCTCGAACGGTGAGTCCCCATCGGCGAACCGGGAATCCACCGAGTCCGCGGGGAACTCGATCGTCCGAAATATCTTCTCCATCCGGGGCACCGTTGCGTGGCGAGAGTGGCTGGAACGGTTTGCCGTCCACCAAAGGGTCACGCCGACGGCCCTGATCGATCGGGCTCTGACCGAGGCGGCTCGACGTGCCGGCTTCGACAAACCACCCCCGCGTCATTGACCGACCTGAGGGTCGCTACGTGCCGGATGGCCGCTCCGAGGATCATGTCGAACGCGAGCGGTCGCTTCGTTACTTCTCATCGTAGAACCACTGTTATACGTTGACTTCCGGGCCGACTCGGCGTATAAATCTGCCTGATTCCGACCCCGATCCCCCGAAAAACTCGACGTATAACGATGGCCCATGCCGCCGACCCCATCGAATCATTCGCCGGCTTCCTGGCCCAGGCCGAGCGGAGCCCCCTGACGATCAAGAATTATCGCGGCGACCTCGCCGCCTTCGCCGCCTGGTTCGAGGAGGTAAACGGCGAGCCGATGGAGCCGGCCAAGGTCACCCCAACCGACCTGAGGCAGTTCAAGCAATGGCTGGTCGAGCAACGGAAGCTCAAGCCCAGCAGCATCAACCGCAAGCTCGCCACCCTGAAGAGCTTCCTGACCTGGGCGGCGGCTGCGGGTATCGCCCCAAACCTACCGGTTCCCGCTCAGGGCCGATCCTGGAGCGGCCCTCGGCCCGTTCCCCAGGAACGACCGGGGCCACGCTGGCTCGACCGCCGCGAGCAGAACGCCCTGCTACGAGCGATCGAACGCGCGGGGAAGGCGCGAGACCTCGCCGTCGTCCGGCTCCTGCTCAACACCGGCCTGCGGGTCCAGGAACTCTGCGACTTGACGTGGAGAGACGTCGCGCTCTCCGAACGCAAGGGCCTGCTGACGGTCCGCCAAGGCAAGGGCGGAAAGCATCGCCAGGTGCCGCTCAATCAGGATGCCCGAACCGCGCTGACCGCCCTGGGTTATCCGCAGCATGCGGGCGAGGAGGTCGTGATCCTTCGGGGCCAGCGCGGACCGATGACACCCCGGGGGGTCCAGTCGCTCCTGGCCCGGTACGGAGCCCAGGCTCGACTCAACGACCTTTCACCCCATGCCCTGCGCCACACTTTCTGCAAGAACCTGATCGACGCCGGGGTCGGTTTGGAACAGGTTGCCGCCCTTGCCGGACATGAGAGTCTGGAGACCACCCGACGCTATTGCACGCCGTCTCGCCTCGACCTGGAGCGGGCTGTCGAGCGGATTGGCGAGAGTGAATAAGCCCGGCGCGACGAAGGAGGGCAAGGATGCCCGTCGACTTCCTGACCCGAGAGCAACAACGGCGTTACGGCCGCTACGCTGGCGAACCGTCGCCCGCCCAGCTCGAACGCTACTTCCACCTCAATGACAAGGATCGGGGACTCATCGCCCGGTGCCGGGGTGATCACACCCGCCTCGGGTTCGCCGTCCAGCTCGGCACGGTACGGTTCCTGGGCACTTTCCTCGCCGACCCGTTCGAAGTCCCGCAGGGAATGGTTGCCTACATCGCCAGGCAACTGGGCATCGCCGACACCGGAGGTTTGAAACGCTACGCCGCAGGAGAAATGCGCCGCGATCACGTCACCGAGATCCGTCGCGGCTACGGCTACCGCGACTTCCACGAGGGGTCCGAGCCCGCAGCCCTATCCCGCTGGCTCGCAAATAGAGCCTGGGTCGGTGCCGAACGACCGAGCGTCCTCTTCGACCTGGCCACGGCCCGGCTGGTCGAACGCAAGGTCCTCTTGCCGGGAGTCTCGGTGCTGGCCCGCCTGGTGGCCCAGATCCGAGACCTGGCCGCCTCGCGATTATGGCGCACCCTGGCACGGGCCCTGAAACCCCAGCAAGCGACCCGTCTGGAGACATTGCTGGTCGCCGACGAAACGACCCGGCAATCGCCCCTGGAGCGGCTCCGCCGCGCCCCAACTCGGGTCAGTATCGCGGGCCTAGTCGAGGCCCTGGAGCGACTCCGCGAGATCCGAGATTTGGGAGTGGGCTCCATCAAGCTGTCCGCCGTGCCCCCCGTCCGAGTCCACGCCCTGGCCCGGTACGCCGCCGCAGCACGGGCGCAAGCCATCGCCAGGATGTCACCGCCCCGACGCCAGGCGACCCTCCTCGCCTTCGCCAAGGTTCAGGAGATCACGGCCCTCGATGACGTCCTCGACCTGTTTGACCGGTTGGTCGCGACGATGCTCGCCCGCGTCGAACACGCCGGTCAGCAGCGTCGCCTTCGTTCGCTCAAGGACCTGGATGCCGCCTCGCTCCTGCTCCACAAGGCGTGCCTCGTGATTCTCGACTCGGGATGCACCGACCGACGCGTCCGCGAGACCGTCTTCGCCCGCGTCCCCCAGGACCAGCTCACCCAGGCCGTCGCCCAGGTCGCCGACCTCGTCGGGCCGTCCGACGATCACTACTTCGAGGACCTGCGGACCCGCTACAGCCAGGCACGTCGCTTCCTGCCCGCACTCCTGGAAGCGATCGAGTTCGCGGCGACCGACGCGGGCCGTCCCACGACCGAGGCGTTTCGCTTCCTCAAGACCATCGAGGGGCAGAAGCGACCCGACATGAGTCAGGCTCCCCAGACTCTCCTGACCCCGGCCTGGAAGCGGATCGTGATCGGACCGGAAGGCCGGATTGACCGTCACCTCTACACGTTCTGCGTCCTGGAACGACTCCAGGACGGCCTCAAACGCCGCGACCTGTTCGTGCTCGCCAGCCGCCGTTGGAACGACCCATACGCCAAGCTCCTGCAAGGGCAAACCTGGGAGAAAGTACGGTCGCGCGTCTGCCGGACGTTGGGGCGGTCGCCCACGCCGACCTCGGAACTGGAGGGCCTCGGCAAGCAGCTCGACGAAGCCTACCGGCAGGCCGCGGAAAACCTGCCGACCAACTCCGCCGTGACGATCGAGCGGGTCGGCCGACGCGACGTCCTGACGCTCACCCCGCTGGACAAGCTGGACGAGCCCGCCAGCCTGATCGATCTCCGCCGTGACGTGACCGCGCGGCTGCCCCGAGTGGACCTAACCGAGGTCCTCCTGGAGGTCCTGGCCTGGACCGACTTCGCCAACGAGTTCCGCCACGTCAGCGAGGGCGACGCCCGGGTCGGAGATCTCGACCTGAGCCTTTGCGCGGTGCTCCTGGCCGAGGCCTGCAACATCGGCCTGGAGCCCCTGGTCCGCACCGACGTCCCGGCGTTGACCCGAGGCCGGCTCTCCTGGGTCCAGCAGAATTACCTCCGCGCCGAGACCATCGCCAAGGCCAACGCCCGGCTGGTCGATTACCAGGCCCGGATCCCCCTGGCCCGGACCTGGGGCGGCGGCGAGGTCGCCTCGGCCGACGGCCTCCGGTTCGTCGTCCCGGTCCGCACCCTCAACGCTGGCCCGAACCCGAAGTACTTCAATACAGGCCGTGGCGTCACCTACTACAACTTCACCAGCGACCAGTTCACCGGGTTCCACGCCATCGTCGTGCCGGGCACGATCCGCGACTCGCTGTTCATCCTTGAAGGCCTCCTGGAGCAGGAGACCGGCCTCCGCCCTCACGAGATCATGAGCGACACGGCCGGCTACAGCGACCTGGTCTTCGGCCTGTTCTGGCTCCTGGGTTATCAGTTCAGCCCCCGGCTGGCCGACTTCGGAGAAGCCCGGTTCTGGCGGATTGACCTAGAGGCTGATTACGGCGCGCTCGACGGCCTGGCGCGCCAGCGGATCAACATCGCGCGGATCGAGCGGAACTGGGACGACCTGCTGCGGGTGGCCGGCTCGCTGAAGATGGGGACGGTCAGTGCCTCGGAGCTGATCCGAGGGTTGCAGGGCGGCGGTCGCCCCTCGACGCTGGGCCGGGCCATCGGCGAGCTGGGCCGCGTGGCCAAGACGCTGTACCTGCTGAACTACCTGGACGACGAGGCCTATCGGCGTCGCATCCTCACCCAGCTCAACCGGGGCGAGAGCCGACACGCCGTGGCGCGAGCGATCTTCCACGGCCAGAGAGGCGAACTTTGGCAACGCTACCGGGAAGGCCAGGAAGATCAACTGGGGGCGTTGGGAATGGTGGTCAATGCGGTGGTGCTGTGGAACACCCGTTATCTGGACGCCGCCTTGGCCAAGGTTCGTGCCACCGACGTGGCGGTCAATCCGGAAGATGTCCAACGGCTCTCGCCACTGTTGCTCGACCACATCAATGTGCTCGGCCGATACGAGTTCCTCGTGACTCAACAATGTTGCACCATGTAGGGCCGATCGGTTATCTCTCGGATGGGACGCAACTCGGCGTCCCTCCTGGGGATTGCACCGATGGGCCCGCACCATGGACGACCTGTCTCGCTTCTG
>JAABUK010011747.1_pt1 | contig 11307 bp, 12 predicted proteins | sample 5559141 | NCBI WGS metagenome assembly JAABUK01 (sample SAMN10711869, study PRJNA513367) | rock metagenome | isolation source: Antarctica rocks | place: Antarctica: Victoria Land, Pudding Butte nord | collected 2016-01-03
TGGCCACCGGTGGCCAGCCGCTGGGGCCCGACTCGGACACCCTGCAACGGCAGGGGCTGCTCGCCGAGCGCGCCGCGACAGGACGTGGGCTACTGGCCGCCGCTAGGACGCCGGCCGACGTCGACGGCGTGCACCGGCTGGCCGAGCTGCTGTGCGCCCACGAGGCCGACGGCGCCGCGGTGTGCTGCCACGCTCGGGCCACCGCCACCTTCGGCAGCCGCTGGCAGACGCTGGCCACCGTCGCCGTGCAGCCGGCCGCGCGCCGGCTGAGCGTGCTGGCCGGCGGACCGTGCGGGCAGTCGCGGCAGGGCTGGCGGGCGTTCGAACCGGGCCGGTAGTCAGCCGGCGGCAGCCGGGCTCAGCTCGTCCGGGTGCACGCCGAGAAAGCGCTGCGCGAGCCGGGCGAAGGGCTCCGACGAACCGGTCGCCTCGAACCGGTGGCGGGCTGCGACCGCGGAGTCCGGGCGCAGCAGGTCGGCGGCGTTGAGCACCCGGTAGACGTCCTTGGCGGTCTCCTCGGCGCTGGAGACCAGGCTGACTTGCTCCCCAAGCACCACCGACAGCAGGCCGGTCAGCATCGGGTAATGGGTGCAGCCGAGCACCAGGGTGTCGATGCCGGCGGCGGTCAGCGGGCTGAGATAGGACTCGGCGAGCCCGAGCAACTGCCGGCCACTGGTCACGCCCTGCTCGACGAACTCGGCGAACATCGGGCAGGCCGCGATAGAGACCTCGACGTCCGGCGCGGCGGCGAAAGCGTCCTGATACGCGCCCGAGGTGATCGTGGCGATGGTGCCGATCACGCCGACCCGGCCGTTTCGGGTGGCCGCCACCGCGCGCCGGACGGCCGGCCGGATGACCTCGACCACCGGGATGTCGTAGCGCTCGCGGGCATCGGCCAGGCACGCGGAGGACGCGGAGTTGCAGGCGATGACCAGCATCTTGACGCCGGAACCGACGAGCGAGTCCATCACCGCCAGGGCGTGGGCGCGCACCTCGGCGATGGACTTCGGGCCGTAGGGCGAGTTGGCGGTATCACCGATGTAGTGCAGCGACTCGTGCGGCAGCTGATCGAGCACCGCCCTTGCCACGGTCAGGCCGCCGACGCCCGAGTCGAACATGCCGATGGGGCTGTCGAGGGAGGGGCTCACCTGTTCAGGATAGGACCCGGGCCGGCCCGGCGACGACGACGATGCAACGCCGCGGCGATCAGCACTCCCACCACGAACGCCGCCAGATTGCCGCCCCAGAACACGTGATTATCGAACCTCGGCATCAGGCTGTCGAAGAGGCCGGAGAACACCACCGCGACCGCGACCGCGATCGCCATCCACAGCACCTTGCGGCCGAACCAGGCGCGGGCCAGCAGGTAACCCAGCCAGCCCAGCACCACCCCGGTAGCACCGAGCAGCACTTGGTGGGACGGCCCGGCGAGCCAGTCCACCAAGCCGCTGGCCAGCGCCACCGCCGCCGTGACCAGCGCCAGGTAGCGCAGCCCGGAGGTGAGCATCAGCCAGCCCAGCACCGCTAACGGAACGGACAGCGCACTCAGCTGGCCGACATCGGAATGCAGCAGCGGCGAGGCCACGATGCCCGGCAGGCCACCGGCCTCGCGCGGCTTGATCCCCAGCCGTAGCAGCGGGTGACCCAGCGCCGCGTCGATTCCGAGCACGATCCACAGCGCCGCCAGGGTGATCGCCATCACCACGGCGGCGCCACTGGGACGGGTCGGCCGGATGGCCTGGCGCAGGCTGGTGTTGATCAACTCGTCTCGCCGCTGCTGCTTGCGGATGAGGCGTTGCGGCTTGCCCGGTAGCGGTGTGCTCACCCGCGCAACGGTACCGCCGGTGAGCGGCCGGCACGCCTCACGCCCAGAGCTGGCCTTCCAGCTTCTCCGCCGCCTGCTGCAGCGAGCCGGAGTACGCCCCGGTCGACAGGTACTTCCAGCCGCCGTCGCACACGATGAACACCACGTCGGCCCGCTCGCCGGCCTTGAGCGCCCGGTCGGCGGTGGCGAGCGCGGCGTGCAGGATCGCCCCGGTAGAGATGCCGGCGAAGATCCCCTCCTGCTCGACTAGGTCCCGGGTGCGCCGTAAGGCGTCATAGGAGGTGACCGAGAACCGCGAGGTCAGCACCGAGTCGTCATACAGCTCCGGCACGAAACCCTCGTCGATGTTGCGCAGCCCGTACACCAGCTCGCCGTAACGCGGTTCGGCCGCGATGATCGAGATGCCGGGCACCTTCTCGCGCAGGAACCGGCCGGCGCCCATCAGCGTGCCGGTGGTGCCCAGGCCCGCCACGAAGTGCGTGATCTCGGGCAGATCGGCCAGAACCTCGGGACCCGTCCCGTCGTAGTGCGCCTGCGCGTTGGCCGGGTTGCCGTACTGGTAGAGCATCACCCACTCAGGATTCTCCGCTGCCAGTTGCTTGGCCATCGCCACCGCCTGGTTCGAGCCGCCCGCGGCCGGTGACGACACGATCCGGGCGCCGAACATCTCCAGTAGCTGCCGGCGCTCGGCGGAGGTGTTCTCCGGCATCACGCAGACGATGCCGTAACCCCTGAGCTTGGCGATCATCGCCAGCGAGATGCCGGTGTTACCGGAGGTCGGCTCCAGGATCGTGCACCCCGGCGTCAACCGGCCGTCGGCCTCGGCGGCGGCGACCATTGCCAGCGCCGCCCGGTCCTTGATCGAACCGGTCGGGTTGCGGTCCTCGAGCTTGGCCCACAACCGGACGGCCGGCTGTGTCCCGTCGGAGTTCCAGCACGGCGACAGCCGGGGCAGGCCGACCAGCGGCGTACCCCCGACAGCATCGGCGAGCGAGTCGTAGCGGGTCACTCCCGGATGCCGCCGGCGGTACCGAATTCCCGGCTGCCGCCGGCGACGGCAGGGAGGATGGTGACCGCGTCGCCGTCGGACAGGGCGGTGTCCAGCGAGCCGGTGAACCGGACGTCCTCGTCGTTGACGTAGACGTTGACGAAACGGTGCAGCGAGCCGTCGTCGGTGATCAGCCGGCCCTTGAGCCCGGCGTGCCGGGACTCCAGGTCATCCAACAGCGCGGACAGGTTCGCGCCCTCGCCGGGAACGGACTTGGCGCCGCCGGTGTAGCTGCGCAGGATGGTCGGGATCTTGACCTCGACGGCCATCGGAACTCCTTCTCGAAATGTCAGTACGGCACAGGTGCGTGGATGTCGACGCGTCAGGCGGCCGGGCGCGTCGCGATGCGAGCCGGCCACCACGGAGCCAAACGACCGGTGCGGGCCGAATATGCCGGCGCCCGGCGGCCGCACGCTCACCCGCTGCCGGCCGGCTTTCGGCCCCGTCCGGGCTCGCCGGTCAGCGACAGTCGTAGCGGATGACGGCGACGGTGTGTCCGAGCAGCACCCGGCGAATCGCCACGCTGAACTGGCCGGTCATCGGACAGCCCCCGGATCGCTTGCCTCGGCCGGAGCCGACAGCCGTTCGACGGGCTCCTCGGTCACCTGGCCGGCCACGATCCGGTAGGACCGGAACTCCACCGAGTCCGGATCGGCGGTGGACACCAGGACGTAGTGGGTGCCCGGCTCCTGGGCCAGGTTGATGTCGGTGCGCGAGGGGTAGGCCTCGGTGGCGGTGTGCGAGTGGTAGAGAACGACCGGCTCCTCGTCGGCCTCGTCCATCGCCTGCCAGACCTTGAGCTGCTCCAGAGAGTCGAACTGGTAGAAGGTCGGCGAGCCGGCGGCGTTGACCATCTCGATCAGCCGCTCCGGGCGATCGGAACCGGCCGGACCGGCGACCACGCCGCACGCCTCGTCCGGATGGTCCCGGCGGGCGTGGGCGACGATCGCGTCGTAGGTCGCCGCGGGCAGTCTGAGCACGGTGCCACAATATCGGCCGGCGCCCGCGACCGGCACCTCGACCGGCCAGTTCGCCCCGCGGCCGCGGCCGGCGATTCCAGCAGCTGCATGATCACAGCAGCTGCATGACCAGCATGTCCTGCACCGCGGTGAGCCAGTGGTAGATGTGCGCCGCGGGCTCCCGGTCGTCCAGCTCGTCGGCCTCGGTGACTCCGAGCCGGGTGCCCAGCGCCAGCCGCAGGTCGTTGAGCACCCGCAGCCACCGGTCGACGGCCTCGTCGTCGAGCATCAGCCGGCCGCCGCCGGCGGGCAGCTCGGCGCGGCAGGCCTGCAGCCGTCCGGTTCGCTCGGCCCGCAGGTCGCTCTCGACCAGCTCCCGGTACTCCTTCGAGGCCTCGTCGTCATCGGTGTAACCCTCGGGATAGAGCCGCAGGGTCACCGGGTCGTCGGGGTCCGGCTCGGCCAGGACGTCGGCGAAGTCGTCGATCAGCCCGCTGATCAGGGCCGACTCGGTCTCGGCGAGCTCGACCCGCAGCAGCCCGGCCTTACGACGCACCTTCATCGGCGCCGCGTCACGAGTCGTGCTGGATGGTCGCCCACAGGCCGTAGCCGTGCAGGGTGGCGGTGTCACCCTCCATCCGCTCGCGCGGACCCGAGGAGACCACCGCGCGGCCCTTGTGGTGGACGTCGAGCATCAGCGCGGTCGCCTTGTCCTTGGAGTAGCCGAACACCTTCATCAGGACGTGCGTGACGTAGGACATCAGGTTCACCGGGTCGTTCCAGACCACTGTCACCCAGGGCCGGTCGGCTTCGACCGCCTCGTCGGCCTGCTGGTCGGCGATCGCCTCGCGCTGCGGCGTGAAGGTCGGCGTGGACATGCCTCCATGGTGGCACGCCGACTCTGACACGATCTCAGGCATGCCCGCTGAATCCACCGCCTTGTTCACCGACCACTACGAGCTCACCATGCTCGGGGCCGCGCTGGCCGACGGCACCGCTCAGCGACGCTGCAGCTTCGAGGTGTTCACCCGCAGGCTGCCCAACGGGCGCCGGTTCGGGGTCGCCGCCGGGCTCGGCCGGCTGATCCCGGCGATCCAGGACTTCCGCTTCGACACCGAGCACCTGGACCGGCTGCGCGCCGAGCGCGTGCTCGATGACCGCACCGCGGACTACCTGGCCGGCTACCGGTTCACCGGCGACCTCAGCGGCTACCCAGAGGGTGAGCCCTACTTTCCGTACTCACCGATACTCAGCGTCACCGGCACCTTCGCCGAGTCGGTGGTGCTGGAGACACTGATCCTGTCGGTGCTCAACCACGACTGCGCGATCGCGGCCGCCGCGGCCCGGATGGTGGTCGCCGCCGGCAACCGGCCGATCATCGAGATGGGATCGCGGCGCACCCACGAGGAGGCTGCGGTGGCGTGCGCCCGGGCGTCCTACCTGGTCGGCTTCGCCTCGACGTCGAACCTGGCCGCCGGCGACCGCTACGGCATCGCGACCAGCGGCACCGCGGCGCACGCCTTCACGCTGTTGCACGACAGCGAGGAGCAGGCATTCGCGGCGCAGCTGGCCTCGCTCGGGGTCTCGACCACGCTGCTGGTGGACACCTACGACATCGGCCGCGGCATCGAGACCGCGGTCCGGGTCGCCGGCCCGGAGCTGGGCGCGATCCGGATCGACTCGGGCGATCTGGCCGTGATGGCCCATCACTCGCGCGAGCAGCTCGACCGGCTCGGCGCCACCGGCACCAGGATCGTGGTTAGCGGCGACCTGGACGAGTACGCGATCGCGGCGCTGGCCGCGGCCCCGGTGGATGCCTACGGCGCCGGCACGGCGGTGGTGGTCGGCTCCGGCGCCCCGACCGCGGGCTTGGTCTACAAGCTCGTCGAGGTAGACGGCCGGCCGGTGGCCAAGCGCAGCGAGCACAAGGCCAGCGCAGGCGGTCACAAGCTGGCCTACCGGCGGCACCGCGCGTCCGGAACGGCCACCGAGGAGCTGGTGGTGCGGCAACGGGCCGGCTTCGAACCGGAGCCGACCGACCGGCTGCTGAGCGTGCCGGTGCTGCGCGCCGGCGAGCCGGTAGGGCTCAGCACCCTGGAGCAGGCCCGCGAGCACCACCGGGCCGCCGTCACCGCGCTGCCCTGGGAGGCGCTGAAGCTGTCCGCCGGGGACCCGGGGCTCGCCGTGACCGTGGTCAGCTGAGCGCACCCGGCTCAACTGACGCCGCACCAAGCTAGCTGGCTGCGGCCGCCGATAGCCGTGCGGCCGGTCAGGCCGTGCGGCCGGTCAGGCTCCGGGATCGGTATCGCGATCGCCCTGCCGGACGCCCTCGCCGCCGACCGCGCGCTGGCCGGCCGACTCGACCACCCGGTGTCGCTTGTCGGCATGTGCCTCCCGCTCCAGCTGCCCGATCAGGTGCGGGTAGTGCGCCTCGAACGCGGGCCGCTCCGAGCGGATCCGGGGCATCGAGGTGAAGTTGTGCCGCGGCGGCGGGCAGGACGTCGCCCACTCCAGGGAGTTGCCGTGGCCCCAGGCGTCGTCGGCGGTGGCGACCTCGCCGTACCGGTAGGACTTGTAGACGTTGTAGAGGAACGGCAGCATCGAGGCGCCGAGCACGAACGAGCCGACGGTCGAGATCGTGTTCAGGGTGGTGAACCCGTCCCCGGGCAGGTAGTCGGCGTAGCGCCGCGGCATGCCCTCGGCACCCAGCCAGTGCTGCACCAGGAACGTGGTGTGGAAGCCGACGAAGGTCAGCCAGAAGTGCAGCTTGCCCAGCCGCTCGTCCATGTAGCGGCCGGTGAACTTCGGAAACCAGAAGTAGATGCCTGCGTAGGCGGCGAACACGATGGTGCCGAACAGCACGTAATGGAAGTGCGCGACCACGAAGTAGGTGTCTGACACGTGGAAGTCGGCCGGCGGGCTGGCCAGCACGACGCCGGTCAGGCCGCCGAACAGGAACGTCACCAGGAAGCCGATGGAGAACAGCATCGGTGACTCGAAGGTGATAGAGCCCCGCCACAGGGTGCCGATCCAGTTGAAGAACTTCAGCCCGGTCGGCACCGCGATCAGGAACGACATGAAGGAGAAGAACGGCAGCAGCACCGCGCCGGTGGCGAACATGTGGTGCGCCCACACGGTCAGCGACAGGGCCCCGATGGACAGCGTCGCCAGCACCAGGCCCTTGTAGCCGAATAGTGGTTTGCGCGCGAACACCGGGAAGATCTCCGACACCACGCCGAAGAACGGCAGCGCGAGGATGTAGACCTCGGGGTGGCCGAAGAACCAGAACAGGTGCTGCCACAGGATCGCGCCGCCGTTCTGGGAGGCATAGACCTGAGAGCCGAGGTGTCGATCCACCCACAGCACCAGCAGCGCGGCGGTCAGGATCGGGAAGGCCAGCAGCACCAGCAGCGAGGTGACCAGGATGTTCCACACGAAGATCGGCATCCGGAACATCGTCATGCCCGGTGCCCGCAGGGTCAGCACCGTGGTGATCATGTTGACGCCGCCGAGGATGGTGCCCAGCCCGGACAGCGCCAGGCCGAGGATCCAGAAGTCGGTGCCGGAGTCGGGCGAGTTGGCGATGTTGTTGAGCGGCAGGTAAAACGTCCAGCCGCCGGCGGCCGCACCGCCAGGGGTCAGGAATCCGGCGCAGGCCACCGTGGCGCCGAACAGGTACAGCCAGTAGGAGAAGGCGTTCAGCCGCGGAAAGGCCACGTCCGGCGCGCCGATCTGCAGCGGCAGCACCAGGTTGGCGAACGCGAAGACGCTCGGCGTCGCGAAGAACAGCAGCATGATCGTGCCGTGCATGGTGAACAACTGGTTGTACTGCTCGGGCGTGAGGAACTGCATGCCAGGACGGGCCAGCTCGGCGCGCATCACCAGCGCCATCAGGCCGCCGAGCATGAAGAAGGCGAAGGAGGTGACCATGTACATCGGGCCGATGAGCTTGTGGTCGGTGGTGCGCAGCACCTGCAGGAACATCGAACCCTTGGAGACCGGTGCCGCCGGGTAGGGCCGGCTCACGATCGGCGCGGGCTCCAGGTCCAGTGCGCCCACCGCGCTGGGCTCTGCAGTGGTGGTCAATCCAGCCTCCGGTTTAGGCGTTCAGTACGAGCCCGGCGCTCGTGATCGCCGGACGTCCTCTGCCCAGCAGCGTAGCTACCGCACCGGCACTCCAGCGCACCGACCCGACCGAGTGGCGGTCCCGTCCGGCGCTTGCGAGCCGCCGGTCGAGATGCGATCCCAGCCGGCCGCCGGCCGGTGGCATACGGTGAGAGCGTCCGACGTAGCCGTCTCGGTAGAGGAGCTGTCCGCCATGCCAGCGATCGAAGGCCCGGGCGCACTGGTCGACCTGATCGCCGGCGGGCACAACGGCGTGCTCGCGACCCTGAAGTCCGACGGCCGGCCGCAGCTGTCCAACGTCAACTATGCCTTCGGCAAGGACGACGGGGTGGTCCGGGTCTCGATCACCGCCGACCGGGCCAAGTACCGCAACCTGTTGCGCGATCCGCGGGTCAGCCTGCAGGTCAGCGCGCCCGACTTCTGGGCCTACGCGGTGGCCGAGGGCCTCGCCCAGCTGAGCCCGGTCGCCGCCGACCCGCGAGATCGCACGGTGGCGGAGCTGATCGAGCTGTTCCGCGACGTTCAGGGCGAGCACCCGGACTGGGAGGACTACCGGCGCGCCATGGTTGCCGACCGGCGGGTGCTGCTGCGGCTAGCGGTCGCCAGGGTGTACGGAATGCCGCCGCGCGGCTAGCGCCGAGCACAACTCTGTCGAAACCAACCCCGAAGACGTCCGACCCCACCGCAAGAGTCCGAACCACCGGAAGAGGCAGTCCAGAATGGCGTTGAAGATCGGGTACAAGGCCTCGGCCGAGCAGTTCGGCCCGCGCCAGTTGTTGGACTACGCCGTCGAGGCCGAGCGGCGTGGTCTGGACAGCGTGACGGTCTCTGACCACTTCCAGCCCTGGCAGCACGACGGCGGCCATGCGCCGTTCTCGCTGGCCTGGCTCGCGGCCGTCGGCGAGCGCACCTCACGGGTCCAGCTGGGCACCAGCGTGCTGACGCCGACCTTTCGCTACAACCCCGCGATCATCGCCCAGGCCTTCGGCACGCTGGCCTGCCTGTATCCGGGCCGGATCATGCTCGGCATCGGCACCGGCGAGGCCCTCAACGAGGTCGCGGTGGCGCGGCTGGAGTGGCCCGACTTCAAGGAGCGCTTCGCCCGGCTGCGCGAGTCGGTGCAGCTGATGCGCCGGTTGTGGACCGAGGAGCGGGTGACCTTCGACGGTCAGTACTACCAGAGCACCGATGCCACGGTCTATGACCGGCCCGAGCAGAGCGTGCCGATCTACGTCGCCGCCGGCGGCCCGGTGGTGGCCAAGTACGCCGGACGGGTCGGCGACGGCTTCATCTGCACGTCCGGCAAGGGGCCCGAGCTGTACCAGGACAAACTGATTCCGGCCGTGGACGACGGGCTGGCCGCCGCCGGTCGCGACCGCTCTCAGCTGGACCGGATGATCGAGATCAAGCTGTCCTACGATCCCGACCCGGAGCAGGCGATGGAAAACACCAGGTTCTGGGCGCCGCTGGCGCTCACCGCGGAGCAGAAGCACGGCCTGCACGATCCGATCGAGATGCAGGCAGCCGGCGCGGCGCTGCCGATCGAGCAGATCGCCAGCCGGTGGATCGTGTCCAGCGACCCGCACGAGGCGGTCGCGGCGATCAGGCCCTACCTCGACTATGGCTTCGACCACCTGGTCTTTCACGGTCCAGGTCACGACCAGTCCCGGTTCCTGTCCTGCTTCACCGAGCAGGTCGTGCCGCTGCTGCGCGAACTCGGTTGAGCCCGACGGTGCCGGCCCCGGCGATCCGCCGGGTCCAGGAGCCCGACGTGGCCGCGGTGGTCGGCCTGGTGCACGAGCTGGCCGAGTACGAGCGCGCGCCGCTGGAATGCCAGCTGAGCCGGCGCCAGCTTCGGACGGCGCTGTTCGGGCCTGAGCCGGCGCTGTTCGGCCACGTCGCCGAGGTCGAGGGCACCGTGGTCGGCTGCGCCCTGTGGTTCCTGAACTTCTCCACCTGGCGGGGCAGCCACGGCATCTATTTGGAAGACCTGTTCGTCCGGCCCGCTCACCGCGGTCGCGGCCTGGGCCGGGCGCTGCTGGCGGCGCTGGCGGCCGAGAGCTGCCAGCGCGGTTTCTCCCGCCTGGAATGGTCTGTTCTCGACTGGAACATGCCGGCCATCGCCTTCTACACCTCGCTCGGCGCCGCTCCGATGGACGGCTGGACGACCTTCCGGCTCAGCGGCGCGGCACTGTCGGAGCTGGGCCAGCAATAGGGTTGCGCTTGCGGGTAATCACTCAGTCACTTACAGTCATCATTAAATTGCTGTTAAGAGCCGAGCAGGGAACCCTATGAAGCGAGTAATTGCCGGCATGTCCACGACCGCCGTGATCGGCGCCCTCTTGTCCCTCGCCGGCCCGGTGACCCATGCCGGAGCCGCGACGCTGTCGGTGCCCGGAAGCTACCGCACCATCGGCGCCGCCATCGCGGCGGCTCACGCCGGCGACACCGTCCTGGTGTCACCCGGCACCTATCGCGAGAACATCAGCATCACCGGCAAGCGGATCACCGTCCGGTCGTCCAACGGCCCTGGCACCACCGTGATCGCGGGCAATCCCGGTCGCACGCCGGTGATGTTTCAGAACGTGCCGGCCGGCACGACCCTGCAAGGCTTTCGGATCGTCTCCGGCTCGGCACCCAGCGGTCAGGGCGGCGGCATCACGATCGCCAACTACGCCAACCCGACGATCCGCGGCAACGACATCGCCGCCAACCGGTCCAACGACGGCGGCGGAATCCTTGTCTACAACCACTCCAACCCGACCATCACCGGCAACAACATTCACGGCCTTCGGCGGCGGGGTGTTCGCGGTGATGTACTCCAGCCCGACGATCAGCGGCAACACCATCAGCGGAAACCGGGCCAGCGGCGGCGGCGGGATCTACCTCGAGAACGACGTCTCGCACCCGGCGTACCGCTCGGCGCCCCGCGTTCTCGGCAACACCATCACCGGTAACGCCGCCGGCCAGGCCGGCGGCGGCATCATGCTGCGCACCGGAGTCAACGCCCTGATCGCCAAGAACACCATCACCGCCAACATGTCGCCCTACGGCGGTGGCATCGAGATCGAGACCACCGGCAGTTCCCCGGGCATCACCGGCAACGTGATCAACGGCAACTCCGCGCTGTACTCCGCCGCGTGGCCGGGCAGCGGCAGCGGCGGCGGCATCGCGGTCTTCGGCCATTCGCGCCCGACCATCGCGCACAACAGCATCATCGGCAACCGCACCACCCGCTTCGGTGGCGCCATCGTGCTGGCCGAGGGTTCGGTGTCGATGGTGAACGCCAACAACATCGCCAAGAACACCGTGATCGGCACCGGTTCGGGAATGGGCGGTGGTGGCATCTA
>JAABUK010011749.1_pt1 | contig 11307 bp, 14 predicted proteins | sample 5559141 | NCBI WGS metagenome assembly JAABUK01 (sample SAMN10711869, study PRJNA513367) | rock metagenome | isolation source: Antarctica rocks | place: Antarctica: Victoria Land, Pudding Butte nord | collected 2016-01-03
ACCAGTGGGTATATCCAAAACTATATCAATCTATCCGATGAGAAGACTAACTCCTCCGTGAGCGAAGTATCAGGTAAGGCACTCCCAATTCCCAAATCTATTATGATCTCCTTTCAAATAATCCCTGATTGAAATCAAACCCTACAAACTCCCCTACAACAATAAAAATCCTTGTCGATCTTCACAAGCTCTCATCTCACTCCTACCCTCCCAGCACCCCCACCATCTGGTCTCCTCCTCCTCTTCATCCCTGGCCCCCTCAACCCCCTTCCCCCTTCGCCCTCCTCCTCTCCGAGCACCCCTACCACACCAACCAAACACGCAAACTTCCTCGCCCACCTCGCACGCTACCCATACCTCACCTCCCACGAGAATTACATCTGGCACACAGGCTATGTCCCCTCCTCAGGCGACTCCGACGCCCCGGCCCAATACCTGATAATGCAGGAATTCTCAGACTTATATTTGACCCGGCGGGGGAGGAAAGTGGGGCTGGATTGGGAGTTGAAGAGGCAGGAGGCGAAGCACTGGTGGCGCAAGGAGGAGAGGGGGGCAAGGGGGGTGAGGGTTGGGTTCTTCAAGCTTGGGCATGTCGAGGAGGTCGATAAGACCAGTCATCAATAGGTCGTCCTGCTGGAGGGTACAGCCGCTTTTCGTCGATTGGACACGGCGATGTCTAGCACATACATGTAATCCTGCGGAGAATGTCTTCCTTGCATCTCCAACGGGGAACGAAAGTGCGCGGTACGGTCACGAAAGACTTCTTCGATACGAAAGAATAGATTATGGAACACCTCCCTAGCCTTCTCATCACAAACCCGCTTTTCTCTTCCCTATCAAACAACCTTTTCGTGTATAGATGGCTGGACAAAAGAAATGTCCGAAAGAGCGAGCCTCTGAACCCTTCATTCTTGAGCTCTGTATATTCGTGGTCTGGGTTCGTCGCGAATTATCGTTGGAAAAATGTGCTAAACCCTCGCCTTACAAACAAACGATCGTGAGCCTTCCCGCCTCGACGGTATGGCACGACGTTGGGACATTTTGAATCCAGAACTAGCCCCTGTGCTAGTCAAGCAAATACCGTTGCGCGCAACGTTACTGATACTGGTTTCCGACCGATGACCAGATCTGTATGCCTCGTCCTCATCTCCATCTCGCCTAGTGCTCGCACTCTCTCTTTTGCTTGGTGTGCTGATCCTTTCAGGCCCCTTGCGGGACCAGTCAGCGGCGTCACGATGGTCATCGTAGCGAGCTCCGAGTGTGGACCGTTGCCTGACTGGTGCGAAATTATGGGGTAACACATCTGTGATTGTAGCCTTTTCTATTTCAGGGGCGGATGTCCATAGCGCTGAGCATGGTTTGTCTGGCGCAGCGCTGATTGTTGTTGTGAAGCAGGAAAATATTGCGCTGATTCAGATGTCGCTCGATTCAGGGGCACTCCAGGGTTCCCCTAATGAAAAATTTAACGATGGAACCGCACATTAATATAGCCCCTTTTCTATTTAACCAAGATGTAGATCCTAGTGACTCGATCGCTCTGAAGCTGGCGGCATTCCAGAACAAGGAGCTGTTTGATTTGATTCAGACAACCATCGTGCAAGATACCCTAGAAGTCGGGGAAGACGCCGTTACCACTATTCTTGCGCAGGTCATCGATATTATCGACGAAGCCTTCATCAAACAAATACTTGGAATAGGGGCAGACGCCAATGAACACTTGTCGGGCATGCACTTACTCTGTATCAAAACATTCGACCGGACTTCTAGAGCTACTTCTACGAAAATGCTGCAACCATAATACTGTCGTCTCTGCTTCTTGAGGATTGTTTCGGGATAGGGCACCTCCTGGGTCTATGGCCTTCCTGGCTATGTGAAATGTGTCAACCGTCGAGCTCTCCATCAAGTACGGAGCTTACCCTGCTTTCCTGCTCGGATGGGAGTCAAAGTCACCCTTTGACGAAAAGCAGTAGAGATCGGTACCCTTTGAGATAGTCGAACTTCTCGTCAACAACAGCGCCGACGTCGACTCACCAGCTGCTGAATGGGGCCGCGGAATTGCCCTTCATCCCGCAGCCATCGGATGCTATAATCCGAGAGCATGTAGGTTTCAGGACCTCAAAGCCAACGTGAATGCCCCTGGTATCACAGTAAATGGCAAAATTGCCTTGGAGGGAGCTGCCGAACACGGTCGTCTGGATATGGTACAGTTGCTGCGGGAAGCAAAGCGTCAACCCACGGTTCATCTGTCAGCTTTCTTGAAGGCAGGCAATGTGTCCTGCGCTTGTCCAACAGCGTCAGGCAGAAGGCGTTGCTCGAATGCTTTCCAGTGTTGAAGCATGAAATGTCCAATATTGTTACAATCGGGGGATGCGGGGATGCAGCCTTTTAAAAGGCAAGGTCGGATGATGTTGACCAACCTATCTTCCGATAGGCTATTTGTGAAGCGGTGATTTTGAAACTCTGCGAACATGTCCATGATGTACAGAATGAAGCAGTAATTGTAGAATGGCAAAGTCTTAAACAAGTCTGCCAATGCTGTGACGGCGGCTTGGCAAGAAACGTTACATAATCGCGGTTCAGAAGCATGATTAGAGCCATCCTCGTAGAACGCTAATATGGGGTGAAGGTGACAGACCGAAAGCAGTGCATCGTGGTTTTCAATACCTATCAGAGGCCCCGGGAGACGACTCAGGTAGCGGAGCTAAACACTTGCGGCATCATGGACTGTGTAGCCTGACCAATCGAAGTTGAGGCCGTAAGATTGGCCTGTATCAAATGCCTTTTAAATCATCTTCATTCGTTTTATGGATCCGCTAATCCTGAAGAGACCTTCCGTATTCACAGCTGGAAACAACAACGTCAGCTTTAAAATGAGTCCGACAAAGGAAGCGATATCTGACCACTCAGTTTCAAATAGGATCCACATTTAGCCAAGACGATAGGTATTTCGTAGATATGGCTGGTCCCTGTTTTGTTGTGCCATGAAGTTTGGACGTGGGCAGATTCCATCGTCTGTGCCAATGAAAGACCAAAGACTTGAGTTCTACGGCCTCTCACGCCAGATGACACGCGAGATATACCGTCCTGTTCGTTACTAGACCGCTTCAAGCCCTTCGGTACGGACCGGAGATCGTTACGTGGCGCTGTCGTCGTTTCCATATCGAATCTCAAGGGCTCCTGAGGAACATCGCCGAAGTGGTAATATTGGCTATTTTTGATATCCGTCGGATATATTGGTAAAGCATACACGGCTAGCATAGACACGTCTCCCATGCTGAGACCAGAAAGGACCGATGATGCCGTCGAGCGGGCTGCACTGGACACGAGCGAGCTTTCCGATCGATTGAACAAGGCCTTTTTGTAGACTGCAGATGCGTCTAGATCTTCCTCAAAGGCGAACCGGCCAGGCCGATGATTAACCTCTTGGCGTGTCTGCTGCCCTTCTGGTCGCTGCCTGACTTGGTAATTGACGTCGAGTTGTAGACTCGCAGCAGTCGAATCTGCTCGCGCCTTTTGCTCGCTTTCTATTCCTCGTATTCGATTGGCCATGTTATCATGGTTCTCTAATACCCGTTCGACAAGTACATACAAACAACCCACAGACTCGTTGGCTTCGGCGCGCGTTGTGGCACTTCGGTCTCGTTAATACCTGGGCTAGGAATCTCTTCGCTCTCAAGGGAATTACGTACCTCGCAAGAATGGTTAGCATCAAATTCATGGATACCTTATGATTCTGCAACCTCTGCACCAACCCGGCGATAGTCGAGTCCTTTCGTACCCACTTGAATTCGATCGATGGTATCCAATGGGCCATCGGTCTTCAGGCTGTTCAAGACGGTCTCCGGCTCGGAAAACGTCATGACGCATCCGGCAAATACCACGATCACCTGTTCGATTAGAATACTTGATGCGCCATTCCTATTGATTGCTTTACTCCCATTGAGGAATAATTGCACTTGATGGAGAATGATGGTAATCTCAGTAACCTCGTTGAGGACGATCTGAGCTTGCATAGGCGCATCTCTAATATCTTTGGTAAATCTGATTAGGGTTGAGGTTACTTGGGCGGCTGCTGTGAGCAGTCCAACAACGCCGACTGAGATGGACAGAGGATCCATGAAGTTTGATTCGAAAGCAGATAACTTTGGAGCTAGAAGGGTTCACCCCCAAATGGTCCATACCCCTAAATGGTCCAACCTTATCCGGTTGATCACCCGGAGCTTATACTCCCGAGCTCCAGGGTAAGCTCTAGGGTACTCTAGGGCTTATATACTAAGTTCCCATAACTTAATGACTAAGCGGATTCTCAGAAATATTTCGCCGTATAAATTAGTTAGTTAAAGGAGTACTATAAGTTTATAGGCGAAAGTAAACCACTAAAGTCTATAATTAGGGAGGGAATAAGCGTGGACCATTTGGGGGTATAAACCATTTGGGGGTGAACCCTTCTAGATGTTGGTAGAATAGGCGAAATGACTTACCACAATGCAGACAACAACAGACGGCGACTATCAGACAGCCTCTCCCTAAGTAGTACGGTAATGAAAGCGGCAGCCCCAGGAGGGCTCCATTTGTCTTCTCCTGCCAAGCCATGAGGCTGAGACCCTTCAACTCGGCAGCAACCGTCTTTAGCTCGATTAGATCGTTGGAGGCAACTCGAGATCGCTACATCCAACCAGCAGTCTTCGAGCACCGCAATGGACAACGGTTGACGGAATCGCACTCAGATCGAAGCTCCTTGAAAGCCTCGGTTGCAAGACAAGTGACCTGGAAAAGAACTCCTTTCAATCTCAACGTAGAAGCCGATGGAAAACCTTTCTTTACAAGATCTGCCACCGGCAGGGGGTCCGAACCATGTACAGCCGGCACCAGGAGGACCTCCGCAGCTACCACCGCAGGTAGAAAGGCTGACCGATCTCAGAAGTTGTAATCACTGCTAACGACTTAGATGTTCACAACTGCTGCTCAACTCCTGGATTTGACTGACAGTGAGACCTCCTCTGGGCTCACGCGTACAGGCTAGCATGGCTGACCGAGGAAAACTTGAGTGAGCTGATAGAGAAGCTTGTGCTTGTTCTACGTGATGGGAAGAAGCTCATTGGTGTGTTGAGAAGCTGGGACCAATTCGGTAGGTAGGACTACATCTACATGGAGATGGCTTGCTCTAACTGGCCTCACTCTCGCCTAGCAAACCTCGTTCTTCAGGATACAATTGAGCGCATGTTCGTCAAGGACGTCTACGCAGACATCAATCGCGGGATCTTCCTAGTCAGAGGGGAGAATGTTCTTCTGCTGGGCGAGGTTGTAGGTCTAAGATGTGTAAGCTGCGGCATTTCTAATCCTCTGTCACTAGGACCTTGACAAAGATGACTACATTCCCGAGCCATTCCGCAAGGTATCCGCCGAGGAGATTCACGAGCTCGACATAGCGGAGAGAGAAGGAAAGAAAAAGACGGACAAATTAAGGGCTAAGAAGCTACAGGGACTTGGGTTCGATGTAGAGCACGCTGGAGAGGTCTTGTTTTGAAATACGCGAGACTTTATGATGCTCTGTTTTCGCTGTCATTGAATGCATTCGAAGCCAAAGGCAACGAATGAGGGAGAGTCGAGCAGAAGCAGAATATTGTGAAATGCTTCTGCCGGCATATGGAAGCATTGGCTCTGATTGGTCCGTTTTCAAGCAACGAAGATAGCATTTTTTTGCTCAATGATCTTGCGTGAATATACTAGGAGTGTTGTTATGTCGTGTGCTTCTCTGACCTTTGCTTCCCGTCGCACAAATGCTAATAACGTTTTAGCAAAGCTAGCTTGCCCACGATGGTCCAGCTCTACTGGGGTGCCATGCCATGTAGGCCTAATCTCCGGGCACTTTAGGGTTCATGCAGGGGCCGGAGCTAGGCGTACGGGTGCCTGTAGATCGCCCAAGGCTCGTCGCTGAACGAAAGCTTGGCGATCCTCTTGGTTGACTCAGAAGAACAACATCATGACTGCCCAGGTATGCCTACATCGACTGCAAGCGCAAAACATAGCTCACTGACTGGTCACACAGTTCGACGTGACACCTCCGTTGGCCACAGTTCAAGATGTACTCTCAGCAACAAGAGACCTCCCAAATCCACCAAACATCGTTCCCATCTGCGCAACCATCCCAGCCGATGTCCTCACGCCTACTATAGCATACCTCAAAATCGCAACACAGTAGGTGGCTCTGGGTGATTAGTTGGAGCAGCTGCTGAGCCTCTGCAGCTTCAATCCCAGATACTCATTCCTATTCGAAAGCGCCGCAAGCTCCGAGACAATTGGAAGATATAGCTTCGTCGGCGCCAGTAAGGTCGCAAGAGCTTCTTGAATCTCAATACATGGTCATTGACTGAAAAATTAGACCCACGGAAGATACTCAAGACCGGCCCAGGCCATGGACCGGAGAGCGACCCGCTACCGATCCTCGAAAATGAGCTTGCCCAATGCCGAGAAGCAGTCATCCCAGGGCTCATATTACCTCCTCTTACCGGAGGCGCCATGGGCTATGTTGGTTATGACTGCGTTCGATATTTTGAACCACGAACAGCACGTAAGATGAAAGATGTCCTCAAGGTCCCCGAAGCATTCTTCATGCTTTTCGACACCATAATCGCCTTCGACCATTTCTTCCAAGTCGTGAAAGTCATAACATACCTTCACGTACCGCCTTCACCAACGTCTCCCACCTCTATCTCCTCTGCCTACGACGACGCCCATAATGCTCTCGCCACCACCATTTCAATCCTACAAGCAGCAGAAGTACCACTTCCGCCGCAACCTCCAATAACCCCAAATCAGAGGGGTGAATCGAACATCGGCCAGGATGGCTACCAAGCCCACGTTGTCACCCTTAAGGAAGAGATCCAACGCGGGTCTATTATCCAAGCTGTGCCCTCTCACCGCATCTCGCGTCCTACAACTCTTCATCCTTTCAACATATACCGTCAACTTCGAACCACGAACCCGTCTCCCTACCTCTTCTACATCTCCTGTTCGGACTTCCAACTCGTTGGAGCCTCCCCAGAGCTGCTCGTGAAACGCGAACCAGACACCCATCGTATCATCACCCATCCTATCGCCGGTACGGTCAAACGCGGGGCTACCCCTGCAGAAGACATGGAATTGGCGAACCAGCTTCGGGAAAGTCTGAAGGACAGAGCAGAACATGTCATGCTGGTGGATCTAGCAAGAAATGATATAAATCGAGTTTGTGACCCCTTAAGCACAAGGACGGATCGCCTCATGCTCGTTGAGAAATTCTCCCACGTCCAGCATCTCGTTTCTCAAGTGAGTGGATTACTCCGCACAGGCAAAACTCGCTTCGACGCCTTCCGGTCCATATTTCCGGCCGGCACAGTAAGTGGTGCTCCCAAAGTGCGTGCTATGGAATTGATAGCCGAGCTCGAGAAGGAGAAACGGGGTGTCTATGCTGGTGCTGTAGGCTATTTTGGCTACGATAGCGTTGATCGAGACGGCAATGAAGGTGAAGGGGCAATGGACACGTGTATTGCACTGAGGACAATGTTGGTGAAGGATGGTGTCGCGTATCTGCAGGCTGGTGGAGGGATCGTGTGGGACTCGGTGAAGGAAGAGGAGTGGGAGGAGACGATGAACAAGCTGGCTGCTAACCTAAGGTGTATTGATGCTGCGGAGGCAAGGTATGCTGGTACTGAAGCCGACAAAAGTAAGAAGGATGTGTTAGAAGAAAGGGGAAAGGCGCATGTGGACCTGGCGGGTTGAGTCGGTGCACATCCTTTGAAAGTGAATATGTGGTCATTGCTCACTGCCCTACTGTGTGCTAAGTGCGATTCCTCTGCAGTCTGGCTATGAATATGCCTCGACCCCAGCCCTTCAAGCATCTAAAGAAGGTTTCGTGTGCGAACTCTCTTTGTTTACTTGTTGCATTTATTCTGGCGTCCCGCGGAGTCAAAAGTCCGCATGGTCTTACACGGGAATCCGACACTCCGTTTGGAAGTCTTAAATGTGCTAGTGTGCTTGAGGTCAATTTAGTATCAGGGTGGGAAACAGTGTCAGCCCTAGGTCGAAATTTTTCGAAACATGGCGTGAGAACTTTACAGAAGGGTGGCGTTGGTGGCGATGGCTGAGCTAGAAATATAGTACGTGTCTGTAGGACCTCTGGTGATCTGGAACCTATACGATGGGCTCAGTGAGTTTCAAGCTGCACTAGCTCCTGCGAGCTCCAGAACATTATTATTGACTACAGTCCGAGGCTCGGTCACACGACCAGATCCAGGCATGAAGACGGCAAGTAGGTAAAAGGCGCAATCACAATGCGAGCGCCTTCCTGGTCATTTCAGTCATATAACCCCTCAATCTCCGTTGCAAACACCTTTCTCTCGGCGAGATACATGGCGTCTTCGTACGCGCACTCTCCCCAGCGAGATTCATAGCATCTTCCTACGCGCGCTTTCCTAATCAGTCAATCCTTTTTTGATCTTCCTTACCGCCTCCTATACTTCTTTTAGTTTGAGCTTCGCCCAATAATTCACAGCCAGCCTTCCTTAATTTGCACCAATTACCAACCTCGTCCTCGTACTCCCATGTCCAAGAAAAGGACAACTTGTATCAGGTGAGAGGAAACAAATTGGTTCAGTGCTGTGTGGGGAGATCATGTGAGAACGTGCGTTATCCGATACCGCAAATTCTGGGATCTGGAAAGGGTATTTCTTGTTTCGAAGATGCAGATATAACGATCGTACCCGCATTAGTACTATCTCCTACTTGGTACACAAAGAAGTAAGCCCGTTCTGCGAGCTGCTTGCGAGACGGTGAAAGAGAGGAATCCATTGTCAGGAGGCCAAGAGAGTATGAGGGTGGCTGCAGATGAGGCAACACACGTGTTGGTGGTGTAAATGGTTGATCTTTATAGTATGGATGGGCTGTCTACCCAAAAGAGCAAAACGTGCATTATGCTAACGCAAGGGAGAAAGTAAACTGGTATGTCTTTAGTATAGCCTTGGTCATAGAGACCGCTCGGTTGAGACCAGAGAGCAAAGACACCATCCGTTCAAGCCGTGCATGCATGTGCGAATGTCTCAAGATGCTTCATGACTCCGGGTATCTACATATCTGTTGACAACCTTGCGAAAGATTACCTTCCCATCGAGAGAGCGTTCGTTGTCCAGGAGCATCAGCGTCGCTCATAGAACAGGTGGCAGAGCGTGCTTCGACGACAATATGTCTGTGTAGAAACAGTGGCCTTGAAGTTGCAAAGATCAATGATCACAGTAGTTGCTCGCGGAATAGGTAGCAGACTTGTGCCCAATCAATACGATTGCTAATGACACTGTTGGCTTATAAATCGGTTGAGTATATAAGCAAGAACTCTCAGGAGCTCCGAAGAGAAACCATAAAATGTTTGTATTCGATAATAGGGGCAACAGCCTCGATCAATTACGAAAAGGTAGCCATCACACCTCGTATCATCGCCACTATCTTTTCGTTTGAAATCTCAGGGTATGGAAAGATCATGCGATAGAAAAACGCATCATCGCCAGCTTGTAGCATTTGAGCGCAGGTAATATAAAACTGAGCCAAAAATTTGATGGAATCCTCATCCTGAAGATGAGCCAGCAATTTTCTCATCATCTTGTTGCAAGGACGAGCTGGGTGCTGGCATATGGCTCTTGGTCGCGTACGCGGCTTTATCCTCTTCGTCGGAGCGTGTCTTGAATGTACAGAGAAGAAAGAGCGCGTAGTAAGTCATGCTGGATCCCAGGTAAGCGAGACGCAACCGTTAATAGAATACAAATTACCTGGAAAACACAAATGCATCCACACATGCCAAGGATGAAAAACTGACGTAGCCACGTGAGAACAAATGCCAGGGTTGATATGGTAGATCGGACCTGGAAATTGGGGAAACATGCCGACTGAGAAAGCAGCCATCGCTCGCGAATTGGCCCCATCGGAGTACCAATAGAGCCCTTGAAATTCATACAGCTGAGAGAGTTCATACCCGTTTGCCTTCCTGACCACATAGTAATCGCAAAAGAGGAAGCCAGCAATGGGCCCTGGGAAGATTTGGTAGTCGTGGGGAAGGCCAAGAAAGTTGTCGCGCTTTTTTCGATCTTCCACGGGCAAATGACAAACCCGATCAGAGCACAGAGATATTGTCCTCTCCTGATGTTCATGTGTCTTGGAAAAAGAGCCATGAAGTCGTTTCCGAACTGGATAGAGTTACCAGCCACATTGTACCTATATTCGCAAAAGCGAGGAGGAGACCCGCAAAAGACTTGGAGGCTCGATTGTCTCATATCTGAATTATGTCAAGAGGGTTCGGAATGACCTGGCCATACAGAACTTGCGAGGATGCGGCCATTACTGTCCCTAAAAGATAGTTTCAGGTCAAACATACCGGTAAACCAATAGCTTGAGCTATTGTCGATGTGCGAGGGTTAAGAGCGTAGCTTGTGACATCCGGCATATTGATTGTAAACGTTGACGCGCCAGATATAGCTGCCGTAATTGCGTAAGAAAAAACGTATCCCACAGACATTCCATCGGTGATCTTGTTGGGGATATCAAAGAGGGGGCCGAGTTCACGAGAGACAGTCAATGCCCATGCGGAAAGGACGATCCCAAAGACAGACATGATCACTATCTTAACTAAGAAATCCAGCGCAGAGCGGATATAGTCAAGAACAAGGGTAACAAAGTGAGTCAGAAGATGGCAAAGCTAAGAATCCCACGAGCGTTAATGTCGGCATTGAGAGAAAATGTGTCCCCTATGCCATGACAAAAATGAGAGCCATAAAGCCTCAATCATACACTAAACTCCAAAACTGCCAACGTAGGCTTGGATGCCGAACCAAATGGGACAGAATGCTGCTCGAATTGCTATAGGAAGGCAAACGCCCCAGAGACCGAAAAGGCTACAGATTGGCTTAGCCTGGCAGCTAGAATAGGTTGGCACGCTGACCTATGCTTGTGAGATGACGGGAAAATTGATAGAGTACTAAAGAGCACTTTCGTTTACGGTATGTCGAGACAAGGCTCTGGTTAGCATGGGGAAGTATCTTTGATACCTTAGAGCCAGTATAGCCACTCGCAACAGGCAAATGTAATGATAATATTATTGTCAGACAGGTCACCAGAGCGAGGCCAGGACTGAGTCCCAAAGCTACGCTGGCCGAAGCGGTCTGCGTTTGTGCCACAGAGAATCCTTCCGCAGTCCAGGAACCCGCAACATGGTACCATTCCCATTGCTTCTGATACCTTGGTACCGGGTCAAGGTCCCTGATGTTCCATTATTTGGAATCGCCT
>JAABUK010011753.1_pt1 | contig 11306 bp, 13 predicted proteins | sample 5559141 | NCBI WGS metagenome assembly JAABUK01 (sample SAMN10711869, study PRJNA513367) | rock metagenome | isolation source: Antarctica rocks | place: Antarctica: Victoria Land, Pudding Butte nord | collected 2016-01-03
CCACAAGTTTCGCCATCATATCAACCATGAGTGGTGTACAATTAGATGAGACACAGAAGAACGGTACGCAGTATTGTGTGCTGCAGACGCAGCTGCCGTTTACTAGCTTGCGAGCTGTTGCACTCTCAGTATACTCTAGGTCTGGCTCTTCTTGTGCACAGCGTTAACATCAAAGTTTGCATATATACAAAGAGTGTATGCTTGCTATTAGACTTGTGCGTGTCGTTGTGGGTGCTGTCTCCTGTTGCTGCAACACACAGTTGTCTTACATTTACGTCGGTCCCCTTCACACATACATCTTGGCTGCTCTGTACGTTTTCACAAGTGATTCAGAAGAAAACAGACCTAATCTTCACTTCTGTGACTTACCATCCTAGGTGAACACGTACCGTCTTTGTTCAAAGAGAGCCTACTGCTGCAGCGAGTTTACAAGTGCATGGGGTTGCCAGAAAAAGGCATAAACATGCACTTTGCACCTGCGCCCACGATGCATACATTAGCTCAGTGCTGCGCCATAGCACTCTCAATGCATTGTAGCAGGTAGTCGTGCAGCTGGTCCAAGGTGTCCGAGAAATTCGAAAAGTTGATGGACACGACTGGTACATTGCGCTCAGCATATGTGCACAAGTGGTCCTGAAGGAGGCGAATCCGGCTGTAAGTGGCATTGGCAGAGTCTGTCATGTCTTTGTCAGACACATCTTTGTCACTCAGCTGCCCAGACATTGCCTGCAACCAACTGCCTGTCAGCTCTACAGTCATATGAACATCAAGGTAGCATGTAACCAGGTAACAACCATAGACCACTGTGTTGAGTGAGCCAGGCAACATGTGCACAAGGAGGCCTGTGGTACATACAGATACATTGCACAAATATGGATCCAAGGGTACTCAGAGCAAGCGTCTGTTGAGAGAGTCTGATTAGAGCTGGTACTCAGCGTCTGCTTGGAGTAGCATTCTTGCACCAGCACCAAGTCTAAGGGTTGCTGCTTATCAGTGCACAAAATACAGATGCAAAGATACGTAGAGCAAGCATCTCGTGTGAAAGGGTGATGAGATGTGGCGCTCACCATCTGCCTGGAGTACCACTCTTCCACCAGTAGCTTATGATCACGGGCATCCATGGCGACCACAATGGGCACAAACACCGGTGCAGGACTGCTCTTCTTCTTCTGAGCCTGCTCCTGTCCTTGGGTCGCCTCCATCTGTGGCTGCCCAATGTCTGTCTGTGCATCTGACGATGCCGGAGCTGCCTCAGAAGGCTCTGGAAGTGTGACTGTGTCCTCAGGGGGTGTCTGTCTGGAGTCATCAGGCTGCTCCAAAGGTACAGCTGCTGGCACTCGGTCAGGCACCCCTTCAAGCTGATCTGCTTCAACAGCAGCATGTGTTCCCTCATAGCCAGCAGCTGGCGGTTGCTCACTAGCACTGCTCCTCTGCTGCTGTGGCTGCTGCTGTGGCTGCTGCTGTGGCTGCTGCTGTGGCTGCTGCTGTGGCTGCTGCTGCTGCTGCTGATCAAAATGCTGTGGCTGCTGTGGCTGCTGCTGCTGTTGATCAAGCTGCTGTGACTGCTGCTGCTGCTGCTGCTGCTGCTGCTGTTGATCAAGCTGCTGTGACTGCTGCTGCTGCTGCTGCTGTGGCTGCTGCTGCTGCTGAGGTTGATGATCAAGCTGCTGTGACTGCTGCTGCTGATGCTGTCGTTGCTGAAGCTGCTGTGGCTGCTGCACCTGCTCTTGGTGACTGGAGATGCCTTGAGTGTCAGTGGGCAGAGGTGCACTTGCAGGATTGCCAGTGCCGGGCGCTGTAGAGTCAGGCTTGGAACAAGTCATAGACTGTGTTTGACTGGCAGAGTCTGGAAGTGCGGCAGGCAACTGACTAAGACCTGACTCACGGTCTATGCATTGATGACCAGCATGCCATGAATCTGATGCTGCCTCCAAGGCATGCTGGTGCTGTTGTTCTGAAGGTGATAAGTCCTGTTGTTCACGCACATCCTGAGCAGATGTGTGTGAGTCTGGCTCAGCTAGCTGAGCATTGCTGCCAGGTGTGAGAGTGGCTGTCAAGCCTTGATAGGCTTTCTGCAGCTGCTGGGCAATCCATTCTGAGCCAGGGGAATGGGCTAGCTGGGGATGTTCAGGTGGATCGTCTGCACACACACACACAAGCCGTTTATTATCTAGTCCAGTTGGCTGAGAGAGTCCAAAACACACAATCCAACCTTGAGAAGCCTCTACAGAGACATGTGAAGGTTTGCTAAAAACAAAGTTGCATGCATATGAAGGGAATGCTGGCACCTTGCATGTGCCACAGCTGTGTTCAGACCTATGCATGCATATGCAAGATGCTGCAGTGTGCTGATATGGTAAACTTGTGATCACGCAAAGTGGTTGCACACTGAACAGCATGCTGGGGCTGCATGCTGGTGAATAACTAAGTTGCAGGCTGGGGCTGTGCCGGAAGATCTCTTGGGTGATTCACTGTTACTCGACTGTTACAGGAGAATATACCTTGCCCATTGACAGACTGATCTTCAGCATGATGGTGGGACATACAGCTTGACAGCACGGGACTTTTACTGTTTTATTTAAGACAGAAGAACATACCTTGCCCATTGACAGGCTGATCTTCAGCATGCTGGTGGGACACGTAACTTGACAACACAGGGCTCATGCGGATTGCCATTGACCTCAGGGCAAACAGCATGCCTGTGCCAGCAGATGCTGCCTGTCTGCCAGGCATCGACTGGAACAGCCCTTGTGCAGAACCTAACAGCCCCATCTTGGAATCTTTTGTCCTTCTATGTGGTCCTGGAGGAGGCGCATGTGACTCCTCTGCTTGGCTGCAGTCAACACAAGCGTTCCCATATCAGGCTGGAAGACTGACTGCCCATGAAGGAGTATTTTGCAAGCAGCCAACAGGTGCAAGACAGTCATGGTGAGAGCATTTTGAGGATTGTGTTGCTGGTGCTGACGACAGTATGCTGCATGAATGCGAGGCTTTCAATGACTGATGATGTCAAACAACTACTCAAGCCCAATGGTCATGACACTGAGCTCTTTAGGTAGCAGTGACGCAGTTCCAGTAGGTCAGGACAGATGTGGTGAAGGCATGCATCGGCTCTACGGAACTTGCCAGCATTGAGTCTCTATAAAGTCTTGCTATCAGCCAACTCTGACATATGTACTTGGAGCCTACTGCGTGACTGCATATTCTCACGTACTGCTGTATCAGTGTGAAAGGATCTTGACAATGAGACAGGTGCAATGCGGTCCAGAAGAGCAGGGATACCTGCTGTCGGGCTCTAGCTCAGCTCCCTGTTGCACAGCTGCATCTGGGTTGATGGGCTCTGGATCCACAGGCTCAACCAACACTGCATCGCCCTGCCTTGCGCTAGCGTGACTGAGCAGCAAACTGTCACTCCTGGTGTGTAAGTGGCGGATGCCATACTTGCCAAACTCATACAGGTACAAGCCTGGGTCTAGATGCAGACCCTCAATGATGATTGACTTGCCATCGCGTATAGTCTGCATGCAGCACAAATTTTGATTGCGGGAAACATGCAGTGCAAGTGTATGTTGACCGTCATTCTGGAAAGGATGCATGCACCAACAGCATCTGCAGTGCCAGTGACGGTAGACTGGTGCAGCAATCCTGATGGGTTGAGAGTTAGGCGTCATATGCTGTTCACTGATAGGCATATGCTGACATGATGTGAAAGAGGGAAGCAATTCAGCAATTCACACAGCTGACGCAATGACTGACTGCAGTCATGCAGCATGATAGTGGCATTAGGTGTCTAATGAGAAAGTATCATGCTGTTAGGAGGGGAATGGAGAGGCTTGCCTTCACAAGATCGCCATCGATGCTTCTTCTGACCACATGGCATTCTCGCTGGAACTCACTGATGAGTTGAGTGCGGTCCAGATCAGGACGCTCCCACAAGGGCCGCTGGTGCAGCGGCTTGTCTTTTGAAGTCCTCAAAAGCTGCACATTGTGCCCAGTACTCTGTCAAAGCTTGCTGTTACAGTGAGCCAAGGGCTGATATCCACTTGAAAAGCACAATGCGCCAGGCCTTGCTACTCTTGTACTCGATGCAGTCATGTGGTGGTTTTGAGGAATGAGATTGGGACAGTGCAGTGTTGCTGTCACTGTGATGTGCATGCTAAGGGCGCTGCATTCTGTGATTGATCATCATGTTGCACATACTTGAGGTACGCAACAGCAGCAGCAGCAGCAGCAGCAGCAGCAGCCGTGACAGGACTCAGCATGTCACACTGGAAGGCCACTGTGCAGAAAGCAGCTATTAGATTTGCTCATAGGCAAGTCTGCATTGTGTCTTTGAGTCACGCAGCAGACCTTGCTAGTAATGCATTTATTTCATCTCACCTCATAAAACATGTCTGTCTGAAGCACATTTGGCATGTTGAATCTGGAGGCAAGCTGCTGCGCCAGAGATGACTTGCCTGCTCAAGTTGAACACATCCAATCAAGTTGCTGCACATCAGTGATGGGAAGAAGAATGTGATCACATGCCCGTCTCAGTGCAAGGTGACTGTGCACCAATTACTGTAGATGTGACACAAGCAACTGGCGTCCAACCTCTGTCAATGCTTTGTATGCAGTCTCACGGCCACATGTTGTCAGCATTTGCCATCTTGCATCTTGGCAGTTATACACATGAGGACAATTGCATGTAGGCTGTAAAACATGAAGATATAAGCTGTCGGTAAATATGAAGGAAAGTTGTGCCTAAAGACACCAGCAGGAGTGACATAACATCATCCTGGCATCAAAGATGCCACTGTCCTTTCACTGTGCCAGCAGCAGGGTGTTCAACAAGAGAGCACAGCATTTCCAACAGCATCATTACCTGTACATGGAGCTCCGCAGACAATAATGATCAAGGGCCGTCTCTCTTGATGGAATTGATTGACCATCTTATAGCGCTTGGTATATTCTGCACCAAAGCCTTTGCTCTCCATGACATTGAACAATATGGCCTCAAGGTTTTCCTGCAGGGGAACGCCTCGCAACTCAGCACTGTCTGGTGCATGGCATGAAAGACTAGCCTCTTCTTTTTTACCTGAGACACATCAAACTGGTCATTGTCTATCAGGTATTTCTTGACCTCCAGAGCTATTTTGACTGCCTGAACCGTGCTAGTGTGTCAGCATGTCTGTCTGAAAGCACAGAGGTTACTGTATCACCTCGGCTAACCTTCATATAGGGAATTTTTGTGACTGTCAGCATCCTGCTGATGAGAAATCGAGACAGCACATAATAGTGACTCATTCCTTCTCCAAGCCATACCTTCACCTGCAAACAGCCATAAACACGCCTCTCAATGATGGTAAAGGAAACTTGCTCAGTCCCAGCAGTCCAGCACATCATCACACCTTGACGAAATCGTATTTGGATGCGGTATGCTTGGCACGATCAGAGTTCGGAGACATCTCAAGATCTTACAAACTTTCGATCTGTACGTCGAACACGTCGATATGCTACAAACAGCGGCAAGGGTTGTTTATGAAGACATCTCTATGATCGGACAGCATGTGTGCGTCCCTTCCGGCTGAAGGGCTGCCGTCGGTGTAGACATGTTCCTGGAGTCTGTGCATGTGTGTCATGATTCGCATCAAGCTTTTGCACTTCTAGTACAGTGACACTGCTTGCAAGTTTTTGGGTCATGTAGACAAACACTTTTAGCACTGGCAAGGCATCTTCATTGCCTGTGTAAACTCTAGGTGCTGCTGGGTACACAAGATACCTGTTTTCAGCATAGACCAATGCATTCTTGGCCCTGAGGATTTGTGTGGGTCCAGAGCTGAAGGGGAATAGCATACTATAGATAGCTATCACATCACCTGGCCTGAACGTGTTGTCACCTGATCAACCAGCAGCGAGCTTTTTCTTGGTTCAAAGACCCAGCAGTGCATATCTGACGTGCCGATTGGGCCCTTATGGTAGCATGCCTGTGCCGAATCACTCTAGACTGGCAGTTCTGCAGCAGGGCATCACATGTGTCCGTTTCTGCAATTCGGGCTGCTGAATGGTGACGAACGTGATCAGGAGGTCATAATGCTAATAGTACGAGCTGTAAACAATATTGACAGAACATCTGAGGCCCCCATATTTGCATATGGGTGAAGACCTAGTTGATCTCAGGGGTCCAAACAATCTGCAGCAGACGCTACAGTTGTTTTGTCAACAGCTGCACTCGACTACACATGCATATGCCCCCCGAGATGCATGTCAATGTATTTCAGTGCAACGCGCGTAACACAGCCTTTGCGTGACTGCATACACAACACCATTTTGCATTCCAACCCCCCAATATCTTGAAACTAGTGAATCTGACTAGTACCTATGATCCAGGCATCTCACCGGGCTTTGCTCAATGCATCCTTGGGGACGTGTACGGTATCTGACATCCAAAGTATCCAGGGGATCCATTCAGATCCTTGGGATGTTTTTGATACCGATGACCTGAACAATGACATGGCTCCTGTAAACCCTCCATTCTCGTTTCAACATGATTATCCATCTGATTGTCCATCCTGGACAATCGCTTTCTCCAGCGTTGCTTGCACGTGATTCTCGTACAACCGCGCCCAAGTCCTCTCACTTCGGTGTCACCCTCCTCTTACTCAAGCATGTTTTGCTTACGTGAGCATGGATTTGCACGTGACCAAATTAAAAAACCCTTGATTGTCCTTTGGCAAGATTTTTCAGTGGGTAACCAACCATGCGAGGTTGCCTTTACGAGGTTGGTGAGCTGAGCTTACTGGTGGGGGGCTAGTTGATGATGTGTGAGGCCCCGCCAGATTATGCCTGAGACACTACGATGCCTCGCAACACAACGCTTCTGCCCACAATGTCTAAGCTGCTGCGGTGATCTTCGCTCAGTCGGACCAAGCGTCACAGCAAACAGTACTCGACACTTGCAGCTTGCCTATGCTCATTCCCGCATAGCTGAGTTGTCGTGGCCGCATCTCTTGTGCCCAGCTTTCTATAGTATAAATATTGTCGGCCAAGGTTTGTTGCCAACACTCGGTAGCGTGTTGCTATGGCTGAATTGGAGCTACTATCAGCACGGCTGAGACGTGGCTCTTCGCAGCAGCGAGCCTTGACGTGGCACAAGCTTGTCAGCCTTGGAGAAAGCGGACTGGAAGGAGAGCAAGTAGGCAACCTTACGATCGTTGCTTGTTGACGAGATCAAGCGAGTTTCGCGAGACGGCAGATCGCAAGCGCTATAGAAATCTTGTTTACCGTGTCTATGTGGATGTTGTAGGTTGTCAAGTCTGGTTTGGTGCCTGTCCTCGTGTCTATGCTCGAGCAAAGACCATCACGTCGCACCGAAGTCCAACAACAGGCTGCTTCCTTGCTTTTTGAAGCTGCAGGGTCAGATGCTGGCACGGTATGTTGGCCATTTTGGCCTGGTTGTCCATCTCAAATAAACCTCAGCAAGTCACACTTATCAAACCAACACTTATCAAACCAACAACACCTGAGGAAGTAATTGCGTGCTTCACAGTTCCCTTTGTGTATCAACCTGTAGGAAGCATTGATGGCTATTGACTGCGTTCCACGGCTGACAACGGCATTGCAGTCTGGCTCATACATCAAGAAAGCAAAGGTTACTGCCGTCCTTGGCTTGCTCAGTATGTGCTCTAAGCTGAAGGATATGGAATGCAACTCGACGCCCCATCGCCATGCCTCACCCATGTCCACAATAGCTGTTCCAGAAGTGGTCAGGGTACTCTCTCAAGCAGGTGTGATGTGCAGCAACTGCATGGCTGAATTATGTCTGTATCTCAAAAGCACAAGCAGTCATCAATCGCCATTTGACACAAGCTTGTGGCCACCTTGTGCATTGTTCACACGCTCCAATCTATAGCAGACTTTCAGCGTATGCAGTTTCTGCAATTGCCTTGGCAATGCCGTGTACCAGCCACTAGCCCTTACACAGACCGCCAGTCAGGCTACTCTCATGCACAATCTCACATGCTTTGAGCTGTCTTGAGAGACAAGACACACAGCAGCACAGGGTGACATCTTTTGCAGCTTGTGTTGCATCACCTCATCACACCTTGCTGGAGCCTGTAACTGACCATGCACCAGATTTCTAGATGGATTGCTCACATCACATCTGCTGAATGGTGTACAGGCTGCACATCAGATCCAGCCTGCACCGCTATGATACTGAAGGCCTTGGAGGCAATGCTTCTGGATCCTAATTCAGTTCACTGCTTCGTCAAGGTGTGATGCTGCCCACTGTGAAAAGAAAATAAACAGAAAGAAAAGTTTACGTTTTTCAGTGATCATAACGGGAACCTCCTAAGGCGGCAGCCCAGAGGCTGCCCACTCTGCATTTTCTTGATCAACCTGTGCTGTGTGGTGCCTTGGATGCTTGAGCTTGAGTGCAGTGCAGGACTTGCAACAGCCAGTTTCATGCACAATCATCTCTCAAGTGCGTGGTGCAGGCCGGCGGAGTGCAAGTGCTTGACACGTTGATGGCGCTCATGCCCGGTCAATCACCATCATCCTTGCTGTCGTCATCTGTTGGTGATGACAGCCAGCATCTAGGTCTTTTGGCAGTAGGTGAAGATGTATGGGTGCCTGCCCTGGGCATGTTGAGTCAAGTTGCAAGGTTCAGTGCAATCGGCTCTCAGATCATTCTGGAGGTCAGTGCTGGTATCTCCTTGCCCTTTGCCGAAATCAGCTGCTCAATTTCTGCATTGTCTGTTTGGTCTCTGTTTCTGGCTCATGCTATGGGCCTGCCAGTGCAAAAGACTTTGTTACAATCTTCTGCCATCAGCACTTCCTGTGAACAACCTGCTGCTCAACTGCTGCCTGGTGCACTGATGCCATGGCTTCGTATGTATGCATCGGACACCTCAGCATAGGCCATTTCATGATGCATCATGTGCAGCGGCTGTCTTGACACAACCATTGCACATGAAGCTGACAGTGTGCATGCAGTTGTTTACAGGTGTCATCTGTCCCTCACACACGCACGTACGCACGCACATTTGCATGCTGCAGGGCCCTTTGCTGTCAGTGTTGCTGCAATGCTGCAGCAGCAGTTCCTGTGGGGTTCAGCTGCTGGCACTTACGGCCCTGCTCAGCCTTGCTGCTGTGCCAGATAATCTGCCAGCTTTTGCCAAGGTCAGTCCCATCTGCAACAATGCTGGCTTCTGTGATTTCACACCCAGGCTTGTCTGCCGTGTGCACACATGTATGTATGCCTGGTTGCCTGTGCACATTCACTGCTGCTGCTGCACCTCGACAGACAACCACACATTGCTGCTGCACATCTTACCCAGCGTACACAAGAGCGCTGGCCAGCTATTCATAATGTATCTACGGTAATTTGGTCAGGGTACACACCTGGTATCATGCAGCGCCACATGACTTGCAAAGCACCACTGCGTTAATACCTGCTTGAGTGATTGAGTTGAGAATCAGGTCTGCACACAGCATGGCATATTCAGCATAGTAAGTGACCTTGGAGAAGTGTCTCTGGCTCTGTCTGTCTGTCCGTCTGTCTGTGTGTGCGTGCGTGTGTGACGTGTGTGTGTGTGTGTGACGTGTGTATGTGTGTGCAGGCGGGGCATGTGATCCACCTGGCTGCAGCCATGCACTCAAGCAGCCCAACAGTGCAGGAACATGCACTGCACTGCATCAAGCTTTTGTCTCCCTCACTCACTGGATGCCATGAGATGCTCATCATCAGCGCTGTGGAAAGCCTGACAGCTGGTGTTCAAGACAGCAACTCAGTGATGGGTGAGGAGCTTGAGTCATGCTCAGATGATGACGACGAAAGTCTCATGGACTGTGACTCAGCTTGAGATGCCCAGCCTGGGGTCAATACACAGTAAGCAAGAGTCTTCCCACTGTTGTAAGGTGCAGTAGAAGCACCAAGAAGTAAGTCGGTCATCGGTTACCAGCTTGTCCCGGCATTGTCAATATCAAGTAAATGGTGTGAAAAATGGGTCTTGTCTGGCGGTGGAAAGTGCCAAGATGTCAGCTGGGTGTGCCCACGCATTCCATGGACACTGGAAATGTGAAAAAGCAGGGTGTAAGCAGTTTTGCAGCTCATTCCCAAGTCATTCTCAACTCAGTATGTCAATGTTCCAACCAGAGTCAAGCAACTCTTTCCAAAGATGATGTACGCACGTGTCTCAAGAGGTTTCCCACTGCACCTCTCAAGTCACCAGGCGTTTACCTGTGTCCCGGACCTTTGCAAGTTTGCTGTGCCTTGCGCTACTGTCTTTGGCAGTTTGCTTTTTGGGGGGGGGGGGGTTTCTGTAAAGCTTAATAGTAAGGCAGTGTATATCCAGAGTGGTAGTGATGGTGCTGTATGGGGAATTAGCTGACGTAAGTATGATGTTAGTCCTCATAAAGTAGTCATAGGGCTTGTGAGGGAGGCTTCTCCTGCTTTGCTTGCAGCAATGATGCACATTTACTTCTTATTGTCCTGTTTCTGGTTGAGTTTATTGCGAGTGTTCTGACCTAGCCAGGTGTATGAGAGCAAGCAGTGCATTCCTGTTTGCTCGCTGTTCTGGTTTTCTGTATCTTCTGGGTGTCATGGGAATCATCTCATTTTGACCGATTCAGCTCAGCTCCTGCTTTGTTTTTGTTTCAAGTCTTGCTCAACCAGTACAGTTTGAGTACAATGTTCAAAAATTACATGAATCTGCTTGGGTTTAGGGGTTTGGCGTGCTCGAGCATGCCGTGCTGGTGTGTCTGCATGTTTGGCAATTTCTCATCTGATCTGGTTTCTGAGTCCTGTTTTGGCTTTTGTGAGCACTTGAATAGTATCTCAGCAAATTGAGCCACCTGGAAAGCGTCTGGGCAAGACTGTTGGGAAAGCACTTTGTTTGGCTGGCATGTCTGTGGTTTCGCATCTATTACCTTTCAATAGTGTACATAATGTCAAGCAGAGAGTCATGTGATGCTGTTGCTGTGCGATACTTTGGACGACATTATATTGTCCACACCTTGATTCTGTAGTGGATTGGAAATGGGATGAAGCAATGCAACATCTTTGTATTTGGATTTTGTGCATGACTATCCATACAAATTTCTGCAGTACACATTAGGAAACTGTACAGGATATGCCAGCTTACTGGTGACAACACGTTGCCGGAAAATTCTGTTCTGTAACAGAAGTTCTCAGAACTTCTGTTGCTGTCAGACTTCTGTACTGCTTCAGCTACTTTCACTACCAGCAGCTTGACGGTCAGAAGTATTATGCGGCTTTCAGGCTACCTTATCCCTTCGGCCAATATCTGTATGATCCAGGCAAT
>JAABUK010011754.1_pt1 | contig 11306 bp, 12 predicted proteins | sample 5559141 | NCBI WGS metagenome assembly JAABUK01 (sample SAMN10711869, study PRJNA513367) | rock metagenome | isolation source: Antarctica rocks | place: Antarctica: Victoria Land, Pudding Butte nord | collected 2016-01-03
AGCAACGGGATGACGGAGATGATGGCGAAGAACGTGAGGGCGGCGGCGTACAGGGTCAGGTCGTGCTGGCGCAGGTCTTGCCAGGTGCCGCGGGCTGCGCCGACGGCCACCCTCCGGCCTAGCGCCCATCGCCGGTTCACCACCGGCAGGCTAGTCCCAGCGTGGGTGGACCCGCCGCTCAGCCGGAGGAGCTGACCACGTCTCGCCAAGCCAGCCGGCTGGGCGCGTCGGTGAGCCTGTAGTCGGTGCGCCGGCTGGTGTCGAAGTAGCAGACGAACCGCGCCTTGCCCCGCAGCAGCGCACCCACCCCCCGCAGCCAGGCGGCCCGCCCCTCGCCGCTCGGGTCGCTGCTGACCTTGACGCTGCCAACCTCGGGGACACCCCACGGCAGGTGGGTGACGGCCGCCCAGAGCAGGACGTTGCCGAAGAGGTCCGACGGCTGGCCGTAGGCGTTTTGGCGGAAGCCGTGGTTGTAGCAGTCGAAGCCGACAACGCTGACCGCGGACGGGCCGGCGTAGTAGTTGTGCCAGTCGCGCCCCGACGTGGGATTGACCGTGTAGCACATGAGGATCAGCGTCGAGTGCAGACGCGGGTTACCGGCCGGCGCCGCCAGGGACGCGATGCGGGCCGCGGCGGCGCGGTAGTCGGCGGCGCTGAACTCAGCTCTGTCGATGTTGTTCTCCGGCTCGTGAAAGTACGACCAGTAGGTGTCGTAGGTCCGCGGCGCCGAGGCGAACCACTCCCTTATTGCCGCGTCATGGATGCCGGCGAGGACCTCCCGTGGCGGGTAGTAGAACGAGACGATGACCGGCCGCCCGCTCAGGCCGGCGCCGGCCGACCACGGCTCCGGCCCGGGCGAGGAGTAAAACACCCGGCTGATCGGCATCCGCCCGTAGGCGGCGTCTTGCCGGGCGATTGCCTGGGCAAAGGACTCGCCGCCCTGGGGTGCTACGAGCGCCCCGAACAACGTCCCGGTGGACCTCGCCCGGGTTGCCGGCAAGGCGATCGGCAGGTCGGCCGACGTGCCGAAAGTGACCGGCGACCGGCCGAGGACGTACCAGGTGCCGGTGGACGGGCGCCAGACCGCGATGTCGGCGCGGCCGGAACCGGTCAGGTCCGCCGGCACCGGTCGGTCGGTGGAGGTGCCGTAGAGGACGGGCCGGCTGCCCAGGACGTACCAGGTGCCGGTCGACGGGCGCCGCACCGCGATGTCGGCCCGGCCGTCGCCGGTGAAGTCGGCGGGCAGCGGCCGGTCGCCGGCAGTGCCATAGGTGACCGGCGCGCGACCGCGGATGTACCAGGTGCCGGTCGACGGGCGCCAGACCGCGATGTCGGCTCGCCCGTCGCCGGTGAAGTCGGCGGCGACCGGCACGTCGGTGGATCGGCCGAAGGGCACCGGGGCGCTGCCCTGGACGTACCAGGTTCCGTTGGACGGCCGCCAAACGGCGATGTCGGCCCGGCCGTCGCCGGTGAAGTCCGCCGGGACGGGCCGGTCACTGGAGACGCCGTAGCGGACCGCGGGCCGACCAAGGATGTACCAGGTGCCGGTCGACGGGCGCCAGACGGCGACGTCGGGGCGGCCGTCGCCGCCGAAGTCAGCAGTGAGTGCGGAGTCGCTGGGCCCGCCATAGACGACAGGGGGGTGGCCCTGGACGTACCACACACCCGTCGAGCGTCGCCACACCGTGAGCGGGCCGACCGACGCGGCCACGGCAGGCACGGCCGGCGCGGTCGCTACAGTGCTGCTCGCTGTCGCGCCGGCGGGGGCCGTCGGCACCAGTGCGGCAGCGCACAAGCCGACGACCAGGAGCGGACGGGCGAGGGCGCGGGGCGACGAGCGGGGCGACAACGGCATGAGCGCGCTCCAGGGTTTCGAGGGTCGGTGGAAACGCTAGGCCAGACGGCGGAGTGCCGTCTACGGAAGCTGGCAACTGTTCAGGTCGGCGGGCCTGCGCAGGCGAGCTTCGGTTGGGGGTTAAGTGCCGGCGGGGGGCCGCCGACGCAACAGGCAGGCAACATTGGCGGAGGATCAGATGATGTGTGACGAATGCGGCGGGGGCCTGCTGGTGCGGTCCATCGGCATGGCGGCGCCTCGCCCGGCATGGGAGTGCCTCGGGTGTGGACGCATCAACGCAGACCTGCCACCGGGCGGGGCATCGACCATCGGCGACGTGCTGGCCGGCCGGGCCCCGGCGGGGGCCGGGGACGGCTGAGCCAGGCCTGCTTTGGGCACACGCACCGGAGTCGGTGGCTCCACGGCCGCTCGCGCGCGCCCTCGTCAGGCCTGCACCGGGTCGCCGGCAGTGATCCGGCCCGGTCCGGCGACGGTCGCACCCACGGCGAGGCAGCCGGCCCGGGTCCGATGGATGGTCCGGAGCACGTCGAGGTCGCGCGCGACGCCGTCGGGCTGCGGCCGGGTGACCATCACGCAACGCTCGATGCGCATGTGCACGTCGAGCTGGGTCGTGCCGACCCCGATTCGACTGCCGACCAGCGCGTCTTCGTCGGCAGGGGCGCCGCCGGTCGCGTCCAGGATGAGGTTGGCCCGGAACCGCCGCAGCGCCCAGTCGCCGATGGTTGTCGTGGACAGCAGGGACACGTTGGCCCGGCCGCTGTCGTGGAAGGCGCCGTTGGCGCCGGCGAACGGCTCCCAGCCGCCGGCAGCCTCGTCCTCGAAGTCGCTGGGGTTCTCATAGCGGCGTTCGGAGACTGCAGCCGTTGACCGCAGGGCGACTGGCTGGCCCAGCCAGGTCGAGAGGTCGGCGTCACTGGCGGCGACCGAGCCATCCGGCAGGGTGATCTCGACGGTGCCGCCGTCGACGAGCCGGGCCGAGGCGAACAGCAGCTCGGGACGGCGCCGGGCGGTCAGGCCGAAACCGGTGACAGTGTCGAAGATCGCCCAGCCTCGGTCGCCGCTGATGCCGTATGCGCTCACCTCAACGCTGTCCAGCCGCTCGCCCTGCAACGACTTCACGGGGTAGCGCCACACCTGCGTCACCTGCATGTGCCGGACCTTAGAGCCTCGGCTGCGAAGTGGGGAACATCTTGCGGCCGGGTCGCCGTCGGACCCTCCACAGTTGCGGCCGGCCAGCGACAGCGGGCGGTTCAGCGAGAGCCGGCGAGCCAGCTAGAGCGAGCGGTCAGCGATAGTGGGCCGGGCTAGCGATAGCGGGTGCCGGCGAGAAACCGTCGTACGTCTGACGCCTCGGCTTCCAGTGCCGCGGTCACCGGCGGGCTCAGCGGCTGGAACGGCGTCACGGTGACCCCGCCGGCCAGCGCCCAGGTGGCTGCAGCAATCCCGTCCACCAGTGCGAACGGCCGGAAGATCCCGTTGACCGTGACCACCGACTCGTGGCCGTCGAGAATCGGCTGGCGGGAGGTCCACCCCATCAGCAGCGGCTCGAACGGGCCGAGCAGCCGCGGAGGTGGCGGCCCGGGCGGCTCGGGGCGGCCGGCCAGGTCCACCAGCCCGCCGGTGTGTTCGACCAGCGGCCCGGCGATCCGGGTCACCCCGCGCCGGGCGTCGCCGAGGGTGATCCCGGCCCACCTGGCCAGGTCCCGTGCGGTGGCCGGGCCGTGGCCGGCGAGGAACCGGCGGGCCAGCTCGGCCAGGGCACGGTCGCGGTCCCACGCCGGCGGCGGTGGTCCCAGCCAGTCCGCGACGAGCACGTACTGGTGGTCGCCGCCGGCCATCGGGCCGCGCACGCAGACTCCGCGCAGGCTGGCCAGCATCAGGATGTGCACCAGCGCCTGGCCCTCGACCCGGATGTGGGCGCCGGCCAGCCGCTCGCGCAGCTGCGCCCGGGTCAGCGGGCCGTCGGCCAGCGCGGCCGCCACCAGCGCCACCCCGTCCTCGGCGGCGTCAGGCGCAACGCCCTCCTGGCTCAGCCGGCGGGCGTTGCCGACGCGAAGCTGAGGGGTGGTCAGCTGCTGCAGCCACCAGTAGTCCTCGGCGGCGACCAGGTGCAGGGTGCCGCGGTTGAGCCAGGTGATGACCATCGAGCGTTCGTCGGTTAGCGCTACGTCAAGGTCGGCGGCGGTGTGGCCGGCGGTACGCGCGCGGATGGCCAGCCGGGCCCCCCGCGGATCCTGCGCCTGCACGGCCAGCAGCCGCCGTACGACGTCGAGGGGCGAGCCGGCCGGCGGTCCGGACAGGAGTTGGGCGGCCAGCCGCAGGTCGACCACCGGGAGCACCGGCTGATCGTGGCATTGCGACTGTTAGTTTCGCGCTGCAACCGGCGAGAGGAGGATCGGGTGCCTGACCTGGACTGGCAGACCGACCTCGCCCGGGCCCTCGTCGACGGTCGGGTGGACGTCGCCGCCTACGTGCCGGACTCCCGACTGAACGGCGTGCTGGACGCGCTGGCCGGCCAGGGCGTCGTGCTGCGCTCCCTGGCCCGGGAGGAGGAATGCGTTGGCTATGCGGCCGGCGCCCGGATCGCCGGCCGCCGCCCAGTGGTGCTGATGCAGAGCTCCGGTCTGGGCAACTCGCTGAACGCGCTGGGCTCGCTGGCTGTGCCCTACCGCCTCGGCCTGCCGCTGGTCGTCTCCATGCGAGGCACGCTGGGCGAGCGCAATGCGAGCCAGGTGCCGATGGGAAGGGCCACCGTGCCGTTCCTTGCGGCGCTGGGGATTCAGACGTTCTCGCTACGCCGGTCGGTCGATGTGGCCGGCCTGGTCGCCGGCGTCCTGGACCTTGTCGATGGCGCCGGCGAGACGGCGGCCGTGCTCTTGGAGCCGGAGCTGGGAGGCGGCCGTGCAGGCAACTGACGTCGCGCGGGCGGTTGTTGAGACGCTGCCCGCGGCGCTGTGCGTCTCCGCACTGGGCACGGCCACGTCGGCGCTGCGGGCCGCTTCGGGTGACGGGCCGCACTTCTACTTCGGGGCGGCGATGGGCTCGGCGCTGGCCGCCGCGCTGGGAGTGGCCGAGGCGCGGCCGGATCGTACGGTCGTCGCGCTGCTCGGCGACGGCGAGGCGCTGATGGGTGCGGCGACGCTGTGGTCGGTGGCGGCGTACCGGCCGGTGAACCTGCTGGTCGTGGTCCTGGCCGATGGGCGCTATGCGATCACCGGCGGCCAGCCCCTCAGCGGAGCGCTGCACCTGCCGGAGGTGGCCCGCGCCCTCGGGGTGTCCGGCGAGCGGGCGGCCGACTACGCCGGCCTGTGCGATGCTCTGCGCTCGGCCGGACCGCCGGCGGTGATCGAGGCGCTGGTCGACGACCCGACCCGGCCGGGGCCGTCGCCGTTCGTCGACCCGGCGAAGGTCCGGCTCCGATTCGCCGCATCGGCCGGCGGCGCCACCGACGAGGAGCGTGCATGACGCAGGCAAGCGGCCGGCTGGCCGGCCGGGTGGCGATCGTGACCGGCTCGGCGCGCGGGATCGGCCGGGCGATCGCCGACCGCTACGCCGACGAGGGCGCCAAGGTCGTGGTGGCCGACCTCGACGAGGCCGGTGCTCGCCACGCGGTCGCCGGTATCGAGGGCCGCGGCGGCACCGCGTTGGCTGCCGGCGCCGACGTCAGCGTCGCCGCCGATGTGGACCGGCTGTTCGACACGACGCTCGCGGCGTACGGCACGGTCGACGTGCTGGTCAACAACGCCGGCGACGTGACCATCACCCGCCACTTCCTGGACTCCGACGAGGCCTGGTGGGACCACTTCCTCGACACCAACCTCAAGAGTCAGTACCTGTGCGGTCGGCGGGCGGCGACGGTCATGGCGAGAAACGGGTCCGGCTGCATCATCAACGTGTCCAGCGGCGGCGCCACCCGCTCACACCGCGGCATGGTCGCCTACGACGCGTCCAAGGGCGGCGTCGAGGCGCTGACCCGGGGGATGGCGCTGGACCTCGGGCCGTACGGCATCCGGGTCTGCGGCCTGGTGCCCGGCCTCATCGCGACCGCGCCGGCGCACCTGACGCCGGAGGCACGCAAGCGGCGTGACGACACGGTGCCGCTGGGGCGGGGCGGCGTCGCAGCGGACCTGGCCGGACCGGCGGTCTTCTTGGCGAGCGACGACGCGGCGTATGTCACCGGCAGCATGCTGGTGGTCGACGGCGGAGTGCTCGTGCAGCAGCGCAGTCCGCAGGTGGAAACCTTCCCGGTGTCGGGCTTCCCGGCCGTCGCCGACCTGGACTGAGTCGTGCGGTACCTGCCGTGCGGCAGCAGCGCGGTGCTCGCCGAAGTCGCCGGTGTCCCCGAGGTCGTGAGCCTGTACCGGTCGCTGCGCGACGACCTGCCGGCCGGTGTCACCCGGCTGGTGCCGGGGGCACGGACGGTGCTCGTGTCGTACGACCCGTCGGTGACCTCCGCCGAGCGGCTCGGGGCGGATCTGGCGGCGCGGCCGCTGGACAGCGTCGTTGTCGACTCACCCGGGCCAGTGGTCGAGATCCCGGTGCGCTACGACGGGCCCGACCTGGCCGGCGTGGCCCGACTGACCGGGCTGACCGAGGGCGAGGTCGCGTCGCGGCACGCGGCCGGCGAATACCTCGCCGGCTTCGCCGGTTTCGCGCCGGGCTGGTGCTACCTCATCGGACTCGACGCGTCGTTGCACCTGCCCCGCCGGCAGTCCCCGCGCACCAAGGTGCCCGCAGGGTCGGTTGCGGTCGCCGGGGAGTTCACCGGGGTCTATCCCAGCGACGCCCCCGGCGGGTGGCATCTGATCGGTAGCACCGACCTGCCGATGTGGGACCTCGACCGGCAACCGCCGGCCCTGCTTGCCTTCGGCACCCGGGTGCGTTTCGTCGGGGCCGGCCAGTGATCGAGATCGTCCGGCCGGGGCTGTTCACTACCGTGCAGGACCTCGGCCGGCCGGGGCTGGCCGAGCTCGGAGTGGGGGAGTCCGGTGCTGCCGACGCGGGCAGCTTTGCCCGGGCCAACGTCCTGGTCGGCAACCCGGCCGGCTTCGCGGCGCTGGAACTCACGTTCGGCGGCCTCGTCGCGCGGCTCAGGGAGGCGGCGACCATCGCGCTGGCCGGCGCTCCCTGCCCCGTCTCGGTCGACGGCGCCGAGGCCGGGATGGACGTGGCGTTACAGGTGCCCGCCGGCGCGCAAGTTCGGGTCGGCCGGCCGAGCCGGGGACTGCGGACCTACCTGGCGGTGCGTGGCGGGGTCGCCGTACCGCCGGTGCTGGGCTCGCGGTCCACCGACGTGCTGGCCGGGCTCGGGCCGTCCGTCGTGGCCGCCGGCGTGGTGTTGCCGTTAGGTGAGGCTGGCGGAGCCGCTTCGTCTGGCGTGGCCGGGGACCGGGGCATCTGGCCGGAGACGCCGGTTCTGCGGGTCGTCCCCGGTCCACGGGACGACTGGTTCGTTGCCGACGCGCTGCAGCGGCTGGTGGCCGAGCCCTACCGGTGCACGACCGACAGCAACCGGGTCGGCATCCGGCTGCAGGGCGCAGAGCTCGCCCGCCGGGTGACCGGCGAGCTGCCGTCGGAAGGCATGGTCCGGGGGTCCTTGCAGGTGCCCCCGAGCGGCCAGCCGATTCTGTTCCTGGCCGACCACCCGGTGACCGGCGGCTATCCGGTGATCGCCGTGGTCGCCGACGCCGATCTCGACGCTGCCGCCCAGCTCCGACCGGGCCAGCAGGTCCGGTTCTCCGTCGCCGGCCCGTGACCACAACCGATGTCGATGTGGTCGTCATCGGCGCCGGCATCATCGGAGCGAGCTGTGCCTTGCACCTCGCTCGGCGGGGCCGGCGGGTCGCCATCCTGGAGGCCCAGGCCGCGCCGGCAACCGGCAGCACCGGGCGGTCCTTCGCCTCCGTGCGGGCCCAGTGGGCCGACGACACCAACGCCCGCATCTCCTGGGAGAGCATCCAGGCCTACCGCACGGCTGGCGAGGACGTCGGCTACCGGCCGACTGGCTACCTCTTCGTGGTGCCGGAGGACAGCTGGCCACAACACCTGCACGCGGTCGACCTCCAGCGTTCCCTCGGGATTCCGGTCGACGTGCTGGCCGCCACCGTCGCCCAGCGGCTGACGCCGTTCGACACCGCCGGCGTCGGCGGCTGCACCTGGGGCAGCGCCGATGGTGTCGTCGACCCGCACCTGGTCACCACCCGCGACCTCGACCTTGCCGGGCGGCAGGGCGCCGTGTTGCATCGCCGGCGGCCGGTCACCGGTGTCCGCCGGACGCCGCGACGATGGCTCGTCGAGGCTGCCGAGCAGAGCTGGACCGCGCCGTACGTGGTTAACGCCGCCGGCGGCTGGGCCGGCGAGGTAGCGGCGCTGGCCGGGCTGGTCGTACCCGTCGAGCACGTCCGCCGGGTGGTGTTCGCCAGTGCGCCGCGGCCCGGCGAGCCCCGGCTGCCCATGACGATCGACGTCGGCACCGGCGTCTACCTGCGCAGCGACGGCGACCGGTTGCTGTTCGGCCGGGCCAATGAGGCGGAGCCGCCGGGCTACCGCACCGACGTCGACTGGGCCTGGCTGGAGCCGGTGCTGGAGGTGGCCTGCCGGCGGTTCCCCTGGCTCGCCGACGTACCGATCGACGCCGGCGCGTGCTGGGCTGGCACGTACGAGATGACTGCCGACCACCGGCCCTTCCTCGGCGAGATGCCCGCCGCACCGGGCTGGGTCAACGCCTGCGGGTTCTCCGGCCACGGGGTGATGCAGGCGCCGGCCGTCGGCCGCCTCATTGCCGAGGAGGTCATCGAGGGCCGGGCGCACAGCATCGACATCGACCCGCTGCGCATCGATCGGCTGGCGGCCGGCGCCGCCCCTAGGATGGGCCTGACCTTCTGAGACCGGAGGACGCTGGATGGGGCCGTTCAGCCGGGTGCATCACCTCTGCTTGGTGGTCGCCGACATCGCCCGTGCGGTGCGGTTCTACGAGTCGATCGGGGTTGGACCGTGGCAGGACTACCCGCCGCTGGAGCAGTACACCGACCTCGATGTGCCTGACCGCCAAGGCTTTCTCGACCTGACCTACAAGTACGCCGACACCGACTCCGTCCAGCTCCAGCTCGTGCAGCCGGGCGCCGGCGACTCGCCGCAGAAGCGCTTTCTGGAGAGCAAGGGTGAGGGCGTATTCCACGTCGGCTTCTCGGTGCCCGACGTCGACGAGGGCGCCGCGCGGGCAGCGGGACTGGGGCTGGACGTGCTCATGCAGGGGCGCCGGCCCGACGGCAGCGGCTTCACCTACTTTGACACCGCGCCCCAGGCCGGCGTCGTTCTCGAGATTCGCTCGTCGGCCAAGGAGCCTTGATGACCGCCATCGACCTCAACGCCGACGTGGGGGAGTCCTTCGGCCGGTGGGTGCTCGGCGACGACAGCGCACTGCTGCCGTGGCTGACCAGTGCCAACGTGGCGTGCGGGTTCCACGCCGGCGACCCGCTGACCCTGCGTCGCACCGTCGCCGAGGCCGCCGGCCACGGCGTGGTGATCGGCGCGCAGGTGTCCTACCGCGACCTCGCCGGCTTCGGCCGGCGGGAGATGGCCGTCGAGCCCGACGACCTCGCCGCCGACGTGCTCTACCAGATCGGTGCGCTGGAGGGCCTCTGCCGGGTGGCCGGAAGCCAAGTCCGGTACGTCAAGCCGCACGGCGCCCTCTACCACCGCACGCTGAAGGACGAGCGTCAAGCGGAGGCCGTGGCCGCCGCGGTCGTCGCGTACGACCCGACGCTGCCGCTGATGACGATGGCCGGCGGCGCCCTGGAGCAGGCGGCGCAGGCCGCCGGCCTGCGGGTGGTGCTGGAGGGGTTCGCCGACCGGGCCTACGACGACAACGGCCGGCTGGTCCCGCGCACGCAGCCCGGCGCCCTGCTGACCGGACCGGCCGAGGCGGCGGCGCAGGCGGTGCGGCTGGCCGAGGCGGGACAGGTGCAGTCGCTGTGCCTGCACGGCGACACCCCGGGTGCGGCCGCCAACGCCGAGGCGGTCCGCGCGGCGCTGGCCGATGCCGGTGTCACGGTCGAACCTTTCGTCACCATCACGGAGGCCTGATGAGCGAGACAATGCGGATCGGTGCGGAGTGGCGCACGGCTGAGACGACATTCGGCAGCATCGATCCCTACACCCAGGAGGTCTGGGCCGAGGCTCCCGAGGCGTCCGAGCAAGACGTCGCCGACGCCGTACAGGCGGCGCGGACCGCCTTCGATGACGGGCCGTGGCGGGGATGGACAGCCGAGCAGCGCAGCGACCTGCTGTACCGGATCGCCGGACTGATCGAGCGCGACGCCACCGATCTCGCCGAGTGCGAAACCCGTGACAACGGCAAGGGCATCCGCGAGATGGTGGGCCAGATGCGGTCGCTGCCGGGGTGGTATCGCTACTTCGCTCATCTCGCCGCCACCGTCGAGGGCCGGCTGACCAACACCGGCAAGCCGAACTTCCTCGGCTACGTCGTCGATGAGCCGGTCGGGGTGGTCGCCGGCATCCTGCCGTGGAACTCCCCGCTGTTGCTGCTGACGTTCAAGCTCGCCCCGGCCCTGGCCGCCGGCTGCACGTTCGTGGCCAAGCCGTCGGAGGTGGCGCCGGTCTCGATCTTGCGCTTCGCCCGGCTACTGGCCGAGGCCGGCGTGCCAGACGGGGTGTTCAACACCGTCGCCGGCAGCCGCCCGGATGTCGGGCGCTGGCTGGTGTCAAGCCCAAGCGTGGACAAGGTGACGTTCACGGGTTCAGAGGGTGTCGGGGCGCTAGTCGGGCAGAGCGCGGCTGCCCAGCTGACCGACGTGGCGCTGGAGCTCGGCGGCAAGTCGGCCAACATCGTCTTTGCCGATGCCGACCTCGACGCGGCGGTCAACGGCCTGCTCGCCGGCATCTTCGCCGCGGGGGGCCAGACCTGCATCGCCGGCTCCCGAGCACTGCTGCACGAGTCGGTCTACGACGAGGTCATCGACCGGGTGGTCAAGCGGGCGGGCGACATCCGCCTCGGCGACCCGCGGGATCCGGCGACCGACCTGGGGCCGCTGGCCAGTGCCGCGCAGTGGGACAAGGTCCGGCATTACTGCAACCTCGCCCGTGACGCGCAGGTCGACATCCGGTGCGGCGGCGAGCCGCCGGCGCTGGGCGGCTGGTTTTTCCCGCCGACCGTCATGGCCGGCGTCGAGGAGTCCTCCCCGGTCTGGCGTGAGGAGATCTTCGGTCCGGTGCTCGCCTGCCAGTCGTTCACTAGCGACGACCAGGCGTACGCCAAGGCAAATGCGTCGCCGTACGGCCTGGCCGCCGGCGTCTGGACCAACAACCTGCGCCGCGCACTGGCCGCCGCCCGCCGGCTGCAGGCAGGCAGCATCTGGGTCAACGCCTACCGGACGCTGTCGCCGTCGATGCCGTTCGGCGGGTTCAAGCGCAGCGGCCATGGCCGCGAGAA
>JAABUK010011755.1_pt1 | contig 11305 bp, 11 predicted proteins | sample 5559141 | NCBI WGS metagenome assembly JAABUK01 (sample SAMN10711869, study PRJNA513367) | rock metagenome | isolation source: Antarctica rocks | place: Antarctica: Victoria Land, Pudding Butte nord | collected 2016-01-03
CAGGTGGTGCAGGCCGACGCCGGGACGGCCCGCCGCTACCTGGTTGTCGCAGCGGGCACGGCCGCCCAACTTGGTAAGCCGGTCCAAGTGCAGAAGTAGCAGCAAATGGGCCAAGGCTCGCACAGGATCGCCGCCGTGTCGGGCCGGGCCAGGTGGCGGGTGCCGTCTGGCGCTGGGCGATCCCTGTCCCGTGCCGTCCTGATCGGCCTGGTCGCGGGGGCCGTCGCGATTGTCGTCAACATCGCCGTGCTCGACGCCTTCGATGCCGCCGGCCGCCGCGCTCCTGTTCTGGCTCGTCAACGCGCTGGCCGTGCTGCCCCTCCTGGGCGAAGGAGTCGCCGGCCTGCGGACCCTGACGGCGGGCGGGCTGCTCTGCTATGCCGTCGCGCACACCACCTTCTTTCTCGTGCTCGCGCGGCTTTTACGACGCCTTGATCCGCTCCCGCCACGGATGACGGCGGCGTGGCGCAGGGCTGTGCCCGGGCGCCCCGGCGCGTGACCTGGACTGCTGGGAATCGGGCGGCACAGCGCGTCAGGCCCTTCGGATCAGCATCATCAATCGCACGATGTCCTCGCCGACCAACCATGGCAAGGATTCGTGTGCGATCCTCACACTCGACCACGCACCATCAGCCGTGAATTTCGCTTACTGAACGATCTCGCTAGTCCTCGCGGCCTGCCGGCGCCGTCCTGGCGGGCTTGTATAACGCCACCGGCAAGTCCCCACCCCTACCCGGCCCCGTGCGCCGCCCCGCGACTGCCCTTCAAACTTTCCCGAGACTTCCCCCCGCTTGCCGTAATGAACGTTCTGCGATGGTGCGACGCAGCATGAGCTTGCATGGCACGCAGGCGTCGAGCGTCACCCACCTGCAATCGATGAGACGTCGTTCAGACCTTTGTTCTATTTTTGATTGAGTCGTTATTTTTTTGCTATATAAAGGTTATCCGACGCGAATGTGTCGAAAACAAGACAATTCTTTGTAGGAGTATCCAATGAACATCAAGACCAGCCTGCAGACAACAGCCCTGGCAAGCCTGCTCGCCTTGAGCGCCATGGCATCCGCAAACGCCGTGCCGATATCCGGGGCAGGCACGCTCGGCAGCTTCACCGGGGACCTGACCTTCAGCGCTACGACCAGCACCATGGGCACCCTGAACATCAGCCTGACCAACACCAGCCCGGTCGCCAATGGCGGCTTCATCACAGCGTTCGTGCTGAACAACCCCAACAACCAGATCACTAGCATTTCAAACTTTGCTGACGCGCCCGGGGGCGGAAGCTTCAGCCTGATCGGGCTGACCGACAACGGCGTGTCTGGCGCACCCAACGGCCAGTTCGACTTCGGTGCGACCACTAGCGGCGGCTTCGAGGGCGGTGGGGCGCCGAGTGCAGGGATCGCGGTCGGTGCCTCAGACAGCTTCGTCTTCAGCCTGACCGGCACCAACTTGCAGAACCTCACGTCCAACTCGTTCCTGACCGCACTCTCGACAGGCACTGGCAGTGGGGGCGGCCCTGCGGCGTTCGACGTCCGCTTCCGCGGTTTCGCGGACGGCGGCAGCGACAAGGTGGTCCTTGGCGGCGGCGGCGGCGGCGGCGGTGCGACTCCCGTTCCGGAGCCGGCTTCCATGGCTCTGCTCGGCGCTGGCCTGGCAGGACTTGGCCTGGTCCGACGCCGGGCAAAGTAACACCCGCTCGCGTCCTGACATCAGTGAGGGAAAGGCGGCATCTCAGGTGCCGCCTTTTTCTGTATGTGTAACGGCTTGCACTCATCCGCGGGCTGGCTTGCGCTTATCGGCCTGAACCGGCTCACGCTCGCTGGGATTAACGGCTACGTCTGGCTTACGCGGTTGTGTCAGCTCTCGCGCCAGGGACCTTCTCGACGGGTGCTGGCCACCCTTCGCGAGTTTCGAGAAGTTTTCGTTGATATGCGGGTGAGATTTCCTTCAGACTTGAAGCGTTAAGGAGCGAGTTCGTTGTCGGACTCGTTCCGGGCACTCGTAGGCAGCGGCATCGACCTTCCGGAGTAATCCAGCCGAACCGCTGTAGAGGGCGGTCCAAATCCACGCGGCTTTGGTGCATGGAGGGGCGCCGGTGGCGTGATGCTGACGACACGGCTACTTTCCTCGCATGCCATTCAAGCACAATGCCGCCCGTCGCCATCGTATCCCACGCGCCCGCTACCGCGTCACCAACTGGCCAGCCTACGAGGCAGGACTGCGGCGACGCGGCGATCTCATGTTGTGGCTTGACGAGGCCGCCGTGGCCGGCTGGTCGGCGCCGACGCGAAGCACGCCAGGCGGGCCGATCTACTCCGACCTGGCGATTGTAACCGGGGCAAAAGTGCGGGCTGGACTCGATTTAGCGCTTGGTCCGACGCGGCGGCGTACGATTCGCTCGCCCCATGTCAATCTCTGCCGACCTGCCGCACCTATCGCGCCCCGATCTGGAGGCGCTCTTGGTTGAACTGCTCGGCCAGGTCGCGGACACTTCGCCGAGTGCCAGACGGACCATCCGCGACGAGGGCATAGCCACGACGGGGTCGGTAGCGGCTGTTTGACCCAGCCGGGACGACGGTCGCATGCTCCGCTGCTCGGAATTACGGAGGTCCCGGATGTTGCTGACCCGACGCGGCGCGCTGGCCGGCACTGCTGCCCTGGTGGCACCGGGGGCCGTGGGTGCCCAGACCGCGCCGAGTGTTCTCAACCTCTATTCCCACCGGATCCACAAGATCGTCGCGACCGGCGGACAGGGGGGCGACATTACCGCCGCATGGTCGAAACGCACGGGCATCAGGGTCAACTGGGTGACGTTCGAGACAGCACCGCTGGAAGAGCGGCTTTTCCGGGAGGCGTCGCTGTCGGAGACCAGCGTGGACATCGGGTTCGTGCTGAACACGCAGATGACGGACCGGATGGCGAGGCTGTTCGAGCCGCTGGACAACCGCATGCGGGCCGCACCGATCGAGGAGTTCGACGACCTGTTCCCCGGGCTGGTGGCGGGGATGGAGGTGGGCGGCAAGCCCTATGGCGTGGCGTTCCGGCACGCGTCGTCCGGGCTGCACTACAACGAGACGTTCTTCAACGAGCGTGGGCTCGCCGGGCCGCCCCGAACGGCGGAGGAACTGGTCGCGATCGCCAAGCAATGCACCTACACGCGCGCCGACGGCAGCAAGGTGGCGGGCTTCGTGATGGGCGGGCTCGGCTATGCCGACATCATCGCCTTCGCCCGGGCCTGGGACGCCGACTACATCACGACCGACATGCAGGTCGTCGCGAACCAGCCGGCCATGGTCACGGCGGTCTCTGCGCTGCGGGACCTTTATGCGTCGGGCGCGCTGCCGCGGAACATCACGGCCATCAACGGTGAGGACGTGAACCTGTGGATCCAGACCGGGCGGGCGGCGATGATCATCGGGGCGATGGGCCGCAACGCCATCTACAACGACCCGGCCAAGTCCAAATTCCCCGGCGCCATCAAGACCATCCCCATCCCGGTCGCCGCGTCGCTGCAGGGCAAGTACGCGGTGGCACCGACCAAGGTGGAGTTCTGGGGCATGGCAATCCCGCAGGCCGCGCGCAACAAGGAGCTGGCGTGGGACCTGATCCGCGCGATGTCGACGAAGGAATCGACCGTCATGGCGGCGCTGAGCGGGAACGGGCCCGTCCGCAACTCGGCCTATGACGACCCCCGCATCCGCGCGGCTCTCGCCTATGCGGATGCGGAACGACGGGTGTTGCAGGTGTCGCGGGTCGCGATCCCAGCGTTCGATAATGCCGCGAAGGCCGGGGACCTTCTGCAGGAGGAGGTCCACGCGGCCGTGCTGGGCATGAAGCCGGTGCAGAAGGCGATGGACGACCTGGTGGAGCGGACGAAGCGCATCATCGCCTGAGCAGCGCCTGGGCGGTGGTTTCCTCGGCCAAATGGGCGAGGACGTCGCCGGGCTCGCATGGTGCGGGTACCCGGCGGCAGATCAGCAGGCCCGAACCCGGGAAGACGAGGGCACGGGGCGGCAGGTCCGGGCGTTCCGGGTCGTGCAGCAGGCCGGCGGTGTCGCCCGGCGCGACCTCGGCGCCCAGGGTGACGTGCGGCGCGAATAGGCCGGGCCCGGGACTGCGGAGGAAATGGCGTGCGTGGACGGCGAGCAGCCTGGTCGGGCCGGGCCGCGGGGCATCCGGGACGATCCCGAGATGGGCCATGACGCGGGAGCAGCCGTCCCGGGCCAGCGCCAGCGTCGTGGGCGTCACGGCCCCGCCGCCGCCGAGCTCCGTCGCCATCGCCGGGCACCCCAGGGCAAGCGCCTGGGCGACGAGCGTACTGCTGGCCTGGGGGCTGGCGGTGACTGCCGTCAGCGGGGCGCCGAACGCCGTCAACAGGTCCAGCGTGCGGGCGGCCAGTGCGAGGTCGGTCGGCAGCCGGCCCCAGGCGCAGGGCAGGTACTCGAGGCTGCTGCCCCCGGCGTGCAGGTCGAGCACCGCGTCGGCCAGAGGCAGAAGGCTGGCGGTGATGGCGGCAGCAAGCGCGCCGGTGATGCCGGCATCGGGGGCACCGGGGAACAGCCGAGCCAGGTTGCCGCCGTCCTCGGGCGAGGTGCGGCGGCCGGCGCGGGCGGCCAGGGGGTTGGCGCGGGGGACCAGGATGAGGCGGCCCCGGAGCGACTTGGGCTCGAGCGTGCGGGCGAGCTCAGGCAGGACGATCTGGCCCTCGTACTCGTCGCCGTGGACGGCTGCGGTGATGAGCAAGGTGGGCCCGGGGCCGCCGCGGAGCACGATCACGGGCACGACGAGCTGCCCGTAGGCCGAGGCGTCGCGGGACCACGGGACCAGCAGCGCGCCCTGATGGCGGCCGGGGCGGTCCAGTTCGACATCCAGGGTCATGCGAACGCGAAGGCCTGGGCGTGCTGGAACAGGCCCGGCGTGCCGCCCGAATGCAGGAACGCGACCGAGGCGCCGCGGGGCAGGTCGCTCCCAATGGCGCCGATCAGGCCGGCCATGGCCTTTCCGGTATAGACCGGGTCCAGCACGAGCCCCGCGTGGCGTCCGGCGAGGCGAACGGCGGCGAGCGACGCCGGGGACGGCCGGCCATAGCCCGGGGCGACCTGGTCATCGGTGAGCAGGAGGTCCGAGGCGTCGAGCCGGGTGGGGATCCCGATCAGGTGCGCCGCGCGCTCCGCGACGTCCAGAACCCACGGGAGCAGCCGGGCGGCGGGCTGCTGCACGCTGATGCCGATCACGCGCGTCGGTAACCCGGCGTGCTTCAGTCCAAGGGCGAGGCCCGCGGCGGTGAGGCCGGACCCGCAGGCGACCACCAGGGCGTCGGGGGCACGCCCGAGGCGGGCGAAGTCGTCGGCCAGTTCCGCGCCCCCGGACACCCAGCCCGCGGCCGCGAGGGCCGCGGTCGCGCCCGGGAGCTGCACCAGCTGCGGGCGACGACCCTCGGCGCCAAGACGCTCGACGGCCCGGTGCAGGGACGTGGCGATGGCCGGGCTCCACGGGTCGGTCTCGTCGATCCACTCGACCGTCGCCCCGAAGATGATGTCGAGCAACAAATTGCCCTGCAGCGCGTGGCCACCGGCACGGCGCAGCAGCAGGTGGCACGCGAGGCCGGTGGCTGCACACGCCCCCGCCATGGCCCGGCAGAAGTTCGACTGGCTGCTGGCCGTGGTGACGATCGTGTCGGCCCCGGCCGCGAGCGCCTCGGCTAGGATGAAGTCGATCTGCCGCAGCTTGTTGCCGCCGAACGCCACGCCCGTCATGTCCTCGCGCTTGACGACCAGCGACGAGAGACCGAGCTGGTCCGCAAGGCGGGGGGCCGGAGTGAGCGGGGTCGGCAGGTGCGCGAGGCGTAGGCGCGGTAGGCCGGTCGCCAGGTCGCGGTCGGTCATGCCTTCAGGCTGATGGTGACCATCACCGTGAGGGCGGTGCCGGGCGGGAGGTCGACGGCGATCCGCAACCAGGTCCCGAACTCCCGCACGCGGGCGAAGGTGACACCCTCGCGTCGGGACGGGAGCGGGAAGCTGGTGCCCTCATCCACCCAGCGCATGCCGTCCGGGGAGAGCTGCACCCGTGCGGTCCCGGCCGGGCCATCGGCTTCCAGGGCGCGGACGAAGATGACGGCCTCGCGCGCCCAGCCGGCTTCGTAGGGCTCGGTGGCGTCGGGGCCGGTCCAGCCTACGTTGCGGGCGACGACCGCGGTATGACTCTCGTTCACCATCAGAAGTCCCCCGACAGGCAGACGCCGTCGATGTACAGCATGGCGCGCTTGTCGGTGTCGGACTCGACGAAGAAGCAGATGTTAAGCATGCACCAGAGGTTGCGCATGCCGGGGATGCTGATGGGCGCGAAGCCCGACATGTCGAACGCGCGGTCGTTGATGCGGAAGCCCGTGGCGGTCCAGCTTTCGAGGTCGAAGTCGAAGCAGGCATAGTGCCAGTTCAGCTTGGTGGGGATCTCGTTGTAGCAGAGCCGCTGCCCGCCGCCGGGGAGGTCTTCCCAGTCGTTGGGGCTGAGGTGGTAGTGGGTCTGCGTCTTGCCCTCGTTGCCCAGGTTGCGGAGCGCCTCGGTGCGGCGCTTGAACTGCCATTTCTGCAGGTGCTCGCCGTCGAGCGCGTTCAGGAAGCGCAGATGCGGCATGACCCGGCGAGCGTCGGCGTCGGTGTCGCCGCTCTGGAGGTCATACAGGAAGCCGATCGAGCGGACGTCGGTCTCGGACAGGCGCAGCTCGCAGGCCTCGGGCTTGAAGGTGAAGTAGAATTCGAGCCGGATCGGGCCGCGCTTGCGGAAGGTGAGGCGCTTGATACCGACCGTCTGTGCGCCGGTGCTGGGCCGGGTCGCGAGCTTGAGGGAATAGGACCCGTCGAATCCGCCATGGCTGCCGAACTCCCAGGCGCCGGCGGTCGAGAGCATGGGGGCCGTATGCTGCATGTAGCCCGGCAGCATCGCGTCGAGCGTGTGCTCGTAATTGCCCACCAGCTGCGTCCAGCCGCAAAAACCGCGATCGAAGTCGTCGAACGTGATGATGCGGGGCAGCGGGTCGAACCGGCTGAGCCGCGGGTCGGCGAGGCGCATGGCGCGGATCAGGGACGCTTCGGACAGCTCTGGCATGGTGGTGCTCCTCAGCCCTTGGTGGCGCCCGCGGTCAGGCCATCGACCAGCCAGCGCTGCACCAGCACGACGAACAGCAGCACCGGGACCAGATGCAGCGTCGTGGCTGCGAACAGCACGCCCCATTCAACACCATCGATGGCGCCTGTCATCTCGGCCAGCACCAGCGGCGCGGTCTTCGCGCGGTCGGCGGTGAAGATGAAGGCGAACAGGAAGTCGTTCCAGGCGAACACGATGACGAAGATGGCGACCGCGACCATGCCCGGTGCCGCGAGCGGGGCGATGACCCGGGTCAGCACCTGGAGCCGGGACGCGCCGTCGATCACGGCGGCCTCGTCCATCTCGCGGGGGATCTGGTCCATGAAGGTCCGCATGACGACGGTGCCCAGGGAGACGAAGAACCCCGCATACAGCAGGATCAGCACGGCATGGGTGTCGGCCAGGTGCAGCCAGTTGACGATGGGGAACAACGGCAGGGTCAGGACGATCGGCGGGATCAGGCGCAGCACGATCAGTGCGGCCACCGACCCGGCCATCCAGCGCCGTTGCAGGCGGGAGTAGGCGTACCCCGCGAGCCCGCTTGCGATGACGGCGAGCGTCGCCGCACCGGCGGCTACCAGGCCGCTGTTGACCAGGCCCCGGAAGAACTCGGACCAGGTGGCCGCCAGCGCGCGATAGTGCTCGACGGTGAGCGTGACGGTGGTGCCCCGTGGGTCGAAGATCTCTCGGTCCGGGCGGACGGACGCGGCGACCATCAGCGCGATAGGGCCCAGCGACCAGAGTGCGATGGCGGCGAGGGCGATCGTCTTGCCGATGCTACGCAGCACGGAACGAGGCCTTGTAGAAGCTGCGCAGGTAGAACACGGCCACGACGAGGGCGAGCACGACCATGAGCCACCCGGTGGCGGCCGCGACTCCGAAGCTGTTGTACCGGAAGCCCTCGACGTAGAGGTAGAGCGCCACGACCTCGGTGGTGCGGGCCGGGCCGCCGTTGGTGGTCAGCCAGACCTCGGAGAAGAGCCGGAAGGCGAGGATGTAGCGGAACAGCATCGCGACGAGGATGGCCGGGCGCATCAGCGGCCAGGTGACGAGCCGGAACTGCTGCCACGCGCTCGCGCCATCGACGCGGGCGGCCTCGTAGACCTCGGCCGGCAGTGCCAGGCGTGCGGCGTAGAGCAGCACGAAGGTGAAGGGCAAGGTGAGCCAGACCGAGATGATGCACACGAGCCCGAGGCCCGCGACCGGGCTGAGCGCCCAGTCGAGCGGCGGGAAGCCCACGGCCAGCAAGGCGCGGGAGAGCAGGCCGGCCTCCGGGTCCCACAGAAAGCGCCACATGATGACGGCCGAGACCTCGCTGACCGCGTAGGGGGCCAGCACGACGGCCAGCCAGAGCGGCCGCCAACGCAGGCCGGACGCGAACAGCAGGGCCATGCCGAGGCCCGCTAGCATCTCGACATGAACGACGATCAATACGACTGCGAGGGTGTTGCGGAGTGCCCGCCAGAAATACGGGTCCGTTAGCACCTGGGCGTAGTTGTCGAGGCCGACGAAGCGCGGGGCGGCGCCGAAGCTGGACGCCTGGAACGAGAGCCACAGGATGAAGGCGGCAGGCACGAGGATGACGGATGCGAGCAGCAGCCATGTAGGGGAGATCAGCCACAGCGCCTCGCGGGGCCGCAACAGCGCCGCGTCAGTCAAGGCGGAAGTCGGCGAGGGCGGCGCGGTCGATGTCGATGCCGAGGCCAGGGCCGGTCGGGACCGGCAGGCGGCCGTCGCGAAGCAGCTCCTTCTCGCCGACCGGGGCCATGGCCAGGTGGTCGCGGAGCGGGTTGGCGTAGACCATGCACTCGGTGGTGCGGCAGGCCTCGGCGGCAGAGGCGAGTTGCAGGCTGGCCGCGGCGCAGATGACGCCTGACCAGCCGACATGCGGGGCGTAGCCAACGCCATGCGCCGCGGCCAGCTCGGCGATGCGCCAGGTCTCGGTGATGCCGCCCGCGCGGGCGACGTCGGGCTGCACCAGTCCGATCGAGCGGTCTGCAATCATCTGCAAGGCCTCGGCCGCCACGAAGTCGCCCTCGCCGGCGGCCAGGCGGATCGGCAGATGGCGGGCAATCATCGCATACCCGGCGCGGTCGTCGGCGCGGATCGGCTCCTCGAACAGGGTGTAGCCGAGATCGGCGAGCGCACGGCCGACGATGATCGCCTCGTGCACGTCGTAGATGCAGTTGGCGTCGACGAAGAGTTCGACGGCGTCGCCGGCCAGGGCCCGCACCAGCGTCGCCCGGGCAATGGCGGCGGCGACGGGCAGGCCGAGCTTCACCTTGATCTGGGTGAAGCCGCAGGTTAGCGCGGCCGCGACCTCGTGCTCGACCGTGGCGTTGTCGAGCCAGTTGATGGACGAGGCGTAGGCCTGCACCGTCTGGCGGCCCATGCCGCCCAGCAGGCGGGCGATCGGCTGGTTCGCGGCCTTGCCCGCCAGGTCCCACAGGGCAATGTCCACTGCGGCGATCGCTTCGATCACCTGGCCCCCTGGGCGCCCCGTCAACGGCGCGCGCATGGCCTTCCACAAGGCGCGGCGGTCATGGGCGTCGCGGCCCAGGACTGCGGGGGCCAGCACCTCGTCCGCCATGTGCGCGTAGCCGCGGACGCCGCGCCGGGCCAGGCCCTCGCCCCAGCCAACCAGGCCGTCCCGGGTCACAACCTCGACGACCAGCAGCTCGATGGCCGCGTATTCGGCTTGGGATGTTCGTTGCGGCTTCGGCAGCTGCGCGCGAAGCGGGTGCGCAATGATCCGTTCGATGACGAGGGATGATCCGGTCATGACCTGACGACGATAGGCGTGGAGTTCCGCGGTGTCACGGGCCCGCGAGCAGGCGCACCCACCCCCCCTGGGCCCAGCCGCTCCGCTGCACCGCACCAACCGTTATTGACGCAGCGACGCCTGCCCGGCACCGTCACATCGACTGCGGAGGGTTCCGGCCATGGATGTCTTGCAGCGGCGATCCGTCCTGGACGAGGTGGATCCTGTCGCGCGTTTCGACCGGGGCTGAGCGATGACTCGCGTTGCCGAAATTGCGGGCGCCGGGTTCGCGGGGCTGGCCGCGGGGGCGGCCCTGGCGCAGGCCGGATGGCGGGTGCGCGTGCACGAGACGGCGGACGAGCCGCGCAGCACGGGTGCAGGGATCTACGTCCACCCCTTCGCGCAGGACGTGCTGCGCGAGATCAACGCCTGCGATCGGGTCGGCGCCACCGCCTTCGCGCCCACGTCCCGCGCCATCCACATCGACGGCAGGCAGCGCTCCATTACACCCATCGACGGCCAGGTGCTGACCACCACGCGCGCCGCGCTGCACGCCGCCGTGCTGGCCACCGCGCGGGCGGCGGGCGGCGTGGTCGCGACCCGGTCGCACGCCGCCGCGGTGGACCCGGCCGGCGCCCTGCTGCTGGAGGACGGCACGCGCCTCCCGGCCGACCTGGTCGTCGCCGCCGACGGCGTCCGCGCCACGCTGGCCCGGCAGGCGGGCTTCACGCTCGACCGCCACCGACGGCGGTGGCGCGCTGCCCTCGCTGGTCGGCCGGCTCGACCTCGCCTACGACGCGCCGCGCTCCGAGCGCAACCCGGCCTGCCACGCGCACATCACCCGGCGCCCAAGTGCCTATCTGCGCCATATCCTGTTCGACACGGCCGTGGCACATCCCACAGTGCTGTGGTCATTGCTCGATCTGGTGGGCGCCGCGAACGTGGTGTTCGGCACCGACTTTCCTGAGGTCGGAGACCCCCTGGGCGCAATCGCGCACCCAGTGCTCGATACGCTGGACGAGAGTTCCCGCTGGGCCATTCTGGGCCAGACGATGATGCAGGTCTTGTCGCAGCCAAGGTGAGCATGGCGATGCGTGACGAGTTGGTAGCTTGGTGCGGATAGCGAGCCACTTCCAAATCTTGAGCTTAGTTGCTAACCGCGACGCGCGGGTGGCGAACGATGCGGCACCTTCGAGGTGAGGCACATCGGATCTGGGCGATGGCGACAACAGCGGCCTGACCTCGATCGCCGGCAATGATACTGACCTCTGTCCCGTTAACCTGACATGGAGTTATGGCGGGCGGGTGCCCTCCTATTGTGACTTCGGCCTGCTGTGATCAGGCCGAAGTGGGGCAACCGGAGGAGGAAGACGTGGAACAGTATGTTGGACTGGACGTGTCGCT
>JAABUK010011756.1_pt1 | contig 11305 bp, 8 predicted proteins | sample 5559141 | NCBI WGS metagenome assembly JAABUK01 (sample SAMN10711869, study PRJNA513367) | rock metagenome | isolation source: Antarctica rocks | place: Antarctica: Victoria Land, Pudding Butte nord | collected 2016-01-03
CGCCGGTTGAAACAAATGGTTCAGCCCGGCCAGCTCGGTCAACTGCCAATCTTTCGACGCGCTCGCCGCCAAGGCAGCCGCAATTGCCGGTAGATTTTGCCTGGCTGAAACCTGCACATCGAGTGATCCATTCATGGCCAGCACCGGCACGGAAAGTTTGCGCAAAACAGGTTCGGGGTCGAAGGCCAGCAGATCCCGGAAGGTCGCGGATTCCATCATTTGAATCTGCCCCTCCGCGCGCGGCCCAGCCCCAAAAAGTTGGCGAGTCTGTTCCCGCGCAGCTTCTGGCGACTTTGCCTCGCGGTAGATCGCGAGCAGTTTAGCTTGCATCTCTACCTGCGATGCGACTTGCGCCTCCGTCCCGCCTGCAGCGCGTGTGCTGTCTATTCCTTGCTGCTTCAAGACGTCGGCACCTTTTACCCCCATGCCCGCCAGCATCACTACGAACGCAATGTCCCGTGACTCCACCGCAGCCATCGGCCCTATCGATGCGCCTTCACTGTGTCCGATCAACCCAATCCGAGCCGCGTTCAGCTCTTTTCGGCTTTTCAGATATTGCACGGCCGCCTGCGCGTCCGCAACTTTATCGGTGTAACCGGTCTCTGCAAAGACACCAGATGATTTACCAGTCCCGCGATCGTCCAGCCGCAAGACGGCAAAACCTGCCCGGGTCAGATAATCCGACAAAACCAAAAATGGCCGGTGCCCCAGCAGCGTTTCGTCTCTGTCTTGCGCTCCCGATCCTGAAAGCAGTAACACCGCGGGAAAGGGCCCGCCCGCTTTCGGCATCGTGAGCGTGCCCGCGAGCCTGATTCCGCCCAAGGCGGCAATGGTCACTTCCTCGCTTGCATATGGGTAAGGGCGAACCGGGTCCTGCGGCCGCTTAGCCATCGTAAATTCTCCAGGAAACCGTTTCAGAGTCAGCGCAACGGCATTGGGCCCTTGCTTGAACGAACCCTCAACTTTTTCACCGGCGTTGTCCAGTTTTCCTTGGAAAGCAGCTATGCCTAAACCAATCTCGACGGCGCTTCCAGTTACCTGAACGCTCTTTACCGGAATAGTGGCGCCCTGTTCCACGCTCTCCCAGGTACCCGAGTTAGCATCCAGATGGACCCGAAAATTCAATGTTCTTCCAGCTAGCGTAATGGCGCCAATCCAATTCCCATTTACACTCTGGCCTTGCCCGCAAAGCGAAGCTGCGCAACAAAAAGCCATCAACCATTTCGTCATATGATTGCCACTAGTATGCAACGCCGCGCTTTTCTCAAGGCCCTTACAGTCACTGCCGCAACGCCGCTCCTCGCAGCTACTCCCAACATTCGCCTTGGCTTCGATACCTATTCCCTCCGGGCGTTCGGATGGAAGGGTGTCGAACTGATTGATTACGCAATCAAGCAGGGTCTGGACACAATCCAATTTTCCAGCCTTGACGATTTTGTTTCTCTAGACCCGGCGTATTTGAAGCAAGTCAGGCAGCATGCCGAACGGGCAGGAATCACCATCGACGGCGGCACAGGCTGCATCTGCTCTGCATCCAAAAGCTGGACTGAGAAACTGGGCACTCCGGAATTGCAAATCACCAAGGGTCTTCAAGCCGCGCACCACGTTGGCGCCACTTCCATGCGCTGTTACATGGGCAACAGCGATGACCGCCAGTCTTCCGATCGATTGGAACGGTGCATGGATTCCACCATTCAGGTCTTCCGGAAAATGCGCTCCCGTGCGCAAGACCTGAATATTAAAATTGCTTTAGAAAATCACGCTGGCGACATGACCGCCCGCGAAACTCTCACCATTATTGAGCAATCCGGCAAAGACTTTGTCGCAAGTTGCCTCGATACCGGTAACCCCATGTGGGTAATGGAAAACCCGCTCACTACGATGGAAGTGCTCGGTCCTTACACCGTAACCACACATGTGCGGGATTCCGCAGTCTTCGAAACTCCCGCCGGTGCCGCTGCACAATGGGTCGCGTTGGGTGACGGCGTGGTGGATCTTCCGCGCTTGACCGCGCTGCACCGCCAACTCTGTCCGCGGGCCTCCATGCAGCTTGAGATCATCACGGGCCGCCCGCCACGCCAATTGCCTTACCTGCAGGCTGAGTATTGGCGCAATTTCGCGCATATGCCTGCCGCTGACTTCGCCAGATTTGTATCGTTAGCCAAACGCGGCCATCCATTTATGGGAACGATGGTAATAGAAGATGCACCAGGCCCAAAGAACCCGGTCTTCACGGCTGCGCTGCGCGAACAACAACGAGTGGATCTGGAGCGAAGCTTTGTCTATGCCAAGAACGTGTTGGGCGTTGGTGCCCGCCTCCACGCGTGATAAAGTAGATCCACAGGAGTTTTACTATGAAAAAGTTCGTTATTTCAGCAACTTTCGTTATGTCTTTCGCCGCCCTCTCCGCGTTCGGCGAATCCATGACTGGCTATATTTCTGATTCCAAGTGCGGCGTAAAAGGCGAGAACGAAGCTCACGCGGACTGCTCCGTCAAATGTGTGAAGGGCGGCGCTACCCCCGTGTTCGTTGCCGATGGCAAGGTGTATAAACTAGCTGACACCTCAATGGTTGCCGATCATGTGGGCCATAAGGTCACCATTGATGGCACCGTAGATGGCGATACGCTGACCGTTAAATCTGTAAAAATGTAATTGGTCTTACCCGGGGGCCGTTAGCTTTATTGCAACCGGCCCCTGGCCTCTACCTTCCAAACCTTCTCCACTGTTTCGCCTCTCACCCCGTAAACCTGCTCGTGTAAATTCATTACCACGCAGATGTGATTAGGAATTACGAGTAGCCGCTCGCCCAATTGCAAGTCGCGCTCTGAATTGGTGGTGTCCAGAAATCCGTGCTCTTCATTCATCTTGTGAAAACGGGTTCCGGGAACTTTAACGATTCGGCCAAAGGTTACGCCGTCCGCACCATTCAGCCTGTCCGACGAAAACGTCTTCGATCCTCCGTCCACAATGGCTGTTCCCGCACGCGGCGTGGAAACTACAGTAACCAGCACCGAAGCCGCGCATTGTTCAAGTGTGCAAGCTCCACTGGCAATTGTGTTCAGGTCGTTATAGACGTAGGTGCCGGGCCGAATCTCATTCAGCCCCTCCACTTCGTGCGAGTGAAACAGAGTCGGCGTGGAACCGCCGCTCACAATTTCGCACGGCATTCCCGCTAAGCGGAATTGCTCAACGGCTGTGCCTATATCGCGGCTCAGCCTGGCGATTGCAGCTTGGTCCGGCTGCTTGATATGACCCGGATAAAAGGTCAGCCCGCGAAAGCGCAACCCTGGCACGCGTGTCACTTCTCGCGCCAAAACCAATGCTTCTTCAACGGTGACGCCAACCCGGCCTAAGCCCACATCCAGTTCTATCAGTACGGCGCTGCCGGTACCTGCAAGTTGCCTTGCAGCTTCCAAGCTATCGATTGCCACCGTCACTTGTGCGCGCTCTGCTACCGCACGCAGCCGCTTTATTTTTGTCTCGCCGAATAGGGGAAAGGCAATCAGCAAATCCACTTGCGGAAGAGCTGCGCTCATGACCTCCGCTTCCCCTACCTTGGCAACCGTTAATCCCGCCGCGCCAAGTGCTAATTGCATCCTCGCAACCTCTGGGGATTTATGCGTCTTGGTATGTGGCCTCAGCCGCAGTTTATGCTCTGCCGCGTAATTCACTACCCGTTTCAGGTTCTGCTCAAATATGTCCAGGTCGACGATCAACGCTGGCGTGTCAAGATCGGCAATCGTCACTATTTAAATCGCACCGTTAACTTACCCATGGGAGTTGTGTAGCTCAGCTCCAAATCCTTCACCTTCTGTTTCTCCATCGGAAAATAAAGCAACCCCGTGACCGGCCCGGAGATCTCCTTCTCTGGCAACATTCTGTCAGCTAGAGTCTTAACCAGCGGGTTCTCTTTTTCTTCCTGCTTCATCTTCCCCTGTGCGCCCACACTGGACGCCGCATTTCCAAAACCGCCGCCAGATGGGGGCAACCCGCCATAGGTAGGGTCGGCAGCCTGTGCATGTCCGCCTCCTCCTCCGGTTGACACCTGTGAAACAATCAGCACGCCCTGCCCTGCAATTTGAGTGGGCGCGTAGGCGTGGGAGCGTTCGCCGTCTTTATCGGTCTTCAGCAGGAAGTCATCCAATTGAACCGGGAGCGTTCCAGTTTTGGGCGCAAGCTTCACCCGAACGACAATATAGTGGCCGCCCAGATCGTCGGTCACCGCATTCTTGACGGACTCCGGATCGCCATAGAGTGTGGCTTCGATGGATACCGCACCGTTCGCATTCTGACCGGAGCCGGTTCGGGGCGAAGGATGCGCCGCAAACGACGGAACCGTGATAACAGCCAAAAGTGCCGCTAACCTCATGAGGCTAGTGTATCCGCTGCTAAATCAATGTGGCCGAGATCAGCCCCAACGTAACACCGATTAAGCATCCCGCTACGACATCGCTCAAAAAGTGCAGGCCCAGCAACACACGCGAAACCGCGATGCTAACCGCGCAAAACAATAGACCCACCATCAGCGACGGATAGAAGATGCCCAGCGGAACCGCAATAGCGAAAGCAGTGATGGTGTGCCCGGAAGGAAATGAGAACTGATCGGGAGGAAGCAGCGTGGCCCAGCAGTGTGGCTGTATCTCAGAAGGACGCTGCCGGTTAAACATGCGCTTCAATCGAAGGAACAATATGACGCCCGTGCTGGATGAGGCGGCGGCGGCTTCAAGAGCTTCATATCTGGTGTCCCCGCCAAAAAGTAAAACAACCACGCCCATTGCGTACCAGAGCCAGCCATCTCCGCCCCGCGTTGAGGCAATCATCCAGATTCGAATCCACCGCGGCGCAAGCCAACTGTTTACGCGGCGCATTATTCTGTGATCGCGCGCGGCGATATAGGTGAACATTGAGTTCGAAACCGTCATGCCGCCACCTCTCCAAATGTACCGCGCAAAGGTGCTTGGCGCGCTTTATGCATCAGTTATAAGCCTCGCAGCGCTACGGAGCCATGACAGCTTGAAGAAACATTTGTGAATCGTTATGTAGTGGTGTAGGTTCGTTCCAAGGATGCGGAAGAAGATAGACCTGGTTTTCTTCGATGCGGGCGGCGGTCATCGCAGCGCCGCAACAGCGTTAAAACAGGTTACGGGGCAGCAAGGGCGGGATTGGGAGATCCGTCTGGTCAACTTGCAGCATGTGCTGGCCTCCCTTGATGTCTTTCGCAAGGTGACCGGCATTGCCTCTGAAGACGTCTACAACCTGGTCCTCAGAAAGGGATGGACACTCGGCTCCCCGCAGCTTGCGCGCGTGATGCAAGCACTGATTCGCTTCTATCACCAGCGGCAGGTGGAATTGCTACAGAAATACTGGCGAGAATCCCGCCCTGACCTGCTTGTCTCGGTCATTCCCAATTTCAACCGCGCGCTCTTTGACAGCTTGAAACTTGCATCGCCCGGCACTTCTATGGTCACCATCATGACCGACATGGCCGATTACCCTCCCCACTTCTGGATGGAACGGCAGCCTCAATTCTTCATCTGTGGAACGGATAAAGCAGTCTCGCAGGCCCTGGCCCTTGGCCACGAACGTTCACGAATTTTTCAAACGTCGGGAATGATTCTGAATCCGCAATTCTACGAGCCTATCGTGCAGGATCGCGAAACGGAAAGGCGGCGGCTCGGCTTGCATCCCACCCTACCGACAGGTCTGGTTCTCTTTGGAGGCCATGGATCGAAAGCAATGCTCGAAATCGCCAGGCACCTTTCGAAAACAAACCCGGCGGTACAACTCATTATGTTGTGCGGTCATAACCAAAGACTGGCTTCCAAGTTAAGAGCACTAAAAAGCCGCATGCAGATCCACGTGGAGGGCTTCACCCGCGAAATTCCGCGCTTTATGCACTTAGCAGATTTTTTCATCGGCAAACCTGGGCCCGGTTCGTTAAGTGAAGCCATGGCTATGCAACTCCCCGTCATCATTGAGCGCAATCACTGGACTATGCCGCAGGAGCGCTACAACGCAGAGTGGGTGCGCGAAAAGGGCGTGGGATTGGTAGTGCGCAGCTTTAGCGAAATTGAAAGCGCGGCGGCTAGCTTGCTGGAGCCGGAGCGGTACAACGCCTGCCGATTGGCCGCTGAACGTCAGCACAATCGTGCGGTGTTTGAAATTCCGGATATCTTACAGCGTATTCTGGAAGCCTAAATTGCGAAACCGTGTTGCTTGCGGTGGTGTGGGCCATCGTGTTGGTTTGTGCTTTTAAACGTTTCAAACCGGCCATCCGCTGCTACGGCAAGCACCTTGTCCAGCAGCCCGTTCTGCTCATCAGCGGACATGGGGACAAAGCCGCGGACCAGCTTCACGTTTTGCAGCAATTGTTCCATTGACGTAATTCCCATCACTTGCGACGCGATCGGCTGGCTCAGGGCGAATCGGTAACACTCCTCCAGCCCCAGCCCTGCCTTTTCAAGGAGTATTCCCTCCGGGTAACCGCCGCCCAAGCCTTTCATTCCCAGAACCGCCACACCGCGCTCATGACACGCAGGAACAACTTCATTCAGGAAGCTGCGATAGTGCGCGTCCATCACATTGATCGGCATTAGCGAGGCGTCCCACCGGTGCGGCTTATCCAGCATCTTCAGGTGAATGCGCGGATCCTTATGCCCCGTAAACCCGATGTATCGGACCTTGCCCGCCTGTTGCGCCTCCACGGCAGCGCGAATCCCGCCCCGCTCGAAAATCCAGTCGGGGTCGTTATCATAGACGCATTCATGGAACTGCAACAGGTCCAGATAGTCTGTTTGCAAGCGCCGGAGCGAATCGTCCAGGCACCGCAAAGACCCTGTGTAATCTCGCTCGCAGTCTTTTGACATCAAAAATACCTGCTTACGTTTTCCGCCGGCCAAAGCCTTGCCCATCACTTCTTCAGAATGGCCGTCGTGATAGTCCCAAGCATTGTCGAAGAAGTTCACACCCTCGTCGATTGCCGCATGCATAATGCGAATAGCTTCGGAATCTTCCGGTTTACCAATGTGCCATCCACCCAGACACATGAGCGAAACACGCTCTTCGGTTCGCCCGAAACGGCGCATCGGCAGCCCGCGCTCACCTGCCGGAGTAGTATCCGCCCAGACCTGGGCCATCAATTGCGCTAAGTTGTTTAACATTCGTATTCGTACCTGAAAGGTTACCAGTCTAATCTAAAGAAGGGCACGCAACCGCAGTGGCTAGCGAACACAACATTTCTTTCGTGTTTCATGATCCTTCGGGGAAGCGCTGGACGCGCTTTCAACGAGGCATGCAGAGCGCTATCGTTGTCGGCGGAATCGGCCTTGCGTTATTCATTCTGAGCATGATCGTGCTGCCCCGGCTGCCTTCGCTCGGTTTGCCCGCGGTCTCTCCCGTTCCGGATAAGCGGGAAGTAGCAGGCATTATCACCGGGCGTACTGCCGCGCGGAATATTCCGTTTAAGTTTCAGCGGGAAATGCGCAAAGAAGCAAAAGACATTAAGTACATCAAGAGCAATTCGCCCGTACTGCAACCCAAAGCCGCAGCCCGGACCGTGGAAGGCAAGCCCGTAGTCTTTGGTTTTTACGTAAATTGGGATCCGGCTAGCCAGGCTTCCTTGCGTGCCAACGCCAGTCATCTCACACACTTAATTCCTGAATGGTTTTTTCTGAAAAATGCGAACGGCGATCTGAATGACGAAAGCGACAAAACTGTTATCGCCATTGCCAGACAAGCCAATTTACCCATCATTGCGGAGGTGAATAACAACCGGCAAGGCTGGAAGCCTGAAGAGTTGCACCAGGTTCTGATTCATAAGGACCGGCGCGAAAACCTGATCGATAACATTTATACCAATCTCACTGAGCACAAATTTGCGGGCGTGAATATTGATTTTGAATCGCTGCTGCCTAAAGATCGCGAGCCGCTAGTGCAATTCATGAAAGAATTGCACGCCAAGCTGAATCCGGCGGGATTCCTGATCTCAGAAAGCGTGCCTCCCGACGATCCTGCCTTCGACCTGAAGCGCCTGATTCAATATGAAGACTACATGCTCATCATGGTTTACGACGAGCATGAGCAATCCAGCGCACCCGGTCCGGTTGCCAGTGAGGAATGGTTTGAAAAGCATCTAGACCGTTTAAGCAAGATGCTGCCACCCGAGAAGACAATCATCGGGATGGGCGATTACGGATACGACTGGATTATCGGCGAATCTGGCGGCACCGAAGCCAAGTTCAGTGACGTAATGGCCGCCGCGATTGCCAACCGTGCTGAAGTCCACTGGGATGAGGACACGGGAAACCCTGTGCTTCGCTACAAGGACCGGGTTCATAACGGCGCGGAAGAACACGAGGTATGGTTTCTTGACGCGGTCACCGCTGTCAATCAGATTCAGGCTATTCATGACGAAGGTTTTCGCGGAGTAGCGGTTTGGCGCCTGGGTGCTGAAGACCCGGACATGTGGAAAGTGCTGACCCCGGAAAAGTGGCCCGCCGAAAAGTTTGACACTTCCTCTCTTACCACTCTTACCGCCAGTCATTCCGTAAATCATTACGGCGCAGGAGATCTGATTGCTGTTTCGCAGCAGCCTCAGGATGGGAAACGAATCGTGACTGCCCCGCCCTCACCTCCAGACGGCGATTTTACTGAAAAATTCGAGGCTTACCCCACTTATTGGGTGTTAGACCGGAGCGGTGACACAGATAAAAAACAGGTGTGTTTGAGCTTCGATGACGGTCCGGATCCGGTTTATACGCCTAAGATTCTGGACATTCTGAAGGCTCGGAAAGTGCCGGCAAGTTTCTTTCTGGTTGGGGTGAACGCAGAGGCGAACCCCGCTCTTGTAAAGCGCGAATACGCGGATGGCCATGAGTTGGGAAATCACACTTATAGCCATCCCAATCTGGCGCTTACCAGCGAACTGCGCACGAAGTATGAGCTTACGTTTACTCAACGCATTATAGAAAACGCTATCGGACATTCCACAATCCTCTTCCGCCCGCCTTACAACTCCGATAGCGAACCCACCACCGCCGGTGAGATTATTCCGATCTTCCGCGCTCAGCAGTATGGGTTTCTTACAATCGGCGAGAGCATCGATCCCCGCGATTGGGAGCCGGGCACATCCGCCGACAAGATTATGCACGAGATTGAGGACGAGCAGGATCTAGGACACGTGATCCTACTGCACGATGCAGGTGGTGACCGCTCCGCCACTGTGCAGGCTTTGCCTCGGATCATCGATTACTATCAATCACGCGGGTATCAGTTTGTGAAGGTAGGTGATCTGGTCGGTAAGACACGCGCACAGGTAATGCCTCTGCCTTCCGCGGAAGAAATGCGGTGGGCGCAGATTGAAGGCGGCGCCTTCGATCTGAAGAGCAATCTGAAAGAGTTGTTGGGGGTGCTGTTCCTTAGCGCAATCGTACTCACCATGGCCCGCAGCCTGGTGTTCAGCATTCTGGCAATTCTGCAGAAACGCCGCGCTGCGAAATTGGTTTTTGATCCGGATTTCCATCCGCCCGTTTCCGTGATCATTGCGGCTTATAACGAGGAGAAGGTCATTGTACGAACGGTGGAGAGCGTGCTCGCGAACGGGTATGCCCTGATGGAAGTAATCGTCGTGGATGATGGATCGAAGGACAAAACACTAGAGGTGCTGCGCGAGCGCTTTCATGATGATGGACGGGTTCAGATTTTGGCGCAGCCCAATGGAGGCAAATCCGCGGCTCTGAACAACGGGATTGGCCATTCCAAGTACGACCTATTGATTGCGGTTGACGCCGATACGCTCTTCCGAAAAGGGACCATCGCCAAACTCGTGCGTCACTTCTGTGACCCAACGGTGGGCGCGGTTTCGGGCAATGCCAAAGTCGGCAATCGCAGCAAGTTGCTTACGAGATTTCAATCAATTGAATACATCTACGGTTTCAATTTGGACCGCCGCGCGCTGGATTTGCTAAATGCAATTACCGTGGTACCCGGTGCGGTGGGTGCGTGGCGCAAAGACCTGATTCAGTGGTTGGGCGGTTTCGGGCACGACACTCTTGCTGAAGATGCTGACCTGACTATGGCCATCCGCCGCCTGGGGTACAAGATACGTTACGAACAGGACGCTATCGCGTATACGGAAGCCCCCGAAGATTTACGCGGCTTGGCAAAACAGCGGTTCCGGTGGGCCTTCGGCACTCTGCAAGCCGCTTGGAAACACCGCGACGCGATGTTTGTGCCTAAGTACGGCACACTCGGCTTTGTTGCTTTGCCGAGCATTTGGCTCTTCCAGGTACTGCTCTCCGCGCTATCGCCCTTCGCTGAGGTGTGCATGATCATCGCGTTATTCGCGGGAAACTGGAAGATCGTGCTGCTTTACTACATGGCATTCTTCGTTATTGAGCTGCTAACAGGATTTTTGGCCTATGCGCTGGAAGGAGAGAAACCCTGGGATTTAGCACTCCTGTTTTTCCAGAGGATCTATTTCCGGCAGTTGATGCACTATGTTCTTCTGAAAAGCCTTATCTTCGCCATGCGCGGAAGACTGGTAGGATGGGGCAAATTGGAAAGGCGAGCCACTGTTTCAGAGACCTAATGAGCTTCTACGAAGACATGGGCGTGCGGCAGGGCGCAAGCGCCGAGGAGGTGCGCGAGCAATACCGCGTGCTGGTGCGTTTGTTTCATCCCGATCAGTTTTCCGATCCGCTTTTGAAAGCTGCCGCTGAAGGGCAACTGCGCCGCTTCAACGAAATAGAAGCCGTGTTAACAGACCCAGCCAGCAGGCGTGAGTACGATTTCACTCTTCTGAATACCAAATCCGGTCCTGCAATCGTAATCCACGCACCGCATCCGGTTCGCATGGAGCGGAAAGTTCCTTGGGGGTCGCTTGCTTGGGGCGCGGCGGCCATGGCTTGCGCCGGAGCCATCGTCTGGGTCAGCGACCATGAAACCTCCGCTCCTCCCGTTCACGAATTGCATCAGACCGGTTCGCCGGGTGAAACCGTCCGCCAGACTAGTAACAACGAAGATTGGCGGGCCCGTGCGCGTACTGCAACTGCTGAGCGCGATCAAGCTCTGCGTGAAGTGGCGCGCTTAAAAGGTTCCTCTGTTGAATTCAAACCGCTTCTTCCCGCTCCCTCAGCAACGGCAAGTCCGCCTGCTGTGGAAGCTTTGACCATTACTCCCGCACCCTCACCCGCGCAAGCAGCAGAAGTTCGTCGTACGGAAAAGCGCTTTGAGGGAATTTGGTTTTATACGCGTCAAGGAACTCTCAATCCTAAATTATATGCGCCGGAGTTTATTGAAACTCA
>JAABUK010011757.1_pt1 | contig 11304 bp, 14 predicted proteins | sample 5559141 | NCBI WGS metagenome assembly JAABUK01 (sample SAMN10711869, study PRJNA513367) | rock metagenome | isolation source: Antarctica rocks | place: Antarctica: Victoria Land, Pudding Butte nord | collected 2016-01-03
TCTTGTGTTAGTTTGTAGAATGGCTCTGGGAAGAGGGATGTGCATGATCACCTCCCAACTGCTGAAGAAGAGGGCAGCATGCATACATTCCTGCCCAGAGTGAAAGAGTGCATTGTTGCAGGCACTGAGAACTTGCCTCGTACTCTGCTTACCGATTGAAGATTGGCTGCTGCATCTGAGCTCTTGCCTACTACTTCCCAAACATTGTGCAAATGTGACGTAGGGAGTTGACTGCACAGCGTTAGGCCGATAACCAAATGCTGTCATTCAAAAGACCTCTGCTGCACCTGAGCCTATGCCAAGCCAGCACATCTGAAGGTGCCACATCTGGCTGTGCAGCCCAGGCCACTTATTCAAGAAAAGAAAAGAAAAAGAAAAGTTTACGCTTTTCAGCAATCATAACAGGAGCCTCCTAAGGCGGCAGCCTGGAGCTACCAGTCATTCATTGTAGCAACCCTCGATGCTGCTGCTTGTACCCACATAGAATTGCAAGAGACAGCATGCAAGGATGTGCCAGCAGCCTATCTTGTCTGGGAACCCAGGAGTTCATACAGGGAGCTACACAGGACTGTATACGCCTGATCCAGAGGGAAGACACAGATCCAACAATTGGATGCATGAATGAGAGAAGTGAACAAAAGAACGAACAAACGCACGAACAAACAAATGAATGAATGAGTAAGCAAGCGAGCGAGCGAGTGAGTGAAAGAGTGTATGGACGAATGAACAGCTCACTTGTTGTGTGCCTGTATCCGAGGTGCTAGCAGTGCCGCTTAAGCGCTGCAGGGAACTGAACCTGGCATCAGTCACAGCAGTCCTTTCAGCGGCTGCCTGCAGCTGGTCGCCCCCAAAGGGGGACATGGGGGGGCTGAGGCTGCCAGTCCTTCCTGTCAGGCTACCTTGACTGGCAGCAGCTTGATTCTGCTCACTCTCCTGCAGAAAGTATACAAGCGGCATTGCATACTTGGGGACGGGGATTGCAACATGCATTGACACTGCTACCGCATGCAGTTGGGTGCGTACAAAGCTTAAAACAGGACAGAATAGGCTTGAGGCTGCATGTCCTTCTGTCAGGCTACCTTGACTGGCAGCAGGTTGATTCTGCTCACTCTCCTGCAAGAAGTATACAAGCGGCGTCGCGTGTTTGTGGGGGATTGCAACATGCATTGACACTGCTACTGCCTGCAGCTGAGTGCGTACAAAAGCTTAGAACAGGACAGAATAGGCCTGAGGCTGCATATCCCTTCTCTGTCCCTCATGCCCTTCTGATGAGCAGCGACACATCAGGCGAGGTTCCCAGGCAAAGAACACCTCAAAATTCTTTTAGTCTCAAAAGAGCACTTTTTCTCCACTGTTGCTAGCCAATTCTGCAGCAAATTCTTTTGTTACAATTCAAGTTGACAGCAGAGACAGGCCTCACCAAGGGGGTCACTCTCAGCCTTTTGGGGCCAGCCTGCCCCTCTGCCTGTTGGCTCTGTGCCTCTTCCTCTGCCAGCCGGGCCTCCAGGGGGGTCATGGGCCGAGCAGGGGGGGTGTCCACGTTACCCACCTCTGACAGCTTGTGATGCTTGCCAGGTCTCAGGCTGCCGGTTGGGCTTAAGCAGTCTGACACCAGTTGCTTGAACTTGACTGGAATGGTGGAGGTCCTCTTAATGCCCAACTGCACCTCCTACGCAGTTTGTCAGAAACACTCAGTTCATTTTGCGTTTGGGACTGCACAACTCATTTGTCACATTGGGCTGAGGCAGTCTGACACCAGCTGCTTGAAACTTGACTGGAATGGTGGAGGTCTGCTTGATGCCCAGCCGAACCTCCAAGAAAGAAAAGAAAAGTTTACGCTTTTCAACAATTGTCTAAGGCAGCAGCCCAGAGGAACCTCCTACACAGTTTGTCAGAGACAGTAACATCATTGTGCGACGGTATGATCGCTGAGAATTGTGTGAAATGTGTCACAGCTCATTTGTCACATTTGATGCCCAGCTGAACCTCCTAAAAGGAAAGGGGAAAAACAGTTCACCCAATTTTCAGCGATCATACTGGGAGCCTCCTAAGGCGGCAGCCCAGAGGAACCTCCTACACAATTTGTTGGAAACACGTGTTGCAGTTGTGACTTCACAACAACTTGATTGTCATATTGTATTTGATACCTGACTTCAGACTTCATGGGTGACAACTCATGATCTTTACACCAGCAACAGTATGAAGTTGGCTGTGTTTGTTGGAAGGGCTCTGGAACCCCCTTTAAGCCTCACGCACATGTAAGCAAGGTGCTGTGTTTTTAGGTCACACATGCAGGGTCATACAAGCTATGCTGTGCTGTGCTGTTCTGTGCTGTGCTGGCCATGCTCTGCTGTGCTTGTAGGTCACACATGCAAGCCATGTAGAATTCAGGGTCCCAAATGATGCTGGCTTGAGGAAACGAGCTGCAGACCAGAGCTGCAGAAGCTAACTGATCTGGTCGGTGTCATCTTCCAATTTCCCAAAAAAAGAAAGAAAGAACTTTTTTCAAGGGAGCCTCCTAGGCACATTGCACAGGTGGATTGTCAGACAGATGTTGCTCCATCTCAAGGCAGACATTACAGAGCTGCCCCTGCATGCCAATTGGATTCTGAAACTCCTAGGGCAACCACCGTGCATTGCTGCACATGCAGGTAGCTTGCTTGCTTAGCCCAAGCTTGCAATGTAAAGACACTGCTGTGGTACCAATGCTACTGTGGCTGTGGCCCATTTGCCAGCAGACAGACACAAGGCCAATCGGTGCTGCAGAGAGTGCTAACCAGAGGTCAGGTTTGCACTCGCATTCTCCTAAAACATCTGCCTTACGTAGAAACGCGATTTTACTGTCCCCAGGCATTTCTGAGTTTAGATTTCCAATGTAGGGATGGCGATTCTGAGTCAAAATTAGACATTACGAGGTTGGAAAGAGCTGTTATAATGGCATGGAGTGCGTGATACGTAGTGTTGCGTCTTGATGGTGTCTTCAATTCAATACAAGATGCTTTTAAATCACCCAAGCAATACAGTGCAGTTGCTATCTGGATAGAGTCTTACAACATGACTCACCTCAAAGGTCTCAGGCTCAGTGCGGTCATTGCCCTCGTTGAGAGCTTCCAGCAGACTTGCCACTGGCATGGTCGCCCCCCTGCGCCCCGGTTCATGCCCCTGCCGCAGCCCCACCGGCGCTGCAAAGGGCCCTGGTGCCTCCTCTGAGATGCTGTGCACCCGGGAGGGGGTCCTGGAAGGGTTCCTGGAGGGGTTGGCTGTGTTGGTGCCTGTCAGCATTCCTGAGCGAGCCCTTTCAGCCACCTAGCAGTAAACAGGGCGATTGGCAACAAAGGGCATGCCAAAGGGCAGTGCATGCCTATGAGCTACTCATGGGGTACCCAGGTAACTTAGACGTACCCCATCAGGGGGGGGTCCTAAGCAGTAAGAACTTGTTGATCCTCCGTGCATGTTGGTGCATTTTCAGCTATCTATAGCTCATTTGTGGCCTTTGTCTGAACTGACAACACTCACTGTGGCTGGACACACAATTCTTGAGCTTGCATGTTCGTGAACAGAAAAGTAACAGTTTCTTTTGGCTGAGCAACATGCTGGCTTGTGATGATGTGTCAGACACAATGAGTCTTGTGATGCCCAATTTAGGGTTGGCAATGTCAGCACAGCCACTGAGTAAAGCCACAGTCACAGAGTGGCAAAGAGGACTCACTGCTTGAACTCGCTGGTTGCTGGGGTCTGCAGTACTAGGCCGCCGGGACAGCCTGAACCCCAAGATATTGTGGGGGCTGGAGACTTGGCGGCCTGCAGGCAGACATGACAAAGCACAGCGTCAGCACACTCATGAAGTATTTGAACAAATTTCATTTTCAGGCATGTGTAGTTTGCCTGCTGCAGCAATCACACAATGTGTGTTAGTCCTGTTGCATGAGCAAAAGGGTGTGGTAGCCAAAAATTGGCGTCGTTCCATCCGTGTGTCCACCTGCACGTTTTCCTGGCCGCTTAGCTCAGCTGGTTAGAGCGTGGTGCTAATAACGCCAAGGTCGACGGTTCGATCCCGCCAGTGGCCACAAGCTGTTTTTGGAAGTTTGCAGAAATGTTTACCTGCCTGAATGCCGAGGCGACACACGCAGCACAATTTGCAAACATCCTGCTTGTGCAGTGCTCGAGCAAAACTTTAGCATGGGCAAATGTGCTCACAAGGACTGAGCACTATATCATTATCATTATCACTGTATTGTGCAGATCAGGTGGTCACCTTCAGAAGCCAGCTTCATGACCAAATCATGGCGCTCTGATGCATCCCCAGCATTCTCAAAATCGGTGACGTCACCGAGGTCCATGGTCAGACCCCTGCACGCAATCCTGCCATTTGAATTCTAGACAGACATGATTGCTGGCTTAACCAATTGTTGAATGGCATTGGATCTGAGTAATTTTCCAAACGCATAGTATCTTTCAAAGTTGTAATTTTGTTTAAAATTTAGGATGTTGTAGGGGTTGGGGTTGTAGGGCATGTCAGAGTCTGTTTGGGTTACAGCTACCACTGCTGTACTTGGTGCTGTACCGGGATGAAATTTGCCAAGTGCTGGTAGGTTTACATCAGATTGGGTGACCCACCTGGTTGGGGTTTGAGATCTGATGCATTTTGTCGCTGGGGGTGTCCTTGTGCAGCACAAACGTAGACATGCTGTGTCTGAGACAGCTGCACAGTCTCCCACAAAATGTTCACATGGCACTTTTACTGTCCTATGGCCCTTTTCCACACCATGAATGCCAGGACTGAGCTGCTCAAGATAGTCATGGTGCTGAGTGTGACCACACTGCCAGGACAGGTGGCCCAGGAACAGATTCGAGTAACTTCTGACAGGTACCTCTGCGCTTGATGATGGTCTACACATGACTTCAAGCAACGTCTGACAACCGCCTTTGGGTTTGGAGGTGGCCTACAAGGGTACTCAGGCAAGATGTGACAAGGACCCTTGTGCCGGCAGCTTGCAACTGCGTCAAGCAACCTGAGGCATGGCTCTAGAAACCCCTGAACCCTAAAAGACTACTGCAGTTGCTGCAAGGTCTCAAAGCCCCGCTTCCAGGTGCTGTAGTGGGCAGCATCAAAGAAGCGCAGCCTCAGGTCCGGCTCCAAGGCCATCTTCAGAGTCAGCTGCAGGTCATCGTCCTGAGCCTCAATGTCCTGCAAGTCACAAGGCATCATTTGAGGTGACTAGACACAAGCAAGCAAGCTAGCCTGCAATTGCATGGTGGACCATCTAGTTGAGGAAACGGCGTTTCATAGGTCATCATGCTGAGCTGAGCTGCAATGCCCTGCAGTCACAGTGCATCGTTTGAAATGATGAGACACAAGCAAGGAGACCATCTACTTGAGAGAACAGCTTTGTATGTGCAGCTGCAGACCATTGCCCTCAAGCCTCAATGTCCTGCAGTCACAATGCACCATTTGAGGTGATGAGACACAAGCAAGGAAGCTAGGCTGCGACTGCATGGTAGACCATCTAGCTGAGAGAACAGCGTTTCATGTGCAGCTACAGGTCGCCATCCTGAGCCTCAATGTCCTGCAGTCACAGTGCATCTTTTTGAGTGATTAGACACAAGGAAGCCAGCCTGTAACTGCATAGTGGACCATCTGGCTGAGAGAACAGCCCATCATGTGCAGCTGCAGGCAATCTTCCTCAGCCTCCAAATGCATCGTGCAAGTAATCAGGGCATGCAGTTGCATGGTGGACCATGAGGCTGAACACACAGCAATTCGTAACAGATAGCAATGTCTTGAAACAGCTTATGGTGTCTACCTCTCTCTTCCACATTGAAACAGCATTGACAACATCTGGCAGATGCAGGCACTGAGTATGACAAGACAACAAGGTCTGGTCTGCTGTTGAGGCCTTGTGACATGTTATGATCGTGGTGGCATTGACATCTGCATATCGTCACATCGCAACAAACCCTGGTTTGAGGCGAGATATCATCATTATGGTTGCATATTATTAATGTAAATGCATATCCTCACAATGCAACAAGGTGTGGCCTGCTGTGCAATATTGACCATTCTCACCCCACGGCGCAGAGATCAAGCTGCGCAGCATGCGGTTAGAAAAGATGGAGACGCACCTCAACATAGTACATGACCACGTACTTGTTCCAAGACCAGCGCAGAGTGCTGCCATCATGGCTCAACTGGAAGAAGCGTCTCTTCTTTGGGGCTTTTGAGGAGGGCTTCCCCTGCATGCCAGCACACACATGTTATGTGTGGAATCAAGGCATGTTTGGGCACTGCATGCTTTGCTGTACACTGACATTTGAAGTTTGAACAGATGGGCTCGTTTGAAAGAAGGAGCAACAAAGCACATGCAAGCAAACGTACCTCAAAACATAGGAGCAAATGCATTGAGTGTGGGCACAACCAAGGCTGACTTGCAAGAATTTCCTGATCAGATGAAAGGACTGCACAGTCTGCATGGGAGGAAGGGGGCTGCAGTTACAGCATCCCTCTTCCACAGGGCAAGCCTAGTCTGATCAGGCATGTGCCATGCATGCATGCATGCATGCATGCATGAGCTTCAGTATGCCAGGAGCAAAAAGAGCAGACCCACAATGCATCCACAAGCCTCTCATGAGAGCAGCAACTTTTATGTAACATGGACGAGCAGGTGAGAACCCATTTGCTACAGCACAACGCACACATGACCAGTGAATCAGCAGGAAGCAAAGAGGGCAGACTCACAATCCATGCACCCCTCATCAGGGGCGTAAGCTCAATGTGGGGTGTAGGAGCGGGCGTGAGGCCATTGGCTGTGGCATTCTTGCCCATCATCAGCTGCCGCTGCAGAGCCACATACTCAAAGCGCTTCTGCAGGACGTGCATGAATGCCCACACGGCTGTGCGAACCACCATGACCAGTATTGCGGAAAAGATGAGGGTCTCTTTTGCATTGGCTGCCGTGTTCCCATATGCATACCCTGCATGGATGTATCCATCTTGACTGTAGTTGGCATAAAGCAAGTGCTTGCAGTTTGCAGGAGCTCTGTGGGCACTCTGACAGGTCATTGAGGGCTAGAAGAGGGGATTGTTCTGAAATCTTGCCAGGTGCATTTGCAAAGTTATCTGCTTTGTGTGGCAGGCCGTGGCAGCAACAGCAAATAGCACAGCAACATTGCTGCTGGCGGTAGTGCACTGCTTGGTGGCAGGCGTACCATAGAACAAACACAATAGTGCCAGAGTGTAACACAGCTGGGGGCATTACAAAACTAGCTTGAACTTGAAAGCTCAGATCTACGCCTGGTGTAGGCTTGCTGGTAGCAGCCATTGAGCAGCAGTCCCAATGTGCATATGCCAGCTTGCCTACCACAAAAAGCTTTTGGGCAGCAATGCAGAGACCAGAGCAATGCCCCACCATGCATGAAATGCAGGATGCACATGTGTGACAAACAGATCACAGTGCACAGTGCACAGGCATATCATGTGCATGCCATAAAGGTGCACAGAGGCATGCTTGGCACAACAGTGGCAATTAGCACAGTGTGCGTGTGTGGCATGACCTGAATTTAAGTCGCAAGCTGTCTAGATATGCATGTGCCGCTGTCCATTTGCCACTGTGCATGTAAAGACAAGATGAAGGAACCACCATACCTAGCACGATGTCCACAATGGGCAGGATGTACATGATGGGCAGCAAGACTGTGAGCACCCAAGCTAGCACTCTGTCTTCGTGCTTGACTGCCCGATAAGCCAACCAAGACCAGACCGCCATGACAATCAACCCAACTGAGTTGACAATGATCAAGGGCTTGTTGTTGGGCTGCCCAGGGCCGGTCTGGATGCCCACATCCAGCCCCACCATGCAGAGAATGATCAGGAACTGCAGCACGTACAGTGAGTGAGTCACTTGGAGCTGCATGTATGCACTGTTGACCACCGGCATAGCAAGTCTGACAGCCTAAGGGCTTGTTGTTGCTCATCTGGACAATCATGTGTGTCCCAGAAACAGGCAAAGGGATCCAAAAAATGCAGATGACAACCATTCGGCTGATGCCAGGCAGATTGCCTTTGCGCACTAATATACAACATTCACTTTGCTTAGCACAAAGCAACTGCAGTGCAATATATGACTAACACTGCAGCTGCCATTTGAAGTTCATGGTGCTCTGTGTGTGCAGGGCTGATGCTTTGAGTGTAGGCCATACACATGAACAACCCCTTCTGCTGGATGCCCTCTGCATGTTGCAGCATCTATGCACTTCAGTGTTATGTTTTCTTCCATAAAGACAGTGTAGAGTAGCTTTGAGAATGTACCTGTACATCAAGTTTCAGCAGTGTCAGAAAACAGTTCACCAGTACAAAGGAGGTTCGCTGCTCGTCAGCGTTCTTGATACGCATGTCAGCTGCCAGCTTGCTATATGTGCGCCAGCCAAACTGACCCCAAGTAATGTAGCCAAACAGCAGCACCAAGATTTGCAGGACCAGCGCTATGGTGACAACAGAAATATCAGCTGCATTGTGCCCCCTTTCAGCCTGTGAACAGAACACATGCGGTGGATGGACTGCTTGTATGCATGCAGTTGCTGTGAGCGTTAGGGTGTGTGCTGAATCATGCCTCGGCTACCAAGCTGGATGATAAACGCGCAAAAAACAACGCAGGACTTATGTGACACTGTGCAGCATGCTCTATGGGGCAATATAGACAGCAAACACACAATTAAACATGGATTTCAGGGTGTCAGATGGCTAGAGCCTACCACAAAGAATATGATCCTTGCGCACACAGCAAGGCCTAACACCGCTGATGCTATCAGCTCGAAAGCATTCTCACAGACAATGGCGTCCCAAGCAAACCACAAGAAGAAGATGGACGTGAGAAGCATGACAAGGCTTATGTGCAGAAGCTCTCCGGTAGTGCCCTGCAGGCAAAGTGAGCCCCTGAAGTCGAACAATGTTATGCACATGCGGCAACAACTCCTGATAGGTCACTGGAGTTGCATACAGAGGTGTAAGAGAACATACCGCAGCCATTTGTTGAATAGAAAATGCAATAACCAGCAAAGCATCTATGCAACTTGCTGCAAGGAAGGCCTTGGACAACAGTGGCAAAGACTCCCAAAATTCTCCGCTGGTGATAACCTTGCGCAATGATGTCAGTCGTCTGAGCTCGTTTTTGGGCCCAGAGCGAGCCTTGACACCAGGAGTAATTGGGTCATGACCAACTTCCAGGTCGTGAAAAGTTTGAGAGGGGCCAGCTCTGACCAGTTGGATACCACGAGGCATTTCAGCCGCATGTTCGGGCTTCATGCTCGCCAGAGCGCTAGTCTGTCAGCAACTCAGAGGCTGCGCAAGAAGTCTCCCCTATTTCCACAGGTCGTTCAGGACAAGATCAGTCAGTACGTTCATGCCGCTGTGGGGGGTTGCTCTGTTACAAAGTGCCTTTGCGAAATGCCGAACGAGTTTTGATGAACGGCAACCGCTTCGTTGGGCCTCTTTGCGAGTTCTCTTCGTGTGCCTCAACTGCTATCAGCTCAGATTGTTTCGTATAGCTCCGTGAGTAATCCCAAATTGTCACATGGTGCAGGCCCTGACGTACAGTTTGCCTGCTTTGCATTGTGAGGAGCAGCTTACACAGCGTTGTGGGACAGGTGCTTGGACAAAGAAGGCTTACACAAACTTCCCAGGATTTGCAAAGGATCTGAAATGACATGGCGAAAATTTTTAGATGACATAGATGATGCTGCTGTGGAGATGATAGCTGCAAAAGCTGACTGTTTTGCGACAGTTCAGTCAAGGCAACAAGGGGAGGCAACTGTGTAACAAAAGAATTGCATCAACATGACCGGCTGCAGTCTAAGTTACATAGCGGCCGACCCTGTCACCATCTTATCCTTCCACGCCTTAGAGCAAGGAAGTATGCAGCGCCAACAGCTGCCCCACCTAGGTGACCAGCATGTGATATGTTACCTCCAATTCCCTGCAGCAGTGTAACTTGCATTTTACAGATACAGGAGCACGTTCATCAGTTACAGAGGCACCTGTGAGGGCTTGCTGGTATTGGAAAGCAATAAGTGGCAAGATTTAGTCAGTTGTGCAGTGATATTGCATGTGTGAGATGAATCTATGGACACAAGGTGCCTATGGGCTTTGTCTGACAGAAGTAGGCATGCTTCAGTATGGTATGTACAGGGTTGAGGCTGACGCATTTGCGGACAGAGGATCAAGCTTTAGGTAGTTCTGCATACATATCAGATCAGTAACTGCAGCGCACAAAACTACAGCAACATCAGACGATGTAACAGGTAAGCAATGTGCGGCATGTTTTGGCCATGTTGAACCATGCAGGCCTACCAGCAAGCTGGCTATTCTGGAGCCCAGCATTCCACAGCCCTGCGGTCACACACACAGAGCAAGCGAACTATCTATCTTCAGAGCAGATGTCAGGAGGCTCACCCCCATCAGGCCAGTCATGCTGCCAACAATGTACACCACACCAAAAAGAGCTGCTGGTACTGGCAGGACCATGTATAGGTACACCATACGCCGAGGGTACAACAGGATGTCCAGCACAACTATTGCATTCACAGCGGCACTCGCTCCCAAAGCACCTGGTGAGTTGGCCATTCGAACCTCCTTGATCCAGGGAGCAGCCCCTAAGGACATGTGACAGAACCTTTACGACATCTGTGGCAATCAGGATCAGCATTTGTATGCATCACTTGCAGTTGAGCAAGTTATCCAGGCTCAAGCACATGCATGCATTGTGTGATGACACACCACCTTGCCCTCATCTGTGCAACATTGGCTACAAAATTCCTAATCTAACAATGCCACAGAATTTTGTAAGACATGTTGCGCAGATGAGGGCAAGATGGAGTGTCATGACACTATTCATGCATGTGCTTGAGGCTCGTGTGAGATTCGCTGTCATGCACATTCTGAGATTGTGCTTGGCATGTGCACAAAAACAAGCAGCAGCCTGAGATGGGCACACATTGCATGACAACCAAGTTGCCTTGTCCTGGCAATTCATGACATAGACTGCTGTCATGCACTGAGTCACAAGGCATACCAGTGCTTTGTGCCTTGAAATAAAAGAAGGCAACATGAGCCAAGCTGCCAGCAATTCCTCCGACTACATATAGAGCCAAAAGCTGCAGGATACAAGTGCTGCATGTTGCTTATCGTGCATAATGCCATGCAGCAAGGCTTGTCTGTGCAACAACAGCATACGCTACCTTTTTGCCTCCAAATGTGAGCCCAATCTCCCTTCCAAAGAAATAAAAGGTGAACATGTTAGCAAATATGTGGTT
>JAABUK010011758.1_pt1 | contig 11304 bp, 14 predicted proteins | sample 5559141 | NCBI WGS metagenome assembly JAABUK01 (sample SAMN10711869, study PRJNA513367) | rock metagenome | isolation source: Antarctica rocks | place: Antarctica: Victoria Land, Pudding Butte nord | collected 2016-01-03
CGCCAGCCAGGGAGCCGAGCCGATCGTCGTGGGCTTCGACGTCGCGGTGCTGGACGACGACGGCAAAATCAGCAGCGTCAGCGGCTTTCTCGATGAGATGCCGGACGGCGCCTGAACGACCCGCGCACGGCAGCCCGGCGACCGGCCGGCGGACCGTCCGGTGCCGCCGGCTGGCGGACCGTCCGGTGCCGCCGGCTGGCGGTCACATCGATCGCAGCAGTTGCGAGGTCTGCACGTCAGCCGGGTAGAAGGCTTCGATGGCCAGTTCCTCCACCGTGATGTCGCGGGGCGTTCCGAACGTCGTCACGGTGCTGAACAGCGACACCACGCGGCCCTTTCGCCGCAAGCGCAACGGCACGATCACATCAGCGGCAGCCGAGCCGGCGTCACCACTGTCGACCGTGGTGCCACCGGGGTAGCCGAGTAGCTCGCGGTACAGCGCGGCCAGCCCGCGATCGCCACTTGCCCGCACCTGCCGGGCCAGGCGATCCAAGACGTGCTCGCGCCATTGATCGAGGTTGAGAATCTGGGACGCCATGCCGCGCGGTGCAGGCTGAGCCGCAGCACATTGCACGGGGGCGCGAGCAGATCCTCAGGCAGCCCTGCAATCAGGACGGCAATGCTGGCGTTGGCCTCGACCAGATTCCAGCCCCGGTCCACCACCAGTGCCGGATAGGGATTGTGCCCGGTCAGGACCTTGCTGATGGCGAGCCGCACCATCGACAGCTGCGGAGCGTCCAAGGGCTGCTCAGAGCATTCCGGTGCAAAGCCAGCGGCAAGCAGCAGCCGATTCCGGCCACGCAGCGGAACATCGAGGTGCTCGGCGAGCCGCATCACCAGGTTTCGGCTGGGCGCCGAGCGGCCGTTCTCGACGAAGCTCAGGTGCCTGGTGGAAGTCTCGGCCTTATCGGCAAGGGCCATCTGCGTCATATTCCGCGACCCGCGCCAGTCACGCAGTAGATCGCCGAACAGGTATCGCTGATCGAGCTGCTCGGTCATTGCTACCTTCCATTCAGCCGCAACAGAGTGCGCTGAAATGCCAAGGTTCTAGCCGCGCAGGCAGCATCGCCTAAGGCGATCACAATACCATTTGCGCCGTCTGGTCAGCATGCACGCTCTTGACCCCCGGCCAGTTATGAGTTCGGCTTGCTGGTCCAGCCAGACTCCGCCGTAAGCTTGAACCACGTTGCAGCTGGTCGTTGGTGCCGAGGCTGCCTGGCCGGGGCGTCTCCGACGCAACGTCTTGGTTCTTCGGCAGAGCAAGAGGAATGCCAAGCTCGGAGAGGCGCTGACTTGACCGTTCTCATAAAGTCGAACCAGATGTCGGCTCGACCTCTGTGCGCAGCGGACTGGGTCTCGCGGTGCTGCCGGTTAGCGATATTCGGATAGTACATGCGCCCCCAGTGGTGGCCTTCTGGGATAGATTGTAACGCTTCACCGGATATACGGGATAGCGGTACTTGCTCAGTAAGTTATGTTCAGATTAATGATACCGGCGTTCAATGCTTTAGAGAAGTATGACTGGGACGATCCGCTGCTCGCCGATTGGATACCGAGAAATCCGGTACCATCACCGAAGGGTGCTCCACTGTCACCGCTCTGCGCATGCACATTCGTTTGTACGCAGTCCGCTAGTGTGAATGTGCCTGCGGGACTCCCAGATTCTTGAATGGTCTGGTTAATAGCAGTGACGTAACCGCATCGAATCGAACCGTACTGTTCGTAGGACGATGCTCCAGTTTGGCAGGTCGCTTCTCCCGCGTACGGGGAGCCCGTGTGCGTATATGTGTATTTGGCGTTTCCGTTGGTGAGTACCTGATTAGTCGTAAAACTGGATGACAACCCGCCGACGGCGTCGCAGTCACAAGTAGTATAGGTGGATCCATAGGTGCCGCTACCAGTGACTTTACCAATTGTACGAGTGCCCCCAAGCCCCTGGACGAAGCTAGTCCCTACCGCTCCACAGTGTCCTGCAGTCAATTCGTAGCTTGCGCCACTAGTCTTGCTGACTGCATGAGCGTAGCCGGCGCTACAGTTGAGACCGTTACTACCGTGGATCCACTCCCCTCCATACAAGAGGCCACTTCGAATGTCTCTGGCCGATGATGAAGTGATAGAGCTAACGATGGACCGCCACCACGGACGCCCCGAATTTAGCAACCAAAAGTGGGGCAAGCCACGTTGGAGCGACCGAGGAGATGCTGATCTGCACGGTGTCGTCAGCGACATCAATACCAGCACCGAGCACATCCGGGGAGTATGAGTCTCCACCCTGCGTCATGTAGGAAGCGGTAATCTGCGCGACCGTATCCTCCATCTTCTCAAGGGAATTGAGTGCCTTCGAATACTGGGCGGCCTGACCGACGTCCAGCAATGCACCGACACGCTGTACGTACCCAGATGAGACACCGTTGACGAACGACACGCGCAGGACACCACCGCCGGACTGGTCCAGCCAAGCCCCGCCGTACATCTTCGAAGCGTGCATCTGATCGTTAATGCGCGACACCGCCCGGCCGAGGCGTCCTCGGCGCAGCATCTCAGATTCTTCGGCTGAAGTGAGAGGAATGCCAAGGATCGGAGAGGGTGCCGACTTCACCGTGCGCACAAAGTTGAGATTGGATGTCAACCCGAACTCTTTGCGTAGCTGGCTGAAATTTCGCAGTGCTGCTGGGTCAGCCTGAGCGGCATGCTGGTGCGACGGACTCGCGGCTGCCGATGAGGTAGAGAAGGCGGCGCTAGGCAGGAGCATGGATGCAACAAGCGTAACAGCAACGGACGCTGATTTCATCGAAAATCAGATCTACAGGTGTCAGGCGAGTCGGCGCCCAGCGAATAGCATGACATTTGAACGGCTCGAGAACAACCCTATTTGGGCTTTTACCGGATGCGGCGGCGATGGCGAGGCGACGCCCGCGTCAGCCGATGGAACGTCGGAGCGACAACTTGTGATCGAGGTGTGAACATCCGAGCTGAGGTGGACACTGCATGAGTATGAGCCCGACCGGTTTAGATGCCGTTCGTTATGAGGCGATCTTCGCCGCCTGCTACGAGCGGGTCCTGCGCTACGCCCAAAGGAGGACCGATGAACAGACCGCACAGGACGTGGCCGCGGATGTCCTCCTGCTCGCTTGGCGGCGCCTGACGGAACTTCCGGACGAGCCACTGCCCTGGCTACTGGCCGCAGCCAGGCGCGTCCTGTCCAATCAGCGACGCTCGCAGGACCGCCAAGAAAGGTTGCAATTGCGACTGACGAGAGAACGAGAACCCGTGACGTCGCAGAGGACTGAGGATGCCTACGACGTCGCGGACCAGTGGGCGGCGGCCCTCCGTTCGCTTTCACCTTTGGATCAAGAAGTGCTCGCCCTGCTCGCATGGGACGAACTCACGCACCGGGAAGCCGCGGCCGTACTCGGGTGTCGACCGTCCACCTTTGCGATGCGCGCCTCACGAGCCAGACGCCGGCTCCTCACCGCGCTCAATTCCGAGACGGCAACGCATCTTTCGCCATTGTCGGAGACGTCCATGTCCACGACCACGAGGGACCACTGATGAAGCGAACCGACATACTGTCCGAAGAAATAGTGCAAAAGCTTCGGCAGCTGGATCCCGTCTCCGGGCGACCCCGCCTCACAACCAGCGACCTCGACCGCGCCCGCGAAGCAGTAACCGGAAGAAGCGACGCGTCCGAATTGACCAGGCCGGTGATGCTCCCAGGCGCGACGGAACTTTCCAGCTCGCACCGCAAGCGATGGGCCGCGGTCGCCGTCGCCGCCGCCGTGCTGGTGCCGTTGGGCGCCGCGCTGGCCTACACGCTTCGACCGGCCCACGAAAACGGCGGCCCGGCGGCCAGCGGTGCCGCGCACGCAGTCGCCATTCCGCGGCAATACCAGGACATCGCTGCCGAATACGCACCGCTGTCCCAGCACCTGAACGTCGACTGCGGCGGTCAGGCGGTTGCCGTGCCGATGCTGGCCGCGCCCGGCGGCGCGGAAAGCGGCAACTCGCCAGCCGCACAGGCGCTGCGCGACTTCTTTCAGCACAACCCGTTCGCCGGAATGGGGGCGGTCACGCCCACCGACTGGCTGGTGCTGTCCCAGACCCCCAAGGAGGCGATCTTCGGACAGCGCACCGGCCCGATCGGCGTCGGTACCGTCGTGGTCTTCACCCGCAAGGGCGGAAGCTACACGCCCGCCAGCGAGACCGGCTGCAGCACGGTGCACGCCGGCCCTGGCGAGACGGCTGAGCCCATCACGTCGGTCAGCTCCACCGGCGCCACTCTCACGCTCCAGTGGATGAACGAGAGCAACTGCGGGTCGGGACCTTCACGCACCGCCCGCACGACCGCCCGGGTCGCCGTCGCCGAGAATGCCGGCCTTGTTCGAGTTATGCTGCTCAGCCAGCCGGCTGCCGGCGCCGGACCCACCACCACCGCCGCGTGCGGTGGAACCGCGATCGCGACCACCACGACCGTCCACCTGAAGGCACCGCTAGCAAACCGGCAACTCGTCGACGATTCCCGCGTTCCGAGTAACCGGCTGTCGACCAAGCCCTGAACAGGGCATGCCAACAGCAGCGGCTGCCGGCCACCCACAGGTCTACGCCGATCCCGCCGGCCAGCCGTCCTGCCTCTGCTGGGGCTGACGTCTCACTCAGCGGCCGTCAACCGCATCGCCAGCGGCCTGTGAGCATGCCGGTTGGCTGCCCTCGATCGGCGTCACCTGATGTCGGTCGGCGGCCCGTCGTCGCTCGCGATCAGCCGCTGGCTCCAGGCGACGTCGCGCCAGGCGCCGTGCTTCCAGCCGACGCGGCGGTAGGTTCCGACCGGCTCGAATCCCAGCGCCCGGTGCAGCCCGGCGCTCGCCTCGTTCGGCAGCGTCATACCCGCCAGGGCGGTCCGGTAGCCACGCTCGGCAAGCAGGACGAACAGCTCCTCGTACAGCACGCGACCGCCCCCGGTCCGGGTTCGGCCGCGTTGGAGGTAGACGCTGACCTGGCACGACCACCGGTACGCGGGCCGGGGATTGAACGGGCCGGCGTAGGCGAAACCGGTGACCCGGCCAACGTCCTCGAGCACCACCCAGGCATGAGTGTCGATCGCCGCGGCGATCCGTCCGGCCATCTCTGCCGGCGGCGGGGGCTCGGTCTCGAACGAGATGGCGGTATCGGTGACGTAGGGCGCATAGATCGCCGCGCAGGCCTCGGCGTCACCCTCGAGGGCAGCTCGCACCCGTCGTTCGCTGCCGGTCATGGCGACGATCCTAGGTTGGTGCTGATTACGGCTGAAGGCCGTTCCACGACCGGTGCGGCATTGCCAGAGCCGCCGAACGGATGGTCCATGATCGGATGGGCCAGGCACCGGCCATGGCGCGGTGGCCAGCCTGGCGAACGCCGACTTGTGGCCAGCGGCGTCGAAGACGCAGCGGTGCTGCAATGCCAGGCACTGTCTCACCTCGCCGCTGATGCACCAGCCGCCGGCGCGACCTACCGTGGCACGCGCAGCCGACACGGCGAAGCAGGGCTTGCGGTCGTCAGGTGGTTTGGGGGGCGCTCGGGAGATAATTGGGGACATGAGAGGACCGGGTTTCGAAAACATGGCCACCGTGCTGGTCGATCCGGCGGTGCTCGATGACTTCGAGCTCGACCTGATGTCGCATGACTTCCGGGTCTGGACCGTGCACACCACCTCGATCTTTCCCGACGCCGCGCGCGCTGCCATGCAGATCCGGCGGGCGCTGATCGACTGGAGCAACGGCCGGTGGGAGCTGGCCGCGGACTGGGTGGTCGTCTGGATCACCTTCGGAGACAGCTGGCTCGACGGCGACGATCCGATTCCATGGCCGTCCCACGCCGCCTTGTGGAAGAAGCTGGCGGAGTACTCGGACAACGTCCGCTACAACCTGGGCCTGGGCGGCGTGCCGCGGCTCGGCGTCCCGCGTGAGTCCGCCTGACTCCGGCCGCTCGCCCGCCGACCGGCTGCTGGCGGAGAACCTGTGCTTCACCAGCCCACAGGACGAATCGATCGACAAGAGGGCCTATCTCCAACGGTGCTTTCCCACGGCACACCGGTTCGTCTCGCAGCGGGTCTTGCGACTGCTGACGCCGGTGATGGCACCGTGTTTCTTCTGTACGAGTACGAGCTGCAGACCGGAGACCGCTACCGCAACGCCGAGCTGATCACGGTGCGCGCGGCTCGGGTCATCGAGATCGAGGTCTTCTTCGGTGGCCGCGTGGTCAGCTAGGACCGGTCTGGCACCGCTTCGGCGCCAGAGCGGGTTCGACCGATTGTGGCCGAGAACGGCAGGTCAACCCAGCCGCGCTACCGGCACAGGCTGCGCTAAAGGGAAAGGCAGAACGGATGCCCGGCCGGGTCGGCGAAGACCCGGAACCGCTCGCCTCCCCCGGTCAGCCGCGACGCGCCCAGCTCAAGGGCTCGCGCCTCGCCGGCATCGAGGTCGTCGACCATGATGTCGAGATGCGCCTGCTGCGGCGCCGTCGGGTCCGGCCACCGCGGCGCGTTGTACCCGCTCACCTGCTGGAACATCACGCTCTTGCCGGCACCGGCGACGAGGGCGCCCTCAGGGCCTTCGTACGTGACGTGCATGCCCAACAGGTCGGCGTAGAAGTGGGCCAGCGCCGACGCGTCGGGCGCGTCGAGCGTCACCGCGAACAGCCCCATCGCAGGGCCGACGCCGTCCTTCTGGCACAGGTCGAACGGGTGGCCGGCCGGGTCGGCCAGCGTGATCCAGGTCGGGCCGTCGGCGAGCCGGGTGGCGCCGAGGCTGACGGCCCGCTCGGCCGCCGCATCGTGCCCGTCGACCAGCAGATCCAGGTGAAACTGCTGCGGGTGCTCCTGCCCGGGCCACTGGGGCGCGGCATGGTCTGGAGCCAGCTGGAAGGCGATCTCCTGGCCGTCCGGAGTCCGCATCGTGATCCAGTCAGACTCCCTCCGGACGATCTCCCAACCAGCGAGTTCGGCGTAGAAGGAGGCGAGCTTCTCGATGTCCGGCGCGTCGAGCGCGAGGAGTTCCAGGCGTCCTGTCACAGTCATGCCGCTATCTTGCACCCGCGCCCTGACAACGACGATGCGCAACGTCCACTACTTCCGCGGGGCTGTCGCGCGTCACGATCCACGCACGGCGCAGGCGATCATGACTGCACCGATCGCTTGCCGCGGCTGTCGAGCTTGCCGCACGCGGCGGCCAGAGGCTGTCCGCGCAACAACTCAGGACGGCATGTCTACGAAGCGCGACAGGTGACCCTGAAAGGCCACCGTCGCCTGGCCGGTCGGGCCGTTGCGGTGCTTGGCGATGATGATGTCGGCCTCGCCGGCCCGCGGGGATTCTCGCTCGTACATATCTTCGCGGTGCACGAGCAGCACCACATCGGCGTCCTGTTCGATGGAGCCGGATTCGCGCAGGTCAGACAGCATCGGCTTCTTGTCGGTCCGCTGCTCGGGACCACGGTTCAGCTGTGACAGCGCCACCACCGGCACGTCGAGCTCCTTGGCGATCAGCTTCATCGCCCGGGAGAACTCCGACACCTCCTGCTGCCGGGACTCCACCCGCTTGCCCGACGTCATCAGCTGCATGTAGTCGATCACGATCAGTTTCAGGTCGTGGCGCTGCTTCAGCCGCCGTGATTTGGCGCGGATCTCCATCATCGTCAGGTTCGGCGAGTCGTCGATGAACAGCGGCGCCTCGGCCAGCTCGGAGGAGCGCAGCGCGATCTTGCGCCAGTCGTCGTCGGTCATTCGTCCGGACCTGATGTCGTTGAGCTTGACCCGCGCCTCGGCCGAGAACAGCCGCATCATGATGTCCTGCTTCGACATCTCCAGCGAGAAGATCACCGTCGAGGCATGCTGCTTGATCGCCGCCGACCGGGCGAAATCCATCGCCAGCGTCGACTTGCCCGACCCCGGACGGCCCGCCACGACGATCATCTGTCCCGGGTGCAGGCCGTGGGTGATCTCGTCCAGATGCTCGAACCCGGTGCGGATGCCGGTGCCGACGCCGCCGTTGGCCGTCATCTTGTCCATCTCGTCGAGGGTGCCTTCGAGCAGATCCTCGATGCGGACGTAGTCCTCGCTGGCGCGGCGCTCGGTCACCTCATAGATCTCGGCCTGGGCCCGGTCGACAACGTCGTCCACCGTGCCGACCATGCCTTCGCCGCTGGCCGCCCCGTAGCCCATCTGAACGATGCGGGTGCCGGCCTCGACCAGCCGCCGCAGAATGGAGCGCTCAGCGACGATCTCGGCGTAGTAGCCGGCGTTCGCGGCGGTCGGCACACCGGAGATCAGCGTGTGCAGGTAAGGGTGACCGCCGACCCGGGCGATGGTGCCCGCCCGGCTGAGTTCCGCGGCGACCGTGACCGCGTCAGCAGGCTCGCCGCGGCCGTACAGGTCCAGGATGGCGTCGTAGACCAGTTGGTGCGCCGGCCGGTAGAAGTCACCGCCGCGCAGCACCTCGATGACGTCGGCGATCGCGTCCTTGGACAGCAGCATGCCACCCAGCACGGACTGCTCGGCGTCAATGTCCTGCGGCGGCGTGCGGTCGAACTTCGGACCGGAACCCTCCGCTTCGCCGGCTACCGCACGCAGGCTCGGACCTGAACTCACACCGTCACCATTCGTCCCCAGCCCGAGTCGGGCACCTCATCGGCCACATGGGCTCTTGTTACTCCCAGGCACCGACAATTCGTTTCTGGCGGCTCGAATCCGCGTATCGCACGGTCCGTTGGGGGTCGGCGCTGACGTTAGAGACGGCGGGGGCGCCGGGCAATCCGGCCTGTGCACACACCTGTGGACCAAGGTGTGGGCAACGCCGGTTCGGGTTGTTCACGACCTGGGGACAGGGCTGTTAATAACTCCGCCTCGCCGTCAGAAACCGCCGTACTTACCGGGCTGCGGTCCGACCACCCTGTGGAGAAAAAGAAATTTCGAAGAACATCCGGCTGGACAGTCGTGAACCTTGCGTTTGCTAGCTGACTCAAGTTGTGCTTATCCCGTAACGCGACGCTTACGCAGCGCTACCACATATCCACAGGGTGTGCGACTTGAAGCGCAAATCCTCATGCCTCGTCGGCCCGGCGTGGCGGGCGGCACGCTGAGTGACCGGATCAGCGGGACCACCACAACGCACCCGACGCCCGACAAACCCGACACCGCACGAGCCCGACATCCCCACACAAGCCCGACACCGCACGAGCCCGCTTGAGACACAAAGACCCGGACCTCGCGCCATAGCGAGTTCCGGGTCTTCGATGGTCGATCGGCGGTACCGCGGTGACGTGCTGAGACCTACTTGTCCGCCGCGACGGTGACCGGAATCGAGGCAACAACCTCGGGGTGCAGCTCGATCGTCACGGTGTGCGCACCGGTCGTCTTGATGTGCCCGGGCAGGTGCACCCGCTTCTTGTCGACCGTCGGGCCGCCGGCTGCCTTGACAGCATCGGCCACGTCGGCCTGGGTGACCGAGCCGAACAGCTTGCCCCCGTCGCCGGCACGCGCCTTGAGCGTGACGGCCAGGCCCTCGAGCTGCGCCTTGATCTCCTTGGCGTGATCAAGGCCCCGGATCTGCCGGGAGTCCTGAGCGCGCCGGATCTGGGTGATCTGCTTCTCGGCACCCCTGGTCCAGCTGATCGCCGAACCTCGCGGCACCAGGTAGTTGCGGCCGTAGCCGTCGGCGACGTCGACGACGTCACCGGCGACACCCAGGCCGGTCACCTCACGGGTCAGGATGAGCTTCATAGTCCTGCCCTTTCTATCGAGCGGTCGAGGTGTAGGGCAGCAGCGCCATCTCACGAGCGTTCTTGACCGCCTTGGCGATCTCCCGCTGCTGCTGGGTGCTGACGCCGGTCACCCGACGAGCGCGGATCTTGCCGCGGTCGGAGATGAACTTGCGCAGCAGTGCGGTGTCCTTGTAGTCGATCGCCTCGATGCGCGAGGTCTTGAGCGGGTTCGACTTCTTCTTCGGCTTGCGTAACGGTGGCTTGGCCATCAGGAAACTCCGTCTGAGATCAGGAAGGAAGGTTAGAAGGGCGGTTCGTCGGAGAAACCACCGGACGTGGCAGCAGCCGGGCCCGACGAGGCCCACGGGTCATCCGCCGACGACGAGCCGCCGGAATTGTCGGCACCGAAACCGCCGCCGGACGAGCCGCGCTGGGTGCGATTGACCTTGGCGGTGGCGTACTTCAGCGATGGGCCGACCTCGTCGACCTGCATCTCGACCACCGTGCGCTTCTCGCCCTCACGGGTCTCGTACGAGCGCTGCTGGAGCCGACCGGTCACCACGACACGCATGCCGCGCTGCAAGGACTCGGCGACGTTCTCAGCCGCCTGGCGCCAGATCGAGCAGCGCATGAACAGCGCGTCGCCGTCCTTCCACTCGTTGGTGTTCTTGTCGAAGTTGCGCGGCGTGGAGGCCACGGTGAACGACGCGACCGCAGCCCCGGACGGCGTGAACCGCAACTCGGGGTCGGCCGTCAGGTTGCCCACGACGGTGATGATCGTTTCGCCGGCCATCAGGCGGACTTCCTCTCAGCCCGCTTGGCCTGAGCCTTGTCCTGTGCCTTCTTGGACTTGGCCTTCTGCGGGATCGGGCGCAGCACCTTGGTGCGCAACACCGACTCGTTCAGGTTCAGCTGCCGGTCGAGCTCGATCACCGACGCCGGCTCGGCGTTGATGTCGATGACGGCGTAGATGCCTTCGGACTTCTTGTTGATCTCGAAGGACAGCCGGCGCTTGCCCCAGACATCGACCTTCTCCACCGAGCCGCCGTCCTTCTTGATGACGGAGAGAAACGTGTCCAGCGACGGGGCGATGGTTCGCTCGTCGAGTTCGGGATCGAGAATGACCATTACTTCGTAATAGCGCATGGGATTAACCCAGCCTCCTGTGGACTTCGCGGCCACGGACGTTCCGTGGCAGGAGGGTGCAGCCGACCTGCCGGACCCGCACGGGGCGAACTCGGCGGGCGGGAACACCAGACGTTCCTACCCGGACAGCAGCCGTCCCAGATTACCGGCTCGGCCGCCGGGAACGAAATCGCTCAGCAGGACGCCCTGCCCCTGACGTCAGCAAATGCAGAGGCGTCAGGGAAGCAGCAGCTATCCGAAGCCTCAGTGCTTGACCCGAGCGGCAACCGGTTGCAGCAGGAAGGTACGGGCGTAGAAGGCGGTGGCGCCCGACAGCGCCAGAATGGCGAGGATGACAGCCAGCGTGGGCAGCGCACTGAGCGCCGAGCGCGGCCGGTGGGCGGCCAGCTCGACCGTCCTCGGGGAGCCTGCTGACCTGGCCGGCGCAGA
>JAABUK010011759.1_pt1 | contig 11303 bp, 9 predicted proteins | sample 5559141 | NCBI WGS metagenome assembly JAABUK01 (sample SAMN10711869, study PRJNA513367) | rock metagenome | isolation source: Antarctica rocks | place: Antarctica: Victoria Land, Pudding Butte nord | collected 2016-01-03
GATGCGCTTCGTTACCTTTTGAGTTTGGGACATGAAACCCTTGCGATCAAACTCGGATTAGCAACAACTTATCGCCTGCTTGAAGCGCTCGGCTCGCCGCATAAAGTTTTCCTTAAAGTTCAAATCGCGGGCACCAACGGCAAAGGTTCGACTGCCGTGATGCTCGACTCGATCACACGGCAGGCGGGCATCCGCACAGGGCTTTACACTTCTCCGCATCTTATAAATATTACCGAACGCATACGCATTGACGGCGCGGAAATATCCCGCGAAAATTTTGCGCGCCACGCCAGCACCGTGCGCGATGCGGCGGAAAAGTTGCGATGGACAGGCGCGCTGACTGCTGTGCCGACTTTTTTCGAGCAGATCACGGCCATCGCGCTTGTTGCTTTCAGAGAAGCGGGCGTGCACCTCTCGATTCTCGAAACAGGTCTCGGCGGGAGGCTCGATTCGACCACGGCGGCAAACGCAGAAATCGCAGCTATAACACCTATCGCATTCGATCATCAGGAATATCTCGGCAACACCATTGAGGAAATCGCATCGGAGAAGGCCGCCATCATTCGTCGTGGAGTTACATCCGTCGCCGTCATCGCCGCGCAATCGCACGACGAAGCGCACCGTATAATTCTCAAGCGATGTCTTGAATGCGGAGTGATGCCGCGCGATGTTGATGATTGCATTGTGCGTGTCCTCGACGCGGATGCAACGGGACGCTTGCGCGTTTCATTCGCAACTGCTCAAGATGTTTACAAGGATGTGCGGCTGGCTTTGCGCGGGCGTCACCAAGCGGCAAACGCATCCGTTGCCATCCGCCTCGCCGAAGCTTTGCGCGAAAATAATTTCCCGATTTCAGCGCAGAATATTCGCGCTGGAATTGAAAGGGCGTTCTACGCAGGGCGGCTCGAATGGCGCGAAGGTTCGCCCACAATTCTTTTCGACGGCGCGCACAACGCGGCGGGCGCACGCGCGTTACGGGAGTATCTGGATGAATTCGTCAAAGCGCCCGTCACGCTCGTCTTCGGCGCGATGCGCGACAAAGATTTGCGCGAAGTTTCGTCAACTCTTTTTCCGGCGGCGCAACGTGTGATCCTCACGCAAATCGAGAATCCGCGCGCGGCGAATCTTGAAATGCTGATGGACGCTGTGCCACCTGACTTCGATTCGAGTAAACTTGCGTTCGCCGCTTCAACCGCCGAAGCATGGATAGAAGCAAAAACATCCACGCCGCATGACGGCATCGCCTGCGTTTCCGGCTCGCTTTATCTCGTCGGCGAAATGCAAAAGATTTTACGCGCAGAATAACCGGTGTGACGGCGAAGTTTTTAATCGCTTTTCAAAGTCTGGATAATCAAATGGCAACTCCAAATGTGAACGAACCGGAAGTGCTTGCGAGCGAAGAGATTTTTCACGGGCGCATTTTCGATGTGACGATTGACACGGTGCGCGAAGCCGGTCAGACGTACACGCGTGAAGTCGTGCATCATCCGGGCGGCGCAGGGCTAGTTGCGGCGTTCGACGACGGCACGATTGCGCTCGTGCGGCAGTATCGGCATCCGACTGTGCGTTACGTTTTGGAATTGCCCGCCGGTAGATTAAATGAGGGAGAGCGCCCGGAGGATTGTGCGGCGCGCGAACTCGAAGAAGAAATCGGCGTCACCGCCGGGCGCATCGAAAAGCTGACTGAGTTTTTCACAACGCCCGGTTTCTGTGAAGAAAAGTTGTGGCTTTATCTCGCCACTGACTTGACCGAGACAGCGCAGCGGCTTGAAGCGGACGAACTTTTGCAGATCGAGCGCGTGCCGCTCGAGCGCGCGCTCGAGATGATCGCGGACGGTGAAATCGAGGACGCCAAGACGATCATCGGCATTATGCTCGCCGCGCCGCGTTTAGGTCTGGCAAACATCAGCGTCAATGATTTTTAGTCTTGTTAGAGTGAAGGCGAGTTGACCGTCAAACGAAATTTCTCTTACACTCTGCTTCGTGAGCACACCAAAAGATTTTTCACACCACGCCGAGTTGCCTGCCGAGGACTTTGCCGCGTTGACGCATGAGCCGTCTGCATCGCCCGTTTTTTCTTCCGAAGCAACAATTGATCCTAATAATCCGCCGTGGGGAATCACTGCGGCGGCGGGCGTGTGGATTGTCAGCATCCTTCTGCTGTTTGTCACGCCGCTTCCATTCGTGATTCCTTATATTCTGCGCAAAGGAATCAGGCTGGAAATTGTCGGCGAATTTCTACAAACAGACAAAACGGCTATTTTTCTTCAAATACTTTCGGTCATTCCGGCACATTTGCTAACGCTTGCGGTGGCATGGGCGATGGTCACGCAGTTCGGCAAGCGCCCTCTTTTCTGGCGCTCGCTCGGTTGGAGTTGGAGCGAAAATTTCAGTTTGCGTTCGAGCATTATCGCTGCCCTCGTTTTGTTCGCCGCAGGCGCGCTTATCACCACGCTTTTCAAAGGGCAGGATACGCAGATTGATAAAATCATCGCCAGTTCAAGAGCGACAGCTTACCTGACGGCGTTTCTGGCGATTGCCACCGCGCCGATTGTCGAAGAAGTTATCTATCGCGGACTGCTGTACTCGGCTCTGCAAAAGGTGTTTGGCGTGAAGTGGGGCGTCGTCAGCGTGCTGGCATTATTTACAGCCGTACACGTTCCGCAGTATTGGCCTAACTACGGCGTCATCGCGGCGGTTGGCCTGCTCAGCGCCGCGCTCACGATCATACGCGCTCGTTCCGGGCGACTGCTTCCCTGCTTTGTCATACATTTTATTTTCAACGGCATTACCTCTGTGCTGATCGTTCTGCAACCCTACCTTGAACGATTTAGTCCGGGCAGCCGCAGCACAGGCGAACAAAAGGCTGCCGCTCTCTGGTCGCTCACGCGAACGCTTCGCGCGTTTCTTTAACCTACATGACATATGAAGTCGTCGTGGTCGGCGGAGGCATCGGCGGCTTGACCGTCGCCGCGCTGCTGGCCGCGCGCGGCATGAATGTGTGCTTACTGGAAAGACAATCGCGGGCGGGCGGGTGCATCGCAACTTATGAAAAGTTCGGCTATGAATTCGAGCCGACGGCCTCGGTTTACGCTTCGTGGCAGCCAGGAGAAATTCACGACAGAGTCTTTGCGGAGCTTCCCGTTTCGCCGCCGGAAGTTCACCGTGTTTCACCAGCCTACGTCGTCCGCTTACCCGATAAAACAAACATCAACATCACGGAAAACGACGAAGAGTTTACAGAACAATTGCGCGCTGCTTTTCCCGAATGCGCGAAGGCTGCGAACAACTTTTATAAAGAGAGCGCCATTATCGGCAACGCGCTCTTGAGAACGGCGCGGCGCGTGCCCGATCTGCTCACCGCATCGAGGTCGCGGCGTGCGCGTCTCATGGCTTCCGAAGCGCGCGCCGCCGTGCGCATTCTCCAAGCGATGAATCACACGGCGGCGGAGCATCTCGCTCAAACATCCTTTCGCTTTCGCCGCTTCGTGGATGCGCAGCTACACATATTCGCGCAGTGTGCGAGCACGGAATGCGCTTATCTTTACGCGGCTGTTGCGCTGACCATTTCGCGCCAAGGCATGTATGCAATCGGCGGCGGCGCGCAAACTTTAGCCGATATTTTAATCGAAGCGATTAAGAAAAGCGGCGGCACTGTTCGACTGGGCGCAACAGCGCTGCGTGTGGCTTGCGACGCAAACGGACGCGCCGTCGGCGTCGATCTTTTAAGCGGCGAAAGAATTACAGCGACGCGCGCCGTCATCAGCAATCTTACTGTCCAAGACACTTATGCCAAACTCGTCGGCGCAAACCGCACGCCCGCAGATGTTCACGCGCGGCTCAAAAAATTGCGCGGCTGGAGCGCGTATCTGCTGTTTTTGAGTCTCGACGAAACGGCGGCGCAGCGGCTTTCGAGCGAGCGCGTGCTGGCCTTAACCGAATGGCAGGAAGAACAGGAAAAGTACGATCCGGCGGGCGCGCAGTTTATGTTTGCTGCCTCCCCTGCGTGGGACGCGCGCGCTCCCGAAGGATTCCGCGCCGTCACCGTCTCGACCTTCGCAGAAGCCGCGCCGTGGTTCGCCTTTCAGGAAAACGAAGCGGAGCATGAAGCGAAAGACGCGCGCGAAATTGAAAGCTGTTGGCGTAAAATTCATCAGGCAATGCCCGAACTCGGCGATGGCGTGGAGTTGATCGACACGCTGACTCCGCTCGATTACTACGAAGCGACGCGGCGCAGACTCGGCATGGTCGGCGGCGTTGGGCAATCAATGGATGTTTTCGGCAGCCGCGCTTTTTCGCATCGAACGACGATTCCGAATCTTTACATCGTCGGCGACTCCGTGTTTCCCGGCACGGGCGTCGCCGCCGTCACGCAGTCCGCGCTCATCGTCGCCGACGCGCTCACCACACAAGCCAGCCGCTAATCCACTCTAACTGACATTGCTTTTCACAACGCTTGACATCGCCGAAGTGTATGGTGTATACAGACAATATACAATTCGACGGAACGATAAACTAGCGATGATTATTACGATTGACGAAAACGATAGGCGGCCTCTTTACCAGCAGGTAATTGACGAAATCAAGCGCTTGATTGCGCGCGGCGAATTGCGCGAGGGCGCAACCTTGCCGCCCGTCAGACAGGTGGCGGCTGATCTGGGCGTCAATTTCAACACGATTGCGGTGGCCTATCGAGAATTGCAGCGCGAGGGATTAATCAATGTGCGGCACGGCGCTGGCGCAATCGTCACGTCAAGCACGGCGTATGAAAAGCACGATGAAGAATTGCTTGCGCCGCTGCGCGCGTCGTTGACGCAGCTTGTGCTGGCAGGCCACGCGCGCGGGCAGATTATGGGCATCGTCGGCGATGAATTGCGCAAACTGCTGAAGGGAGCGAAATGAGCATGGGCGAAATTATTTTACTGCTCGGCATGGAACTGCTGTTTCTTTTGTTTCTGATGTACATGCCAGCGTTGCGCGGCGCGGATGCGTTTTTCGGCGTGCGCGTGAGCCGCGAGTTTTTTCTCGGCGAAGGCCGCTTAATCTTACGGCGTTACAGGCTGTATCTGGCGGCGATTTTCATAGGGTTGGGCGCGAGCGGATTTATCACGACGATCATGCGCGCGAATCCGATTTATGCCTCAATCGCTTACGGGCTTTCGATGCTCGGCGCGATGCTGCTCTACGTGGTTTTCCACAAAGAGGTGAGCGCTTTTAGAATCGAGAATCAGGAAAAGCGTTTCGCTTCTTCGCTTAAAACAAGACGCCTCATTGATTACACGAAGATTCCCATGGAAGCCTTGATTGCGATTTTAACGATTGCGCCGATCATCGCGCTTGTTCACTTTTATCCGGCTTTGCCGCAAAGCATTCCTGTGCATTGGAACGCGGCGGGCGAGCCTGATAAATGGACAAACAAAAGTTTTACAGCGGTCTTTTTTCTGCCCGTTCTGTCCGTTTATTTGCAGGCGATGTTTCTGTTGTTCAAATACGATTCTGTGGGAGTGAAGATGACTTTGCCCGCCACGCGTGCCGAAGAGTTTTTGCGTTATAAGGAGCGTGCGCTTCGTATTTCCATCAATCTGTTTGATTGGACTCGCGTGATGACGGCCTTTCTGCTCGGCGACGTAGCGCTACTGCTTCTCTTCACAACGCTCGATCAATTTCGTTTTTTGAAGCCCCTCAACACCATTGCGATGTGGAGCGGCGTCGGCACGCTTTTTATCGGGCTGGCTTATTTTATTTATCAATTGCTCGCCGCCAATAACGAATTGAGCGCGACGCACGGCTTCTCGAGCGTGCAACGCCCGGAGGAAGCAAAGCACTGGCGCGGCGGGCTTTATTACTCGAACCCTGACGATCCCGCGTTTTTCGTAGAGAAGTTGGACGGCATGGGCTACACACTGAACTTCGCGCACAAGCGCATTCGTTTGTACCTCGCAGTGTTCGCCGGACTGTTTTTGCTTGTGGCATGGGCGGTCACCGGTTTATAGAGTTGATTTCAGGAGACAGGAGAACAGAGATGAAGATTTTTATGACAGCGTTTCTTTTAGTGTGCTTCGGCGCGGCGACGATTGCGGCGCAGAGCAAAAGCGATTCCGGCAAGTTCCTCGTCTTCAGCGCAGGGCAGCAACTCGGCGTTGAAACATTCACGATCAGAAACGATGAAACGGCGGAGGGCGCGGACACTTTGAAGATCGGCAACAACACGATCAACTTCAAAACATCCACCGCCTACAAAAACGCGCGCCCTTCGAGTTTCACGCTCGCGCAGGAACCGAACATCTCTCTTCAATTCGCCTTCAATGAAGGAAACGTAAAGATGACGGGCGCTAGTGAAGCGACTGCGCAGACGGATGCGGGCGCAGTCATTCTGGAGAACAACGTCTGGCATCAATATCAATTTTTAATCAAGCGCTACGACAAACAAAAGGGCGGCGCGCAGTCTTTCAAAGCTTTCGTGCCGTCACTTATGCAAACTCTTTCCGTGAGCCTTGAGTTGCGCGATTCGCGTATGAATATGAGTCGGAAAGAGCAGGGCACGGCGCTCCAGATCATTGATTATTACAGCCTCAAGGTGGCGGACGGATTGCTTCTGGATATGTTGAGCGACCACGCCACAGGTAAGCTCATTTACTTGCGCGTGCCGAGCCAGCGCGCCGAAGTTGTCAGAGCAGAACAGGCCGGATCAATCGAAGCCATGCGCGCAAGCATCGATGCTCTGCAAGCGCAGCACGCGCAAATGGATTACAGCGCACCGGCAAACGCTTCCTTTACAGCGCAGGAAGTTACTGTGCAGGCCAAAGGTTTCACGCTCGCGGGCACGCTGCTTGTGCCGAAATCAGGCACGCGCCCGTTCCCTGCCGTCGTAATGATTACAGGGTCAGGCCAGCAAACGCGCGACGAGTCGGTGCCGATTGTCGGACTCGAAAAGTTCAGGCCCTTTCGCCAGCTTGCCGAAGCTCTGGCGAATAAAGGCATCGCTGTGCTGCGCGTCGATGATCGCGGCGTCGGCGGCTCGACAGGGCGCGAGACGCTTTTGACTGCGACAACCTTTGATTTCGCGGACGACACGCGCGCGCAAGTCGCGTTTCTTCGCGCGCGCAAAGACTATCGATCCGAGCCGCATCGCGCTCGTCGGGCACAGCGAAGGCGGAATAATCGCGCCGATCGTCGCCGCATCCGATCCGCGCATTGCCGCCATAGCACTTCTGGCTGGCACGGGCAAGCGCGGCGCTGAAGCGATTACGGATCAAGCAAATTACGTGCTGGAAAACAACCAAACGATGAGCGCGGCGGAAAAGCAGGCAGCGCGAACGGCGCAGCAGGAATTTTATCGAGCCGTTGCGACGGGCGGCGATTTATCGAAGTATCCGGCGGAAGCGAAACTGCCATGGGTCAAAGCCTTCATCACGTATGATCCGCTGCCGACGATGCGCCTTGTGCGGCAGCCCGTGTTGATTTTACAGGGCGCGCTTGATCGCCAAGTCACAGCCGCGCAAGCAACGCTGCTCGAAGAAGCGTTGCTTGCAGCGGGAAACCTCGATGTCACGAAGCGCGTTTTCCCGAACCTCAATCATCTTTTTCTTTCAGCCAAGACGGGAGCCTTCAGCGAATACTCTTCGCTTCCATCAACGGCAATCGGCGACGATGTGGTTGCTGTGTTGAGCGATTGGTTGAAGCTTAAATTGCGCGCCGGTAAATAATCGAAAAGCGCGTCGATGCTTGTTTGCACCAACGCGCTTTTCATTTTCACTTCTTCGCTGCGCTTACTGATCGGAGATTGCTCTTCCCGGCTGCATGTTTCGTCCGGGGCTGTTGTTCGGTTCGGAAGGTCTCGGCGTATTCATCCGCTCCTCACGAACCGGCGCGCTCGCGGCAGGCATACCGCCACTGTTGTTACTGCCGCCAGACATGCCGCCGCCCATCGAAGCGCCGTTCATTCTGTTGCCGCTATTAACACCGTTGCCACCGACCATCGTTCCGCCTCCCGAACCTCGCAGAGCCTGATCGAACAGCTCCGCGTTTTCACCGATGGGCATCGGGCGAATGGGGTGGTTTCTGATTGGCTCTGGATTGTCAGGGTCAATTGGATTACGTCTGCCGGGCGACGGCGCGACGGGCACACCTGCAACCGGCGGATTTGTGATGAAGCCGTTGTTGCCGCCATTGTTGCCCGGATTCGGCAGCGGCGAGACGGGTCTGTAGTAATACCATGGAATGCCAAAATTATTTTGATAGCCGAAACCGTATGGAGAAGACCAGCGCGAGTAAAACGGCAAAAACGTATAGCTGCTAAACGATGAGTCGAAGACCCACAGGCCGAAGTATGGCGCGTAGCCGTAGCCGTATGCACCGTTGTTTCGATAGCTGGCGAGTACGTCCGTGATCGTGCCTCCGGTCAGTCGCCGGTTGGCTGCCATTAGTCCGCTGGCGCGCTCCCTGCTCCAGAAATCAAAGTCGTCTTGATTCTTCTTATCGAGTTTAGCAATCGCCGCTTGTGCGCCGCCTGCGCTGCCGACGATGATCTTGGAGCCGCCCTTAACAGTTGCCAGCGTGTTGTTGCCGACAAGCGCGCGGCCTTTGTAGACGAGCACTTCGGTTGTTGCTGTTGTCCGGGCCGTGGCGGTAACGGGCGCGACGTTGATGCGATAAAGGCCGTTTCGATCAATCAGTATTTTCGTTTGCGGAGTTTTGATTTCGGCGAGCAGGCGCGTGCCGTCCGTGCCCGTCGCTTCGACAATAGCGCTGCCGCGCACTACCTTGATTCGCAAATTATCGAGCGAAGCGTCCGTCAATTCAACTTCCGAATTTTCGGCAACGCGCAAGTAAGAGCCGGGATTAAGCAATAATTCAGCGCGCGCTCCGGCTTCGGTTCGTAAGGTGTCACCGGAATCCAATTCGCTTTTCAACGTTAGCTGATTCCATTCGGCGTTGCCGCTGCGCTGCATAGATGCTCTGCCCGAAAGCGCATTGATTCTGCCCGCTTTGGCGGAAACCAGATACGTCGTGGTGTCTTGCGTCTGGATTTGCGCAGTAGCCGCGACAGAGCAAAAAAGCGCGAAGACGAGCGCGACGGCAAAGCGAGCGTCGAGGATGCGCGGCGAATCTTTTTTCATAATCACTCTCCTGAAAAGTTTGCAATCGTAGGAAGCAGGGAAACGGCTGTGTGCGAGTATACTCCTGCGCTCGTCTTACGCAAAGAATTTTACTTGCGAATTTTACTTGCAGATTAGCGTCCAGCCCATTCAAGCGCCGCTGTTGCATTCGTTTCTGCGCCGCGCACGATGATGACGCTGTTCGCTTCGCGCCGCACAATCGTCAAGCGTTCACCATCATCGCGCCAACTCGTCTGCGCAGTTTGCCCGCTGCTTGATTGAGCTGTTAAAGAAGCGTTGCCGTGTGTGCGTTGCAGCAAGTTATAAGCGCGGAAAAATTCGTCCGCGTCCGTAGGCTTGTCCCAACTCGTTTTCCACACGAAAAGCCGCGCGCCGCTTTTTTGTTTGTTCTCGAAAAGATATGCGCAATCGCCGCCCCAGCCCGCTGCCGCGCGCACCGCTTCACGCTCCGGCAATTCTTTTAGCAGCAATCCGCGAATGCCGATTTCGCCGAGCGGCGTCGAAGCTGCCATCGTCCAATTATTTTCGCCGAACGCTCGTTCATCTATGCCGATAACTTGCGGCGATTCATTCGACAAATATTTTTCCGGGTGCAGAATCTGTTCGCTCGACGCGGGCGGGCGGCGAAACAATTCATCCACGGCGCGTTCGCCGCCGCGACGCCGAATCGCCTCGACGAAACGCGCGCCGTCCCTGTAACGAAAGATAAAACTTTCGGTCAAGAGCGGCGGAAACATTTTGCCGATCTCTTCGCGGTACTCTTTGAAGCGATTGTTCTCTGCGCGCGTGATGTCGTCGAGCGAACGGCGGGCGTAAACGGCATCTGCTTCTTCGGCGCGCCGCTGCACGTTCATCGCGTCGCCTTCGATCACGGCGAACAGCGCTTCCGTGCGATCAAAATTGTATGGACGCACCAGCAGCAATTTCATCAAATCGAAATTCTGGTCTTGCAGCGCGTGAACAAATTCGTGCGTCAGCAAAGAATCGTTTTTGAAATCGCCGACGAGCAACACTTGCTTATCGAGCGGCGAATAAGTTGCTCCCGCAGAGGCCGCCGTGAAACTCGCCGCAAGCTGCGCCAGATCAATTCCTTCAGGCAGCACGCCGCCCGCCGCCGCCAATCGTCCGAGCGCGCGCAATTCGTCGCCGCCCAAAATCTCCGCCATCTCGCTCGTCCGCGTGCCGTATTCCCAGCCGGACAACTCCGCCATTCCCACATCGCTCGTCCACGCCAGCTCGCGCAACTTGGACGCGACAGCCATTTGCCGCCCGCGCATTTCCTGCAATTTCGCAGAGAGCGGGCGCGCGGGCAATGGCGGCAGAGTTCGCGCGACAGGCATCAACGCTCCCGCCGCAGTCGCACGCACCGTGCGTTTATCTTCACACGAAACAGCAAACGCCAGCATCGCCATCAGACAACAAAAAATCAAACATTTTCTTTGAACGAACATACGAGGCTTAGACGCGCAAACAAGCCCGCGCGATGCCGGAGGGCATAGTATTCAGGAGTCAGAAGTCAGGAGACAGAATAAAAGCAGTGTCATTTGCTTACCTTCATTTTAGCTTCTAACTGCTGTCTCCTGCTTCCATGCTAATCCACTTGCCACCAGCGGCGCGCGAACCATTCTGTGGCGAGAAGCAGCGAAATGATGATGGCGAGCGGCCACCACGTGCGTAGCTCCCAAACGCGCTGCACTTTTTTATTTTGTCTGGGCAGGGCGAGGAGTTTAGCGGCGAGCGAGCGCGTTTCCGTGCGATTGAAAACTTCGCCGCCCATTTCGCGCGCGACGCGATTGAGCGCATCGCTCGCCGCACCCGCTTCGAGAACTGGCAAAACGACTGTTGTAAAAAGTTTCGCTGCGTTCCCCTTTTTGCTGCCCGCCGCCGTATAGTCTGCTTCTAAAACAAAACGTCCGCGCGCGGGTGTTTTGAAGTGCGCGCGCCACAAACTCGTGTCTTCGACATCCGGCGCAAAGGCTATCTCCATTGTCTCTATTGTCTCGTTTGTCGTGTTTGCCACATTCTCTTCGCTGCTTTTATTCTCTTCGCCGCCTTCGCTTATTCGTTGTAGATGCGCGTTCACCCTTTCGATTTTCAAAGCGTTGAAAAAGGCATCGCGCACGCGCAGTTCCGCCGCGACTTCGCTTCCCGCGCCCGGCGAATCCACACTTAGTGCTAATTCTA
>JAABUK010011760.1_pt1 | contig 11303 bp, 15 predicted proteins | sample 5559141 | NCBI WGS metagenome assembly JAABUK01 (sample SAMN10711869, study PRJNA513367) | rock metagenome | isolation source: Antarctica rocks | place: Antarctica: Victoria Land, Pudding Butte nord | collected 2016-01-03
AATACGCAATGCCAAGCTAACCTCATAGAATAACACAGTGTGATACTGGCCCGGTCTTATTGCTGCTGTCACTACCGCTTGTACGATCTCAGTATCGTGAGATGTTCTCTGGTCGACAATGGAGGCTTGGAGAATCAGGCGTCCGGGACCAAGCTAGTTTAATTCCAGCTCTCGTATAAGAAGTCCTCGGATATGGTAAAGTGGACCTGGGATCTGCTGTTGGTTACGGCCTGTCAACTTCCAGCATTTGTGATTAATACAGCCAGAGTCTCCACTACCTCCTACTTTCCTTCGAGTTTTCCAAAACATACCCTAACAGGAAGTGGTTTATATAATCTTGTGGTTTTTTACATGTGAGGAGCGGAGGCTTTCACGACGGTTTCGATTGACTGTTGCATAAGTATGTTGCAATCTTTATGAAGGTTCTCTCCAACACTTCAACTCATCTAAATTTCTCATTCTTATCACCTCCCTTCCTCAACTCCCTTCCTCTGCCACCCAGCTTCATTTCTCACCAAGTCACCATAGACCATTGCCTTAAGAACACCACACAAATGTACCATTCAAGGCAAGCTTTACACTGTCACACATCATGTGTTACCCATATGGATCACCTCCAGTTATCCAGCCGGTTCCGCCTGGACCACGTCAGCCGCGGCCCCTCAGATACCAGCCAAAGCCTCCTCAGAGGCGAAGCAAAGAGGAGAGAGGTGTTCTACAGCAGGAGGAGAACAAGCGACGACGAGTGACAAATACCACGCCCAATGATCTCGGATACAAGGCCAAAATCCAGACCCCGTGCAGGTATACATGTTAAGATCTTCAAACTTCCTCCAAGACTGACCGATATGCTGTGCAGATATTTCTGGAAGCCTGCTGGGTGCTGGAAAGGTGAATACTGCCCATTCTTACACGAAAAGACACCTCTGCCACCTCCCAGCCCATCAAACGTTCTCGCGTCTCATAATTCCGGATTACAGGCGCCAAAGCTGCCACCTCTTACGGGGCTCGAAGTTGCCGAGCCTGATGACCCTGAACCGCAGGCGGTAGAGCCTGAAGAATCGGTGGAGGGAAGTCCGGCTTGGAAGGAAACAATTTCGAAATTCCGTGCAGGTATGTATGTTTTCCTCCATGAAACGTTCAAACTAACCAAAACGCTATTGAGATACTTCAATACGACTGTCGGATGCTTGAAAGGCGATAGCTGCTCATATTTGCACCGAAGAAAATCTCCGCCACCTCTAGCGGAGAAAAATGTGCCCACCATTACTTATGTCAAGCATAATGAAAAAACAAAGAAAAGCGCAGAGAATATCGAAAGGAATGATCCCGAGCTTTGGACGCTTATCTTAGCAGAGAGATTGAGAGTAAGTGAACAAGAAATTGAGGCAGCTAGAAACCGCAATTGTGAAGAGGCCCAAGACAGAGATTCCACATACATTGACGAGAGCGTTCGAGCCTGGCATGCCAGTATATGGAGCGCATTCACGGGATGCCTTACATCCTAGCCGCGCGCAAGAACATTCACACATATCTCTTTGAACGGGATCTTGGATTGGCACTCAAAGAAGCATTGATTCTTACTCAATGCGTCCGGTGTCATAAAAAACGATGACGCGATCCTGCACCATTGTACGCCAGAAATGGATCGCTCTATATTATAGGAATGGCGCCACACAGGGATTGTCAGACCATGGCGAAGGCTGAGGGTAAAGCAATACGCGGTACAAAATTCCGTCCTGTCGATCCTATGGTCCGTTGTCTCCAACTCATACAGGTGAGGGCACAGTACAAGCGCAACAATCCAACGGTGACAGATGCGGATCTTGGGGAGGGTGAAGACCCGGAAGGAGACAATATTGAGTGAAGCTGGACTGTCTTTGAAGCGCTGCTCTGTAGTAGCAGCCCTACCCAGCATTCTCAGCCAGCGAGACCATATAGTATGCGATGATACCTTCTGTAAACCTTGGAATAAAGCACTCATGCCCGAAATGAGGGCTATCTCTCTGTGCTGTGCTCTGATGAAAGTCTTATAACCTCTTTTGCGTTGTTGCCAAAGCCCTAGGTAGGTATTCAGGAAAAGGACAATTAAGGGCCTCGAAATGTGGCCAATATGGTTATCACCCAAAAGCACCCTTCAAAGCAGGGAAGAGTACATATTTTACCGCCCATATTCCTATATGGGAAGCAACGCATCCCTTCCTGCTGTGAACGGTGCACTGAAGAGTGTCTTGGAGGCCCGCTTTGGTGTGCTGCCCTAAAGAGATCTGGGGGCGCAATGGCGAGTAAGTCTTGTATAGAGCGCGCAATGATACCCATCTCCACCAAAACATGAAACGGACCTCGTATCACTCTAGTATATGGTGGTGGTGGTGTGAAGTGCAGTGATATAGCTGCGAAGCGTTTGATATTTGGCGAAATATCTTTTTCAGGATATATATTCAGGCTGCCATTCCGTGTACACCTTATCCCTGTAGGCGTACACCCCTCCCTATTAGGTATAGTGATCCCTATACTAGGCTTAGCAGCCTTTTAGTAGGGTAACGTGGGTAACGTTATAGGTATAAACCTAATTTTATACCCCGGAAGTAGTCCCCCGGGTGCGCGCCTAAGATTGACGCCCGGAAGTCGCCCCCAGAGGTCGCCCCCGGAGGTGACCCCCGGGCCAAGCCTAAAGTTGTCCCCCGGAGGTAGTCCCCTGGGTACGAACCTAATAGGGAGGGGTGTACGCGGAAGGGAACGGGGGTGTACGCCTACAGGGATAGGGTGTACACGGAATGGCATAATATATTTAAATAGTGAGTATCCTCCTATAATGCGACTTTAACTCAGTTGGGAGGCACGTTAATCCTTCGACTCAAAGTACTATGCTAATGTCCAATCAGAGTGTCAGACTGAAGCTAAACTTCGGCCATATTATCTGAAAGTCGCCCGTTCGAACCGGGCAAGTCGCAATTTTTTGTTTTTTTACGGTGGGGAAGCATGGACTTGAGGATTAGTGCGCACAGTGACGGAGGTAGAAAAGGCATGTAACTAGGCCTTGGCGCGTTGCTTCTCTGTGCCAAAGTCAGTAGAATTATGATATTGCTACCCAAGAAGTATCCCATTGTTGTGATCCTATCTGTACGAATGATCGCTCCGAACAGTGCCTTTAACAGACTGTTGACTGATCCCTTTTGACATATTAACGCCCGTCTTGGCAAGCTTCACCCAATAATGCGATCGTAGAGAGACAAGCAAGTACCATAGAAGAGCCGACATACATATTGTGTGAGCGCATTATCTATGATACGCTGACTGGGCTTAGACCGGATTGTTGGTATGTCACAAAATACTTCCTAACAAGCTCTCGATTCACCATACTAGAATACACAAAAGGCCTCTCAATAATCTCCAAACCAAGTATGAAACCCCATAATCAAAAGGCACGCATGCTTCAATGACCTTCCAGAATGTCGAGCAGCCGAATTGCAGGCTCATAGATGAATCAGATGCTGGCTCACTCCATTATCGACACAAACACCTCTTCCAGCATTTCCAATATAGGAGCCGAACAACCAAGTGACTCGTAAACTCAATCTTCTGAGGCATTGAACATTGCTAAGAAGCCGCGCTTCAATTCCTCGTGCACTTCTTCTTTGGTCATTTCCTTGCTATAACACTGTCGCTGCTCCATTCGATCACCCTCCTTTGAGCATAATATCAGTCACCGATAGCGAATTGAAAGTTTGGTTTAAACTTACACCCATCATCGTCTCCCATTCCCGGTGCTTAATCGTCATAAGGCTTTCCCATAGTGGAATACGTTCATCTCTGGCGATGCTGTTGGATCTCATGAAGGCCGCGATTTTTGTTCCAACCTGGTAGAGATCGAAGACATCATAATCTCTGTTGTAATACTTCTTATATTGGTATAGAAACTTCTCCATCGCATCCTGGACATGGTATTCTCTGAGACTTCCATTCTTGGTCTTGACCGTGATGAGGAGGGCAACGGTTTTCCAAGTGAAGCCCGATGCGCAGTAGTACATAGCTATCAGCGTTGCTATGGGGGTCCAACCTTTTATCTCGGGATCGATCTCAAGCTGGCCATAGCCTTCTCCTGGGGAAGACGTCATCTTGAGTCAATGCCAGGGAAACGCCTTGGGATTTGATGGTGGAAAGGTAACCCTAAGGCTCGTCGGGACTGTGTGTGGAAAGGCGTTAGGTGTGGTACTCCAGGGCCAAGTCTATATGGTTTGACAAAGAAGATGTGGACTGGATATGGATGTTGTGAAACCGGGGTATGTTCACCAGAGGATAATGTAGAAGATATGTGTATTGTGTTGTGGGCTTCTAAGGTCCTGTATCGAGTATGGATGTCGCGAGATTGGACTGTGGAGCTCCCAGTTTGACCGCTGCTTGATTGTGATGTGGTTCTTGCTGCGAGAAATCGGGGAAGCCATCACTCCTTTTGTGAACCACTGGATAGCGTGTGCTACACATTGCAAAGATCTATTCCACCATCGGACGCGCTTCAAGAGCTTCCCTGATACATCAGCTGCCCACACGAGGGGTATATTTGGCCTACCTCGATATAACCTGGATGTTTCATTGCGCGAAAGGGGCGTTGAAAATAGAACCAAGCCCGAACATTTTCTTGAACTCCTGCAGATATCGGTAGCGATTGGGTATGACTTCGCCCTTGTGAAGAGCTATGGGTCCGAAGCTGAAATAACAGATGCAGAGATAGTGTAAGGTGCCACTGCGTCGAATTAGATGTCGTTGCATTGCAATAGCGTAGCTATTCTGATCGCGACGCACGTTGCTTTGGCTGAAAATAGCGCTGCTTGGAATCAAACGACCCGAGACACTGGTACAGAATTGAGTGCATCATGTACGAGGCACGCAATCAATCTTTATATAATTTCGGATCGGCACGCCAGCCTATTGATATGTTCCAAGCACTGAAACCAATCATTAGAGATGACCAGGAATAAAGCATATGTATGTACCAGCGTGGTTTCTTAATTCGCGCCGCTCCAGCTTCATGGAACCACGTGTGACCCTGAGATACAATTAGCCAAGCTCTAAAGGCGTCAAGTTACACACACCGCGCAAGATCCAGCTTCTTGTTCTACTCTATCGTACGATAATAGAAAGAGCAAACAAGTGGAGTAATCGGACATCCAGAATATGCAGGGAAGAAATAATAATACTGAGACTTGTGTCACGAGTTACAAAACCTCAACGACCGCTGACCGTGTCTTGCCCGATCGATGAAGCTCTGCTGAGATCCGCTTGACCGTGAATCACTACGGGGCATCTTGCCTGGCGACCGACCTTAGGCTATCTCATTGATGGAGATTGTTGGGCTATAGATAGCAATACTTCTTGACAGCTTTTGTAGCTCAGCAAAAATGGCCAGAAAGCGAAGGACAACATTTATCATTCGACCTGTCTCGGAGCTCTTTGGACACAGAGAAGACAAACCGGTCATATTAGACCGTGAGATCCTTCTTTTCCATACAAGGAGAACGAAGATGTATTGAACGTCGGAAAGCTGTCGTGACAGCCATATCCTAGTGGCTTGGCATCATGTAAATGCCACTTACTATTGAATTAACTCCTAGATAATCAACCAGCTAATAACATCATAGTCCTACAATGAAATCGAAACCTGTTTCGATAGATTGTATTGAAGACTACCACATCTCATACCCTTAAGAGCCCCATACTCCCAACCTACCCACTCCATCCCATCAATTACCATTCGCTCTCACCCTTACAACAACAGCCACAGTAACTGCCACCAAAACCAACGCTGCAACACACCACGCCACGGCCGCACCCCTCCTATATGGACTTCCACACCTCCCATTATCGTACCTTTCTCCCCAGACCCCGTAGATACCCCATCCCCCATACCTTTCCCTCCCCTCTATGAGCAAGTCACTCTCATCAGCCAACATATTATACCGATTCTTCGCTCCCGGTATATACCGCTGTCTACGCTCCTCATTAATATCGAGCTCCGTCTCGACACCCACATTAAGTGGGATGCGAGAAGGTGTGCTGTGCGTGGGCGGACACGGCGATGGAGAGCGTGAGTGATCGGGAGAGTATGAGAAGGGTGGTGGCTGGGAAGTCGGATAACGAGCGGCAGTACGATTGGTGGCGCGGAGATCTGGTCGCATGGAAGAGCGGTGACGGTGCTTTTTGGGTGCAGGGTTGAGTTTCCCGGCAATGTATCCGGGTGGAGCGCGCGAGGGGAGAGGGGTGCGTCTGGCTTCGGTTTCGGAGGGCGTCTGCGAAGAGGGTGGAGGCTTGTGTGTTGAAGGTCTGGGGGGAGTTGAAGGGAATCGGGCCCAGTGGCTGTTCGCGTCGTGATTGGGTCGGCCAGGCGACGTGTATACGGGTGGTTTGGGCGAGGATAAGTGTGAAGGTGGGAAGTAGGCGGGCGGTGGTGCGTCTGCGGTTGGAGATTTGTAGCTAGGTGAATTGGTGACGCCATCAAGGGGAGTGCTGGTGACTCCAGGGGGCAAAGGAAAGTATGTCATCGCGACAGAGAGGGCCGAAATGCAGAGACACTCAGTAAATGGTCAACGACAAGCAAGGCTATCCGGTAAAGACGAGAGGTGAACGATTGAACTCGCCGTGCACGGCTTTGCGAAAAGAGTCAATTGCACACAGGCACGAATGGACAGAGATTGGGATGTCTCAGCAAGAGCATATGTGTTCCATGGTAACGCTGTGCTCGAAGACGAGCCCACGCACAGCTTACCCGTATATAATTGCACGAGCTGACCTGTGCTGTGTTTCGGCTCAGTGACTGCGCCGAATCCTTCGACAGGGGCCCTCAGCCTCCATAGATCCTTCGATCCTGAAACTGAGCTCCTTCAAACATTATGTCTTGAATAGGTGTCATTGCGCATCGAATATTTGCTGTGCAATACGAAGGATTCTGCTATGATTCCAGCTGGGCTTCAAGGTGCTCCCTTGGCCTGTAGCCAGAGTAATGTTCGTCTTGCCAGCTCGTCAGCGTACGTCTCGGTCCACAGATGCGTTCTCAAATGCTGTGATCAATCCAGTCGTGAAACGTGTTGTTACAGTGCAGAGAGTTCACCAAGTGTGATCTGCATTTAGATCCTGGATGGGCGTGCCCACTTCTCTCGGATTGCCTCGATCAGAGACTCTATTGACATTCTCAAAGCTTAGTGCGAAGCTGAGAAGCAGAAGCGTTGCGCCGCACTGCCTGTCTCGAAGAGCTATAGCTAGGAATTATGCTATGGTGATCAAGAACCATCTTAGGATTTCGAGAGGCCACCAGGCTCGCTTTCGCCACATCATTCGTGAACATTATTGGAATAGTTCACCCTAGACGTCGTCTCGGAGTCAGTATAATCTGCTCCCCGTACCGCACAAGCAACGCAATACATGATTATGGTGGTGGGATGATCTAGACCAACGGAGGATGCCCCAAAAGGATCACCATCACAGTGAGTACGTACCTTGCGACAACCTCAACAATGGTGACAACGATGAATATTGTAACCAGCAAGAAGACAAGGAAGATACAACAGGACAATCCCCTTCTATTTTGTCTTCTCCTTCCTGCTTGCTGCTGAACGGCCACGCGGACTGGTACTGGAGGAGCTTGTTGGCCGGGCCAATAGGCTGGCGGAGGTGGAGCGCTCCATTGCGTATTTTGAGACTCGAGTTCACCGGCGGAGACTTGATTGTAGGTGTAACCCGGTGGTTTGCCGGACTTGTCTATGTGTGCTGTTGTTGGGTAGGCGGGAGAAGTAGTGTTGGAGGAATCCATGACCGGAGATGACGACGAACAGATCAAGTCGCTGGCAGTCCTCAATTTCTGAATGTTGTTTCTAGCAATTGACGCACTGTATAAGTACTCAGGATATGATAGAGGGTGCTGTAAGATAATCGATTGGTGGGTTGAACCTTGGGGTAGAAGTGTAACAAAGTCTTCAGAAGACAATTATCAGAACAAACAATCACGATGTATATATTTGAGGGATATTTCCCTTCATTCACATCTCGATAGGCAGCTAAGCAGCCTGCAACACTGCGGCCATTTGAAAGGGGGAAGGTGCTGCTGCGCCGCAAGGCTTTGTCGTTGGCTGGTTGCTGCGCCACGGCGTCAGGGTTTCACCACCAATACCACCACCACCAAAGGTACCGAGACGAGGGTCTTCTGCCTCCTTGCAGCCTGCAACAATGGCATCAGTGGATGTGTAATAGCAATGTTGAACACCAACTCAGACTTGTTCAAAGTAGAGTACCTAGAAACCGTGATGCCCCTTGGCTGTTTCGTTCCTTGTGCACCTAACGAACTGCACTTTGAACGCTTTGACTCTCCGGAAACATCGCAAGAATACACTCACTCACGCACTCACACACTTTCTGCCAAGTATCAGTTTGCTCGCTCGCGGTAAGCCAACGTCGCGCTATAGGAAGTATATGATCTTAATCGACTTCTGCGCGGCTTCATCGAATGTAACCTTAGACTGTTACCTTCTTTGCTAGAAAGCGAAATGAAGACTTCTTAGGCAGAATCGATTTCGTGTTCCCGCACGCTCTGCAGGGTACGCAGACTAGCACAGTGCATAGGAGTCAGCACCACAGTCTGGTCACAACCACTAATGGATCCGACGAAAGCCGGAGCAACATGGCACGAGGAATGAATGAGGAGGTTACAGACCGATTGCTGTCACAATTTTACCGTTTTCCAAGTCCATACCTACACGCTGTCTACTCCCGTCCCCAAATGCCACTAGATACTTCATCAATCGCTCGTCCTTCCACATGCAGCGGATGCCACCTGTCCGGCCAGAAGACCTTCGGCTCTGGACAGATTTCCTCAATCTCGTGGATATGCACAATACCCGTCCCAGAGGTGAAGAAATGCTAGACTCACCGTGTGACAAGGAAAACATTGTCTGCACCGCTTCACAGACGGCAGACAAAGCAACCCACCGAGAGTGAGGAAATGGAGGGACTCGAGAATGAAGGCAGAAGTCCCACAGGAAGAGATATTGGAGCATAGAGGATCGTTCCTCATATCACTGATGTCAAATGATACGAGTCCGGTCGCTCAAGCGTCGGAACTTCAGGGGTGTAAAGGGCGATGGCAGTTGCCAGTGGACCAGAGACCTCAGACAGGGTACTTTCAGAGACCTTGCTTGACACCGATAATCTCGAAAGCCTTATTCAGCGGCTCTCCACGAGATGAGAATCACAGAGCCCAGAGTACGGCTAACGTCCTTGCCCGCAGACTCCAAGTAGTGCAACATCGTAGAGATGAGACATGACGCATGTAAGACAAGAATTCAGTGAGCAGCGTCACTTTGTGACTGTTTAATCTGTAGTGTTGGAGATTGGCTGTAAGAGCCAATGAATATGTGTGAGATACAACATCGAACAGGGAGTAAGGAAAAGTCCGAGGGTCTGGGACAAAAGTCGTTGCCGATTTTCGCGCCTAATTCCGGGGAAAAGTCGGCAACGACTTTTGACACCGACCCTCGGTCCCTCAGGAAACAACATGCCAAGGCCTTATCTTATCTAGGACTACAGGTAGCCTCAGCATTGAACGCCAGGTAAGCTTGGTGAGCTTGGCAGCTACACGCGGGGCATGTGCATGAAGGCAGTGGGAGCGCACGGGGTATCGCAGTAGCAGAGCAGGAACGCATTCGTGCCATCCCAATGTCCCTCTCACCGGCCTCTAAGACGCGTCCAAATGACGCGACATTGGAGCAAACCTTACGAGATGCGGTCCAAAATGTCTACAAAAGCGGGAATCTGGAGAACCTCACCGTGAGACGGATACGGAAGTCTGTAGAAGACGATTTGAACCTGGAGGAAGATTTTTTCAAAACAGATGACACGTGGACGAGCAAAAGCAAGCTGGTGATCCAAGCGGAAGTGGTGCGCGTTGACTATCGATGGTAATGAATTGGTCTCTGGCTAATATATAGTGCTCTAGGACGCACAAGCAGAGGCTGGAGAAACCTCGTCTCTGCCGACCCTGAGTCAGCATCGTGCCTCCCCTCCCAAGCCTCAAGATCAGCATCGAAAGCCTCGAGGAACAAAGCGTGCCTCGACTGAGAAAGCAGAGCCAAAGAAGCGTAGAAAGAAGAATGACTCAGATGGAGAAGAGTCGGCGCGTGAAGAGGAAGTCTCTAAGACGACATCCTCAACGAAGGCCAAGGCTCAGCAGCGAAATGGGAAGAAGGATGACTCGGAGACAGAAGGCCTAGCGAGCGAGACAGAGGTTTTCAGAGCAGATTCAGACTATGAGAATGACGCGCATGGAGAAGAGGTCACGTTTGCAAAGGGTATTAGGAGTGACAAACAAGAGACGAAGGCAAAGCGCGACAGCCCCGAGTTGCATTCTGGAACTGACGAAGAAGAGCAAGACGTGAAGGCTACCAAGTCAAGGAGGAATGGAGTGAAGGACCGAGGTGGACGTAACAATGGCACAACGGAGAAGCTGTCATCAAAGGGAAGAGTTGCCAGGAAGCCTGCAGCGAAGGATAAGCCCGTAAAGGGAGATTCCTTTCTAAGCGACTCCCCCAAGTCTGAAGAGGAGGAGGACACTACACCCAATCAACAGGCGAGGGTTCATTCTTCATTTGCTCATCCAGACGAGCTCGGCGAGCAATCACACTCAGAGAGCGAACTCTCCGAGCTCGTCGACGAACCGCCTACGACGAAAAAAAGCCGCAAATCCAAACCAGCGAAGCCGAAGACCGAGAAGACAAAGCCCAAGCCAGCAAAACCAAGGGAACCCTCAAACCAAACAGCAGCCCCAGACACCACAAAAGCAGAACAATCAGACAGCTCAATGTCAGTCCTAATCGACGAACCCCCCAAACCCAAACGAAACCGCAAATCCGCCTCCGCACCCCCAAAACCCCAACCCACAAAATCCAAAAAACCCACCGAACCCCCCTCCTCCCCCTCCTCAGAAGAAATAAAGCGCCTCCAAAGCCATCTCGTAAAATGCGGCATCCGCAAAATGTGGCACAAAGAACTATCCCCCTACCCCACCCCAAAATCCAAGATCAAACACCTCAAAGAAATGCTAGCGGACGCTGGAATGACGGGGCGGTTTTCAGAAGCCAAGGCTGAGCAGATCAAAGAGGAGAGGGAGTTGAGAGCCGATTTGGAGGCTGTGCAGGAGGGGGAGAGGAAGTGGGGGAAGGTTGAGGAGGGGGAGGGGGGTGGGAGGGGGAAGAGGGGGTTGGCGAAGGGGTTTGAGGCGTTGGGGTTTTTGAATGAGGGGGATGGGGAGGAGACGGATT
>JAABUK010011761.1_pt1 | contig 11302 bp, 14 predicted proteins | sample 5559141 | NCBI WGS metagenome assembly JAABUK01 (sample SAMN10711869, study PRJNA513367) | rock metagenome | isolation source: Antarctica rocks | place: Antarctica: Victoria Land, Pudding Butte nord | collected 2016-01-03
AAAATCTATTTTTTTAATTTATATTAATATTAATTAATTATAATTAATTATAAGTATTCTTTTACACTTCTTCATTACTTTTTATTTTATTATTCTCTTTTATAAAATCTATTTTCTTAATTTATATTAATATTAATTAATCATAATTAATTATAAGTATTCTTTCACACTTCTTCATCACTTCTTATCTTATTATTCTCTTTAATAGAATTTATTTCTTTAATTTATATTAACTTTAATTAATTATAATTAATTATAATTCATCATTATTCTTTACTTAAGAATATTAATATAATTTACTCGCTAAGTCTTATCTATTACTCTAAATCTACTTTTTACATATTATTAGAGCCCCCCTCAATAGAGCCGCCAAGACAGTTCAGCTGCGGGTAAAGTACAACTCCGTGTGCTACCTCTGCATTCGCTTCGGCGTTGTTGTAGAGCCATCCGCACCGGCCTGGGCCGTCCCATTCCAAGGCACTGTGCAATGCCTGAAAGCCATCCTGATCCAAGTTTGGGCAGCGATCTTTTTCATCGCCGATGAAGCTGAGAATATACTCTCTGGGGCGATGGGCGGACATGTATGGAGCAGCTGAGGATCGCGGAGATGGAATCCATTCAGCTTCGGAAGTCTTGGCAAGTCGAAAGTACGACGCTGGGGGCCTCCGTACTTCCTGCCATCAGCGATATCTTCTCCCATCTTACCACCTTTCTATGCACAATTAGCAACATTGCACAACAAGTTGCCCCAGAAAGTTTCACTTCCCTCACTGCAATGATGGCTGAGCTCAGAGTATGGTGGCCGGACGAAATCCGGAACCGCCAACTGCCTTATTCAAGTAGGATGTCTACGCCGAAGGGAGCCGCGTCGTTCCCCAGCTTTCTGATCCAGACAGAGATGAAGCACCCCCCGAGACGGATGATCTCCTGTCTTGTCATCAGACTCAGTCTAGACCCTTCTGTCAGCATCGAGAAACAAGCCTTGTGATCGACTGTGCCAGGGGACCACACCACCTATGGCTTCAGCTGGCCGGCGGTACTTTCTATGAGGTCAATGCGCAACGACCTAAAACTTGCCACTGCTTTCTCAACGCTGCTCCTTGAGGATGTGACCGGTCGATCCCGGAAGGTTTCGTCCAGGTCCCTGCCAATAATTCAATAACACACACTAAACTAGACCTTTTGGCAGTCCAGGCCTTCTTCCTCGATTGGCTGAAAGATGGTTCCCTCTGTTGATAATTCGAGTGGTCCCGATGTATGTGGATCTAGGCGACCTCGTCTTCCTAATTAGCAGTGCCCCGCATCCGCCTTATGGGTCATTGCTTTGGCCCTCGCCTTGCGTGCGACGTCTTTATTAAGGATGTCCCTTCCCCATCGGACATACCTCGGCTTACAGTTTCACAAAGAAGGTCACCTCGATTGAGTGCTTACTCTGTGCCGCCTCTGGTAAGGTGTTTGCTCAAGCTTTAGGATCAACACGATCTAGTCCTACCGACTGAACCCTGCCTCTGTTGCTTAATTGTTGGGACAGCATTTCTTTGGTCGAAGACACCAAATCTTCCTCCGCAAGCTATACACCATCACCATAACGGAACTTCAATCAAGACTTATCCGCTTGGAAAGCATCCGTTCAAGACCTCGCGCAGGTCTTGAATCTGCCAATACTCAGAGATCTGACCCGACCAACGTTTCAAGTTTATTCTTGCCTACCTTTCACCTATTAGTAATAATGCCTTTCAATTTCAGCAATTTATCATTACTAGACAGGCCGCCAGTATCGTCAGCATCTTCGACACATTCAACAGCCACGGACACTTCAGATGACACTGCCATTACGGAGCTGTCGTCCCGAAACGTCAGCAGGGTGTCATCTTCAAACGAGAATGGTCCCGGTGTCAATCAAAAGCCGGCCGTCCGAATCATACTCGGCACTGCTTCTGTCGGATCGGCTGAGGTGGCAATGGCCAAGATCACCACTGTCGAAGATACAACGGATTTCCTCGACACCTTTAGGTCACGTGGCTATGTCGACATTGACACGGCTCGGGCCTATCCGGTCGGCCGGGGTGGGACCTGTGAAAAGCTGCTTGGGTCGAAGCAACTGAAGATCCGAACGTGGGCAAATGTCAGCACCAAGGTGCAAAGTTTTATGCCAGGGTCTCATCGCCCAAAGAACATTGCCACTAGCATAGAAAGGAGTCTTGAAGCTCTTGATCTTGAGAGCGTGGACGTGATGTACTTGCATGCCCCGGATCGAGCTACGCCGTTCAAGGATACGCTAACAGCTATGAACACTGCTTATCAAGCTGGCAAATTTGAAAGATTTGGGCTCTCCAACTTCTCCGCCGCTGAAGTAAAGGCAGTGATCGAGATATGTCAAGAAAACAAACTCGTTATGCCCATAGTCTATCAAGGCCAGTACAACGCAATCTGTCGGGGTGGCGAGGAGGAGCTCCTACCAACATTACGCAAACACGACATCGCATTTTACGCTTACAGCCCTTCGGCATGCGGCTTCTTCTCTGGAAAGGTGACACGCGCCACATCAGGTGTTTCTGGCTCACGCTGGGATGCTAAGTCACCACTCGGCGCGAAATATAGCAACGATTACTTCCATGATCCTATTTTCACTGCCGGCGAGATGGTGCGCCAGAATGCTGAGCAGTATGGGATCAATGGACATGCAATTGGGTTGAGATGGATAGTTTGGCATTCGCAGCTAGATGCCGAATGCGGTGACGGTGTGATCATTGGCGCAAGCAGTGTGGAGCAGTTGGGGGAGAACTTGGACATACTCGAACAGGGACCTTTGCCGCAGGAATTGATCAAAGTCATTGGAATGGCTTGGAACATGGTTAAGGATGTTGACAACGGGCCGAAGTATAATATGGGAGGTTAAAATGTATATTCAGGGTGATATTGCCAAAAATTACACTTTCTCAGTCTGATCAAGCGAACACATTATTACTGTTGCTCCTCGTTCTACTGGAAGGCTTGATCTCTGTCGTGACAATTCCCTTTCACCTAAGAACGGCACATAAGTAATTGGAAGCACCGTATTGTTTTGCCGAGATATCCAGAATATATATTGCTTGGCAAGCTTTGTTCAGCCGGAAGCAACTGAAGCCGGTTGACTAAAGTCAAAGACTTTCCTTGACAAAAACTTTCAACCTGCTATCAAAAATCACGATATCTCCAGCTGACCATCTCGCCTTACTGTCAAATCTTCCGCTGGAGCTTCAAATGCAAGGTGTCCGGCATCTCGACTTTGACGATTTAAAGAGATGGCGGCTTGTCAGCAAGGACTGAGCTTGCCGCCTAACAAAATATCTCTTTCGCGAGATTCACGTATGTGTTAGCACTAGAAGCGTGGAACATGCCAAGTTAGTAGCTGACCATCAGAGAGCGATCAGCATGTGTGGGGTTTAATATATCATTCGACGACCCTCCATGAAAGGCCCGTTGATGAGGACGTTAAGAATTTTCGTGAAACGGTATTGATTGCTCGTACAATGTCGTACGGCATTAGGAATGGAACAAGCGAGTTCTCGAGTAACGAAGAGGATGCCATTCGAGAATTTCACGAGGTATGAAAGCTCGAAGTTTAAAATCGGCGAGAATTCATGAGCACACCACCTTGTCAAGCTTTTGTTGGAACTTAGCTTTGCCTCGCTGGAGAGATGACGGCGAGCTTGAGCCGGCCATGGAACTATCGAGCCAGATATTGACCAGCGTTAAGTTATCCCAACTCCGGGCGCTTACTTTGCACGAGATCGTCGCTAAGGAGAACCTTCTCACTGATTTTGTCTGCGGGTATGCTGAGACCCTATAAACACTGCGTTTGGGCGAGGTCACCTGAAGCCTTTCATATGTTTCTTCAGTCACCATGGCTTGGAAAGATGGCACATGTTATCGCCGTGCCGCACAAAAATCCGATCAAGGTTCATTCTATCATTTGTTTAAGGTAACCCACGACTACTGCAAAATCGAAACTGCCACCCTTAGCGGTAGATTCCACAATTGCAAGGGCGATGAATGGCTTGCATATATGTGCTTCGGCAGACCCTATATACGAGCGGAGATCGAAGACTACGTGTGCCACCGTTTTGACAGGCTGCGACCAGGTTTGCGGGACAACGAGGAGCTAGATTTAGGGGAACTGCCACCATTTATCATTGCGTTGAAGCAAATGAGCGCAGTTGAGAAGAGTTAGAGACCGAAGTATTTCGAGCTGGATGACTTTCACTGGCAGACTTGTTCGACGATCGTGAATAATCTGTGAAACGGTGAAATGGAACCAACAGATGTCAAAACATTTTCTTCCCGGAGGACGAAGGGCTTCTGACGTAACAAGACCAGCCGCGAAGAGGAGTCCAGGCGGACTTTGACTCCAGGTGGACTTTGACTCCAGGTTGGCGCAGGCTTCCGTTAGTGGTTATTGAAAGGAGACCATTATAAGTCTAGTCACTGAGAAGATTTCCAGCTAGCTAGCTTTCTACGAGCAGAAATACAACTTTCATTACTTTCGTCTCAAATGAAGCCCTTTCAGGAGCTCTGCTGGGATTCTGATATCAGTCGTTTCTCCTAACCCAACTCGCTCTTCAAAAATATTCATGCCGCTTGGCCTGCTTTGGGGTTCAAGCAAACCTCCCATTGTGGCTCATTGCTTTTTAGATGGACTGATAGTGTCTCTTGGGCATCTTCGTTCCGCAGTGGGGAATAATAGCTGACAAAGACGCTTTGATGGACGCAAACGGTTGTCAACATAGTTAATCAGTCGTCGATGCCCTGGAATGTTTGCCGATGACGTCGGCGGGTTTCCGGCGATCGACGCGGTCATGAAGTGCAGTTAATTTGTACCCACAGCCACCAGGGCCTTCAGCGAGGTCGACGCATCTCGTTCACAGCCAACCTCTGTGTATTCGCGCATATCCAGGCAAAAACCAGCTCTTGAACCGCCTCACTGCGACAATTGTCTGTGACGATGTCTCAGAGAGCTTTGGTCACTGGCGGAACTGGCTTGCTTGGTCGTGCTGTGATCAAGGCCTTTAAAAGCGCTGGATGGGAGGTCACAGGCACAGGGTTTAGCAGAGCTTCGCCGCCGGAAACTCTCAAGCTTGATGTGCTAGATGAGGCTGAAGTAGCGAGGACCCTGGACGAAGTCAAGTAGGTTTCATTGTGCAGTGTTACAAATGTTTCAAGTGCTCCTACCTGACGAGCACTACAGACCTCAAGTAGTTGTTCATTGTCCGTTCCAGCCCTGGCTTTCATAAGGTTGCAAATATATTGACGAATGTTTTAGGCGCCGCAGAACGCTCCCCTGACATTTGCTCCAACAATCCCGAGGCAGCTCGGGCTCTCAATGTTCAGGCTGCTAAAGCTCTTGCAGAGTTGACAAGAGAACGTTCGATCTTCCTAATCTACATCAGCACTGATTACGTCTTTCTTGGAAAGCCAGGCGATGCGCCCTACGAATCAGATGCTCCACCAGCGCCGACGAACGAGTATGGCCAAACCAAGCTCGATGGCGAGAATGCCGTTCTTGAGGCCACGAAGCGTACTGGACTTGGCGTCTCTTTGCGCGTTCCGGTCCTTTACGGGTCAGTGGAGAACGGCAAGAATAGTGAAAGTGCCGTCAACACTCTGATGGACGTGCTGTGGAAGGCGCAGGAGGCCAATGCATCGGTCAAGATGGACGACTGGGCACAAAGATATCCTACAAATACTGGAGACGTTGGAAGAGTTTGCAAAGATATTGCTGAGAAATACTTGAAGGCTCCTGCAGCAGACAGGAGCAAGCTACCCACTATCCTGCATTTTAGCAGTGAGGACAGACTGACCAAATATCAAATATGTGAGATCTTCGCAGAAATTATGGGGCTGCCAGTGGGTGGGTTAGTGCCCAGTAAAGAAGGCAACGATCCAAATGCGGCTGCACAGCGACCCTATGATACGCATTTGAGTACCAGAGGCCTAAAGAACCTTGGAATTGATGTCAGCACAATGGACTTCAAGGCCTGGTGGTTGGTGAAGATATCTCTACTGTCGTTGACACCATACTAACTTCCATCCCTAGGCGCAGAGAGGTCAAAGCGTTCAGAAGGTAGCATAAGCATCTTTCCTGTGGAAGACTGCCGTATGCGACTGTTATGACCATCATACCGGTGAAGTGATGTGGTGAGTAGCTCCTCACAGACTACACATGCACACCATGAAGACAAATTATCTGTCATTTGAATCTCTTCTCATATCACGTGCTATTTGCTTCCTGAACTTGCTCTTGGCACGGAGCAGCCCGTGTCCGCAACGCTAAGCAGGGTGAGCTGGAGGTTGTGCCCCCACCTCTACAATCCATTTCCAGCATCTATAACATCAAGGAGCAAGCATGTCAGCGATGTCGGCCTCCCCCCAAGCCGTCCGCCGTGTGATCACCGGGCACGATGCGAATGGCAAAGCGATCATCGAATCAGACAGAAATCTGACGCCTTTGAATCCGTTCACGAACGTCGCCGTCACTTTCGACCCTGATTCAAACAATCAAGCACCATTCCTCTTCACCTCGATTTACCGCACATCTGGCTTCCCAGCTTCCAATAACGAGCCCCCAATCGAATACCATGGGAAGAAGATAAGTCTCGAGGACAAGGTAGGAACTACCTGTCGGATCGTGGACTTCCCACCGATAGAGAGGGGAGAAGACGGAAAGCTCCCGGGAGGTTTCATGCACAGAACTCAGAGTCTCGATTTTGGAGTGGTGTTGAAGGGCAGAATCGTTCTTGAGCTGGACGACGGGGTGGAGACGGAGGTCGAAGAGGGAGCCGTTATCGTGCAAAGGTATGAGCGCTTCTCGGATTATCGTGTGATTCAATGTCGGAACGACTAACGTTGACTACAGGGGAACTATTCATGCGTGGAAGAACGTCTCGAAAGAGTACTGCAGGATGTTGTTCGTGCTCGTTCCTGCAGAGAAGGTAAAAAATGAGAATACAGAAGACCACCTTGAGATCACGCCGACACCAGCCCTGGTCGATGACAACGATGAATAGGGGCAGCGTGGCAATGTCTCCTAGACTGGACTTCTCAGCCTTGAGAGGAGCTTCTGACAATTCGAAAATGATATGGGGCGTCGAGTAAGCTCGATGGTATTTGAGTACTCCACTTTCAACATCAACCCGTCTACCCGACTTTCAACCTCATCGCATGTCTGATCTCACTTTCTTTCGTCAAATCCTTGATCCTCACAAAACCTTTTTGAATTATTCCGTCCTTGCAAATTCCCTGTGCTTTTCTACACTTTCCCAATCACTAAACAATACACGTTCCACATTACCTATCCTTTCATCATCCTCCTCAATCTTCCAACCACCTATTACGAGCTCCTGTCCTCCAACAGCACGCTCAAGATGATGCCTCACCCCATCAAATACTTCCCCGAACCTGGCCTTACTCTCCTCTGGAGCAAAATACCGAGCAATGCCTAGGATCGGTGCGTCAACAGGCAGCGTGACAGGATCATCATCAACATGAAACATCCACTCAAATCCGACCTGATCCTTCAATAATTGCAGTAATGTCTGGTTCTCTGCAGATGGGATCTAGCATTCCATGTGCTGCAAAGACGACGACCAGCAGCCGATGATGTAGATAAAGGATAGATCTTTGACGCAGTGGTAGAAGTGGAACGGTAAGGAGGTGAAATCCTCCATGGCTTTTTTGGCAAGATCATTCACAGCACCTTCATTGTGACCGATGACAGAAAAGAAGCAGCAGCAAGCGGTGAGTGCGCTATCTCCGGTGTCCCCGGCACAGGTGCGGAGATCAAGCTCGCTTTCCTGGATCCAGCAGATTCGAAAACCGGAGCATTACGACCAACTGGAAATGTGGTGGACATGCTTGATGGTATAGAAGCAAGCTGTACCGACACGGCCAATCCTTGCATCTTTATTGGAGCAGCTGATCTGGGAGTCACTGGGACTGAGCTCCCAGATGAGATTTCGAACAATATCCCTTTGCTCCGGCGACTGGAAGATTCAAGACGATTTGGCGCCCGCTCGATGAAACTGTGCAAGGAGATTCAGCACGCACCACGAGCAGTATCAAAGATCGCTCGGGTGAGCAAGGCCGCGAAGCACAGGGTGTTGAGTGGTGAAGTTGACATCGTCGCGAGAGTGATGTCAGATGGTCAGCCACATCGATCCATTCCACTCACAGCTGCTTCATGCACTGGCGTTGCGGCTCCTCTCAAGGGCAGTGTAGAGGAGGCTCTGCTTGCTCCAAAGAGGGTTGAGGACGGAGTGTTGACCCGACAATTGGGCGTTCGAGTGGAGCTAGTGAAGTTGGTGCGGACAAGGACAAAACGGGCAACGTACGCGCAGCCACCGTGTTCAGCACAGCGCGACCACTGATGGAGGGAGTGGTATACTACTAAGATCCAACGTGAGTCTCCGACCCGGCGAGGAACGTGAAGCTAGCTTCTGCGGACTGAGCTGCGCACCATAAAGAGCAGGTAGCAATGGTAGATCGCTTCTGGCTTCCCCCGCAAACATCTGGATCTCCATGTCCTTGGAATTTGGAATCAGCCATACTGCACAGCACTCCTACTACAAGCACTTCTAAAAATCGTCCACTGCCTTTTTCAGCCTTCGCCGAGCTGGCCAGAAAGGAGACCTTGCCTCAAAAGGAAAGCCCCCTGATTCACCGTCACGGCCTCCCTTTACACTTTCTTTATTTGCACACCAGGTCAAATTTGTAGGATGTTACACGATCTTTCTTTATATGTTCTTAGGATAGGACATATTCAAAATGGCACCTCCAAGAAAAGCACTCGTCGCCGTAACATCGGCCTACGCGCCTCTGTATCCCGATTGGGAAGGAGACAGGTAAGAAAACCACCTCCTTGGCTGTCTTGCCCGTTCTCCGTCACACCCTCTCTAACTTATCCCATCTCCCCGTTTCCTCCACTCGCCCAACCCCCGTTACCAACTAATCAAGTAGATCAGGCCTCTTCATAACCGAAACCCTCCACCCCTTCGACGCCTTCCCCGCCGCCAACTTCGAAGTAGACCTCGTCTCGGAAACCGGGACCTGCCCCCCCGGCTGGCTGTCCCAGCAAAAGGAGTGGCTGAATGATGTGGACCGCAAGGTCTGGGAGGACCATTCAAGTGAGTTCCGGGGGAAACTGGATCGGTTGTTGAAGCCTGGGGATGTGAAGGCCGAGGATGTAAGTTTGTTCGATTTGGCTTTGGGGTTTGTGTGGAGGGTGGGAAAGGTTGACATGGGAAATGCGACTTGTAGTATGGGTTTTTCTTTGCTTCGGCGGGGCATGCGTCGTTGATTGATTATCCGGAAGCGAAAGGTGAGAGCCTCACCTAGCACTGGGCGGCTGTCGAGACGATGGTGATGCAAAGCTAACGACTGGAAGGCCTGCAAAACATCGCGGCAGAGATGTACACGAATGGCTCTACTGTGTGAGTCAGAGCTGTCTCCTCCCACCAAGAAACAAGCTATCGGCCGTGCTGATTCCTTGCAGGTGCCATGGCGGAGCCATCTTCCCCAGCATCATGGATCCCTCAACCCACAAATCCATGATCTACGGCAAGCAGGTGACCGGATTCACGACGAAAGGGGAGGAGGAGGAAGGCGTTCTTGACTCGATCAAGAGCTGGAATCGGCCAACGATCGAGATCGCTGCTGCTGAAGCGGGAGCATCTTGTAGATGAAGCTTGCTGTTTCGAAAGGATACGAGCTGACTTTGATGTAGACGTGTCTCCGCCTTGCCCGTGGGATGCTTTTGCCATTGTGGATGACGGGACTGTGACGGGAGCTAATCCAGCTAGTGCGAAGGTGACGGCTGAGAAGGCGGTGGAGACATCTGACGAGCTGTGAGCTTACGAAAGTTTTGGGGTTTCCATCTTGTAACCGATCATCAAAAGTGAGTTTCCGTCTTCCTCTTCTCAAACCCAACTTCCTGCTTGATTGAATGATGACGGCTCACGCTTTCAAAGCGTTCCTAAAGTCCTTGCCTATGCAGTCCCAATCTTTGTAGCCTTCATATCTCGGTAAAATTTCTTGCGTCGGCTCTCGACGTACTCCAGGTTGAGTCGTCCTTTTGCATCGACGTATCTCATTACGTAGGCCAGCATGGACATCCAAAAAGTGCGGTAGTCCGTGCCCCAGTCTTGAGGCATCAGCGACGAATAAACTTCCACAAGGCAATGTGCTGATGGAATGCGGATCGGATGGCGGTCGTCGGGAAAGACACCCTGACCAAGCCCGGGCTCTTGTTGTAGGTCCTCCTTGGCGGCTTACTCAGCAGAGACCTATTTCCTTCTTCCTTGCTAGTCTGCGTAGATAGCTTCTTCTTCATACACTCATTCATCAGATTATGAGCCCTCAAACGCTTCAAAATAAGCGCAAACAGAGCTGTATCGATATAGCGTAACTGTTATATCCTCTTAAATCAATATCTGCAGATATCAGAGTCTCTTCACGCTCGAAATCGCAGAATTCTGGGGGTGAGCGATTAAAAACGCCCGCAACTTCTACAAGATCTGCAGTAGACTCTGCAGAAAATCTTCGTATCTCTTCTTAAACTACTTAATTAGACGAATCAATAATAATTAGATAAAATCATAATCAATTAAACGATATTAAGTGAATTCTGATGCAGAATATAATTATAGAAAGTTAGTCATCATTCTTATCATCATCTATAATGCCCGAATATAATATATCGATCTCGATGAAGAAATTTTGTGAAGATTTAATCTTTTATAAAATTAAAATAATCATAATATTAATGAATTTAAAGATATTCTCTTAATAAGATAGTTAATTAAGAAGAAAGATAAGTGGATTATCTATATTAAACATGCTTAAAGATTATTTAAAAGATATTAAGTTAAAGCTTTATAAATATATTAAAATAGCTTTTTAAAAGTTAATTTTAATCTTATTAATTATGAATTTAAGAGTAGAATTTAAAGATAAATTAATAAATAAGATCTACTCGATTTTATAAGCAAGATTTATTAATTCTAATATAACTACTTATATTATAATAGATAGACTGCGTAATGATCCGATCCGGTTCAATTCTAGTTTATATAAGATCGGATCACCCGGTCTTTAATCTTAAGATTTGAAAGATCAGATCAAATTAAATTAGACCCGATTTAATTTAGTTCTCTAATTAAGCTGTTAAGAATATTAAGAAATATTTTTACTAATCTAATTAGAAAGAAGTAAATATTATAGTGCAGAGATTTTAGATTTATAAGAAGAATATATATAGTTATACTAA
>JAABUK010011762.1_pt1 | contig 11301 bp, 2 predicted proteins | sample 5559141 | NCBI WGS metagenome assembly JAABUK01 (sample SAMN10711869, study PRJNA513367) | rock metagenome | isolation source: Antarctica rocks | place: Antarctica: Victoria Land, Pudding Butte nord | collected 2016-01-03
AATTAGAATTATTCTTTATTCTAGAAATGTTCTTCTCTCTTCTTATTAAGATATTAGTCTTTTTATTAATTGCTTTAAGTTAAAAAATAACTTTAAAGTTAAATTATATTAGAAACTCTACTTATTTTATTTATCTTCTTATTAATTTCTTAGTTAATATAAAGTATTTTAGAGCTTTATAATTTATAAGTATCTTAATCACATCTTCTTTAATACTTTATAGCTTTAATTCTTGTTCTTTAAAATATTAAATTATTACTAATAATTCCTTATTATATATAGTGTAATTTCTCTCAGTCGGGCTTATATTATTTAAGTAATAAATAATTAGATGCAGTTCTTTATTTAATTCTTTCTATAAGAGGATTTCTTCAGTAATATAATTACTTATATTATATTTTATATAAGTTTCCTTTCTTAGATTAAAATACTAAAGAGCGGAATTAGATATTATCAGTCTCTTTAACTTCTTAATTATCTCTATATAAAATTTATTTCATATTAATAAGATATTCTTTCTTAATAAATTATTTAATGATCTCGCTATTTAACTAAAATCTTTGCAAAATTATTAATAATAGTTAATGAATCTAAGAAATTGTTATATTATTTATATATTCTCTAATTTAGATATCTCTCACTTCTGAATTATCTTAATTTAAGCTAGATCTAATTATATTTTATTTACATCTATTAATAAATCTAAGAATTTAATCTCTATAATATAGAAGTTATATTTCTTAATATTTACTTAAAGTTCTGCTTTCTTTAGAATCTTTAATATCTTCTTAATATGCTATTTATATTCCTCTTATATATTATTAAATATCAGAATATTATTCTAATATAATATTATAAATCATTTTAACATACTTAGAAATATATTATTTATATATCTCTAATTAATTAAGAGCGTTGAGCTCAATCTAAAAGATATTACTAAATAGTAATAGTTTCTATATATTATATTAAATATTATTAAATCATTATCTTTAATAATAATCATTCTAATATAATGAAACGCTTAATAAATATTTATCTTTATTAGAAACTTCACTTTAATAAGCTATCTTAATATTTTATTAATTCTAAGTATTAGATATTCATTCTTCTTTATAAGAGTGTTCAGATCTTAATAGTTTATATAAAATTGAAGTTCTTTATTAGATTTTCTAATTAATAGAGTTAAAGATATAAATAATATATTACTTAACTTAATAAATCTCTTCTTAAGATTCTTCTTAATATATCTCTTAATTATATTAAGCTTCGCAGAATTGATTTATTAATAGAATTATCTTCCAAATAGCTTTACACTATTCTATAGTTCTATCTAATAATTATATTTATTTTAATATAGGAGAAGAGTATTTAATATCTTTTTAAAAAAGATATAAGTATATTCATAAAATTCGGGCGGAATCATCTTTTATAAATTCTCTTTAATCTTCTTATTATTCTTCTTCTACTTCTTAATATTCTTAGAGATAATTATAATAATCTCCGCTTTAAATTTCTTAATCAGCTTCTTAAAAGTTATTAAACTCATTATCTTAATATCTTCTAATTTAGAAGAGATTAAGCTTATATTTAAACTCACATTATCTCTTTACTTTTATAATCTTTAAATCTTTTTTATTTTTATAAAGAATATTTTTCTAAATAGAATTAATCTTTAATTAAGCTTTATCTCTTTACACTTTAAAATCTTTAATGAAATAGAAGATAATCTATTATTCTACTTAAAATTACTTAGACTTCTATTTAAGTCTACTGAATTAAATCCGTTATAGTTTAACGCCTTTTCTAATATTTCATTATATTGCATATATAATAAAATAGTTGAATTTTCACTATTATATTAATAATATCCCGACTTAAAATTTATAATATTAATAATGAGGTTAAGTATATAATTATATAATCTTATTCACTTCTTCTTTAAAATAATAGAGTATGCTGTCTGAGTTATATAAAAGATTTATAATGTCTATTAATATCTTATAATTATTATGAATATATAAATCATTTATATTATAATAAAATACTTTCTTTCTATAAAATTTACTAATAAAATCTTCTTAACTAAATTCACTAACCCGATTTACAGTCTTTTATATAGATTCTTAATCAGTTAATAATTTATTACTACTGTAAGTCAATAGTTAGTATTTATTAATATAGACATGTTTAAAGAACTCGTCTTTTCTTCGCTTAATAAAGTATTCATTAAAAATGAAGACTTTATCTAATCTTTAACTATTATAAAGATGATAGTCATTAATATTTATAATTAACATTTCTATCTTAGCTTATTTACAGCTATTTCTGCGCTTATTAATCTGTTTATAATATCTTTATACTAGACTACTCTTTTTCTAATTTCTATAAAATATTAGAGTCTTCTTTCTTAATAATTATTAATTCTGAACAGTTTCTAATTATACATTCTAGTTATTAATATTTATAATATTAAAACTTCTTATAATCTATCTTAATTATATAAAATAAAAATGATCTAACTAATCTAATCTTATTAATTAGTTTATTAGCTAACTTTCTCTTTCTAGATTCTAAATCGATTTAAACTATTTTATAATCTTTTATAAATACTTCTATCTTTTAAATATTTACTTTATAGAATTATAGATTCTTAATTATCTTCTTTAATAAAGAATATCTATTTAAGATAACTACTTATTTTAATTTATTATAGATTTTAAATCTTATATCTTAAATCTAATTCTTCTTTAAAATATCTATTTAAGTAATGTATTTTATAAATTCTTTAAGAAAAGTAGACAGATTCTTATTTTATTAACGGAGCTGCTAATACTTATCTCTTATTATCTATTTTTAAGCAGATCTGATATTATAATAATATGCGATCAGAATTAGTAAGAAAAATAATAAACTGATGAGTAGAAATCAGAAATAAGGAGAATAATATAAAGAGAAGTCTGATAATAATACTTTACTATTTTATTTAATAATCAAGTTCATTATTCTAGCCTCTAAACTTAAACTTCTTTACTATAGTTCTATTAATAAACTGATGATAATCTTCTATAAGAAGATGATAATGAAAATAATTCTTAATAAATAAAAGAGATACTCATATTAATGAGAATATTATATGATTATTATAATATGTTCTATATAGATTTTATTTTACAGCTTCGCAGATAATCACAATCTTCTATAAATCAAGAATATTCTTGAAATAATTTCTATATAATGTTGCTCTTATATCTGAATTCTATTTTTTTGATATTAATAAACATTATATCTTATTCTTCAAGCAATTCTCAGATCGCGTTTAGAAGTATTTTCCCGCTAGATTCTCATTTATCATTCGGATCTCTAGACTCTTACTATTAATCAAAAAATATCTTCAGTTAAAAACAATTCTTCTCATTAATCTCAGATAGAGTCTCTATTCTTTTAAGTATTACTGATAACTTAAAATCTATATTATCATTTCCCGCTTCTATAAGAAACAGACCGAAATAGTAATTCTAAAGATTCTTCACTCATTTATTACAGTCTATTATTATATAATTATTAATCATATTCTTTTAAATACTTATAATTAGCTGCATGCGATTAATAAAGATTATTTAACTGTTCTTCATCTAATATATAATCTTAGTCAAGTCTTTTATTAATATCTGAATCTCTCTAATCTTTAGTAAAGTGCTTATAATAAGCAGTATATCTGAACAGATTAAGTAGTCACAACAAATCATCTCTTCTATTCGAAAATTCGGCGAATGATTTTAATTATATAGAACGATATTAAAACATAATAATCCCGTTATTATAATACATTTTTCAGATGCTTAACATTAATTACTGCGCTTATTATAAATCGCGCAGTATAACACACTTTTCTAAAGAAAGATCTCGCTCATCTTCTTAATCTACTCACACTCAATCAAATAGAGACTACATCTTAAATTTCTAAGAATTCTGTAGAGTAAGATTATATCACAATTCTTCATTCTATTATCTTTACTATTATTCTCATCTTTTATTTCGGCGTATAATAATCCTCTTATTTTTAGCAGCTTATTTTTTAAGTTCAAAAAGAGCTCTGTCTAAGCTTCTAAGATTTAAAAGATTTAATATAATCATTATAATTAAATTAAATATATACTTAATTTAATTAAAGATAAACGTCCGCGTTTTAAAAGTTATTCTTAACTTAAAATTATAATAGAAATCTCATCTTCGCGTGATATAAATGCGCTTTATTCTTAACTCTCTAACTAATTTTACATAAGATATATTATAGTAGATAGATAAGTAAGTATATAAGACTATCATCCGCTCAGTTATAATATATAACTATAATATTTAATACATCTCAGTAAATATTAAGAATTATAAAAAGAGAATAGCTAAAAAGCTTTAATATATATAAGATTAATATCTCCGGCGCATAATAGACGCTTATTATGCGATCTCTACTAAAATAATAAAGATTAAAATAAATATTCTCCCGCTTAACTTATATATTAAATAACTAGTAGTATTAATCTCTAATAGATTTTAAGCCGCGCAGATTTCTCGCACGTAAATAATAGCTAAATCAATACTTATAATTCAGATACGGGAATATTAAGAGAGAATAGTAAAATAGAGAAAAACTCTTAGAAAATATAAGAGACTCTAATTTAAGAAACTAAATTAAAGACAGTTACATGCGTCTCTTAAATAACTTATTAGTAAGAAGTAAGTAGAGTGCTAATAGAGAGAAGAAAAAGATACTTATCTATATAAAATTTAAGACTATTTATTAAAGAAGATTACTAAGCTATATAAGAGATATCTAAAAGAAGTAAGCTTATTACTACTCTAATTAAGAACGGATAAAATTAGCTTTAATATCTTTCTTATAAAAAGATATATTTCAGAAGTACTTAGCAAGCATTATATATATAATTAGAGCGCGATATTAATATAATATATATTACTAATTTATCTATTATAGAATTAGAAGAGGAGGGAGAAGTTAGAAGAAAGAGATATTAATCTTAAGCATATATTAATAGATAGAGTGCGTTTTAACTGCGATTTATTTTATTCTATAAATAAGACTGCTTAAATAGTTTTAAAAGATTATAGTAGTAATTAAGAAAGAAGAAGAAGTAGATATAATGCAGGCGCGAAATATATAAGAAGTATAAGAATTAAGAGATTTTATCTAAAACATTCTTCAGTAGTAAGATGAATGTCAGATGAAGAGATAATATAGTGTTTAGATTGAGTAGATCTGTATCAGTTAGCTTTAATATGATATTAGATAATAAGAATTTATTATTATAATTCTTTATATAAGATTAACTTATTATCTTATATTTAAAAAGCTGAATATTTTTCCGAATATTTTGAAATTTTATAAAATAAATAATTATTTAAATATAATCTAATAATTTAATATTCTGAATCTTAATTAGAGATCTAGAATATTAAAGTAATTATAATATAATTATATATTATAATTCCGTTTAAGTTCTCGCGCAGAATTAATAATAAAGCGGATTTAATATCTTGAGCATAATTTACTTAGCAGCTTAAAGTGTTAGCTTTAGTATTATCATTCTCTTTTTAATAGAAAATCTTAAAGTTATAAACTAATAACAGCTTAAACTATTATATCTAATATCTATTTAATATTTTAATAGTAGTGAAGTATAATAGAGTTTTATAGTTTGTGTATACTTCTATAAAATACTTAAATTCTTTTAAGTATACTCGTTATTTATTAAACGTGATAATTATAATTAGAAGTTTCTTATTATAAATCTTATAATTAAGTTTCATAGAAATTATTTTTCTAAAATAGAAGATAGTAGTAGTAGTAGTAATTCTTATTTATTGTCTAATGCAGCTCGATATCGAATCTATATAAATAGTCTTGAGAGAAATTTTAGCTCTAATTATTTACTAGATAAGATCATACATGTTAAGCTGAAAATTTCATCACCTGCAACTTAAAATAGACTAAATAACTCGTTCAGCTCTTCTATTACTAATAGACACCCGCCGCTTTTATATTTACTCTTAACTATTAAGCTAAAATATAATAATTTACTTTCTTCGGAAATAATATATTAATCTTCATATAATTCATCTTTAGTTTTAGAATTAAAGACTTTTGAATAAAGTGAAGATTAAGATAGAATTCAAACCTGCGCACATTTTATGAAAAATCTGTTATCCCGCATAGAAAAACAGAATGTGCAGTCATGCTGCGATGCTATCATTACATCACAGCCTCAATCAATAGAAGATAATAAGTCTTAATTATTCTTTATTATTAAATTAACTTATATATATATTTATAATATAATCTGATATATTTATCTTAAGTATAATTTATCTTTTAGAATTAAATATTATAAGAATAGAAGCTATTATAAATTTCTATTTCAGCTTCTAAAATAAAGACTTTACTTATAATTTTTTAGATAAAGATTACTTTCTTCCGAATTATTTATATTAATAAAGCGATTATTTTTAAATAACTTATAATAAATCTTTAATAGAAGTTAATAAATTTAAGAAATAACTATAATTTCTTTATTAATATAGATTATAATTATTTAAGTATAATTATTATCTTGAATTTATTTATTTAAATTCTTATAATTATTAAAATAAATTTAAGAAACTTAATACTTTACTTATAAAACTTATAATAGCTCAAGCTAGATATATTTAATAGTCTATAAAAATAAATACTTAAGTTGTAAAAACTAATTTAACTTATAAAGAAGCTGTAGAAGTATTAAATGCGCATTATAGTCGCTAATTTTAATATAATTCTTTAGCTCTAAGATTTAATTAAGAGATATAACTCTAACGCGTTAAGTCTGCGTGTTAAGTCTCAGACATTTCATTATATCACACGTATAATAAAATAGTTGGATTTTTATAATCAAGTCTATAATTATCTCTCGCGTATAACTATTCTTTATAGCTGTAATAACTTGTAATATTATTCTCAGCTCATTAAGTTAATTATTTTTAATTAATAGTCAGCCACATTATTCCTCTATTTCTAATCACTAATCTCGTTATTATTAATTAAGCTCGCTAATATCTCTTTTTCAGATGATAATTTCGAAACATTATTCTTCTTCTCATCTCTAGCTCGTCTCTTAAAGCTGTTCTCTAATTACTTAGATCTTAACTTATTAGCATTTCTTAAATAGTAATTATTAAGAATTCTTTTTAAATTCTTAAGATTCTTAATTAAATAATAAGTTAAATTCTCTAAATAATTTATCTACTGCACTCTCATCTTAAGATGTCTGTTCACTCTCTTAATATTAATAATATCTTTCACTTTCTATTCTGCGTTCACATCTTTCTTCATTATCACAGAAAAGAACATGAAATAGTTCTATTTAAATAAGAAATTCTTCAAATCCTTAAATAATAAAGTAATATAAAAGATAGAATAAATTTTCATAAACGCAGATAACTTAAGTTTATACGCGCCTTTCAACTTCTTCAATACTTTATATAAATTGATTTATTTCACGTTCAGCTTTTTATAAAATTTAATTATATAAATGTTCTTCATTAATAATTATATCTTCTCTTCTTTCTCGAATATTACTAATTAATAATGCTTATCGATCTACTTCTTCTATCTCTTCTAAATCTAAGTTAACTAATTTCTTGCTCAGCTTTATATTTTAATTATTAACTTTATTAGACTTTAAGTCTTTTACAGCTTAATTTATTATTTAATTATCTTTAGCTTCTTTATTATATTAAAACTTATTTGTGACTTATATTCTTTATTAATTATAAATAAAGATAGCTAAGTTAATTCAGACATAACTATATTAGCAGTGAATTCCGTACTTAATAATAATTCCTCTTAATTTCTTTGATTAAAGTTCATATAATTATGTAAGTAACGCTTCATCTCCGCATTTATAATCTCTATCTATTTATCTATTTATAAATAAAACGCTATTAATAACTTCGCGATAATACTCAAAATCTTATATAGATATGATTATATTATACTCGCAAATTAAGAATCTCTGTTCAATATAATTATATTAAATAGATCGTGAATTCTTCACACATTCTTATACAGCATTCTAGCTATATTCTTCGCGATTGTATTCTTATTAATAGTTATATAGATAATATAATATCTCTTCTTTATTAATCGATTTATTATATTAAGAATTGTATTAAATCCTTCTAATTCTAATAATCTCATCACAAAATTTATAGAGATATTCTTTCAAGATGTTTTAAAGATTAAAAGAGTCTTTTAAACATTATCTTCTTATCTTAAATCTCTAATAGATATAATAATTTCTTAGATATCTCTTAATCGCTTTTATCCGCTCAGAAAATTAATATAATTTTTAAATTAATCGCAGTATCTTTAATTCTTTTATATATTCTATCTCTCAACTCTTATATATTTATTAAATCGCTTATATTCATAGCTCTTTTAACTTTATTAAAATAATCAATCTATCTTAAAAGTAGAGTAAATCTTCTCACTTCTTATATAGACTTATCTAATATTTATTACAGATACTCTCAATTCTATCCCGTAAGATCTCTCTAACCTCTTTTAGATTCTAATTATTTCTGTTCGTCTACTTAATATTTTCATCTAACGCGCGAATCTCTTACGTGACACACGTTATCTTATAGTTCTTCTAAATCTTTTCAGACAATATCTTTAATATTAATAGTGTCTAATATAAATTAGAATTATTCTTTACTCTAGAAATGTTCTTCTCTCTTCTTGTTAAGATATCAGTCTTTTATTAATTATCTCTAATTAATAAATAACTTTAAAGTTGAATTGCGTTAAGAACTCTACTTATCTTATCTATTATCTTATTAACTTCTTTATTAATATGAAATACTTTAGAGTTTTATAATCTGTAAGTATCTTAATAATATCTTTTTTAATATTCTACAGCTCAGATTCTTATTTTTTAAAGCATTGAATTATCGCTAATAATTTCTTATTATATATAATATAATTCCTCTCAGCTGAGCTTATATTACTTAAATAATAGATAATTAAATACAGTTCATTATTTAATTCTTTTTATAAAAAGATTTCTTCAGTAATATAATTACTCACATTATATTTCACGTAAGTCTTCTTTCTCGAATTCAAATACTGAAAAACTGAATTAGATATCATCAGCTTCTTCAACTTCTTAAATATTTTTATACAGAATTCATCTCATATTAAAGAGATCTCTTTTCTTAATAAATTATTTAATAATCTTGTTATTTAATCAAAACTCTTGCAAAATCATCGATAGTAGTTAATAAATTCAAGAAATTATTATACTGTTCATATATTCTCTGATTTAGATATCTTTCACTTCTAAATTGTCTTGATTTAAGCTGAATTTAATTACATTTCATTTATATCTATTAATAAATCTAAGAATTTAATCTTTATAATGTAAAAATCGCATTTCTTAATATTCATTTAAAGTTCTACTTTCTTCAGAATCTTCAATATCTTCTTAATATACTGTTCATATTCTTCTTAAGTATTATTAAATATCAGAATTTTATTTTGATATAACATTATAAATCGCTCTAACATACTCAGAAACATATTATTTATATATCTCTAATTAGTTAAGAGCGTTAAGCTTAATCTAAAGAATATTATTAAATAGTGATAGTTTCTATATATTATACTGAAGATTATTAAGTTATTATCTCTAATTGTAATTATTTTAATATAATAAAACGCTTAACAAATGTTTATTTTTATCAGAAATTTCGCGCCAGTAAATTGTTTTAATATCTCATCAATTCTAAATATCAAATATTCATTCTTCTTTATAAGAGCGTTCAGATCTTAATAGTTCATATAGAATTGAAGTTCTTTATTCAGCTTTCAAATTAATAGAATTAAAGATATAAAAAGATATTACTTAACTTAATAAATCTCTTCTTAAGATTCTTCTTAATATATCTCTTAATTATATTAAGTTCCGCGGAATTTATTCTTCAATAAAACTATCTTCTAAACAGCTCCACATTATTCTGCAATTCTATTTAATAATCATATCAATCTTAATATAAAGAGAGAGTATTTAATATCTTTTTCAAAAAGATATAAGTATATTCGCGAAACTCAGACGGAATTATCTCTCATAAATTCTCTTCAATCTTCTTATTATTCTTTCTCTATTTCTTAATATTCTCGAAAATAATCATAATAATCTCCACTTCAGATTTCTTAGTTAGCTTCTTAAAAGCTGTTAAACTTATTATCTTAATATTCTTCAATTTAGAAGTGATTAAGCTTATATTTAAACTCACACTTTCTTTTTACTTTTAAGATCTTTAAGACTTCTTCTTTTTTATAGAGAATATTTTCTTATTTTCTATCTCTTCACATCTTATAATCTTAGTAAACAACTGTTTTATCTTCTATTTAAATCTATTTAAATCTAAATAAATCTGTTCAGAATTATCTTTATATATCTGATTACATTTAAACATATTTCTTTCTATTTAAAAATGATTAAATATATTCTTATTTAACTTCTTTTTATTTTCCGATATTTCGTTATATCGCACGTATAATAAAATAGTTGAATTTCTATTATTATATTGATAATATTTCAACTCGAAATTCATAATATCAGAAATGAAATTGAGTATATAATTGTGCAATCTCATTCATCTCTTTTTTAAAATAATAGAATATATTGTTTAAATTATATAGAAGATTTATAATATCTATTAATATCTTATAATTATCATGAGCATATAAATAGTCTATATTATAATAAAATACTTTTTTCCTACAAAATTTATTAATAGAATCTTCTTAACTAAATTCATTAATCCGATTTATAGTCTTTTATATAAATTCTCAGTCAATTAATAGTTCATTACTACTATAAGCCGACAGTCAGTATTCATTAATACAGATATATTCAGAGAACTCATCTTTTCTTCGCTTAATAAAGTATCTATTAAAAACGAAGACTTTATTCAGTCTTTAATTACTATAGAAATAATAGTTGATAATATTTATAATTAACATTTCTGTCTTAACTTATTTATAATTATTTCTGCGCTTGTAAATCTATTCACAATGTCTTTATAATAGACTGCTCTTTTTCTGATTTCTGTAAAATATTAGAATCTTCTTTCTTAATAATAATTAATTCTGAACAGTTTCTGACTATATATTTTAGCTGTTAATATTTATAATATTAAAACTTCTTATAATCTCTCTTAATTATATAAAACAGAAGT
>JAABUK010011763.1_pt1 | contig 11300 bp, 8 predicted proteins | sample 5559141 | NCBI WGS metagenome assembly JAABUK01 (sample SAMN10711869, study PRJNA513367) | rock metagenome | isolation source: Antarctica rocks | place: Antarctica: Victoria Land, Pudding Butte nord | collected 2016-01-03
TGCAACCAGGCGCTTGCCGTCCAGACGCACCGCACGCTCCTTGCCTCCTTCCTGCCAGGTGACCCAGACCGTGACGGCATACAGCGTCAGGACGAAGCCTTCGGTGTGCGCGACCTGCCGTCCAGCCGCGTCCTTCTTGCCCGTGGACTCCAGCGCCCGCACGGCGACGCGCCAGTGGAAACCCCTGCCTTCGTTGCCATCCTGCTCCCCTGGCGTCAGGGCTGCATAGGCGCCATCGAGGTGCGAGCTGGCGCGCGACACCGCATCCTCGTAACGCAGGGCCGTCGCGACGGCCCGGCGGCCCTCGACCGCCACCTGGACCAGCGTCGAGAGCGCAGCCGCGGCGATGGCGAACGCGATCAGGATCTCCAGGAGCGTGAAGCCGCGCTCACCCTGACGCCTGACGCTGCCGCCCGGAGCCGCGGCATGATCCCGCCGGGCCATGCCGCGGCCTCCTGGCGTCCCGGGGCTACACGGGTTCCGGGATGACGCGCTTCACCGACCGCAGGATGGCGGCCGGGTTTAGCAGCGCAGGGGTCATGATCCAGCGGTGCATCGGCTCGTTGGCGATCCGCACGGTGCCGAGGTGCTGCTCCAGGTCGGCGTCCTGCAGCAGGTCCGAGTCCACGAAGCCAAGCCGGTGGCGCAGCAACTCGATGTCGTCGGGCTTACCGGTCAGCATCAGCCAGCCCGGGCCGACGCCGTAGGTCCGTGCATAGGCGGCCAGCCGCTCCGGCGTGTCGCGCGCCGGACGCAGCGAGATCGAGTACATGGACACGGGGGCGGTGCCGGTGCGTGCGTCCAGCAATTCGCGCACGGCCGCGAGGTTCTGCGTCGCGAGCGGGCACAGCTCGTCGCAGTCGGTGTAGAAGAAGTTGATCATCACGATCTTGCCGCGCAGCAGGTCGTCGTAGAACCGGTAGGTCCGCCCGTCGTGGGCAGTGACCTCGACGTTGGTGAACCATGCTGCGCCGTCCTGGTGCAGCGGCCGTGCCGGGTCCGCCAAGGCGGGCAAGGCGGGGACAAGCGCGGCGACGGCGGCGGCGCCGGTCAGGAGGGTGCGTCTGTACAGGGGCGTGCGGTTCATGTGTCCAATCCTTGCTATGACCGGCGCCTGCCCGGCGGTTGCCGGGCAGGCGCCAACCAGGGGTGCCTAGACGATGTCCCAGCGGACCATCATCGCGTGGTCCTCATGCACCACGTTGTGGCAGTGCATAACGTAGCGCCCCTTCATGTCGCGGAAGCGCATGAACATCCGGACCTCCTCATTGGTGTTCAGCGGGATCACGTCCTTGCGGGAGTAATCTATGCAGCCGTTGGTCTGCGTGCCGGGCTTGGTCTGGACTCCGTTGCGCGACAGCACCCGGTGCTCCTCGAAGTGGATGTGCACGGGGTGGCGCCAGTCGCCGCCGGGGTTCTGGATGACCCAGACCTCCTCGGCTTCCTGGTTGACCGCGGCGCTGACCACGTTCTCGTCGAAAAACTTGCCGTTGACCGTCCAGGCGCCGTTGCCGCGCTCGAACCGCCAGGTGCGGACCGGCGCCTTGGCTGCGCGGGCGAGCAGGGCGCCGAAATCGGGGTCCGGCAGCTCGCGCATCAGGAACGGCTGCTTGTTGGCGGCCAGGGCGGCAATGTCGACGCTGTCGTCCTTCTGAACCGAGCCGATGTTGATCTGCACGACCGGCGTGCCGGGGCTGAGGACGCGCCCGGTCGGGCCGCGGCCGTTCACCTGCTCCAACCGGTTGACCACATAGACCCGCTTCGCGTTGATCTTGCTGAAGTCCACGATGATGTCCGCCCGCTCCGCCACCGAGATGCGGACGCTCGTGACCTGGACGGCCTGCGGCAGCAAGTTGCCGTCGCTGGAGATTTGCCAGAACGGCAGGAAGTTTGTCCCGTCCCACAACGAGAACTCGTACCAGCGCGACGGACCCGGGTTGTAGAGCCGGAAGCGGTAGCGGCGCTTGTCCACCGTCAGCTTAGGCTGGATCACGCCACTGGCGCAAAGCCGGTCGCCGAGGATGCCGTCCAAGTTGAACAAGTCGAACACTATCTGGCAGTTCTGATCGAACACGGCGTCGCTGAAGAAGATCGGTACGTCATACTTGCCGCTTGGCAGCCGCAGTCCAGTCGTTTCGTTGCCGGTGTCTTTGTCGTCGAACAGGTTGTAGCAGCCGAACATACCCTTGTACACGTTCTGCGCCGTGTAATCGAGGTGGTGGTCGTGATACCAAAGCGAACTCAGCGCCTCGGTCGGGTCGCCGACCAGGTCTTTGCGGGCGGTAAAGCCGGCCAGGACGTTCGGATAGTGCTGGTCCTTGAAGCCGTATGGATTGATCGTATTGGGGTCGTTGATTGAGTTGAAGTAGTTGACCGGGTTGCCGTCGCTTTCCGACGGGGTATGGGCGTTGTGCAGGTGCGTCGTGATCTCCGCGATGCCGAAGTTCTGCGGCGTCTTGACCGAAGGCAGGTGGTTGTGGAACCGCACCATGATCGGTTCGCCATACTTCGCCTGGATGTTCGGACCGGGAAGCTCGCCGTCGAAGCCCCAAATCGTAGTCGGACCGTAGCTCTGGTTGAACTTATGTTGAGCCTCAACTGCCGTAAGCTCGTAAAACTTCTTGGGCGGGAACGGGCCGCCGTAGGTGTTGGTGTTGGCGTCATACGAGCAGTACTGGTGGGCGACCCGCTTCGTCGCGCCGTTAATCGGCGTGAAGCCGTCCGGGGCCCCGCCGGACATGTCGTGATATCCTACCGGCTGCTTGATGTTCAGCATCGGCATTTCCTGTACCCACGGACTGCTCGGCGGGCTCGCCGGGGACGGGCGGGTGTCCGGGTCGGTTAGGGCGGCATAGGCCCGTGAACTCAGCCCGGACTTGAGCACGAGGCTGCCGCCTGCGGTGATCAGGCCCAGCCGCGCCATCTCCCGCCGGCTCAGCTTCGCCTTGACGATCTCCTGACGGTTGCGTTGCGCCGTCAGCGCGAGTTTGTCTCTCCAGCTTGCCATTTTTCAGCTCCATCCGGGGTCAATAGTATTCATAGCAACGGCGCGGGCATGAGGACATGCCAGCGTCTGGGATTTACTTCGCAATACCTTGGGATGCACGACCTCGGTTCTTGACCAAGGTCCCGGCACGCCGAGGAGGCTCAACTTCAGATCACTGTTCAGCCAGACAAATCTTATCTTTTCTTGTCTCTCGGACGGAATATAGAGTTGGCCTGGGCCGTCTGGTCAAATGTTCCCGGTAATCCGAATTGATGGTTTCTTGTCCACAACGTCCTACTGGGAAGTGATGCACGACACCAGGCTGGCCATTAACCGTGTGACATGATGGCGTTGTCTCCCGTCCGCCAACGTCGAACCAGTGATGCATCACTCAAACACGCTAGCGCAGACATCTGGAACGCACAGAAGAAATGCTGTCATTCTCCCAGCGCAGCCCCCGCTTTGCTTGGACGTCGCATGCCGGCATTCATTGCCGCGGCTGGCTAGGTCCAAGGCGAGCAGATCGAAGGAACGTGGACCATCGCCAGCCCTGACCACAGCGACCCGGCCGTGGTGCTGGCCGAGATGAACGGGGCAGCGGGCCATGCGCGAAGCCAGGACGCCACCGTCCTAAGTCCAGGCTGCCTGAACCTGGCCCGGGGCTGCGACGGGCAGCAGGTTCGGCTTGCCGGGCCGGGTCCGGCCGCGCCCTGCTCCGCTGGCCCTTACGCCGTCGGGCCAACAGGGAGGCGACGGTGCTGATGGGCCTGGCGACATGGTGGGCGGACCAGATGCGGGAGCTGGCGCCCGCACTGTTCCGCCTCTCTGGGCAGCCCCGGCGGCCCGTGCTGGTCATCGAGGCCAGGGACTTCCCGCTGGTGCGGCTGTCGCTCCGCGGCAAGAACGGCGCAGCGGCGTTGGGCCAGTACGGCGCCAACAGCGCCGCGCTGCGGGAAACCCTGGCGCGGCTGCCCAAGGCGCAGCGCGACGCCGCCGTGCTGCAGCTGCCGCCCGGACTGCTGCTGGAACGGACGCTCATCCTGCCGCTCGCCGCCGAACGGGACCTACTCCGCGTGGTCGGCTACGAGATGGACAGGCTGACGCCGTTCCGGCTGGATGCAGTGATCTGGTCTTGCAAGACGCTGGATCGCAACGCGGCGCGCCAGCAGCTTCAGGTGCAGCTCAGAATCGTGCCGCGGGCGCCGTTGCAGCCGATGCTGGACGCCCTGGGCAGGTTGGGCGTCGTCCCGGCCTGCCTGGAAGCGGTGGACGACGCAAACCCAGGCCGTGCCATCCCCTTGGGCGGCCAGCCCGGCCGCAGCCGGTTGCAGCGGCGCGTGGACGCACTGGCGCTGGCCGGATGCGGCGCCCTGGCGGTCGTTGCCGCGGCGCTGCCCTTCGTCCTGCAATCGTTCGCGTGGAACGGGATCGAGGCGCGGATCGAGGCAGTGAAGGCGGATGTGACAGAGACGGAGCTGCTCCGCGGCCGGATCGTCCGCAGCGCCACGGCGGCGGGCGCCGTCGCCGCGGAGCGGAGCCAAGCCGGCGCGCCGCTGCAGGCCCTCGCGCTGCTGACCGAGGCGCTGCCGGACGATACCGTCCTGACTCAGCTCAGCGCCCAGCAGCGCAAGCTGACCATCAGCGGGCGGTCCGCCGGAGCGGCGCGGCTGCTTGGCACCTTGGCGGCGCACCCCATGCTGCGCGACCCGGCGTTCACCGCCCCAGTCATCCGCGACGATGCCAGCGGGGCGGAGATGTTCTCGATCCGCCTCGAGCTGGGAGGGTAACACGATGCGGCACTGGCAAACCGGCCCCTTGGCGCGGCTCCTGGCGCTTGGCCTGACCTTGGCCGTCCCCACAGCGCTGGGGTTTGGCGTCGTCCTCCCCTTGGCCGCCTGGCATGAGGAACGGGCGGAGGCGCTGGAGATGCGGGCCGCGCTCGCCCGGCGGATGGAGGGCCTCGCGGCTTCGCTGCCGGCGCTGCGGCGCCAGGCATCGGCTGCGGCGGCGGATGGCGCCGGGGACCTGTCTCTTCTCGCGGGGGACAGCGACTCCCTGGCGGGCGCTTCCCTGCAGGAACGGCTGCAGGAGATGTTCGTGCACGCCGGGGTGCAGTTGAGCAGCGTGGAGATGCTGCCGGGCGAGGATGCAGGCGCCTACCGCCGCGTCCGCCTGCGCCTGTCGTTCACGGCGTCGTGGCCGGTGCTGGTCGCGCTGCTGCAGGAGGCCCAGCTTGCCTCGCCGACCCTGATGGTGGATGGGCTGCAGGTGCAGCCGGCCCTGCACCGGATCGGCACGGTCCCCGGCGGATTCGACGTGTCGTGCACGCTGTATGCCCTGCGGTCCGGCGCGGCGCGGATGACGGCGCGATGAAGCTGGTCCTTCCCATAGCACTGGCCGTGGCGGCAGGCCTGGCCGGGGTCGTCCACCTGGAGCTTGAAGGCGCTGCCGAGCCGGATGCTGGAGCCGTGCCGGGCAGGCCGCCGGCTCCGGCCGCGGCGGCGTCTCTGGCACCGCACAGGGAGGACGCTGCACAGGACTGGGCCGCAACGGCGCTCGGGCGCCCCCTGTTCAGCGCCGACCGGCGTCCCGTGCACGCGGTGGACGCGACAGCGGCGAAAGCGGCCCAGGACATGCGTCTGACCGGGGTCATCGCCGGACCCTTTGGGCGCCGGGCGATCCTGGTGGTCGCGGGCCACGCCCAGCCGGTCGTCGTCGAGGCCGGGGACCGCGTTGGCGGCGCCGTGGTCCGCGAGGTCGGCAAGGGCCAGGTCGTGGTTGAAGACGACGGCGCCGTCCGGACACTGGCGCTGCCGTTCATGACCGCCACGCCACTGCCACGGCTATGAACCCGTGGTGCAAAAAAGCCAGTCCGTCATGGGGTCAAGCCCTGGGGAGGGCGTCCCGGCATGTCATGGTGCAACCGTGAAGGTGAAAGCGCCTTCGGTCCTGTGGGTGTCCACCGCCGTTGCCTGCCCGGCAACCTTGTAGGTGCCCGGCTGCATACGGTTGACGCTGACGGCGAGGCGGCGCGCATCGCCGGCCACGGCATGAACATCCTGCTTGTCCACCCGCGCTCCGGATGGGTCTGCGACGGTGATGCCGCTGAAGCGCGGCTCGGCCGCTTCGCTGAAGGTGATTTCGACCTGGGTGGGCGGCTCCTTGACCGTCCCGTCCACAGCCGGCTCGGCCTGGCGCAGCCGGGCATGGGCCATCGCCAGGGAGGGAGCTGCAAGGAGGCAGGCCGCGGCAACACGGCTGATGGTTCGCATGGGCGTTTCTCCAATCCGGCGGATTAGGTCGGTTCCATTTTCGACCCGCAATCCAACCTTCTAGTTGGATCGAGTTACCGCAGAGGGCGGCATGATGCAGATGTTCTTTGACCCCGGACGGCCCGCCACCGGCACGGCATTACCGGCCCCGCGCGCGGCGCGGTCCTGGCGGCGTGCTGCCCCATGATCGAGGCCGACCCGGTTTTTGCGGTCCTGCGGGGCGTTCACCTGGCCGCCATGGCTTCCCTGTTCGGCACCCTGGTGTTCTCCGCCGTGGTCGTCCGCACGCCGCCGGACACGCCAGCCTCCCAGCTTTTGCAGCACCGGCTCGCGGTGCTGGTCCGGGGAAGCCTGGCGCTGGCGCTGCTGGTCGGCCTGGCCTGGTTCACCGCACGCGCGGCGACGATTGCCGGGGCGGAGGCATGGCCGGACGTGCTTGCTGCCGTCCACGCCGTCGCCCGCGACACCAGGTTCGGCAGGCTGCTGCTGCTCCGCCTCACGCTGCTGCTTTCCTTGGCGTTGCTGTGTGCGCCCTGGCGGATGCGACCGCCGGTTCGCCGTGCCGCCGACGCTGCGGCGACCCTCCTTGCCGCCGGAGCGCTTGGCCTGCAGGCAGTTATCGGCCATGCCGGCGCCATGGACGATGCGGGCCTCGTCGCCGCGGAAACGCTGCATGTCCTGGCGGCAGGCGCATGGCTGGGAGCGCTGACGCCGCTACTGATCCTGCTGGCCACGGCGCCGGAGGAGGCCGCGCGTGCGCTCCGCCGCTTCTTCCCACTCGGGCTCTGCGCCGTCCTGGCGATAGCGGCAACGTCGGTCGTGCAGGGCCTGGCGATGGTGGGCAGCGTTCCCGCCTTGGTCGGCACCGGATACGGCCGCCTCATGTTGCTGAAGACGCTGCTATTCCTGCTGCTGCTCGCCTTCGCGGCGCTGAACCGCCTGGTGTTCGGCGCCAAGCCCGGCGCCAGGCTCCGGCGCTCGATCATGGGCGAGGCCGGGGTTGCGGCGCTTGTGATATTCGCGGGCGCGGCCTTGTCGCACCTCACGCCGGGCGTCCACGGCCAGCCGGTCTGGCCGTTTCCGTGGCGGCTGAACCCGGATGCTTCGGGACCGCTGCTCGCCGCCGCCCATCCCACCAGCTTCTTCGTGTCCCCGACCGGGTTCGCCGCGAATGCTATCGTCCGGGGGGAGGCGTCCTACCAGACCCGCTGCGCCGCCTGTCATGGAGCATCCGCGCACGGGGACGGCCCGGCTGCCGGCACGCTGTCCACGGCGCCCGCCGACCTGACGGCGGCGCGCGTCCTGGCGTATGGCGACGGCGACCTGTTCTGGTTTGCAGGCCACCAAGGCGGCTTGGCGGAGGCGGACCAGTGGGACCTGGTGGACTACCTACGCGCCCGGAACCGTGGGGAGTTCGTGCGGACCGCCGGCCGGGGGGTGCATCCGCTGCGCCTCCCCCGGTTCACCGCGTCATGCGGCGGCGGCCGGGTCATCGAGCCGGGGCACCAGCAGGGCCAGGTGCTGCGCCTGATTGGGCCGGCAGGGCGCCCGATCCCCGCCGTCACGTCCGCCGTCACCGTCCTGCTGGCCCCCGGCGCCGAGCCGCAGGCGGCAGAGTGCGTGGCGCAGCCGGGCGCACAGGAGGCGCTTGCAATCCTGCTCGGCGCCACGCCCGAACAGCTCGCCGGCGCCGAGCTGCTGGTTGATCCGAATGGATGGCTCCGCGCCCGGTGGCATCCCGGCGATCCCGGTGGCTGGCCCACGCCCGGGCTGCTGTCGGCCAGGGTGGAGGCGCTGGCAGGGCATCCGCTGCCGGCCGGTCCGGCGGCCGGAGGCGCTCACCACCACTGACGCTCCTGCCGCGCCGGTTCAGTCCGGCTGCAGCAGGGCGTGTTATACCAATCGCTATTTGCTCTGACCCTTACGCAACCGTACCGTCATTGCGAGCCGCTCTTGCGGCGTGGCAATCCAGGGGCCGGGAGCACTGTGCTGGCGGCCCTGAACTGCCGAGGCGCTGCGCGCCTCATAATGACGGGAAAAATGGCCAGAGCAAATAGCAGCTAGTATTATGTCAAGCGGCAGAAGTGCTGACCTGCGGGGTGCCGCGCCATCGTCATTGCGAGGCGCACAGCGGCGAAATAATCCACGGGCCGCCAGCGCAGTCCTTGCCGCCTCTGGATTGCCACGCCGCCAAGAGGCGGCTCGCAATGACGAGAGACATCGCCGATCAGGACTTTCGCCGCTTGGTATTACGCCGGATCGCAGGCTCAGATGGACGAGGTATGGCGGGTCACGGCGCCGCCAGAGGCTCCGGTCCCAGCCGCGCGCCCAGTTCAGGGCGGTCGTGTGGGGCGGGATCGGCCCACTACCGGAAATGGATCAGCAGGTATTCCGTGCTGTCCGCCAGCGTGCCGGTGGTGAATTCGAACTGTGCCGCAGCCGCTGCTTCGCTGATGCCGGCGAAGGTGATGCTGCCCTGGATGCCGGTGCCTGCCCCGCCGATCTCCGAGTGTATCGTGGTGCCCTGATACCCGGCGGTCCCGTCCGACGCGGTGATCGGCTTCGTGCTCAGCCCGGCATGGAAGCCGAATATCGTCGCGGAGTCGCCGGAGTGGAAGTTGACGACCGTGCTCCAGGTCACGCCCGCTGGCCTGCAATCCACGAAGAACGTGTCGGTTCCGCCATCCGCCCCGGACCCGCCGGTCAGGAAGTTGGAGCCGGTGCCGCCGTCCAGGACGTTGCTGCCGCCGCTGGCCTGCAGCGCGTCGTCCGCGGCGCCTCCCTTCAGGAACACGTTCGACACGGTGGCCGCGATGCAGGCCTTGTCGGCGCCTGGCCAGATATACTGATGCTGCAGGTAGGTCAGCGGCCCGGCATAAACCTCCCCGGCGGCAGAGGCGGACGTGTTGAGGCTCACATCCGTGTAGAGGAACATGTCCGGCGGGACCGCCGCATCGAGCAGGATGCTGGTCCCGCCATGCCCGTCGCCGTGCAGCGCAAAGGCCGCGCCGGCCGGCGCCGCGCCGAGCACGATGCTGCCGCCCCCCGCGCTGACGATGGCGCCGGCGGCGCCCGTCGTGAGCACGGCATTCGTAACGCCCGCCAGGTCAATGGCGTCACCAGCCTGGAAGCCGCTGGCCGTGCTGACGCCCTGCAAGCCGTTGGCCATCAGCGTGGCATGGGCGCCGGTGAAGCTGAGCGCCGCAGCGCCGAGGCTGCCGCCCACCGACAGCAGCCCGGCGGACAGCCCGACTACGCCGGGTCCGCCGAGGTTGCCGGTGACGGTCAGGCCGCCGTCGTTCGACAGGGCGCCGTTCTGGATGAGGTCGCCGCGTATCGTGCCGCCATGCGAGGTCAGGGTCGCGCCCGCGTCCACCGTCAGCGCTCCGGCGGTGCCTGCGCTGTTTCCGACGATGGCGGCGCCGGCGCCCGCGACGTCCAGCGTCGCGCCGGCCGACAGGGTCAGGCTGCTCGCCCGCAGGAGGCCGCCCAGGGCCACTGACAGCGCGCCGGCGACGCCGAGGGTGAATGAGCCGGCGTCAATGGAGCCGGCGGCCGAAATGCCCGTCCGGCCGTTGATGAGCGTCGAGGCGGAGTGGATCTGGCCGGCGAGGCTCCACGACGTGAGGTTTGCGCCGGTGATGTTCAGGCTGCCGACCGATCCTGCTCCGGAGACGGTGCCGCCGCCGGTGTTGAGGGTGGCGCCGTCGCTGATGCCGGGCGAGGTCCGGGCGGGGTTGATCTTGAGGGTGGTGTTTGCCCAATTGGCTGCAGCATCGAAGCTGCCGTCCACGGCCCGCCAAACATATGCTGCCAAGGTGCGGCCTCCCCAATGCCGTGATGGAACACGGCCATTCAATGCGGTGCGATCTTCACACTTTCCGTTCCCGTTACAAAGGTATATTGGACGTCACGCTGGCCTGCTTCCGTAGCCTGAACGGCGTATTGATATCGCCGCCGGCAAGCGGCGTTGCCTGACCGGCTCTGCCCGGCATGGACCCTACTGACGCGGCGCGGGCCTGCGCCCCGCACCCAGCGCATCAAGGCGTCGAATAGCTCCGGCGCCTGCCAGCGGCGGAACCAGACATGCACGGTGCGCCACGGCGGCAAGCCTCCGGCCAGCGCCTGCGCCGCCGCCGCGAAGGGCGCGCTCCGTCGGCTCCGCGGCATGTCCGTCCGCACCAGCGGCGCCGCACCTCGCCCCTCAGACGCGCGTCATGCCGCACACGATGCGTCCTGGCCCGCATCCTGCTTTTCTTCCCGCCCTGCCAGGCGATCCCCCCGGTTCACCAGGGGATCGGATGGGGACAAGGCGGAACGGCGCCGGCCCAGCCAGGTTCTTGCGGCAAGCCGGCCGCTCCGATGAATGCCGATTTGCGACGCCGCAGCCTCGCCAGCGCCTTGCCCGGAGAATGGCAACCGTCTTTCTGGGCATTCCAGGCAGCGGCGATAGCGTGTTTGGGTGATGCACCGCCGGTTCAACCTCGGCGAGCCGACGACATTGCCAGTATTTCAATTGGTTACTGGATAGAACGGCCCGGTGCACCGCGGCCAGGCCGGACGTTGTAGTTAAGAAACCATCAATTCGGGTTACCAGGAGCATTTGACCCTCTGGCCCGGGCTATCGCTTACTCCGGCCGAACGATGGAATTTGTTATGTAGAATGATAATTTGAAATCGAACCTCCTCGCCGTAACGCGGCCTTGGCCAAGACGCGAGGTCGGGCGTCCAGAGGTAACGCCAAGTAAATCCAAGACGTGGGCACATCCTTATACCCGCGGTGTTGCTGCCGATACTCTCGACCAAGATAAATCTAAATAATGGCAAGCTGGAGAGATAATCTCACGCTGATCGCGCGTTAGTCCTGCCATAAACTGGCAGGGAATACGAAGCACTTACGTGATATAGGTTTAAGTAAAGCCCAAACATTCCCGACGCTTTGCCAAAATTTATCTATGCCCCGGACTGCCTTGTCAGTTTTCTGACTATAGGCAGAACGGACCTGCACGCCGCAACCAACGTCTGAGCGTCGCTCAACTAAG
>JAABUK010011764.1_pt1 | contig 11299 bp, 14 predicted proteins | sample 5559141 | NCBI WGS metagenome assembly JAABUK01 (sample SAMN10711869, study PRJNA513367) | rock metagenome | isolation source: Antarctica rocks | place: Antarctica: Victoria Land, Pudding Butte nord | collected 2016-01-03
GAACTGTCACACAATCTGCACGTGATACTCCAGCCAACCACTTCAGCAAATGACCCTATTTGCAGTGTGGCATCAGCATTTCGCCCATGCGATTGAGATATATCTGCTGTTCTGCATACGGAACTGTCTACAATCAATTCTTGCCTGGAGAATGGTCCTCCAAAATTCTAGGAGAGCTTGTCAGCTACCATCGGGCCTTTCTTGCACTAATTAGTAAGTCTTCCACAGCCTTGTGAGCCCCATCATTGGTACGTACCCATGTATACATGGGTCCAAACTCAGTCTCTTTAAACCGACTTGTGGCTCGAAGGTCGCTTATTGACAGAACATGCTGTGCAAGCTCGCTCAAGGGCAGTGGATGCAACAGCAGTGTACAAGTCAAGTTGCTTTGCAAAACGCTGATTTGAGCGTCAGTATTACAACAGTCTTGGTTTTGGCAAGCTGCCAACACAAGTTATTAAGGGCCCAAACCGGTATGGCTAATGGAGATAATGTAATGGGGAGGATTAACTCCATCTGAGCTACATGTACAACGTGCTGTGGAGATGTTTGTCTAGATACTTCAACTTTAGTGCAATGATCCATACAGAACATAACTGGTGTACAAGGTTGATATTCACAAGCTGCAGCACACACAAGTAGGCAAGTTTATGCTTGAACATGATCTCTGTTAGTACAGGATAGTCACAACAGCTAAGCTATGTCTTTAGGTCCCCTAGTCATCAATCCATGGCTGTAAGCTGAAAGCTAGCTACTGCACAAAACTAATAGCTGAACATGCCGCAAGTCCTGGGCTGCTGTCATGTCATGCCACCACCACCTCCAGAGGCCGGTAGGTCATCTTCCTCATCATCGCTGCTGGACAAAAAGCCATCACTGCCCGTGCCATCACTTGCATCCTTGGCGGCAGGCTCCTCCGCATCTGTCTTCTTGGCAAACCTCTTGACATACTCTGCAGCAAGGTTGCAGGTTTTGAACAAATGAAGTTCTGCCTAAGCTGCTGCAGCATAGAGATGAAATAAAGTCTCTTTGACTGCATCAAACATTGCAAGCAGCATCAATCTGGTATGCCACCAGAATACGTATTGACAAGTATGACCATTGTGTGAGGAGCAGACTATACAAACACCAGGCCTTTGTCTGGTGAGAGAATGCCCTGTTTGCAGTAATGCAGCCCAAGACCATCATGCCAAGTTTGTAGCATGGGCTGCCACCAAAGCATGATTTACACGGATGATGTGGCCAAGATTTGTCCCGTTTAGCGCTTTCAGTGAGTGAGGAGGTCTTTTGAGCCAACCTTTGACTTTGGTGCTGTATGCCTCAGGCTCCCGCATCAACAGAGCTGCTGCCTCTCCGTTTAACGGATCAGTAGGGTTGGGGTACAACAGCAACTGAGGTAGGAACGTCTCAAAGATGTTCAACAGATCTGCAGTCACATTGAGGGTGGGGCCTAGTGATGAACCATATGAAAATTGGCAATATGAATTGATCAGGGAGTCATTTGCTGAGTGAACCAAGGTGAGATTGCTTACCGAACATGGGGCTCCAGGTCTGGTTGATGACGTCTAGGCAGACACTGCCAGCACTGCAGAAGCCATTATAAATTTACAGTGTCAATCGCACAGCTCTGATCAAGTCAAGGGCTAACATATGGTGCCATGATGCAATTGGGTTGCAGCAGGCACAGCAGGCAGGCATGTCTCACGTCTCGTCAACATTTGGGTGGTATATCCTGTTGCAAAAGCCTATGGAAGGCGACTTGTATGGGTACGCCTCTGGAAGCTCCACGTGTACCCTCCAGTGGCCGCCAGTGTAAGGACCTGCAGCTTGGATATGTCTGTGCATAGTGTCTACAAGGGTTGCTTTCACAGAATAGAGGTTCAGCGAAAAAGAAGTTCCATTTGACTCACTGTCTGGGGGCCCCTTGAACTCTACGTATAGCTCGCTGATGTTATCGTCCACCAAATCCACTTTCCAATCGCTCATCATCCTGTCAATCAAAGCAGGCGTTTAACAGCAGTCGGCACTCCGCATGGGTCGACAAGCGTGTGTCGCAGCACATAAAACCGAGGACTTACAGCTTCATTACGTCCATTTCTCTGCGCTTGCTTGGAGATGCCATGGCTCTCCAGTCTCACGCAGTTGGGGTTCGAGAGCAAGCTGCAGGTAATGATACCAGCGGCAAAAGTTGACTACAAAAAAACGAGCAGCAGAGCCGTTACAACAGGTCAGCAATATTGTCAGCACCCGAATGCCTGCCAATGTGGTGGACAGAGACAGCAAGCTTATTGGCTTCTGACGACTCCTGTCGTTGTGGCTGAAGCAAGCTCACGTACGCTGATGCTGAGGTCTCGATCGGCAAGCTGACCTGATGGATGCTGACTGGTCTCGTCTGAGAATCCGTTGACTGGGTGACTGACTTGACTGGGCATGTTCATTGCAGTCGGCAACGGTGCTCTTGATGGCTCAAAGACACTCCGGCGCGCGCAACTCAATCGATGCATCGGATAAAACCTGCTGTCTGACTTTCCCACGATTTTCTTGAACACTTGAAGCTTTTCTTTGAGCGACTTGATCTGTGATCACTCGCTCAACAAGCAAATGAGCAGGTCAGCCGCTGACGCAGCATGCCCCTGCGCTATGCTGCTTGAAGTGGGGACAAGAGAACAGAACTCGAGTCCACAGGCAAGAGCGGTGACACGTTGTTGCAAGTCTCCAGACACAGAGACCTGACCTTAAGCTTAAGGAAGCTTCCTGTTTACAGGTGTTTCACATATATCCTAACAATCCTGCTCATGCTGCCCGGGCAACAGCAATGAGCTCTCTACTCGTGGCTTTGTCTGGCGTCACCTCAACTGTGACAGGTCAGCAGGTGAGGAAGGCAAAGGACATGGCAGTATCATAGCGGCAGCCTGTATTTTGTGCTGAATGCTGCATCACCCATGTGCTGACTCCGGGGAGAAGGAAGCAATTTGTCCTGCTGCAACAGTAGGTACGGTGCGTCACATTCCCAGATCCCTCTCCAGGCTTCACGGTGACTTATGCCATCTGCCAGGTTAGTGAAATACACATAAATGTTGAGACACTAAATACCTCATGCATCACACTCTCTATGAGCTGCTGAGTGCAGAACAATGCGCTGCTGATCTTTTGCTGGCCACTCAAGCTACCTGATGGCTCCGCATTCAAGCTGGCTTCTGCAATCAGCAACCTGCTGTGCGATGTCATGGGACCACTTGATGATTGGCTTCAGGACAAAATGCTTGATGCAGACCATCCAAAGGTAGGTCCATCGTGCTGTCAGCCCCAGTGTTTCTGCACACTCCAACAACCTTCTGTCTGAGATAGTGCGTACTGACTCTGCCATTGTAACAAGCTCAATGTCATGCCAACAGGTGCTGTATCAAGCAGCAGAGGATACACAAATTGATCTCAAGGTGACTTCACAAGAGCAGGATCTCAGGACAAGGAATGCAGCAGCTGGTACACTTGAAAGCTGTCTGACACCAGCTGCTGGCCATCAATTTGACCTGTTGATGGGTTCTGTCTTCCATCAGCTTTGTGTGAATGGCTGGTATGCCTCTGCACTGTCCACACTCTTCCCCACAGGTGTCCCAGCCATCACAGGCTCACAACAGGCAAGTCCACTAGGCCTAGCTGTTATGAATGGCAATCATGCATCAAGCGGCAGTCTCCGCAGTGCAAGTCACCATCCACAGCTGGCACAAACCTTCCAGCATGCTATGACACCTGTCAGCCCTTGCCATGAAAGTCAAGATTTTGTGGAATTTGCACTGTGCATGGCCCAATCAAGCAGTGTACGTGCTCATCACTATCAACATCCTGTTAAACCTGTATTGTTCCTGTCAGAGACTCTTTTGGCTGTTCAGACAACAAAATGTGCATGACGCCTGCATCAGCAGGTTGTGAACATAGTGGAGGCAGCTCTGAGTGAGCTGGAGGCGGGTGCTATTGCACAGCAGCCTGAGGCCTTTGTTGGGTCACCCCAGGCCTGCCTCTTTCACAGGTATGACTGTCACACTTGGGCCTACCAGGTTGAGGGCAGGCTTTGTAGTCAGTGTGGGTGTTGCATAAATGCTGAATCATGACAATACTTGCAACCGACATCAATGTAGTGGCGCGGTCAGCACAAACACCATAACTTGTAGAAACCCAGCAAAACGCATGTTCATTGCAGCAACAGCAAGGTTAGTGACCATCCACCAGATGAGATGTTTGACAGACAGCAGGCGGCCTGGCTGTATGAACAACCACTCAGCACCTGCCTGCAGCTAGCAACTCTGCCTAGCTTCGAATCATCACTCACCTTCACTGAACATCTCTATGGCATCCTCCTATTTGGCTCTGAACTCTACCCCAACGTTGTTGCACACATACTGGGATTTCAGCTGCCCATAGTGCTCACAGGGGGGCTGTTGTCGCCAGCCATGCAAGTCCAAGGGTGACCCGAGCAGTATGGAGCCTCTGCTGGGGCTTGAGCCTTTTTCAACGAACCTCCTCTCATCCCCCTTTGGCCATGCTGCAAGATCTGCAGATCCCTAGTCATAGCCACGATGCCACTGCCCTAGGGCCCATGGCAGCAGAGGCAACAGTGTACATGAGCCTGATCATCGTGGCTGTACGGCGCAGTGTGCTCTGTGTGTGTCTGTGGCCTCGCTCTGCCACTGCTGCTGCTTCTCAATGTTTGGCAGGTGAGAGGTCAGCAAAGCGCTTTTGGCTATGAATACTGACGTGTCATGCAACTGCTATGAATGATGTGTTGGCTGTCTGTTCCATGCTGCTGCAGCTTGTTTGTCTTTCTGTTTGTGTGGGGTAGAGTCTGTTGGTACAGCTGTACCTGAGTTGTGCACAAACACTGACAAGAACCACAACTATGCATATGTTGCCAGGAGGACCATTTCACAGGTTCAGAAGCTTTCCTATGTATTGGAGGTGTATGGACTCAGGGAACATGAAGCTGCCCAAGCTGGGTGTGCAAAGACACAGGCCTGAAGCAGTTGTACCTGTATTAAGGCAAGCAACAAGGGTAAAAGGTGAGTTGCATGCAGGGTGTGGCATCGTGGAGCTTGCCAGCAGCTGCTTGCACACACTGTGCAAGAGAGATGGGCCTATGCCGCTGCTGAGAGACAGCCCTCTGAGCCCTTCAGGCACATCCATCAGCTGTCATGACACAGGTCCGGTGCACTGTAGCTTTGGCCAGAATGTACTACAGGCTTTCACACTGAAGCCCAAAGGCATGGTCAATGTGAATGATCACCCTGCAGCTTGAACTGCATCATCCAACATGCACATACGCTGCACACTGCTAGTTTGATGTGACCACACTGTGATCATTTGATATGGGTCATGAGTGAGGCGTGGCAATACTGGTCTAAGCTTGGCGGCTGTTGCAGGCCGATGTACCAATAGTGCGAGTGGGAGTCCAGTCAGCCAAGGAAGGCAGCAACATCACGGCTTGGCGTTTGTGGCCAGCACAGGCAGAGTGAGCTGTCAGAGTGAGCCCACAGGTGACAGCACAACAACATTTCTGCCTATCACATCCTGACAAATCCTGATCAATCACAGGCATCATCAAAGTCCATGTGATGTTTTCAGCCTTGCATGTTTTCAGTGCAGAGGCTGAAGGTGAGCTGTCATTGCCCCTCAAGACTCTCATGCATTGCGACCGGCAGTGTACACATGCCTGACCCTTATATGCTCTACAGATGTCTCTTCTTCTGAGGCTCAAAGCGAGGAATTTTGTGCCAGGGCCTCTATGCTGCATGAAAGCATGAAAAGTATACGCCAGCACACACTTCACAGCAGTTTTGTGCGACCACATGCACCAGAAAGTGCTGCAAAGACAAACAGGTCTCAGCAAGTTCGTGCCTTGAGTGAGCAGGGGTGTGATGCGGCACAATCTCTAGAAGGCCAGCCTGCCATCCCAGCTGTTCATGGAGTGCACCCTGCAAAGGTCACAAACATGGACAGTGATCCTGGTGGGCAGCAGGCTCCTGCAATCAAGATGACCATAGGCTTCAGGGCCTGCCAGCAGCTGCAATCAGATGACGCAGTAGCAAACCGCATCACTGGCTGCTTGGGTGATGATGCAGCATTTGCCTGTCATACTTAGAGTCAAATTGAGCAGAAGGAAGTGACATAACCATGCTGCTCGCATTGCTGGAGTGTGCTTTTCATAGCTTGTGTATTGTGGGTTCCAAAGACATTTTGGATCAAGATCTTGTTTCATAACTCGACAATCATGTTTGTTCTTGCGACCTTGAGAGCGGTAGCCATTTAGAACAGACGAATCATCAGATGCAAGTTGGTGCTGTTGCATCAATGCCAGGCCAGTAACTTTGCCTATCCGGCACCAATTTGGATGCTACAGGTCATCATGTTGGATGCATGCAACAAAGCTTGTGTAAATGCATCTGCTACACGAAATTGAAAGGCTTTGTCTATGATCATGATCTGTCAGCACAGCAGGCGAAAGCCATGAATTTGTTGTCTGATGGGCACACCTTGTGACGCAGCTCTGCAGGGCAATATAGAAAACGCGATTCCAGTGCGGTACACAACTTGCAGCATAAAACTACCATACAATGAACTCTGTACAAACACAGTATGTAGCCCGCACCAAAAGACTGCAGGAGATACAAGGCAAGGGAACACAAGTTGAGGTTCTTGGCATCATCCGCATTTACATCAAACATTACTCAGGAGGCTCTACTGCACACTTCCTCGACGAGTTTATGCTAGTACATGACTTTGAAAGACACTTGCTGGACATCAGCTGACCACTGGTGCAGTGCCGAACTCACAAATGCTTCCCCTGAGTCAAGCTGTAGGGTCTTCAGAAGCGAATTTGCACCATTGTCTGCAAGTCAGATGTGACTGGCACCTCGACAGTCAGCTTCTTCTGCTGGTCACTGTAGCTGTTCCTGAGACCTGCGCCGTTGCCGTGAGCATCCACTGGTGGTGCACTGGCATACAGGACCAGACTCCCAGCACCTTTGACCAGCACCTCACAGAAAATGCCCTTCCTGTTGCCCTGCCCTTCTTGTAGCTTCACACTCAGCACACTTCCCCCAGCATTCAGCATGTTGACCAGACCAATGCAAGCCACCTGTACAGCAGTGCCCACCCCAAAGATGGGCGCTACTGTGACTACATCACTGCCCCCAGCAGCTAGTCTGACTGTCATGCCGTCCTCCTGGTGGGCTGACAGGACAAGGGTCTGGGTCTGGTCACTCCACATGGCAAAGTGCTGGGGCGCACTGCCAGGCTGGGCAAAGCTGTGGACGTGTGTGGGGGTGACTAGGGTCTCCAGGACAGGGGGGGAGGGGTCGTGAGTATAGAAACGGCGCTTCTTGCGGCTCCAGGAGGAGCCTTGCACATTGAAGACGCCCACCAGGCCATTCACTGGGTTTGTGTTCCACACCTGGAAGGATGACTCACTGTCAAGAGGACGCACACTTTTGCACAGCCCTACACACATGACTAAAATACCAAAGAGAGCAACGACAATCAGCACCTGCCATTTATTTGATAACAAGAAAACTGCTCCTTCACAACCAAAGTTCACACACTCACTCACACACACAGTTCTCTTGCAGACATTCAGACTCTTTCTACGGAAACAAAAGCATGTGTAGTTTGAAATGCCTGCACAACATGTGCTGCACACAAGTAAACGAAGGGAGATGCATACCTTGAGCAGGGTCTTGTTGTCCTTGAGTACGTCCGCAAACAGGATGTCCTGAGTGGGACGGCCTGGAAGCTGAGGCCTGATGACACTACCGTTGGGCAGCACTAGGCGCTGCAGCAGGTGAACATCGTGCGCACCAGGCTTGTCACTCACATAGATGCCGCTGCCTGACACCACTCGAGCTGTGGCGTGCAGCAAGGCAGCTGGGTGCTTGGAGTGGAACATGTCCCAGTCAGGCTGCAGACACACTGTCAATGATAAGATGAATAACAATCATGTTAGTAAAAACGCTTTCCAGCTCATGATAGCTCATGATTTCAATGATGAATGCCCCACATTTGGCATGGACATATGCGTTTGTGTCCATATAAGGTGACGAGTGCCAGTGAATGCACTGCAGGGGCCATCAATGCAGCGAACACTATGCTGTACTACTGCGCAAAAGAGGAAGTCATCATCAAGTGCAAGCAATATCTCTTCAGTCAGCTTCTGGGAGGATGCAAGACAGACAGGCTGCATATGTATGCACCAACGGTGCTGCTTGCTGCACAGAATTTGCAAGGCCACAACACAACCAACCCAACCCTGCTGACAGAGGGTACAGGGAGCTGGGATGCATGAAAGGGGGAGACTGGTACCTGCACAAGGGGGGCCATGAAGAGGGAGTTGTAGGCACAGATGCCCAGGTGGCTGCTCCAAGAGGCGGCATCTGTTGGGTAGAAGTCATCTGATACACGCGCTACAGCAGTGTTCTCCATCCTGGATCAGTACAGGGCTAGTCAGTACCTCATACACTTGATAACCAGCCCAGAAACATGGCACACCAAAGCTGATGCTCAATTGGACAGGTGTTGTGCAAGCATGCTGTTATAAGCTTCTCCTGCGAAGAAAATATGCTCTGCAACTATCACATAAGGTATGCTAATGCAGGTAAGCCATGTGCTGTCATTGTGCAGAGACCAACCCAGTGTTGGCTTGCTCACTCGGAACAAAATGGCCATGTTTGCCATAGACAGAAGCAGGTCACACCTGTACAAGTTCTCTGTGGAGTGGCACATGCAGTTGATGCAGTGGTTTCCTGGGAAGGATGCTTGCACAGAGCGCTCCAGTGACTGGTGGTACTTGCGAGTCATGTCTGGCCCCCCTCCCAGCTTGGACCCCATCAGCCCTACAGTACCTTGCACATCTACCTTTACCCCATCCACTCCGCAGTCTGCAACCACACAGGATGCATCAGTGACCTGTCAGACTGCCATGCCACACCCACATGCAACCGAGAAGCAATGCTACATGGCAGAAATTGGCACAAAAGACAGCAATGGGGTTGCTCATGGACTGTAGTCATCTCACAAGTTGCTATCGCACAAACTGCACTGTGCATGGCAAAACAAATTCAGTGTTCAAGCATAACTGCATCGGCTATGCACTGGCAGCAGGTGCACATTTAAAGGTGGGAACTGGTCAAGCTGGCGAAGGACGCAAGTACAGCGATAGTAGCTCATGTTTGCTAGTGCTTGCCTCACAATGCATACAACTACACATGCAGGCAATGGGCAGGGCAGATGCACCTGCTAGGTATGTGTGCATGTCCTTGTGCAGCTTGGTTGGGTCTGAGACTGCCCCAATTCCAGCCACAACCTGGGGGTTCCACAGTGTAGACGGCTCAAGCTCCACAATACCTGCACAGCAACATTGCAAGTCAACAGTCACATCCCTCTGCCCTAGCCACCACACCCATCATTGCATCCGGTTGTGCACAATGTCAGTAGATGAAGTCCTGTCTCCCCCCAGAGGTCCACCCAGCCTTTGGTATAAGCTGCTATGTGTCAGGATGTGACGCAGCAGGTCACGGGTTCAAGCCTCAGTGGTAACATGCTGATTTCTCAGGCTTCCATGTCGGGTAGTGGGCAGAGGTTCTCTACCTCGCAATTGCGTCTATGGCACTCGCCCTGCCAGCGCACACCCCTTGGGTGCAATTAGTGTCTCATGTTAGTGCATGTTGGCTCACAGGACTAGGGTTTAGGCACACCTAGTAGGTACCTGGCAAGAACGATTAGCTGGAACGCCTGTAAATTATTATTATTATTAAGTCCTGTCTGCAAGCATTCCCTTGCTTTCACAGTTCTGAGTGTACCACCGCAATCTGTCAAGTGACCAACAAATTGAGCAAGGCAACTGCAGGTACAGCCTGCAGACCATTACTGCAGTGCACCATGCAGCACGGAGGCAGCACTGGATCCTGATGGGGCACTTGCCAAAGCACTTGTTGCAGCGCAACTACCTGGCGTGGGTGTTGGGAAGGTGATTTGGCTGCCATAGGCCTGCACTCCTGCAGCACTTGGGCTGACCCCGCTCCAGTAGGCATGCAAGGCATGCCAGCAGTACACAAAGTCCAAGCCAAACTCCTTCTTCACATGTTGCACTACACTGGTCAGATCCTCCGTGTTTGTATGGTCGCCCTGCAGTCATGGCCCACCAGTCAGCTTACGCCATATGGGCCTCTTTGTAATCAGGAGAATTCCAAGACATGGGCAAGGTATGTTTTATGCACAGCACTGCGTGGCAGAAGTCGCCGTCACAGTTTGTGTGCCACATCCTTTCAAATGTTTCAGCAGTGCAACATGCCGGCATGTGCAGGACCCAACTGTGCTTGGCCCTGCAAGCAAAAGTCTTTAGATGTGTGCAAGCAAATTTGTCTGTATAGTCAGCTGTGACATTGTCAACCAGATGTTGACATACACAGATTGATGGCAGAGGCAGCATTTCTCTGCACATTGACCACAATTGGCATGCCTGGATTTGACTGCATCAAATGACAGCTGGCATCAAGGCTCAGCACCCTGATCAATCAGCGCATGCATGCAAAACCTGGGGTTCTGTTTCTGGGATGCAGCGTACCTCCCATGGCTCATCAGGGCCTGCTTGAACAGATGAGAACTTGCCATTGGCGAGCACTGAAGACAAGCGTCGGCTGTGGTCTCCACCTTCGGCATACAACTCTAGCAGCTTCTTCTTCATTGGACCGTTTGCCAATCTTGACATTGCGTCCAGTGCCCACTGTGGGAAGTCCATGCTGGAGAAGACAGCATTCAAGGCGTACAGAAGCCTGCCCACTGCTGTGCTGATCAGCTTCAGCATGGACGCCCACATGGACAAAAGCTGCTCCTTGGCTGAGCTGAGAAGGCTCTTGTCACTGCTGGTGGGTGGGGTGCTGCTTGGGGTGCCTTGTGGTAGCATGCTCTGGGCTGACTGTGATGCATCAGGGGTGGTGGCTTCTGTGGCCTGGCCTGGGTGCATGACAGCATCTGGGTCACCCCCTGTGATCCCCCCTGCAACGGCAGGGGTCTGGATGGCATGAGCCTGAGCTACACGAGCTGCTGCTGCAACTTTGCGGTATGGTTCATCCACCTCTGTCAGCTGCCAACCTTCACCAGAAAGAGAGGTCAGTATCCTGGCCTGGATGCTGGGCATGCACTCTCACTGTCTCTTGTGGTAATGTCACTTGTGTTTCAATGGCTGAAGGGTAAGTAACATCTTGTGCCTGGCCTTGCCATGTTCACCAGTCACACCAGGGGATGTGAATGCAGG
>JAABUK010011766.1_pt1 | contig 11296 bp, 11 predicted proteins | sample 5559141 | NCBI WGS metagenome assembly JAABUK01 (sample SAMN10711869, study PRJNA513367) | rock metagenome | isolation source: Antarctica rocks | place: Antarctica: Victoria Land, Pudding Butte nord | collected 2016-01-03
CATAGCTTACACACAGCATTGCTGCCTGTATTACTATGTCAATGCCTGCAGTCCATGCTTTCCTGCAACCCATGCTGTGACATTGCTTTCATTAGCACATCTTTTCATCAGTGCATGCTTTGCTCACTGCACGCCAATCACAGACATTGCACTTCATTGCAGTGACATGCCTTGCCATTCATTGCTCTGGACTGCCTTGTCGTTGGGTGCAGTGTACTGTTTGAAATTCTCTTGCACGAGCTCGAGGTGTCCAGGGTGCCCTGATCTGCAAGATATTGTCTGCTGGTCTGCAGGTAGCTGTGCTTGTTTCTGCTGCTTCAACAGACAGACTCCCCTCTTGCAACACTCACACCTCACACACTCCAGAACTCGCGTCTCCTTCCCACTGCTGCACCATGGCTACATTTATACCATCGCACGGTACAGACCACACAGCCACCAGCATGAGCACAGCACCCCGACAAAACAGCTGATGAAGCACAATGCAAGCAAGATTTTGGTGGGCATCAGCTGCAGCAGACATACACCCAAGCAAAGGTGCTGCAACACTGGCAGCTGCTGCAGCAGTACCTTCCCAAGCAACTCACCATCAGCATGTGACTGGCAGTGGTGAACGTGTGATGGTGTTGTACCAGCACAGCTAAAATTGGCATTCCACACTCGTCCAAAGGCATGTCGCCGCTTGCCGAGGTCAATCACTTGGAGAGCTGCTACACTCTGAACATTGTCTTCCGACTCACTGCACTGCAACTGCATTGGTGCTGCATTGACCGCACAAATGTCATGTCATGGCATTGAACTCAAATCAAGCCCTACACAGCCAACTGCACAAAATGCATCGTCATATACATTTTGCATGGCAGCAACGTTGCTAAAATGGTGGTTGTTAAGTCAGTCTTGCAAATGTGGAGTACCATAATACCGTATGTGGCGTAGACTACTAGTACTGTGAATACAACTAGGTTTGCTTCCAGCCATATGCAGCAATCATGGCATGCACAATGCTCATGTGCAACAAAATCTGGGCATCAACAGCCCCTTATGAAGCTTGCAGAGGGTGCATGTCACCGCTGCTGGGTCTTCTACTAAAAAGCAGATTGCAAATAGGCCCGAGTGTCCATTTTCATGGCCATTCTGGCATTGACAGAGCAAGTATCGCTTGCATGGACATGTTGTCGAGCTTCCAACACGATTTTTTTCGCAGCATGTTGATAATCCGGGTTTCGAGCAAGATGTTCTTGGCGCAACATGGTGTGACACTATCTCAACCATAAATTGTAATATACTTTTTCATTTTCCGGGACTTTTGATGCAACAAGTAGCTACCAACGTAAGCAACATGTACAACATCACAGCTCGCCCGTGCATAGCTTGGGCTACTCAGCTCGGGCATAACAATGCAAGATGAACAATCTGAGGACTGATTTAGGAATGCCAGGGTTGTGTGTAGGGTCCAGCACATTGCACCGATCGCACTTTGACTGCATCGCAGGACCAATTTGCATTTAAGGCAGACTGTGTAAGATTTGCACGAGGCTTGCAAATCGCCAGCGTAAAGCACATTTTTCCAGCAGGCGTTCGGAGCAAAGACATGAGGGTGTTGTGATCGCCATCTGAGGTTGACATTATGGCTCGAACAGAGCGTGCACTGAGATGCTTGAGGGTCCTGAGCAGAAGTGTGCTGTGCAATGACACGCTAACCACTGTAGAAAGCGCCAGCGTCTTCTCTGCCGCAGCAGCCCGACTGCAAGGCTTGGCAGCAGCAGGTATGCCCTCTCTGCAGGAGGCACAGCTACTGACGTTGAAATGAAATGAACGATGCTCATTTTAGTCTTGTCCTGCAGGCGACTTGCAAAATAGTCAGCAGGCGTTCGCCACCACCAGCAGCTGTTCAAGCTCTGGTGCACAACAGCTGTTGGGCACCTCATTTGCTGCACTGAGCCTTCAGCAGAATAGGCTACCAGCGCCTTTGTCATCTGTTGTCCAGTTTTCTGCTCAACGGCAGCCTCATCAAGTCGCAGTAGTTGAGTGGGTTGATGGCAATGAATTTCAGAAAGCACCACGGTCCATAGGTAGCATAGCAAAGTACGGGGACGAAGACATCAATTTGACAGAGACAATTATTCTTACCCCAACAAGAGAAGCAGATAAGCTCATTAGCCCGCCAGCTGTCAATGTGCCGCTCAGGGCAGACAGTGTACGGCGGAAACGCAAGCACAAAATGAACAAACACAAGCACAAGAAGCGCAGAAAACTGCAAAGACACAAGAACTGAGTTATCTGCATCGTAAGCATCCCCATGCATGGTAACATGTGTTTCCCTAGAAAGTTTCTGCTTCAAATGGTGTCTATGTTTACTGTCGACAGAGATCTGGCTTTGTGCCAATGCAGAGCAATGCTAGGGCAACAAAGTTGCTGTTATAAACACATCACAATATGCAGCACCGATGTCCATGTGTTTCTGAAATACACACAGTACAAGCACTGCATTGGCAGCTGCTGCTGCAGCAGAAGTTGCCATCAATTTCATAATTGGCACAGGCAGATGTCTAGTCTGGATGCAGATCCTCCGAGGCAGCTAGGCTGTTCATGGATGGTTGCCACACCCCATGCATATGCAAGTACATCCTGGAGTCTAGCGACATATCTGTAAGGAAGCTGCTGGAAGAGTCTGCACGGAACCACAGTATTAGCTGTTGATTGCTTGTCAATGCATCACCCGGGCCATAATACCAAAAGGCCACACGAAGGTTGCTCTGACAAGCCTTGAACAAGGATGCAAATACACATGATTCCTGATAAATGTGCCTATGTTACAATGCACCATGAGTGATCTGGCATGCAGTAACGACGTGTTGAGTCTCTTGTGCACAGTTGAGTCACCTCTGTGGCTGACTGCCATGCTGGACTTCCGTCTGCAACCTCTGATGATTCCATACTTCTGTTCCAGCCGTATATCCTGCAGCGAAACCTCAAAACCATCTCCAGAATGTCTCTTGCCTGAACTAATACTTATGTAAAGCTTACATGGACTGTATCATGCAGTTCATACAGCAGCAAGGGTGATGCCACCAGGAGGACATGAGACTAAAGCTATGCCCCACATCTTTTGTCAACTTTTGAGACAGCTCTGCCCTTCCCATGCATTCTGCCTTGAGCCAGTGACTGGGACAGAGTCTCACCTCACTATCACTGTCAGAGTCTGATAAGCTGTCTCCTAGCGGAACGAACTGAGTCCTGACCACCGTCATCATGCCTGATCCACTACCGCTTAGGAGCATGGGATTGGCAGCAAGACTGGACGCTGCTGAAGCAGCTCTGTCGGCGGTGCCTGCCTTGTGTTGCATTGGCTTCTGTGGTGAGGCAGAAGTGAGCAGGAGGGGGGCACCCTCTTGATCTGATGGGGGAGCCAAGGGATCCAGTTCTGCCCCCCCATGCACAGCTTCTGAGCGGTCTGAACGCACAGGGGCACTCCTGTGCTGATCCTGGTTTGTCCCCTGTCCAACAAGTAGTCTGTATTTGGTGTTGAAATACACAGACATTTTGTCTGCTAGGCTGCACATGGCAAGTTGTATTAAGCCTACGTAATGCGCTTGCACATGCTACATTGTCTCAGCCATGTAGCATGAAACAATGCATGACAGACATTTGACCTGACGTCCTGCTGATCTGATCAGAAGACGAAATACAAGTCACAACCGCCCTTCTGAGTTGCAAGGTGAGCAACAAAAACAAGGCAGCACGGTCATGCCTGGGGTCATGCCCATTGTAAAGTGACAGCTGTTGATTCATACATGACTTATCAAAACTTAGCGCGGTGCAGATTTGTTCTGCTCTTGTTGAAAATGTCACCTGTGAGAACTTGATGGGCATATGACTGTCTGCAGTCACTGTCCCAACCTGTATTGTCTCCTGCTTGAAGCCCCACTGAGCCCCCACCTAATCACAACAAGTACAAGTCTGACGTAGGCCCTAATGCAGCCTATCTGACTGACAACTGTGCACAACACAAGCTCTCAAGCACAAACATAAGCAGTGTATAGTGTCAATGCACACATGGCATCACATTGCAAGATTGTGCATTGTGAGCTGGTACCAAAGTTCCCAGGCTCAAGGTATGGATAACTAGCTGCACTGGCCACACTGCTCCCTCTGCAGCGACAGCACCAAATGCCACAGTCAGACCCACATGAGCTCGCCACACTTACTTGCGGGTAGCCTTCCCATGCAATGGTGGTCTGCTGTGCAGCACCAGCGCCAGCACCAGATTCCTCCCTTTGGAATGAAGCTGGAGGTGTCGCTGGCTCTATCTGGTGCATGAGCAGGGATCCAGCAACTGAGCTCCTGACATCTGCACAGCATGAGCAGGCTTCAGTATGTCTTTGGAGCTGGACAGCTACACTGCTACCCACAATTGTGGCGAGTGATCGCAAGCCTTCTGGTGATGGATGGCAAGACTTCAGCATGCTGGCCTGTAGCCACTGCCTCAAGTGGCTGCTCTAGTACTCGCAGAATGTGACATGTCGCTTACACGCGACCAGGTGTTGCCCAGCATCTTGGGCATCACATTATGCTGGACAACAAGTACCGGAAGGCATGAGGTAATTTCAAGCTTTCAATGAGGGTTCTGCAGTGATTCAGGTCCAATCAGACTGCCACTTGTCACTCGTGCCACTGTAGAAGAAGTGGTGACTTTCATGGACAGCTGAGATGCATCTGTTGTGAGACTGTCTCACCTGAGCTAGGCTGACTTGCAAGAGGTGAGTCTCCTGCTGCTGGCTGACTCCAAGACAGGGATCTGGCTGCCTGCAGGCCACTGCTGTTCCTCATTGCCTGCTGCTGCAGCGTTCTTGATACAGGCATGTCAGCTGCTGTGGCCCTCCTATGCTGCTGGAGACCCAGAGGCATCTCCAAGCGTGACTGGGCAGTCGGCACAGTGAGAGCAGGCAGTGCAGGTTGAGCCCATTGACTCGCCCATGGCTGATGGGCATCATGATGGCTTGCATGCTTGTTTGGCTGCTGCGTGCTATGAGACATGATGCTGCATGGAGCGACCTGAGCCTGGCTCTGTACACTGGTCTGGTCATGGCTATCAGTTGAAGCTGCATCGGGGTCTTCAGCTTTGTGACTCTCTGATGGCGCTGCTGAGCTGGCTGGCTGTGACTCACGCTGGGCATGCTGTGCCCCTGGTTCGTTGCCACTGCCCAAGTCAGGAGCACCACTGAGACTGGCTTGCAGCTGTATGGATTGCCCGTGCTGCTGCTGTGGCTGCTTCTGGCCGTCAGGCAGTGACGAAGGCTGTAGGAAGCTGGTGGGCTGCCGGTGAAGAAGAGCAGCGCCTGGCGCCCACAAGGTGGAGGTGCTGGTCTCAGCCGTGCGAGATGGCCGGGCTGGTGGTGCTGCAGCATTTGCAGCCATCTGCAGCATTAGCCTCTGCAACTGCAGAAAAACATGCCATCTCTTGACAAGCTGTTTGCATTTTGGTCAATATAGGCGTGCCAGCTCAGACACACTGATGTGGTGTGGCACTTGCAAAGAATTCTCTGCAGTTGCCAAGCTGTTTGTTTGCAAAGCCTTGAACGCTGGGGAAGCAACGAGTGAAGAGTCATCTTGTTGGCTGTGACAAAAATTGGTCTGTCTCACATGCTGACAATTCTATCTGCATTGTTCACAATGCCACACTACCAGTCAATGCAAGGTAACATACACTTGTGGCATAGATGAACGCGTGACACAGCAGCAGTGCAAAACACATTCAGCATCAGAGCTGTTGTCAAGATCAACAAGACCTTGCACCATGATAAAACACCACCAAGGGAGCATGCATGTCAGCAGTGTGCACCTGCTCCCTAAGCTCTGTCACCTCCTTCTGCAGTGCAGCTGTGTCAACGCCAGCCTCAGTAGCCTGCCGACCCCCCTGGGCATCCCCTTCTGGGCTTGCCCTCCCAGCTTCCTCCATACCAGCACTGGATTGCACTGCCCTGGAAGCTCCGCGTACAGCTTCCCCAGCAGGTGCTGCAGCCTGATGCAGGTGAGCTAGGCTTGCTTCAGGGTGAAGCACAGCGCTGTTATGCCTGTTTGCAGACCGCATCGGCTCCTGCAAGCTGGCGCTTGCACATGGCTTGACGGGGCTCTGGCATGAGCACGCTCCAGTGATGGTGATATTGACAGATGGCGCTGCCTGCAAGCTTTCTCGACCTGGGCTGCAGCAATGGTGTGCTGCTGTGCTGGGTGAGGTTTGTGGGGACTGCTGAGCAGCAGACTGGGACCATGCAGCAACTGAATCAGCTGCGTGGGTGCCATCGTAAAGGTATGAGTCTGACTGCTCTGCAGGTGCATGACCTGAGCCGTATGTCTGGGTGTCTACGTGATATGGGCGATTGGGTGAGCTGGAATGTGAGTGGGTGTCGGGACCTTGGGGAGCCCAGGCGGGAACAAAGGCGGGCGAGGCGTGGGGAACAGGCAAGCTTTGCCTGCGGGGCGCTAGCTGATCCACATCTGCATTTCACAAACCAAGCAGGTATGTCTGCCAAATTTGTATCAGGATGAACTCAGGATGAACTCAGGATCCATGGTGCCAGGCATGACTTACATTCATGGAAAAGTTGGCCACTCAGGATGGGATTCGCTTGATTGGAGAGTTTTCCTGTCATATCTCATGCACTTGATTGGTGTCTTGTGCCCACGACACTGCATCACACGGCCCACACCAACAGCAGAGCCATGTGCAAGCACGGCAATCATGGATCAGGAAGGCCACAAATGCAAGCTAAGTGCTGTTGCCCAACAAATTACACATACATGGCCGCATACAAAGCACACAGAACTATGTGCAGGGCACAGGCATGGCTGGCTGAAGTCAGCAAGAGTGGTGATGGGTGCGAGAGCACAGCCATCAGCTCACCTTTGCTGAGGCTGGGACTCCTCCAGCTTTGGCTGCTGCTGGGCCTGCTGGTCTCTGCAGCTTCTCTGCTTGAATGCCCTGCACGAAATTGCACGTATGCCAGTCACAAGCCGCCTTATGATACAAAAGCTCTATATTGCTGGTACTCTGATGCATCTGTGAATACTACTGGCAAGCATGTTGAAGTCCACAACACAGAAGCTGCCACAAGCCTTCACGTTGCAAGACTCAGTTTTATACGCAAAGTATCTGAAGTCACCATGTGTACGTGTTGTATGACACAAGCTTTGAGATGTGTGTGTTCAAGGTGTACCTTTTGCATGCAACAAGCTTGTGCATGTGTGTGTTCAAGGTGTACCTATTGTACAGGCAAGCTTTTGCATGTATGTAAACACAGCAGTGAAGCAAGGCTAATTCCATACACCTTTGCAATGACTGCTTAGGACAATGGCATCTACAACAAGCCAACTGATAGCATGGAAGCAAGTTTTGGAGCACATGGAAAAATATCTATGGGCATGTTTACCACAACCACAAGTGTCGAGTCAACAGCAAAGCATACCCTGGCCGACATCAATGGTGTTGTCTGCATGTCGCATGGGGACCAGGGAGCATACAGCATCTCCCTTGCCTGGCCGGCTTGCTGCACACCTCAAGCTCAAGACTGGCATCTTCTGGCTTGGAGCGTCGACTCTTACCTCATAGCAACTGGGATGACTCCCTGGAGGACAGTCCAGCAAGGTATGATTGTGGTGTGCAAAAACAGGCCCGTCTGATGTTGTGGCTTCATGGCATGCAGAACAAATTCATGCCTGCTCTGTGAGTACATCATCATGTACAAGCAGCCTTCATGTTTAGATGCATGTACAAGCAGCTTTCATGCATGCTTACAATTTGTTTATAGCAGCAATGTGTTGCAGTAAAGACAGCACTAGCTGTCACAAGAGCCAGGGAGGAGACCTGCAGGGTACAGCAGCAGCAGGAATGCTTGGTCGCCTTGCGTCACTTTATCCTGCAGCTGAGTGGTTGCAAAGAACTTGAGACAAGCCAGCCACACAAGCGGATGTGTAGGGCTTGCGACACCACTGACCCAGACACCAACCACGGGCACCCCATAAGCCTGCATGGTGCGCAACTTCATCAAAGCTGCAATCTGGGGTGCACTACGCACAGCGTGACATAGCAGCCATATTTGCATTTAGCATGCAGAGGTTCTGCTGATCAAAGTCGTGATTTATGGGAAATACGCCACAGTGCGGCGTGTTTCAGAGAAGAGCGACATAACAAAAACTATTTCAAACTCTTACGGTGTGGGACAAAGTTGTGTGAGTATGGCAAGCAGTGTTCAAGTGACTTCATAGAACAGGGCCTACATTGGGGTCATCTGCAAGCAGCGGCAGCAAGCTGCGAGCCTGGTCCATGGACAACAGCCCATTCTGTGATGCCTTGACTGTGGCCTGCTGCTGACCGTCTTGCAAGGACTGAGAAAGCAGCACTTGGCATACTTTCTTGGCATACAAGGGTGTCAGCAGCACAGATGCTCCTGGCACAGCCACTTGACAGTGCAGCTGCGCAGCATTGCTGTGGCAGGACACTGAGTAAACCTGCACACATGTAGGACAGGCTCAGGAATTGTGCTTGCAGCTGTGATGTCCCAGCAGCTGTGATGAAAACAGCAGTGACAGGTGTCGATTGATTGACACAGAACAACAGCTTTCACAAGGTGAAGGAAGAGAGAATATGAGAGACACCTCACCTGCTGCATGCTGGCAGGAGCTCTGACATTCAGCCCTGATTCCACTGCCGCTGTAAGGTTTTGGGCAAGCTCAAGAGCTGAGTCCCCAAAGCAGCATTCATGTAGCTCTTTCTGTCCTTGCAAAACTGGCAGACTGAAGGTAGCCTCTGCAAGATCTGATGGGCCTGTGTTTTGACAGATACTTCCGTCAATTGAGTCCAACATTCTGCTGCCTGCTGCAGCAACAGCTGCAAGTAATACACTGCAAAGGACTTTACCTGCTCCAACTGCCAGTGAAACAGCATTGCTGACTCCCACATGCCACGCAGCTGGTACATGCAGCTGTTTTGCGGCACCAGTCTGCTCTTGCAAAGACTTGAACGCTTGCTGCCTGAGAGTGACAGCCGGCAGGAAAGCCTGTACAGAGCACATCGTTGTAGTGAAGAGTACCTAAATTCGATACACAAAGCGATACCACTTTAACGCAAATCACCTGCGGATGCAGATGAACACAGGGTCCAGTTGCAGTCCTGTCCCAAAGAAATCGCCTGCTGGAAGGAAATCTCCAAGCCCTGACCGCACTAGAACTCTGTACCTGAGCTGACTTGTGCCGGGATGCACTAGCAAAGCTTGATCGACAGATGACTGGATTAGAATGCGAGCTTGGGGGTGCAGCGTCCTGTGTCCGCCGAAGTTGTGATGCACTTGTGTTGACTGTTGTACTTGACGAGGCGTCGCCCTCGCTGTGACCGGGAAAGTATGCAGAACGGCTTTGCAACGCCTGTGAAGCTGCTAGCGCGGCCATCGACAAGCCTGATGCCGTCCGATGAGCATCCTCAGCTTGCAGTTTGCTTGCGGTTTAAACGTAGTTTGACCATGCTCACAACAGGGCAGTTCTGCCTATACGCCCATCTCAAAGGGGCATCCAGGGGCACTAACAAACACCTAGCTATGGGGGGGCAAAGTTGTATGGTACAGGTGCGCTGGGCATGGGAACCACTTGCAAGCAGAGAAACAGCCATTGAGCTCAGCTGCAGAAACAAATGTTCGGGATTTTCCTCATGACTTGATCAAGTTCACGCAGAAGAACTTGTTGCTGTGCATGTATACTACAGCACAACAGGTAGATGGCAACAAAACAGACACAAATTCTGCACCTTTGTGCTGTTGGCATGGATGCCTCACTCAGCAAGAGCACTGCCCGTGACATTTGGAATAGCCACGATGTCTGCTGAGTGCTGACATTTGCTGTTCATATCCCTCTGCTTGCTGGCTTGGTCTGAAGCTTTAGCTGTGCCTCCATCAGGCTATGCATGTCAGTAGGTATGTCTTCCCTATCATTTGGTCTATTCAAGTAAGAGTCAAATTCAAACTCATCAAGCTTGCCACTGAGAGAGTCCAGTCCGAGTCTTGAAGACTCTATCCCAGGTAGCCTTTGTACTCTGCAAACAAAATTGGGCTTGATGCGCACCATTACAAAACCACATTTGACTTTGCACATTTGTTAACATGCAGAGTACCTTCCCAAAATCTGCTTTTCAAGGGCCATCCTCGCTGGCAATGCTGAGCCATATACGTTGCGCATCATCTCAAGTCTGATCTGCTCCTGTTGCCTTGGGTGCTAAGACAACAGCCAAAGGATTAAGTCAGCATACTTCATTTCGGCATACTTTGGGCAGAGAGCTTGAGGTTGAAGATGCCGCAAGGTCTCAAGCAGCTTGCATACTCACGTTTCTCTGTATAGCTTCAACAACATGGGTATTGCCAATATCGTCTTTGAGCGTGCCCAGACCGTGCCTAAACGAGTCATGTGGTACGCTGAGCATGGGTAGGGAGGTCATCTCGTCCTGTGTCGCAAGGAAACTTAATGAAAAGTGATCCAAAGGCGCAGCAGTGGCTACCCCGGTGATCGTCAGCTCATACCATACTGAGCTTTGACGGCGAGTTATTATTCAAGTGATGCGGTTCCGTGCTGGAAACGAGCTACAGATGGTGAATGAGATAGCCTGAATGGGTCAAAGTCACAGAGTCTCCGTGATGTGCTCTACACTGTAGAATTACTGTAGAGTCTCCTCCTTCATGTGAATTGCCTGTTTTGGCAATGGATCCTGCTGCAAGCTTCCAACATCTCTCTCGTATCTGCACCAATCTGCGCAATGGACGTGTATGTTTAGTTCTTAAGCAAGCTCTACACCGCTTCGCAGTCTAATCTGTTCACATTTAAGATTGGGAAACAGCCCTTTAGCCACTGGTATGCATCGATCCTGCTGTCTTCCCGCAAGATTTTCGTTTGTTGCGCTGCTGCATGCATTGCACCAGCTTCGAGCCTTGAGTCTGACACCGCTACAATAGCGTCTTTTCGTTGTGATCATGGGACTGTGACAGCCGCTTGACCTTCATCAGCCAATAGTCATCACAACAGCAAAGAGCATCAGCTGTGCGACGCAGCTTGCACATGACTCATTGACTTCTGCACACGAACAGTGAAACATTTTGGGCTGTACGCAGTTTCCCTGAGGCTGACTGACGTAGACATGGCGGTGAGAGGGTATCTGACCATTGTAGTCACTCAGGCGTCTAGCAGGACCAAAGCAAATGATGTGGTCTGGGATTCCACTTTTGCTGAGGGGTTCGTCAAAGGTAAGAAAAGTGACAAT
>JAABUK010011767.1_pt1 | contig 11296 bp, 9 predicted proteins | sample 5559141 | NCBI WGS metagenome assembly JAABUK01 (sample SAMN10711869, study PRJNA513367) | rock metagenome | isolation source: Antarctica rocks | place: Antarctica: Victoria Land, Pudding Butte nord | collected 2016-01-03
CTACCCCCGGGCCGCCGGAGAGAAGGATGCTCATGCGGCAGCAGAGGGGGAGATAGATGGCGTCTGCGAGGATTCTGTGCAGGTCCTTGGGGATGCGGCGCGAGCGCTCTGCGGCGCGGGCGGTGGTGCGTTTTGAGACGGAGAGGCGCGAGCTGAAGGTGCGGATTTTGAGGATGTTGGGGCCTGTGGCGGCGTCGGCGGCGGCGACGGTCATGGGGTGGAGGGTGCGGTGTTGGATTTCGTTGGTGAGGGCGCTGAGGGGGGAGTATAGGGTGGCGAGGTGAGGTGGGAGTTCTTTTGAGGGTGGGAGGGGTTGGTGGGAGGCGGATGGGGTGTCTTCATCTTTGTGGCCGGCGATCTCGCGGGAGGAGAGGCCAATCGTGGTGAGGAGTGTGGCGCGCTGGGAGAGGGAGAAGTCGCCTTCGAAATACATGCTGCCGAGCCAGGGACCCATGCGATCAGGTTGCGAGACGAGACAGGCGATCAGGCTTTGGAGTCTGAGCTCTTGGAGTTGGGGGTCAGACATGCCGTCTTGTAGATTGATTATCGAGCTGGCGACGCTTACGACGTTTTCGGAGAGCTCTGTTCCAAAGTTGGCTTTGCGGCGGATCAGTGAAGGAGCGGTCTTTAGGGCTATTTCGACGACTTCGGGTTTGTCTATCACGTCAAGGCTCTTGATCAGGTCACTAATATAGACGGGAGCTTTGGGTTTGGAGCGGTTGATTAGGGTTGGGTCTTCGTCAGAGTCTTCTGGATCCTCGTCTGGTTTTTGGTACGGGGTCAAATCATCTTCGCTCTCTGAATCTTCAATCTCTTCAATCGAGATGATCTTAGACTGAAGCTGGGCCTTGGGCTTAGGTAGACCTGCTTGAGTTGATGTCCTTTTCCGAGGTACCAACTGTGAATCGGTATGTTTCTTGTCAGTCGACAACTTCTTCAGTGCTTCAACAGAGCCCGTGACATCTTCTGTAGTAGTCAGACTATACCACGATTCAGCTTCTTGGATTTCCGTCTCCTCGACATCGAATTTCATTCTCTTATCAGGTTGATCTACCAGTCTTGATATAGCCATGCCGACCACCATTCCCAGAAATCGAGCTTGAGGTAGAGATGCTGCTAAGCGATTGGAGACAGCATGGATGTAGGAAGAGGATTTGGAAAATTCGAACATGTACTGTGATTTCATACGATGCAAGTATCCAGCAGTCAGGAGAATGACTTGAGCCAGGGCTGAAAACAGAAAAGGCAATAAGCATACAGGATGAAAGCAGCGCTGACAATGAAGACTAACCTTCGTGCTGGAGCATAGAGTCGTGCTTGATGTGCAATTTGTCACTAAAAGCCTTCATGCTCTTTTCCAATAGCATGCGTAACCTTTCTGAGGAAATGTCAGACCTTGACGAGCAAATTTTGGGAGATGACTTGCCTTCTTTGGCAGACAGTACGAGAACAAATGCTCGTCTTGCCTCCACGGTGTTTGCAGCGTAGGAGCCCGACGTCTTCGTCAACCATTCGATCAGCTGAGCTTCAAGGTACTCATTGTCACCAATGAAGCCAGAAATGATCGATGCCACACCACCGACAGCCTCTTTGCCGTCCATGATTAACTTTGAGTTGTCCTCTTTTTCCAAACTTGGGGCCAAGAACTTCTTCGACAAGTCTTGAAGCATAAGTTCTAGAATCATCTTCTGATAGATGCGTGGGAGATAGCTAGATAATAAGCGAAGAGGTGTCCACAGTGCTTTCTCGCCCAGTAAGAGCTGCGTGTAGATTTCCACCACCAACTTATCTATACATAGTCAGCGAGCACCTATAAGTTTCCCAGGCAAGCAGAACCTACCCCTGTGACCCAAGCTTAATGCTCTCTTCAGAAAATTAGCAAGCATTTTCCAGGCCTCTTCGACGGATGGCGCAATACTAATGGCTGCAGAAGCAATGTTCACGCCTAGCCATCCGCTGTAATCTCTTGGATCTTGGAGCCATGCCGGGACTTCACTTTTGGGCTCTGATATTGCGGAGGCTTCCTGGAAAACGTTGAGAATCTTGCTACCTGCAAACAACGAAGTCGCTTCAGCCCAGATGGCTTGTTTCTGGCCAGGTTTGCCACCAAGAGATTGGGTTCGGTAAAGCAGATCTCTGACGAAGGTCTTATGGTAGACCAAGCATGCGAAGAAGGAGACTGTATCCTTAAGAACGACATGTTGTGAAGACCCAGGTTGTCTGATTTGAGGAGATGTCAACATACTTTGGATACGAGCAATCACAGCTCCTATCCCGGCAGTACTGTTCATGCATAATAGCAACGATTTCCTGATAGCTATGTCCGATTTTGAAGCGGCATCAGCGTTTAGAATTGCCCATCGATCCGGAATGACACTGGTCACAAGCACATTCAGTATTTGAGCAGCCGGCGCACTAGGTACATGTAGGTTGAAACCGTGCTTCTTTCGAATGCCATCTTCCAGATACCGTATCACAGCTTCAAACTGATCAGCTGCAGGCTGCTCCTTCAGTATGGCTAAAGCTTGTCCTGGCGATGAGGTTGGACAGTTAATTTGTTGTAGGCGTTCTCCTGATTTGCTACTTCTGACGTGTTCACCTTTCGTCACATCCTTCGTTGCATGATTTGCTTTGTCCAAGGACTCTGCTCTTTGCTCGGGCTTCTCCAAGCTTTTCAAGGGGCTGTCTTCTCCCTCCGAGCCTTCCAATGTCTTTTTTGTTGTCGAGGTCACCTCACTCCTGGCCTGGCTCTCTCGCAATGATAATGTTTCGAACTTTTCGATATTGCTCTTGACGTTACGGACGGTCTTGACCGGCGTGAGAAGGTCGTCCATATCTGTACATCCATCTTGAGATTAGCACGCAGTCATCATCTGAATGTTAGAGTTGAGCAGCGACTCTGGGACAGGCATCACGCCGGACGACAATTGCTTACCTAAGCAATTCGAGATTGGGCCTCAGCAGTTGGTCTTCTTTCTCTGGATTACCTCCCACAGAGGGAACTTGAATAAAGGACAAAAAGAGATTGAATGTACAAACGGCGCTCTCTAGCATAAGGTCAGAAACATCCTATTTCAACGGAGTCCAAGATCTCATCCTTTTGCCGCTGCTCCGGTGTTTCCTACTTGCAGAGACACACCTGGCCACGGGGCACTTTGTCTGCTCGTGTTTGTCTACATTTGTGTTCACTCTTGTCGAAATAAGCACAATCCCTCGACTCTATGATTGGGTTCTCTCGGAAGGGGAAAAGAACATTGAGCATCGAAATATCCTGATCTACACGATGGCCACGGCCAGTCCCCAAGTCGTAAATGGGATTGAGTCTCGAGCCAGATGGTCGGCCTCCCGGAGCACAATCCTTTCAAAATCGCTGCTAATTGCTCGTAGGAGATACTTGGATAGCATTCTGTCAACCAAGTCTCCCTTTGCGGACCCAGACTACATTCCAGGCGAGGATGTCATAACCTTCCTCGAAGGCTCACGGGTCCTGGTCATCGGAGCGGGTGGCCTAGGATGTGAGATACTAAAGAACCTCGCCCTTTCCGGCTTCAAAGACATACACGTCATCGACATGGACACCATCGACGTCTCCAACCTAAACCGCCAATTCCTCTTCCGCGCCAGCGACGTCGGCAAAAGCAAAGCCGAAGTCGCCGCCTCCTTCGTCGAAAGCCGCGTTCCAGGGGTCAAAATCACCCCATACAACGGCAAGATCCAAGACCAAGACGAAGACTACTACATGCAATTCAAGCTGGTCATCTGCGGCCTCGACAGCATCGAAGCCCGCCGCTGGATAAACAGCACCCTCGTCTCCATGGTCGACATGGAAGAACCCGAATCCCTCAAACCGCTCATCGACGGCGGAACCGAAGGCTTCAGGGGCCAAGCCCGTGTCATCCTCCCCACCGTCTCCTCCTGCATAGAATGCCAGCTCAGCATGCACGCCCCCCGAGCCGCAGTCCCCCTCTGCACCCTCGCCACCATCCCCCGCCAACCCCAGCACTGCATCGAGTGGGCCCACATCATCGCCTGGGACGAGCAACGCAAAGACGTCGTCCTCGACACCGACGACCCGAATCACATCACCTGGCTCTACACCACCGCCCTCGAACGCGCAAACCAATTCAACATCCCGGGCGTCACCTACGCCATGACCCAGGGCGTCGTCAAGAACATCATCCCCGCCATCGCCTCCACAAACGCCATCATCGCCGCCGCGTGCTGCAACGAGGCATTCAAAATCGCCACCTCATGTGCCCCCTACCTCGATAACTACATGCTGTACACGGGCGACTCCGACGCCTCAGGCTTGTACACCTACACCTTCGCCGCTGAGAAGAAGGACGACTGTCCTGTTTGCGGGAATCTAGCACAGACGATTCACATCGACCCGGAGATGACGCTGGGCGATTTCATTGCGAGTCTAGCCGAGAGGGCGGAAGCGCAGCTGAAGAAGCCGAGTTTGAGGACGGAAGCGACGAGTCTGTACTATCAGGCGCCGAAGCAGTTGGAGGAGCAGACGAGGCCGAATCTGGAGAAGAAAATGAGGGAGTTGGTGGGGGATGGGGAGGAGGTGGCGGTTAGTGATCAGGCTTTGGCGATTGATTTCAGGTTTAAGCTTGTTTTTAATCGGTAGGGAAGACTAAGGGGAATGGGACCAGAGGTTGAGTAAATGGATGCTTGAACGATTGCTTGCCCAAGCGCATTCCCGCCATGGTTCCGTTCATGCCACAGTGTCCTTCCTGGCGCCGGCAATGCAACGCATAGATTCGTGCACCTGTCGCTTGAACGCAGCAAATTCATGCATCACCCCGTCAACAAGAAGACCTCATCAAGCTTTCCTTCTCTGTCCCTGATCAACCACCTCCGTCCAGCATGTCCAGCGCCCTTTTCAACCTCTGAGCTTTTAGATTTAACACTTTGAGACTCTTTAACACTAGGTTGGTGCTCGGGTACTGGCCCGTGCTCTCCACACTGAAGATGAAATGGTCTTGCACCCGGCCGAGCTTGACCTTGCCCTTGAACTCATCATGCCGTAGACACTCCCTCGAAACCGTATCGGCAAAGGCGTCTCGGACTATGGCCTTCTCGTTTCCTTCGTGACCTTCGTAGCCGCTTCCCTCTGTGCTTGCTTCCTTGGCGGTTACTCTCTCGATGCCGATGACGCCGCCGGGGAAGCAGTTCTGGAATTTCTCTGCATCAACTCCCAGGATTGGCTTGATAATGTCTATTTTGGGTAGGAGTCTGTATGTTGCTGTTGCGACAGGGGAGAATTTGGCGTGGTCCATGCCCAGGCCTTTGATGCAATGGAAGTCCATATCAATCACCTGACCTGGTCTCAACTTGACAATCAGGATATCTGGATTGACAGGCGCAACTGGATCGTCCTTGAACCACTGAAACTGTCTGCCTACTGGATCAAAAGCCAGATCCCGCGCATACACATGGCTGTTGTGGAATCTCTTCTTTGGATCTCTTTCGTCTTTTTCTGCAGATTCGTTGTAAGTGCATTGGACGCGCAAATGCATGACCACTGTGTTGTAGTCTGATGGCTGGCTGCCCACCACGTTGTTGTCCTCATCCGCTTTTAAGAAGACGTCAGTGTTGTCAAAGCCTGAAACGCTGCCCCTGAGGGGAATCAGTCCGAGGCGGTGCGCAAGAACTTCATCGGCGAGAACTGAAGTGTTGTTGTTGACAAAGACTTGTTCGATGGCAAGGGTAGGGACCTCCGCGATGAGGATGCGACGGATGGCATTGGCGAGAGAGGCATCGATGCCTATTATGGAGAAGGATGCATCGAGGGGGAGGTTTTTGTGGAATTTGATTTTGAGATTCTAGCAACCAGATGAGTCACGGGCAGTCAGAGCTGGTTTTCGTATTTCCACCAACCTTCCTGTACTTTGAGAGAGACCACGAGTGGTCCTCGCCAGGGTAATGACCTGGGAAATCTGTCGAGGTGATGTTTGTGACTGTTTCGGCATTGATGCCCACTGTCTGCGCGGAAACGGTCAGACCGACTTTCGGATAGATTTCACAACTACCTACCTTTCTGCGATCTAGTTCTTGCTTCGATGGACCTATTGGTGCCATTATACTCGAGAACTGTATTCCCCTTGGTGTGGGGTCCAACTTTTTCTTGGATGAGCTTCTCCAAAACCCTCAAGAAGCTTGGACCCGAGGACCACGGAACAACGCTAACGACTTCCATCACCTCATCATCAACTAAACCTTCTCAGAGGAGCATCTCGAAACACAAGACCAATACGAATATGCTTCTCGCGGTGCGTCGAGACGAACACGAAAACAATACCACTGTGCCATCTACTTGAAGGGCACCATCCACCGGGCATCGCCCATCTACGACGACAATGGCAGCCTCCTTTGCCCGGCTCGCTGGACGACATTCCGCAAAGCGCCTGTGTCTTCGCCCTTCGATATCGCCCCCTCTTCGCCCACAATTCGTACGATGTGTTGCTACGTCTCAGACACGGGCGGCGCAAGAGGCGGGGGTAAGCAAAACAATAATTGTGGCAACAGACCCCAGCTTCACGCAGCCAATCGATCACGACAGTCATCAGACCACGAACAAGATCCCTGATACGAATCTCGGAGATGAATATGAGACTCGGAAAATCCGCCACTATACTGTCAACTTTGGCCCACAACACCCTGCGGCCCATGGCGTGTTACGGTTGATTCTCGAGTTGAATGGAGAAGAGATTGTCAGAGCAGATCCGCATGTTGGTCTGTTGCATCGAGGGACCGAGAAGCTGATTGAGTACAAGACATATCTACAAGCTCTGCCATACTTCGACAGGCTGGACTATGTGTCGATGATGACCAATGAGCAATGTTTCTCATTGGCTGTGGAGAAGTTGTTGAATATTGAGATCCCTGAAAGAGCGAAGTGGATCAGGACAATGTTTGGCGAAATAACGAGGATATTGAACCACTTGATGAGTGTACTCAGTCACGCAATGGATGTGGGAGCTTTAACGCCATTCCTCTGGGGATTCGAGGAACGAGAAAAGTTGATGGTATGCATTCAATTCCCGCCAACCACTCTTGAAAGATGTGACTAACGACTCGATGACAGGAATTCTATGAACGTGTGTCAGGTGCTCGCCTTCACGCTGCCTACGTTCGACCTGGTGGTGTCTCGCAAGATCTGCCTCTTGGCCTGCTGGATGACATCTATCAATGGGCTACACAGTTTGGTGACCGGATTGATGAAACCGAAGAACTCCTCACCGACAACCGAATCTGGATTGGTCGGACGAAAGGCGTAGGCGTCGTCTCCGCTGCTGACGCCTTGAATTATTCCTTTTCTGGAGTGATGCTTCGTGGCTCCGGTGTCCCATGGGATGTTCGAAAGTCACAACCATATGATGCGTACGATCAGGTTGAGTTTGACGTACCTGTTGGCGTTAACGGCGACTGCTACGATAGATATCTGTGCAGAATGGAAGAATTCAGGCAGTCGCTTCGCATCATCCATCAATGTCTGAATAAGATCACACCCGGACCTATCAAGGTTGAAGATTACAAGATTGCTCCACCACCGCGGGCTGCGATGAAGGAGAACATGGAGGCTTTGATCCACCATTTCCTGCTCTACACCAAGGGCTACACAGTACCTCCTGGCGAGACATATTCACCCATTGAAGCACCAAAGGGTGAGATGGGTGTCTACGTCGTTTCTGATGGGTCGGAGCGACCTTATCGATGCAAGATTCGGGCGCCCGGCTTCGCGCATCTCGGCGCCATGGATCAGATCAGCCGAGGACATCTGCTGGCTGATGCTGTGGCCATTATCGGGACGATGGATTTGGTGTTTGGCGAGGTCGATAGATAAGGGGACCCGGTTGAAGTGGAGCTTCCGTGTAAAGTACCTGGGAGGTGATGATACTGCCGCTGTCTTCTCGTGCACGGCCATAGTTCGTGCGAAAACAGCATCTTGCCTTTTCCCGCAGTCTTCCACACTGCAAGCTGATTTACTCGATTCATGGCCGTACACGGGGAACCTCTTTCAGCCTCTCTGCTGTCTCCCTCACGAAGCTTCTTGGTGATTAGAAGCCGAGGCTAGGCGCAGTGGGGACAGCAGTTCCTTTGCTCCCCCAAAGTTGGAGAAGAGTTTCAATGCCGTGGCCATCTCAGATTTCTATTCTTCTTGTGACTTCTCCACAGCTTCCTAGGGTATCCTCACACATCAAGCATGGCAGCTCCTTGATCAGACGCCTTGAAAGATCGGAGCGAGACAAGGATGGACGCTCGAAGACTTCTGGCACGCACGATCCCGGCATTGACAACCCGAGCTGCATTACCTCAAGTGGCAGCCAGGCCTTTCAAGATGGCTTCTCGCACTGATACACATCGCATTGCTGCACGGCGACTGCACGCGACGTCTCAGCAGCTCCAAGCTGTAACTGCAACAGCAGCAACATCACCTCAAGACTTTCCCACTACCCACGAACAGATCTCCCAGCCCGTAGACACCCAGAACTTCATTGACAATGAATTCGTCTCCTCAAAAGCTACGACTTGGATTGACCTACACGATCCAGCAACCAACAATCTCGTGACGCGCGTCCCACAACCGACCACTGAAGAGCTTGAAGCTGCGGTGGAAAGCGCCGAAAAAGCATTCCCAGCATGGCGGGCAACGTCCATCATGGCCAAGCAGCAGATCATGTTCAAGCTGACTGGCCTCATCCGGGAAAACTGGGATCGCCTTGCGGCTTCTATCACCCTCGAGCAAGGGAAAACCTTCGCAGACGCCAAGGGAGATGTGCTGCGTGGTTTGCAGGTTGCCGAGACGGCTTGTGGTATTACAACCCAAATGACAGGCGAAGTACTTGAGGTCGCCAAGGACATGGAGACGAGATCTTACCGGGAACCTCTGGGTATCGTTGCGGCAATCTGCCCATTCAACTTTCCAGCCATGATCCCGTTGTGGAGTATACCATTGGCGACCATAACCGGCAACTGCCTCATCTTGAAACCCTCCGAAAGGGATCCCGGAGCTGCGATGATTCTGGCCGAGCTCTGCAAAAGGGCTGGCTTCCCAGATGGTGTTGTCAATGTCGTGCATGGAGGGGCTAAGACGGTCGATTTCATCATTGATGACCCTGCCATCAAGGCGATCTCCTTTGTAGGGTCAAATCGTGCAGGCGAGTACATCTTTTCTCGTGGTTCAGCCCAGGGGAAACGAGTCCAAGCAAATCTAGGCGCCAAAAATCATGCCGCCGTGCTACCAGACTGCAACAAGAATCATGCGTTGAATGCCATCGCTGGAGCCGCTTTTGGAGCAGCTGGCCAGAGATGTATGGCTCTCAGCACTCTTGTCATGGTTGGCGAGACGAAAGAGTGGCTACCTGAGCTTGCCGACAGAGCAAAAGCACTGAAGGTTGATGGCGGGTTTGAAGAAGGAGCTGATCTCGGGCCCGTCATATCACCTCAAAGCAAGCAACGGATTGAAAGTCTGATAGCAAGCGCAGAGGAAGACGGCGCAACGATCCTTTTGGATGGTCGAGGTTACAGACCGGATAAGTATCCCAATGGCAATTGGGTAAGCGATTCAACTATTTCCCGTTCCCCTGTCTTCCTACCTGTTCAACGCTTACCAAACCCCCCAGATCGGCCCCACAATAATAACGAACGTCACATCTTCCATGAAATGCTACACTGAAGAAATCTTCGGTCCCGTCCTCGTCTGCCTCAACGTGCCTACCACCACCTCCGCCATCGACCTTATAAACGCCAACCCCTACGGCAACGGCGCCGCTATCTTCACCCGCTCCGGTAGCACCGCCTCCAAATTCCAAAAGGACATCAACGTCGGCCAGCTAGGGATCAACGTTCCCATCCCAGTGCCGTTGCCCATGTTTAGTTTTACGGGGAACAAGAAGAGCGTGGCAGGAGGTGGGGCAAGCAATTTTTATGGGAAACCCGGGTTGAATTTCTACACCCAGTGGAAGACTGTCACTAGTCTGTGGAGGGCGGAGGATGCGCTCAAGATGGAGAAGGAAGCGGTGATGCCGACGCATTCGTGATTTGAGTGCATCTACAATGCCTTTGTAGATAGATGATGGTTCGGTACAAACCAGTTCAATACAGGGTACCGACCATGAGCACCGACGCTATGCCCCCTCGCTGTAGCCCGTGAGCCGGGAAGAATGAAGCAACGTACTGCTTTCACAGAGCCTGATGGAGTTCCAAGAGAAAGATCGCTCCTGGGCACGAAGATCACCTCCTGTGAAACTCCAAACCTAGTATCTACGACCACATGCGATGCTTTCCCCCTCTCACATAGTTCTCCCTTACCTTCCCCGAGTATCTACATAGAGCTTGACCCACTTCGCTGTTCATGTCAGCTCCGTTCTTCTTGTATCCCACTCCTTCGTCAAGCCACACGAGTTTTAGATTCTCAACTACGAGCAAAGCTCAACGAAGCTTCATCTCCTCTTTCCACCGGACCAATTGGCGTTCAAACGTAAACGCCACGACTGGAGAGTATGGCAGCTCCTTCAAAAGTCACTATCAACGACCTTTCGGGCAAATTTGTTATGGTATGACCGCCTCCATGTCACTTTGCCGGCCATTCCCCCAACACATCACCAAATCCCCCCACCCTCCCCCACCCCCCTTCTCCTGGCGCCTCTCGTCTCCCAAGCACTGCTTCGCAAAGCTGACCCACCTCCTCCCTGATGTAGAACCACACCCTCTCCGATCCCATCGACCCCCTCCTCACCCTCCAAGGCCTCTCCTGGTTCCTCCGCAAAGCCATCTCCCTCGCCACCGTCACCCTGACCATCCGCCAATACACCCCTGACCCCTCCTCCTCCTCCCCCGACCCGGCCATCCACATCGACATCACCCAAGTCGCCACCGGCGGCATCAGCACCACCTACGAGAACCGCGTCTTGAACTGGAGCGAACGCGACCACGAAGATCGCATCTTCGGCAAGGTGAAGGGAAGGAGTAGGATGTTTGACGGGTTGGCGGAGTTTGATATGCAGGGCCCCGGCGGGGAGGGGGAGGCGGATGAGAAATTCCTCCAAGCCGAAGTCTCGAGAGACGGGAGTACGCCGGAACGAGAAGATGGGCAGACGGCTTGGCTAGACGAGAGCAAGGGGAGACATGTCCAGAGTTGGGTGAGGAATGTGGATGAGACGGCGGTGGGGGGGTGGACGGCAGAGCAGGTCTGGGGGTTCGAAGTGCTGGACGGGAAGAGGTATTACACGAGAAGGGTGGTGGTTAGGAAGGGGGAGGAGCGGGTGGAGAGGGCAAGGTTGGT
>JAABUK010011768.1_pt1 | contig 11295 bp, 11 predicted proteins | sample 5559141 | NCBI WGS metagenome assembly JAABUK01 (sample SAMN10711869, study PRJNA513367) | rock metagenome | isolation source: Antarctica rocks | place: Antarctica: Victoria Land, Pudding Butte nord | collected 2016-01-03
GGTTGCGGAACACGAGCACTCAGGTTTGTGCCGTCAGCCCCTGCCGAGAAGGGTGGATCTCTGCCGGCCTGCCCCGGACCCGCGAACACGATAACCGGACGTTCCGTCTATGGCCTGGTCTGGCCGAGAGCGGCCTGTCAGCTATGGGGTTAACAGTGCGGGTAAGCGGACCACCAGAGGCCAGAGCTTTAAGTGACAACGCGATTTAATCGGCAGCGAGCAAGTGCGTTGACAGCATCATCTCGCTGGCCCCGCGCTTGATTGAAGCCGCGAGGCAGTCGGCTTTCCTACGCACGATAGAACCGTTGGGCATTTCCGGCGAAAAGGCCGTCGATTTCGATCTGGGTGGCCTGCGGCAGTGCCGCCAGCACCGTGTGGATGAGCGCGTCTACACCTACGGACAGGCTGGAGACCGGCAGGTTGCTTGCGAACATACAGCGCCCGAACCCGAAGATAGCGACGGCGTCCCTGATGACGGCGCGATTGCTTTCTTCGTCCCATCGGCCGCCGTGCAGACCAAGTTCCGAGACCTTCAGCACGGTCTGCGGCTGCTCCGCCAAGGCAGCCAGCCCGCGCCGCCAGCCTGCGAGCGCCTCTGGCGAACGGTCGAGCGGCAGGCCCAGGTGGTTCACCGCCACGGGAACCTCCGGAACCTGGCGCAATAATTCGGCCGCCTCATCCAGATGCCAGAACGGGACGCGCAAATCCCACGAAAGTCCGAACCGGCCCAGTGCCTCCAATCCGGCGGCGAAGGCGGGGTCCTGCAGGCTACCCGGCTGGCCGCGCACTGAGTGGGCCGGGGTTGGAGCGATGACGGGCTTGCAACGTATGCCGCGCACCAGCGGGCAGGTGGCGTGCCCGTTCAGCACCTCATCGCGGTCGGGCTGGGTAAAATACACATGTCCGACGATCAGGCTCGGAAGCCCCGTCCGTGCGTGCTGCTCGGTCAGCCAGCGCGTCTCGGCGATCTGCTCGCGACGCGACCGCTCCGCCTCCACGTGGACGCTGCCCACGAGGTTCCAGCCGCGGTAAAGTGCTCGCAGGTCAGCGGGCAGGAAGTTGCGGCGTAGGGCGCTGTAGGCGCCCAGGAAGAACGACTCATCGTAGTCGTCTTGCAGCCAGGGATAATGCCCCCCACCCCCCAGATCCCAAAGGTGATGGTGCGCATCGAACACCGCCGCTGGACGCATCATGCAAAACCTCGCGCCATGGCGTCCTGCGCCTGCCGCATCCGCAGGAGCGCGTCGTCCGAGCCGAAGGTGACATCGGTGAAGGTGATGGCCTCGCCCTGCCGCACCGCTCGCGCGAGCGGCCGGTTGGCCAGCAGGTAGAACGGCAGTGCCCGCTCGTCGCCCAGCGGCGCCGCCGGCACGAGCTCGGCGGTGAGGCCCGCTATTTCATGGTGGTGCCCCTCGGCTGCGAGCAGGCGGGCCGCCGGCAGATCTATCGCTGCCAGGCCGACGAGATCGAACCGCTGGCGCACCGGCCCGGCCGCAGAGCGGCCGTGCAACACGGCGTCCAGCACGCTGAACGGCGCCTCGATCCCCAGCAGGTGACGGGGCAGGTAGATCAGTCCGGCCCGGCCGGAGCGGCTCAGAATATGCCCTTTCGCCTTCAGCACACGCCAGGTGGTCGGGTCGGTGCAGCGCACGGTAACGAAGACGCCGCCCGCGAAACTGACCTCGTGCGGCAGGCGGAGGCAGTTAAACACGTCCAGCCGGCCGGTGCCGGCGAGGATGCCGCCTTCCGCCGCCGTGTCGAACACCGTCGGTAACTCGCCCACGCGGACGATCGGCGCATGGAAGGCGGGTGTGTCGGGACACAAAGCGGTAGCGTTGGCGACCAGGCCCATCTCACAAAGGTCGGGCACCGCGCGCGTTGGGAGTCCCATCATCCGCGCCCGCTCCGCCAAGGTCGGCCCTACGTCGTCCGCAGGCAGGTCCCAAACCACGCCGAACCCGGGGACGTCGGCCGTGCCGGATGCGCTACTCACCCGGCCCGCCGCCGGATCATAGACGAAGTCATACTCGCTGGACTTGCCCGCCGCGATGACTTCCAGCCCGAGCGTTTCGGCCCAGGTTACCAGGTCGATCAATAGGCTCGGCTGGTCGCCGTCCACGGGCGTGCAGACCAAGCCTTTAGCCGCCGCCTGCGCCGCCAGGTATAGCCCGACCACCGAGTCCGCCTCCTTCGAGACCAGCGCCACGTGTTTGCCGTGCTCGATGGCGGCCAGCGCGGCCACCGCAGCCGGCTCCGGCTGACCGCTCGCCTCGACCAGTACGTCGAACGGCAGGTCCAAAATGCTGTCCAGCGACCCGGTGGCGATGCAGTGGCCCCGGTCCCAGGCGGCCCGCGATTCAATCGAGTTGACGCAAAGGGCGATATCCCCACGCGGAACGTTCGCGGCAGCCAGACCCGCCGCGGCCGTGACTGCGTCGCGATCGACGGCGATGCGCGCCCCCATCAGTGCCATGCGGCGGCCTTGGGCGAGGAAGGAGCGGCCGAACGCGCCTGCCCCCACGACGGCAGCCTCGATCCGCCGGCTGCCGGGCGGGAAACGCAGATGATGGTTCATTGCCCCCTCCTCACGCTCGTTCGGCCGGCGACGCGCCGGAAACCGGGGCCGCCACCGGCCGCCGCGCGTCGATCAGACGGGGCGGCAGCAAGTGGACGAGTGCGGCCGATACAAAGAGCGCCGCCGCCAGGCTGTAGACCGCGGCGGCGGTGCCGCCCTCGTATTCCCGCAGCAGCCCGACCGCGTAAGGGCCGAAGAAGCCGGAGAGGTTGCCGATAGCGTTGATCATCGCAAACCCGGCCGCCGCTGCCACGCCGCTCATCATCCGCGTTGGGACTGCCCAGAACAGCGACGGAAAGGCCTGGGTGCAGATCGCCGCCATGCACAGCCCGATCATCCCGGCCAGGAGCGCGCCAGGCGCCAGGGCGGAGACGACGAACCCCACCGCCCCGATCAGAAACATCGCCGTCAAGTGCCAGCGGCGTTCGCCATACCGGTCGGCACTGCGGCCGAACAGCACCATGCTGATCATGGAGCACAAGCTGGGCAGGCTGGACAGGAGCCCGATGCCGAGCGCGCCGGTCACGCCCAGCGATTGCACCAACGTGGGCAGCCAAAAGGACAGGCCGTATGCCGCGTAATTCAGCAGAAAGTAGATAAGCACCAGCAGCCAGATCACCGGGCTGCGCAGTAAACCTGCGGCCGGCATCGCGACCTGCTCCGCCCTCTCGTGTGCTAAAGCGCCCTCAACGTGGCGCTGCTCCGCGCCGCTCAGCCACTTGGTGACGCTGGGCCGCTCCGGCAGCAGCAGGATGATCAGAATTCCAACCAGGAGGGAGGGCACAGCCTCCACCAGCAACAGCCACTTCCACCCGGCCAAGCCGAGCCAGCCGGACATCCAACCCAGCACCGCGCCTGAGACCGGACCGCCGACCAGTCCGGACCCCGCTAGCGACAAGTAGAACACGCCGAACACTCGCCCGCGTCGCGCGCTGGGGAACCACTGGCTGAGATAGTAGATGGCGCCCGGGATAAACCCTGCCTCCGCTAATCCGAGCAGCAGGCGCATGCCGTAGAACTCCCACGGGGTGCGGATGAAAGCGGTCAGCCCGGCGACGATCGACCAAGTTACCATGATCCTGCCGATCCAACGGCGCGCGCCCACGCGGTGCAGGATCAAATTGCTCGGAACTTCGAAGATGAAGTAGCCGAGAAAGAAGATTCCGGCGCCGAATCCATACACCGCGTCGGAGAAGCCGAGTTCGCCCGCCATCTGCAGCTTGGCAAAGCCGACATTAACCCGGTCGACATAGGCAAACAGCCAGGCCGCCATCAGCAGCGGCAGCACTCGCCACGCAATCCTGCGATAGACGTCGTCCTCGTCGACGATCCCGTCGATGTTCATATGAACGTTACCCCGTGTTCGAAGAACCCCTTGCGGTGCGGCCCTTACTTGGCACCGGCTGGGCGATCGATTGTTGGTCTGGTTTAGATCGATCGAAATGCTAGTCCCGCAATTGTTTGCGGTCTATCTCGGCCGCACTGCCGCAGGTCATTCGATAACAGCTCGCCGCGAAACCCTGCCCTGACTGACATCGGTCCCAGCTCACTCGGTCACCCGCTCTTGATCCGCAGCGCATCCCGGTTAATGCTTCTACGATAACGAGCGCAAAGCCCGATCAGGAGAGAACGTCTATGCTAAGCCGCCGCGCTGTCGCAACCGGACTCGTTCTGGCCGCACCTGCCATCATCGCCGGCCGTGCACAAGCGGCCGAGTTCAATTGGAAGTTCGCAACCAACCAGCCACCGCCGCATCCCTCCAATGTCCAGGCACAAGCGGCGATCGACCGCATCCGTCAGCAATCGGACGGCCGGCTCAACATCACGTTGTTCCCCAACAACCAGCTCGGCGGCGACACGGACATGTTCAGCCAGCTCCGGGCCGGTGCGATCCAGCTCTTCCCCCTTTCCGGGCTGATCGTGCAGACGGTGGTGCCCGAGGCCGGTGCCAACGGCGTAGGCTTCGCCTTCAAGGACTACGACGCGGTTTGGGCGGCGATGGACGGCGCGTTCGGCGCCTATCTCCGCGGCAAGATGGAGAGCGCCGGGCTGCACGCCTTTCCCAAGATCTGGGACAACGGCTTCCGGCAGACAACGTCCAGTCGTGGCCCGATCGCGAAGCCCGACGACTTCAAAGGCCTCAAGATCCGCATACCCGTAATGCCGATCGAGACCTCGCTGTTCCAAACCCTCGGCGCCTCGCCCACGGCAATCAACATCAAGGAAGCCTATTCCGCGCTGCAGACCAAACTCGTGGACGGTCAGGAGAACCCGCTGGTGCTGATCCAGACCTGGAAGTTCTACGAGGTGCAGAAGTACTGCTCAATGACCAACCACATGTGGGACGGGTTCTGGGTGCTCGCCAACGCACGCAGCTTCGGCCGCCTGCCGGCCGAGCTGCAGGACATCTTGGCGAAGAACATCGACATCGCCTCCGACGCGCAGCGAGCGGACGTGCGCAAGCTCAACGAGGGCGTGCAGTCACAGCTCGAACAGACGGGCATGCAGTTCAATACACCCGACCTAGCGCCGTTTCGCGCCCGGCTGCAGAGGGCCGGTTTCTATAAGCAGTGGGCCGACACCTTCGGGCCTGAGTGCTGGGGGCTGCTCGAGAAATACACAGGGGCGCTGAGCTAGAGTCTCGGATGGACATCGTACGGACTGGCGAGGCAGAGGCGCCTTCGGCCGTCGTGTCTTTCGCCCGCGCGGCCGAACAGGCGCTGCTGCGCGTGGTGGAGCCGATCGCCGCGGCGCTGATCGTTGTCGAGGTCTGCGTGCTCGGCGCAGGCGTGTTCTCGCGCTACGTGCTGAACGCGCCGATCGTCTGGTCCGACGAGCTTGCCTCGGCACTGTTCCTCTGGCTCGCAATGCTCGGCGCCGTCATCGCGCTTGGGCGCGGCGAGCATATGCGGCTGACGGCAGTCGTCGCGATGCTTCCGGCGCCAGCGCACCCGTGGCTGGACGCATTTGGCCTAGCGGTGACCGCCAGCGCGGCTGTGGCCCTGGTGCAGCCGGCGATCGAGCACATGAACGAACAATGGGCGGTGATCACCCCCGCGCTCGGCATCCATGACGGGCTGCGAGTCGGCGCCATCCTGGTCGGCAGCATTCTGATGGCTGTGCTTGCGCTCCTGCGGCTCTTTACTCTGGCCCGTCTCCGGCATGCGCTGGGCGGCCTCGGCGCCGCGCTGCTGATCGGCGGCGCGTGCTACATCTGGCAGGATCCGCTGACCGACATGGGCAACGGCAACCTGCTGCTATTTTTCGTCCTGCTCGTCGCACTCTGCGTCGCCGCGGGCACGCCCATCGCCTTCGCGTTCGGCGCCTGCAGCATCGCCTATCTCGCGACCACCACGGACATGCCGCTTTCCGTCGTGGTGGACCGCATCGACGAAGGAACCTCCGAACTCATCCTGCTCGCCGTGCCGATGTTCATTCTGCTCGGCCTGCTAATCGAATTGATGGGGCTGGCCCGGGCACTGATCGATTGCTTGGTGGCGCTGCTGGGCCATGTCCGCGGCGGTCTCAGCTACGCGCTGCTGGCCGGCATGTATCTTGTATCCGGCATCTCCGGCTCGAAGGCCGCGGACATGGCGGCGATCGCGCCGAGCCTGTTCCCCGGTATGAAGGCCCGCGGCGCGCCGCCCGGCGAACTGGTCGCGCAGCTCGCCGCTTCCGGCGCGATGAGCGAAACCATCCCGCCCAGCCTTGTGCTGATCACCATCGGCTCGACGGCGGGCGTCTCCATCGCCGGGCTGTTCACCGGCGGGCTGCTACCGGCTGCCGTGGGCGCGTTGGCGCTGGTGGTGATTGTCCGCCTCCGCGCCGGCCGCGGGCTGCAGCGCGAGCGCGCCAGCACGGGGATGATGCTGCGGAGCACGGTGGTGGCGCTGCCCGCGCTCGTCCTGCCTTTCCTGATCCGCGCTGCCGTCGTGAACGGTGTGGCGACGGCGACCGAGGTCAGCACCGTCGGCATCGCCTACACGATCGTCGTCGGGCTGCTGGTCTATCGGCACGGTAGTTGGTCCCGCGTCTACCCGATCCTGTTGTCCACCGCGGCGCTGGCCGGCGCCATCCTGCTCATCATCGGCATGGCGACCGTCATGGCCTGGTCGCTGACGCAGTCGGGATTCAGCAATACACTGGTGCAGACCATGACGTCCGTGCCCGGCGGCAAGGCGGGGTTCATGGCCGTCTCGATCTGCGTCTTCACCGTACTCGGCTCGGTGCTTGAGGGCATCCCGGCGATCGTGCTGCTCGGCCCCCTGCTCTTCCCGGCCGCGCGTGCGCTCGGCATCCACGAGGTTCACTACGCCATGGTCGTCGTGCTGGCGATGGGGCTCGGACTGTTTGCGCCGCCGTTCGGCGTAGGCTTTTATTTTTCCTGCGCGATCGGTGGCGCCCGGCCGGACGAGGCGTGGGGCCGGGTCTGGCCCTATCTCGGGGCGCTGCTGCTCGCCGTCATCCTGGTCACGGCGGTTCCGTGGCTGTCGATCGGCTTTCTGTAGGAGGGTGGCCCTATGACGGACGACACCAAACCTTTCCTGGCGCTCGCAGTCGGTGACCCGGCGGGCATCGGCCCCGAACTGGCGGCCAAGCTCATCGCCGACCCCGAGGTTACGGCGATGGCCGACCTGCTCGTCATCGGCGACGCCCGGGTGATGTGCCGTGCCGCGGAGATTGCAGGCACGGCGCTAGACCTCCCCGTCATCAACCGTGCGGAGGACGCGGCTCGCGGACGGAGCCAGATGCTCGACCTCGGCCATCTCGACCCGGACGCGCTGCCGGTCGGCGTCGCTTCGGCGGAGGGAGGGCGATTCGCGCTGGAGAACTTCCGCACCGCGCTCCTGCTCACGCAGCAAGGTGTTACGGACGCCGTCTGTTTCACGCCGTTCAACAAGGCCGCGATGAAGATGGCGGCCGGCCGCTACGACGACGAGATGGGGTTTATTAACTCGGTCCTCGGCATCGAGCCGGTCGCGAGCGAGTTCAACGTGCTTGAGAATCTCTGGAACGCCCGGGTCACCTCGCACGTGCCGCTTTCTGCCGTAGCGGAACTGATCACGCGAGAGCGCGTGCTACGCAGCATCAAGCTCACGCACGACAACCTCCGTAGCTCCGGCTTCACTCGTCCCCGCATTGCGGTCGCTGGACTCAATCCGCACGCCGGCGATGGCGGCAATTTCGGCCATGAAGACGATCGCGAAATCCGGCCCGCCGTGGAGGACGCGCAAGCGCAGCAAATCGACGTAGAAGGCCCGTTCTCACCCGATACTGTCTTCGTCCGCGCGACCAAGGGCGCGTACGACGCCGTGCTAACAATGTACCACGACCAGGGGCAGATCGCGATGAAGCTGATCGGCTTCGACCGGGGCGTCACGCTGCTAGGGGGCTATCCCTTCCCGATCTGTACGCCCGCTCATGGCTCGGCCTACGACATCGCCGGGAGGGGTGTGGCCAGCCTGGGCGCAAGCCGGGCCGCCGCGCTGTTGGCGGCGCGCATGGCATCGGCCCGCACGTGAGCGCAGTGCTGCCGCTGATCGATGCGCACCAGCACTTCTGGGATCTGCGCAACGACCTACCCTGGCTGCGCGAACGACCTCGGATCCCGTTCCGCTACGGCGATTACGGGGCGATCTGCCGAGACTACATGCCGGACGACTACCGGCAAGATACGGCGGGGTTCGACATCGCCGGGTCCGTCTATGTCGAGGCCGAGTGGAACCGGTCCGACCCGGTCGCCGAGACACGCTGGGTGCACGAGCTGGCCGCGGCGCAGGGCCTGCCGAGCGCCGTGGTCTGCCACGCCGCGCTCGACCGGGCGGACGTGGCGGAGGTGCTCGCGCAACAGGCGTCCTTTCCCCTGGTCCGCAGCCTGCGCCACAAGCCGGCACCTTCAACTTCTCCGGCCGAGGTCAGGGAGGGCAGGCCCGGCTCCATGACCGACCCGGCTTGGCAACGCGGCTACGCGCTGCTGGCCCGGCACGGCCTGTCCTTCGACCTGCAGACGCCCTGGTGGCACCTCCGGGAAGCCGCGGCGCTGAACCGTCGCTTCCCCGAGACGACGATCGTCCTCAACCACACGGGCCTGCCCGCAGACCGCACGCCGTCCGGCATCGCCGGGTGGGAGGCCGCCATGGCAGAACTCGCTGCCTGCCCGAATGTTGCGGTCAAGATCTCCGGCCTGGGACAGCCGGACGAGCCCTGGACTGTCGAGGCGAACGCGCCCCTGATCCTGCGCACGATCGAGCTGTTCGGCGAGGACCGCTGCATGTTCGCGAGTAATTTCCCCGTGGACAGTCTCGTGGCGTCGTTCGACACGATTTACGGGGGATTCTTTGCCGCAACTGCCGGCATGAGCGCCGGGACGATAGAGAAGCTTTTTGCCGGCAATGCGCGCCGGTTTTATCGCCTCAGTGAGGCCCGGGCGTGAGCGCGCGGCTGGGCTTCATTGGTCTGGGCATCATGGGCGCGCCGATGGTGCGCCGGCTGCGGGGCCTTGGCTGGCCCGTGACCGTGTGGAATCTCGAACCGGAACGCTTCGGCGCCGTCGCCGGCAGCGGCGCCGAATGGGCCGACAACCCGGCCGCGGTCCGTGCCCGCAGCGATATTACGGTGATCTGCGTGCTCGACGGCAAGGCCGTCGAGGCCTGTTGCTTCGGGCCAAACGGGCTGGCCCGCGCAGAAGGCGGCGCCGGGCTGCTGATCGACACCTCAACCATCAATCCGGACCAGACGCTCTCGCTCGCCGGACGACTGCGGGCGGAGGCGGACATGGATTGGGTGGACGCGCCGATGTCGGGCGGCCCGGACGCTGCGGAGTCGGGCGCGCTGACCATGATGGTGGGCGGCGACGCGGCTTCGGTAGCGCGGGCGGACCCCGTGTTGCGGGATCTCGCGGCCAACCTCACCGTCGCCGGGCCGCTCGGCGCCGGCCAGACGGCGAAAATCCTAAACCAGGCGATCGTTGGGGTCGGCTACGTGCTGATGGCCGAGGTGCTCGCGCTGGCCGAGCGCACGACTCTGGACGTGCCCGCCCTACCCCGCGTGCTGGCCGGCGGGATGGCGGATAGTACGGCGCTGCAGCGCGTCTTTCCGCAGATGCAGGCCCGCGCCTTCGATCCGCCGAAAGGCTACGCACGCCAACTCGACAAGGACCTCCGAAACGTTGCCGTCTTCGCGCGCGGGCTCGGGCTGGAGCTGCCGGTGCTGCAGGCGGCTATCGCCCAATATGCGGTCTACACCGAGGCCGGGAACGGGCTACAGGATAGCGCTTCGGTGATGCGCCTTTATGAAGCGCGGTGAAGGCCCGCGGCGGGACCTTCGCACATAACATGCTGGGGCGCGCCAAGGGCGACCCGGCGCGGGCCGAGGCGATCCGTGCCGAGCCCGGCCGCGCGATCGACGGCGCGCTCTCCTGCATGCGCCGGCTCGCGAGCCGGCGCATCATATTCTGAATGTCTCATGGTGCTCTCTCTCGTGGCCGATCTGGCCGGAGGAAAGATTAATCCAGGGCGGAAAGAAAGGTGTGGCCGAAACCTGACCGGCGGCTTTGGGGCGGAAGTTTGGGGCAGCGGACATAGAATGGACAGGAGGGTTGCAGAGTTGGCGCTCCTCGATGTAGCCGGAGCTGTGTCCCTACGCGCCGCCGTCCCGACGGAGTTAGCGAGCAACTACAAAGAGGAGAACCGAGTGTTCAGCCATGTCATGATCGGCACCAACGACATCGCCCGGTCGAAGGCGTTCTACGATGCCCTCATCGGGGCCATCGGCGGGGCGCCCGGCGTGCAGGACCCAAAAGGGCGCCTGATCTATGCACACCGCGGCGGGCGCCTTCTGATCACCAAGCCTATTGATGGCAAGGCTGCTACTCATGCGAACGGGGGCACGATCGGTTTTGCGGTGGAAAGCTCCGAAGAAGCTGATGCATGGCACAAAGCGGGTGTCGAGAACGGGGGCACGGCGATCGAGGATGCACCCGGTGTGCGTCAAGGTAGCTCCGGCAGCTTGTATATCGCCTACCTCCGTGACCCGGATGGCAACAAGCTCTGTGCGCTTCATAGAATGGCTGACTAAGGCAACGCCCAACAATAATCGCCTCAGATCTGTGCTCTGGGGGCGATGGTGTAATTCCATTCCGGATGGAACTTGTCGCCCGTGATGTTGAGGCTGGCCATCTCCTGGTCAGTGATCTTGATACCTTTCGGATAGGATCGTGCATCAAGTTGGCAGCACACCTTCAGACCGGCCGTGGTCGTCGTGGCCGCGATCAGTTCGACAACGGCGAGACGGCTGGTCAAGGGCTTGCCACGCCAAGTCTGGCTGATGTGGCAGAAAAGGCGGTGCTCCACTTTGTTCCATTGTGTGCCTTGCCAAGGTGCACTGATGTCGTGGGTGCAAAACCCACCCGGCAACTCTCGCTCCAGCCGGAAGCGCCCGGGGCGGATCAGGAGGCGACGAATGGTTCGAAGCACTTCGGGAAAAGGTCCCTTCTGGGGATCAGCGGGCCATACGGGCCGCAGCACAAGCGAACACCAATGAGGCCTCGAAAGTGTCAATGTGAGAGCCGACCCGCCAGTGGAACGGGGAGGCCGCCGGAACCTGTCAACGACTATGAGACGGCCGAAGTCTTGGATTAGGCTTGGTTGTTAGCCGGTTTCTGGGGTGGGTTGATCCAGGTAGCGGTCGGCACGGCGGGTGGTTCGGGCATTTTGCGGACG
>JAABUK010011769.1_pt1 | contig 11295 bp, 12 predicted proteins | sample 5559141 | NCBI WGS metagenome assembly JAABUK01 (sample SAMN10711869, study PRJNA513367) | rock metagenome | isolation source: Antarctica rocks | place: Antarctica: Victoria Land, Pudding Butte nord | collected 2016-01-03
CGTTTGAACTGATGCGTTAGTCATGTGAGTGACATCGCAACTCAGCACTCAGCTCCCCCCTGCCGAGGCCAACTGCGCATGAGGCGCGGTGGGGGAATCTGAGAACCGATGAGAAATAACGCTGGGGGTTTCTGAACAGCCGCACCTTCTCATTCTCTGGTCTCGCCGCGCAGTAAACACCGACTGGGGTTTCAATATTTCGATGGCTGAACGATCGGCTGGTGGCAACACAGGACCCCAACTGACACAGGTAAAACTCAAGCACCTTTAGACGTGTAAACTGCTTTGCGAGACCACGCAACTGAGTTGAAGTGTATGGCTATGCCAAGGGTCCCGAGCTGAGCGTACTGGCCCTGCCTCCAGAGTTGCTCAGACGTGTTGTTGATGTGATCAGCAACATCACGCACTTATGGACCCGGGCACAAGTGTCACTTGTCAGCAAAGCCTTTGCAGCAGCTGTCAAAGAACAGCACAAGCTTGTTATCTCTGGTGCCTTCCTGATAAATCAAGACGAGCAATTCATGCTAGCAAGCCTCAAGCAAGCGCCAACAGCCTTCGTCCATGTGACCCAGCTGACCTTGACAGATATTCAGAGATACAGCCTATCCTGGAGTTGCTCACTAGCCAGCCAAAGCAGCTTGCTGAAGACCTTGACCATACAACTCAGAACAGGGTCATGTGATTATGCGAGTGATGTTGTAGCTGGTGAAATCTTCAATTTACTTCTGCGACAGTGCGGTCCACGCTCTGGTGTGCTACAAAACCTGCAGCAATTGAGCATCACAAAAGGCAACTGTATCATGCTGCGCATGGAGTCACCAGAAGGTCCTCTGTTCCAGCATGACAAGCTGGATTGCATCACAGCTGGCAGGCTGCCTGTCTTGCGCAACATAACCCATTCCTCACTAGAGCTTTTGGAGCTTGGACGCAACACCCAGCTTGCCTCTAGAGACGTGTTTGTGCTATGTAGACTGCCAGGTCTTGATTGGCTGGAGATTGGGAGCGAAACCTTGAATGCTATCTTCAAAGGCACTGTCCGTGGGAGGTTGACTTCTGAGACAGCTGATGTTTTTCGTCAAGCAACAATCAGTCATGTGTATGGACCATGTCACAGAGAAGAACGTCTCAACCTGATGGAACCAGTCAGCTCAATCACATCGTGGTGTAGTGACATGGTTGAGGTTCCAGCTCGTATTACTAGGTTTGCCCCAAATCTGACAATCATGAATGTCAAAATCAGCGATGCCTGCTGGGGATCTAGCCTTTGTGTTTGGCTGACGCTCAATGGTGTCCGTAGATGTGCAGTGTATTGACCCAAATGGTGTCTTGCGCATAAATGGCATACCAAGTACAAGCTTGACTCACTTATGTATTCAGAGTCACACTCTGCATGTGAAAAAGGACTTGTACAGTTGGGTAGATGCTAGAAGTCATCAGGGCTATCGGGCACAAAATTTGAGGCTCAGCATACTTGACAAGCAGATAGTGATTTTGCAGCCTACTGAGTGTGCCACAACAGTCACTTTACAATGCTAGATTAGTTGTACCAGCCATACAGTGGAGTCAGAGATCTCATGGTCATTCACAATGTCTATGCAATACTGACTTGAGGTCCTTTGCTAGCCATTTGCATCGACCCTACTACATATTGACTGTAGGGTGTGTGCAACTCAGTCTCAGTGCATCTCATGGTACTTTGCTACAAACTATTTGCACATAATTATTGTACTAGGCCAAATTAAGCACATGGTACGGACTGTGCCACATCAGCAAGCTGTCAAATTCTGCATAGCACCTTAACATATCAGGCTAGCCCATCGTATACCACACTGACATTCCTGAAATCGATAGCATTACGCGGGCAACCTCTTAGTTGTTGTGTGCAACTTCGCAATGTCAAGACCGTCTGGTTTGCCCACGTCTGTATGGCTAGGCCTGTGTTGCCATGCACAGCAGGATCACATGCAAATTTTTGAACTGTCTCAAACTTGCCACAGCACCACTCTATTTGGCTGGCTGAATCGTCATAATGTGTGTCTAGTGCAAGAGCAGCATGTGGAGCAACGCGCGTGGACTGGCCAGACATGCACCTCTCTCCCTCTCGATGCAGTGAACATGTCGAAGATGACATGAGTGTACACACTACACCTCTGTGCTCGCACCTATGCACTAGGTGTAGTCTGACTTGCCTTCCAAGCATGATCGATTGAAATTTAGATGCATTTCCCCGAGGATACACGCTGTCATCACAGTTTGCATAGGTACATAGGCACCTCTGCATGATAAGCAAGGTGAATCTCATCACAAATTGTTGATACCCAGCATAATGGCAGCTTTGGGCACATGTATTGAAAAGCGCAAGCACACAAATTGCTGTGGCCGCAAGCAGTCCATACTCACCAGTGACTGCAGACGCTGTTCACATGCAATCACCCCAGGAGTTCATTTTCAAAGCCTGCTCTACAAGCATGCTGCCACAGCTATGATGTACAAGCTATTTCTACAAATCACGTACTACACCTGCTGCATCTCTTGCAGTGCCACAAGCACTCAGTCAGTGGCAAGCATCACAAAAGCCTAAACAGTGAGCTGGTCAATTCCCTTCTGCGTTTTGCAGCTGTTGTTTGCTTGCAGACAGAAGCTGAGCAGCGTGGTGGGGCACAGCAAAGCAGCACTTCTGTCTGTCAGTGTGATCCAAAAACGCCTTCCAAGGTGGACTCTTCTTCAGTGTTGCCTTGTGACCAATGACCCACATGCTGCGCCTGCAGAATGCAACGTCAGATAGTCACAATCAGTACTCATGACCTCTTCTCTGACTTGCTCATCATATTGCAGACTGGTCTTGCATATGGCCAGGACTGTCATGATCAGTTGGCAACGGCGTTCCCGAATTGATGACCGTCTATAGTATAGACTCTATACCTTGCAACATTAGTCTGTATGCAGAGCAGCTACGCGTTGTTGTGCATGTGTGCCTGCCTTATATTGGCACTTGTGTATACATATATTGGCACTTGTTTCCACATGGTCACGCACACTGGCGTACATACATAGGCACAAATTGGTACACTATCACAAATTGGGGCATATTTCTGTGCACATATTTTGTATATATACATTGGCACATGTACATATACTGTTGGACGCCTTATGCAGCCTAATGAATACATTAGACGCTCATTTTCGATCAAGCAATCCATTAGACATGCACTTGTAAACACCAGGCCTGGTTCCTGAGGACACGGATAGCAGCTGAACACAATTCAGTCCTTTTGCGTCTTCACAGGTGTGGCAGAATTGTGTACCTGGCTCTGGTGAGTCCCACATTCATGCGGCGCACATCTGCCAGGAAGCCCACTCCTCTTCCTCTCTCACCGCTGCCGCCGTCGTGCGCCCTCACACAGCTGAACAGCACCACATCCGCTTCTTTACCCTGCAGCCATCGAAGTTTGAACATAATGCATGCATTGCGTGACTGTACCACATCTGCTTCTTTACCCTGCAGCCATCGCAACATCAAAGTTCGAACATGATGCATGCATTGCGTGACTGTACCACATCCGCTTCTTTACCCTGCAGCCGTCGCAAAAATGATCTTTTGATATGATGCATGCAATATGTGACTGTACCACAATGACATGCCAGGACGCACAGCATGCTGTTTATATAGCATTGATCAAACACCAAACTGTATATTTATATTCCTTTCTTGAGTATGGAGTATGGACTGTTATCTGGTGGCTGTGAAATTTGCAGATGCTTGGCGGACAAGTGTATACTCAGCGTGAACGCCAACCTTGTCTGTCTGAACGATGCTGTGTGTGCTGATGGTACACATGTGCAATCCAATGTACAAGGGCCATTCCAGTCTGTGTCACGCGCGTCTGTGACAGGTGTCTGATGCTGCACTGCTGACTAAGCACACATGTTCTGTCCACGCAGCAACTTGAGTGACAGGTCTGCCACTACAACAATTGTGCTACCACATGCAGGGTCATGACAGCGTGAAGAAGAACGGGCAAACCTGGAAGCCATCCACTGTGGCAAACTCAGGCTTTAGGGTTTTGGCGAGGGTGACAGCATGAAGAAGAACAGGCAAACCTGGAAACCGTCCACTGTGGCAAACTCAACATTGGCCAGGGCTACAGCATGAAGAACAATGGGCAAACCTGAAAGCCATCCACTGTGGCAAACTCAACATTGGCCAGGGCGGCTTTGGAGTGTTGAGCAGCAAAGGTGGAACGCAGTAGGGCCAGCTGAGCCTTGTAGGGTGTCAGAATGGCCACTGACGACACCTCATGTCCATACTCTCTCATCAGACCTACAGCAGGCACCACTAGTGATAATAAACAGCCTGATAACTGATCCACAACTCTTCAACTCCATTTATACAGTCAGATCTTTGAGAACAGTTGGTCACTTACTTTTGAGTAATAGTGAAGATTGCTATGATGGAATTCTTGACCGATACTGAAGTCTAGACTGGATGCACATTGACTTGCAACCAGTGTTCCTTTGCTTGTAAAGGTGAAGCACACACTTAGATGTGGTTAGAAGTCAAATCGTATACTCAGCAGTACTTCAGGTTTGTGTTGGCTCTCCCGATGGGTAAAGTTAGTTTTTGAGAGGACCCGAGCCCTACTCAGCATGAAGCTACATGTCATGCAAAAGGCCTTCTGGGTGACCATAAAGGGAACAAGCGAGTATTGTGCATCAGCTTACCTGATGTGGCTATGGGTCTGTGCACTTGGTGTGCTGCAGCATTCCAAGCACAACACAGAACTAGAGTAGACCTGATCAGCATTGTTCTGATGTCGATTGACACTGTTCATTTTATGCCGCCGCATACTCAGGTACATGTGTCTATACAAATGTGCTGGATCAAATTGCACTGTCAAATTGCACTGTTCAGGCTTGGCAAGGTGTGGATGGTATTGCAATGACTTGAACAGTAAGAAAGATGGCTAGCAAGAAGCATCACAAAGCGTACCTCCAAACAAAGTGCACGCCACATCAGCTTCTGTGTTATTGGACAGAGAAGTACCGCCGCTGGACCCCCCTCCACCCCTTGCTCCACCCCTCTCTGATCCCTGCCTGCAGTTCAAGCAGGCTGGCATGACCTTGGTAGAAAAGCTGAAGGTGCAGCATCTGCTTGCCATCATCACAGGCTAGAGAATGACATGAAGTGCTTCAGCTAGCTAGCTTGTCAAGAGGGACAACGTTGGACAAGTCAGCTGCTCGACAGACAAAGTACGATGCAAGCAAGATGAAAAAAGGTGAGTGGGGACAAAAGGCACAAGAAAACTTATGTTACAAGGCAAAAGGCAGAAGCAACAAGAGTTGTCATAGATCAGCACAATGAAGGGCGGATGGTTCAACATAGTGAAGGCTGAAAAGGCAAAGTCCTGAAGACAGAGGCCAGAAGGCACTTACTGGCAATCAAAGAAGGCCAGAGGGGGGAAGCAGGGCCGCTTGTGGAAGTCCGCTGCCCTGCTAGCAACAGCCCCAGGCAGGGCCGAGGTGCCGTCTGTGAGTTTGCCCTGATAGAAAAAGAGGGAAGGCCAGGCACTGATAGCTGGATGCATGCGGTACTGCTCTGAAAGCATAGTCACTGGGTAACCAGCCTGCACAACATATCCCAGCTATACATTTTCTGTGATTGCCAACAAGCAAAGAGGCAAATTCCGTGTCCATGCATATGTGAATGCTGGCAGTGCGTGCTGCCTACAAACATGTCATGCATGTTTCAGTAGCACTCCAAAGAAGATTTGGGGATAACTTGAAAGATTCCAGAATCTAGATCCGAGACCATAAGACCAACCTGCTGCAGACGCTCAAACAGGGATTGAGCCAGATTGCTAGCCTCAGCTGCTCGGGATAGCACTGTGGGGGGTAGCTGCTTGGGGTCCCCCACCAGCACCACATGACCCCCGGGGGCCAGAAGCTGCAAGGGCACAAGGGCTGCTGGCTCCAGGGCTTGCGCTGCCTGCAAGAAGAAGAGTCCATATGATGACAGAGGAGAGGACAGGATGGACAGCTGCTGAGGGTTAACCCCCCTAAATTCAATCTACCCCTTTGGTAGGCCAAGGCTCTGAGTTGAAGAAGACACAGAGGTTCTACCTTTCAAAGAAGCCATACCAAGAAAAACTGTGTGGCAGTCATGACTAGACACATGTCCAAAACAAAGGGGAAATAAGCTACAAGCCGCAAGAACATACTGTGGATGTTTTATGCCAATTTGCTTCTCCAAATTATTGCATGTTCAACGGTTGATCCATTCTTGCTTTGTTGGATACTGCTTTCGTTTGCACTGTCTTGCTGCAGCAGCACTCGGTTTTTTCAGCCCTCTTGTGTTTCTTTGTCTGCACTATGTGAATCATGCCTAGGGACAACAAACACTACATTCAATCCTTGAATCAGAGTCTGCAACAGTTCCTGGAGATGTCCAAAATGCTTCACAGCACACATCTTTTGCAGCCTTGAAGGAATGGTCTCAGGAGGTTCTCAGTAGGGTCTCAGGAGGGTCTCAGTAGGGCATACCTCATCAATCATGATGGCGTTGAAGAGCATGGAGGGGTCAGAGCCCACCCCCTTGACCAGGCCCAGCAGGTCCCCCCCTGCTGAGGACAGGGTGCAGGCCACCACCTCAGCACAGCGCACCACTGCTTGCCTCACCCCCCTCTTAGCCTTGTGGGCAGCCTCATTACCCTCCTTGACCTGCACATTCACACAGACTTCTGTGAAGCTCTCAAAGGCTGCCTCTGCTGTATTGGTGACCAAAGGCGTCATGAGCTCCTGCTATGTTTGGCAGAATGTATGACTGCTGGCTTGATTCTCCTGCTAGCCTTGTGTGCAGCCACGTAACACTCCCTGCTTTGCAAAGCCCGCTTTAGACAAATACACACTGGCTTATGTTGTGACCATAGACCACTTAAGTGCTGAAATGACAATGTCATTCCAGTGAGTTGCAGATGCACGCTGAGCCACTCTGCAAGCCTTGAAGCAGCAGGTAGTGTGAAGTGAGGAATAATCATGATAAGTACAAGATGGTAGACCTTTTTGCCAACCAGTCTGAGCACACAGCATTCCTTGTCATACCCCCATTGCATTCAACCATGTACTAGCCACATGTCTGCCCCTGGTGTCAGGTTCATACAGTCCTGTGTAGCTTCCTGTTACGGGCTCCTATTACGAGGCCCTATGACGACAACCTGTTACGAGGTCCTATTACGAGATCCTATTGCAGTAGTCAGCGTACCAACATTGATGGCTTTTTATGGCATAGCATTTAGTGGCATCAGGTGACATACCTCTTGCCTAGCTTCTTGCAGCTGGCCATACAGCAAGTGCCGCTTCTTCTTCAGAGCAGGCAGGTCCCCAGGCTGGGGTGCCTTTGGGGTCTCCCCTCTTTTTTCCCTGCCCTTCAGCTTGGCCAAGTCTCTCCTTTGTTCTTCTTTGTCGGGCTTTGCTAACCGGCTGCCAGGTGGCAAAATTTCAGAAGAACCATCCCTGGCTTGAGCCTTGTTACCTCCTCTGGCCTCTAATCCATTAGTCTTCTTCTGGCTGCCAGCTGTTGCCCTCTCAGCAGATCCCTCCCTAGACACTGGATCTGGATCATGCCCTATGTCCCCTGCTTCCCGCTTCCTTTTCTTCTGCCGCACGCCAGCTGTCAGCTTCTCAGCAGCTGAACCGTCATGTTGTTGGTCAAGATCCCTGAGATCATCCGGATAAGCTGGACTTGCTGATCTGGATGACTGCTTGGATCTGTCAAGATGGCTGCCATGTGGCTGCTCAGGTTCAGGCGCAGCTGATTTCAAATTTGGTTCATCCTGCTGTGCATGCTGTGCACGCTCTGCTTGTTTGATTTGATCTGAGGTGGCATTCAGCTGGGCTTTGATGTCATCGCAGCGCTGCCTGCCTTTGCTGCTCTTAGCTGCAGCAACACTGAAGCATTGGCAAAATTTTGGCAGGTTGCGTTCAGCTTATACTGCATGTATACGCTTGCTTACAAGGTAAGTATGTTTTCACTGAGCAGCAGCCTCCAATGGTACAAAGGACATCACATCAGGACACTAAATCAGTCTCGTGGTTTTCGCTCTGTTAATTAAGGTAAACACAATGAAAGCGGTGTGCATCAGCTGAGATTGACTGCTGGTATGCATCACTCTGACACTGCAAGCTCAGATAAAACCTACAAGCACAGTCTGAACCTAGGTCTACACCAGGCAATGCTGAGGGCATAAACTGAAGAAGAAGAAGAAGAAAAGAAGGATTTTCAGAGTTCTGAGCAAGCGTCACTGAGCAGCTGCATGCGATGGGATCCAGCAATACCTGCAGCCTGCAGAGTCTGTCCGTCCTGGTGTGCATAGCGCTCAGCTACCTGGTCCATGGCCCAGGTGAGGACCCCCGGGCTCATGGTCTCCCCCCTCCCCATCCTTACCATCCCAGGCCGCCTCCTTGTCTTGTCACTGCCTGCGACCCAACACCATCATTGCAGTCAACAGGAACAACTTTACCAAGATGATATGGAAATCTTCAGAAGTAGCAGTTACAGCCAATAGTACATACCACGTCGCCCGCGCTTGTCTAGGCAGAGAGCTACCATGCAGAGAATATTACTAATCATGCAGTCAATGTGAGGTATGAAAGCAAATGCAATGCGTAAGCTTTGAGAAGAGGTGAGGTGTTGTCTATACACCATAAATGGCATTGGGAGCTTCCAAGGATGTGTCGGTGTGTTTACGTGACTCACCCATTAGTAATCCTGGGCTAGCCAGCCTGGCGATAACTTCATCAATGGCTGCATTTGACTGAGCGCACACCAGGATTCTGAACTTAGGGGCAGGAGCAGAGGCAGGAGTTGTGCCTGCACCTGCCCTGCCCTTGCCGGTGCCCTGCCCTGCTGAGGCACTTGGATCATCACCATCTGCCACAGAAACAGAGCCTGGCAGAACCTGTGTAGGTTTTGCCAAGGGCAGCAAGGAAGAAGAGGAAGGTGGGTCAGGAGCATCCAGGGCAGGGCTGTCAGAGGGCGCTCCTGGCGAGGGCTGTTTGGATTTAGGGTTTGGGGGCACGTAGTGTTTTGCTAGTAGGGCAGAGATGATTGCAATGATGGCTGAAGTCTTGCCTGTTCCCGGGGGCCCCTGAACAACCACCCAAGCACATGCAATACCAAAATTCAGTAATGATAATGATGACGATAAAAATAACAACAAAAACAATGATGGCTGAAGTCTTGCCTGTTCCGGGGGTCCCCTGCTTGCAACCACTTAAGCACATGCAATACCAACAAACAATAATGATAATGATGATGATAGTAGTAACAAAAATAATGATGATGACAATGATGCTGATGATGATTCCAGCTTGTAATAATAATGATGATTACAATAATAATAGTTATGATAATGAAAATAGTAATGGTAATGACCAGAATGATAAAACCATACCACCAACAAGAACAGACCACAAAAGCAAACAAAAAGAAGAACAAAAAAAACATTGAGAACAAGAACAACAACAACAACAATCATAGTGATAATAAATAGTAACAATCATAGTGACAATAAATGGTAAATGATAACAATGATGATTGACTTGCTGGTCAAGCCAGCAGGCATCAGGTGCAGGCAGATGCAGAGACCCACCAAACTACACCAAATTATAAAGTCTCACCCAACCTATAGCTTATGCTGGCACAACGCAGATCCAATCAACCAACTTCACTAATTCATTGATGATGTTTGGTAGTGCTGGTGCCAACATGCACTCATATACCAAGCATCCGCTCTGAGTTGATGAGACTGGTTGAATGAACCTGAGCTGTGTAAGCACAAACTAAGTAGGCGTTGCCAAATCAGGCACAGCATAGCACAGACAATCCAAGCGTGCGCCTGTCACACCCACATCAAATGTGATGCACAGGTCGCATGCCAGCTCAACTGGTACATGACTTGTGCTACACTTTCGATGTGGGTGTGACAGGCGCGCGCTTGCATTGATTGTGCTATGCTCTGCCTGATTTGGCAATGCCTACTCAGCTTCTGCTGACACAGCTCAGGTCCAGCTCATCAACTTCACGAGTTCACTGCTGATGTATTGCCCCTCTTGTTTGCATGCGTAGCTAATATGGATCACAAATCAGCATTCCAGGTTTGAGTTTATCTCAAGATCTAGAGCCTACCTGCTGATTATATACACCTTACGTGTACCTATATATTCAGTAGATTGGAACATCAACATCTTGCCATACTGATATACATTTATGTCAACCCTGAATATAGACCAATCAGCATGCAAGGGCATAACATCATATACAAACTCTGCAGCACACGATGTGATAACATATGACTGCAGAACACATATATGTGTGTTGCCGTGCACATGCACATGTACAAACCCATTTTTGGTCAGTGCAATGCAGCTGATGACATGACACTATGACATGAATGTGCAAAACACATGTATGCGTGCTGTTGTACGCTCACGTACATGTACAAATGGTTGTAAGTCAGATGCAGGCATCAGCTGACCTGCAACAAGGTGAACAAGGCTTGACCGGGGCACATCACACTCGCAATGGCAGCCTGTTGAGAAGCATTGTAATGCTCCTTCAACTGTTCCCTCAGACTGTTAGACATCCCACCGCACCTGCAACAGCAATATCTCATGCCACTGTATTACATGCAGATCACGCTTTGTTGCAACCTTGTCATGAATCTGACAGCAGTGGGAGCCAAGAAGCAGTCATTCTGTAATGCGATGCAGCTTGCACCATTGCAGACTCTCTACAAGCCGTGCTTTTCGAAATGTCTGCAGTGTGTGCATCCACTGATGCATGATAGAATGTCAAGCATGCAGTCTGCCCATCAGGGAGGCCTATCAGTGGTGCCTATCAGGGAGGCCTATCAGGGAGGCCCATTAAGGAGGCCTATCAGTGATGCCTATCAGTCTGCCCATCAAGGAAGCCTTTCAGTCTGCCCATCAGGAAGGCCCATCAGGGAGGCCCATCAGGGAGACCCATTAGGGAGGCCTATCAGTGATGCCTATCAGGGATGCTCATTGGGGACACCTATCAGGGATGGCTGCTCAGCACATGCATGCATGCTGAGTAGCAGACCAGTAACAGCAGGGCTTGGTGAGTAACAATGTACACGCTTAGCAAGAGCACCTTTTCCCTAAAGGCATATTCAAGAGAACAGGTGTCAGGCATGCATGCCATGGACTTACTGCTCAGAAAGAGAGTGGAATAAGGCGGGAAGTGCACCTGGCAAGAGTTGCTGGTGAGGTTTTGGC
>JAABUK010011770.1_pt1 | contig 11295 bp, 8 predicted proteins | sample 5559141 | NCBI WGS metagenome assembly JAABUK01 (sample SAMN10711869, study PRJNA513367) | rock metagenome | isolation source: Antarctica rocks | place: Antarctica: Victoria Land, Pudding Butte nord | collected 2016-01-03
TAGATGATATTATCATCTACAGCAAGATCTTGAAGAAACACAAGCAACATGTACGATTGATCTTAAATAGACTACGAGAAGCTGATTTACAGATAGACATCAATAAATGCAAGTTTCATGTTCAGAAAACCATCTTTTTAGAACTTTTGATGTCAATCGAGAAACTTAAGATGAATTCACGAAAGATGCAAGCAGTCGTTGATTGATCTACACTCAATAATCTCACTCAGATGCAGTTCTTCATTGACTTCTGCAATTTCTATCAACGCTTCATCAAGAACTTTTCGAAGATTGTTCATTCAATGATTCAACTCACTCAAAAGAAGATCATATTTGAATGAAACAAAGTCTGTCAAACTGCATTCAATCACATGAAGAGACGTATGACTGAGACTTTTATACTTCGTCACTTTGATCAGACTTGCGATTTCATTCTTGAAATTGACTCATTCAACTACGTCAACGATGAAGTTCTGTCTCAATATGATGACGAAGATGTTCTACATTCAATTGTCTTCTATAGCAAGAACATGTCTTCTGCTGAATGCAACTACAAGATATACAATAAGAAACTGCTGATCATAATTTGAGCTTTTGAACACTGATGACTTGAACTGAAGCTGATCAATATTTCTATCAAGATGTTCATCAATCATCAAGCACTCACTTCATTGATGAAAGACAAGAAGCTGAGTCGATGACAGATGCATTGAGTTCAGAAGCTAGCTGACTTCAACTTCAAGATAATGTATTAATTTAACAAACAGAACATTAAGATTGATGCATTAACTCATCAAGCTGACTTCGTGCCTAGAGATTTCGACGATGAACGCATTTGATATCAAAGAACTACTATTTTGACATCAAATTGAATAAAGATTATTGATCTAGAGAAGAATAATGATCAATCAATCTATAGACAAGTTCTTGATGCGAATGAAATTGACGAGAATTGTACGTTACTTCGCGAAGCAATAACAAGAGACGAAGCACAATATGAAGATATCAAATTGAAGAATTGTTGAACTCAGAATGAAATCTTGTTTCATGATAGTCAGCTATGAGTTTCGTTCAACGAACTTCTACAAATGAATCTGATTCATGAGATACACAATCAATTATCAATTGATCATTCTGAAATTCTTAGAACAGTGAAGATCATAAAGCGAAATTACTATTAATCTTCTATGCGAAAAACAATGAATCGATATATTCAAAACTGCTACGTGTGTCAACGTTCAAAGACATCAAGAAATAAATCAAATAACTTGCTTCAATCTTTATCTATATCTGAACAGCGATGATAAAACATAGTCATGAACTTTATTATTGATCTATTTGATTCGTACGACTACAACGCTATTCTGACTGTCATCTGCAGATTGTTGAAAGAAAGACATTATATTTCTTGCATCATTGATGATGAAGATATCACAGTTGAAAAGACAGCTGAAATGTTGCTTCAATGAATATATTAAACTTATGATTTATCAAGCTTCATTGTATTCGATTGAGATTCTCAGTTCATCTTCATTCTTTGAAAGTCTCTTTGCAAATGACTGAGCATTTCTCTTTGATTGTTCATCGTTTATCACTCTCAGATCAACGATCAAAGCGAACGAGTCAATCAGAATGTTGAGCGATATCTTCGTTTCTTCTGTTTGTACATGCAGAACGACTGATTCAAGTGACTACTCATGATTGAGTTTGTCAACAATAACGTCTTGTTTTCAGTCATCTTCTTGATTCTCTTCTTCATGAACAAGAACTTTCACTCTCATATGAGCTTCAATCTCGACATCATCGAGTATGAAAGCATTCGCGAACGTCTGCAGATCACTCAAGTTGAAGATATATTCAATCACATGAATAAGATACTGATTTTCGCTCACGAAGCTCTGATCAAAACATGAAAACAAATGATGAATCAAGCTAACAAGCATAGAAAGAAGATCAATTACAAGATTGAATCAAAGATGTTTCTGAATGAATAAAACATCATTACAGCGAGATTCTTCAAGAAATTGAATGACAAGATGCTCGATTCTTTTCAGATCATAGACTCTGTTGACTCATTCTATAAGTTGAAACTATCAGAGACTATGCATATACATGATGTATTTCATTCAGAGCTTCTTCGTTCTGTTGTTGATGACTCTCTGTTTGATCAAAAGAATGAATTCTCAAGATCAATAGTGATAAACGATGAAGACGAATGAAAAATCAATGATATATTGAACTCTCGATGATATCGAAGATGACTTCAATATCAAGTCAAATGAAAGAGCTATGACAACGATCTCAACTGATATAACGCTGACGATGATGAGTTTATGAACGCTCAAAAGATGATTGATGAATTTCATATCAGATATTCAAGAAAAGCGCATTAAGAAACAACATTCATGTGAACATGAATAGTCAAGAAGAGAAAGTAATGTTACGATTCTAGTCTTCGTTTATTCTTCGTCTAGTCTTTGCCTGATTTCATTCTAATCGAGTCTAGCACAAAACTGAGAAACACATATATAAGAATTGAGTTCTTTTCTGTAGATACTTTTCTTTCTTAGCATTTATTTATTAGTTAAATGACATTCATATGACTCGCTTTATGCTGATCTCTAACATACTGATTCTTAAAGAAATGAAACAGAATCAATAATCTTTGTACATCTGTGACTTTAGACAGTGCAACATATAATTGTTCATGACTGAAACAAAATAAAGAAAGATCTATATTTACAATTGACAGTGATTGCTCTTGCAACTTGTTAATGATTATTGCGAAGCAGAGATGAATAGAAAACTGCTTGCGTGATAAAACTCATGAATAGTCGTCTTTCTTACTGATTAACTTAATTCTTGAAATCAATTGTATGTCTTCGTCAAACTCATTTTTCAAGATGCAATCTTTAATACAGTCTCAATGCAGATGTGTAATAATCAATCAAGTGTCATTACACATTTTCTCATATGAATGCAGATTATGTAGTAACATAATCGAAGCTTTTATCTTGAGATACATCTGTGATAAAAGAAATTCAGAGAATTCAAGAGTCTGCAAATACTTCATACTGATATTCTCAGTCTTCTCTGTTAGAGATCTGTCTAAAGCGAGTCAGATAGAGATGTCATTTAACTAGAAGATAAATGCTAAGAAAGAAAGATAGCTACAGAAAAGAAGCTGACTACATATGTGTGTTTCTCAGTCGACGCTAGACTCAATAAAGACTAGTCAAGATGATGAAGTGAGAATAAATCTGACAAGACTAGAAGACTGAGTCTGACAAGACTAGAATCGTGACATTACTTTCTTTCTTCAACAATTCATGTTCGCATGAATGTATTTTCTGCTCAACTCGATTGATTGCTCAATCATAATTTCACAGACTCAGATCTATTAAATCGTGATTGGTTGAGATTAACGTAATTTGTTCAAGTATTGAATATGAAAATCATCAACGATCTTCTGAGTGTTCATAAATTCATCGTCATCAGCGTTGTATCAATTGAGATCATTGTCATAGTCATTTCATTTGACTCTATACTGAAGTCATCTTCAATATCGACAAGAATTCAATATATCATCGATTTTTCACTCATCTTCATCGTTTATCACTATTGAATTTGAGAATTCATTCTTTTGACCATGCAAGAAATCATCGACGACAAAGCGAAGCAGATCAGAATGAAATACATCATGAACATGCATAGACTCTGATAATTTCAGTTTATATGAAGAGTCAATGAGATCTAAATTGATGAAAGAATCGAGCATTTTATCATTTAGCTTCTTGAAAGATCTCGCTGTAATGATGTTTCTTTCATTCAGAAACATCTTTGATTCAATCTTGTAATCAACTTCTTTTCTATGCTTATTGACTTGTTTCATCATTTGTTTTCGTGTTTTGACTAGCGACTCGCAAGCAAACTTCAGTGTTTTGTTCATATGTTCAGATATATTCTTGACTTTAGTCATCTGCAAGCGTTCACAAAAACTTTCATATTCGATGACATTGAGTTCAAAGCTCATACAAGAATGAAAGTCTTTGTTTAGAAAGAAAGAGATTGAGAAGATGACTGAGAACAGAGCATTATTGTTGATGAACTTTATCATGAGTAGTAGCTTAGCTCAGTCATTCTGCATGTACAAACAGAAGAATCAAAGATATTTTTCAACGTTCTGATTGACTCATTCACTTTGATCGTTGATCTGAGAATGATAAACTGTAAAGAGTTGAAGATTAATGTTTAGTCTTTTGCAAAGCGACTTTCATAAAATGAAGGTAAATTGAAAGTCTCAATTTGAAACAATGAAATTGAGTAAATCATGTATTCAATATATTCACTGAAGCATTAGCTCAGCTGTTTTTTCTGCTGTGATTTTCTCATCATCAGTGAAGCAAGAAATATAATGTCGTTTCTTTATCAATTTACATATCACTGTTAGTATGATGTTTTTGCCTTTCGAAAGAGATAAGTTGATGACAAAATTCATGACTATGTTCTTTCATTGCTGTTCAAGTATGAGTAGAGAATGTAGTAGTTCATTGAATTTATTTTAAAAAGTCTTTAATCGCTGACAAATGTAGCAGTTTTGAATATATCAATTTATTGTCTTTCGCATTGAAGATTAATAGTAGTATCTTCTTATGATCTTCATCATTCTGAGAATTTCGAAATGATCAATAGAAGATTGATCGTGAACTTCTTGAATTAACTTTATTTGAAGATGCTCATTGAAGAAAATTTATAGAAGATCACTTTGATATAGTATTTCATTCTGAACTCAACAATCTCTTAATTTGATATTATTGAAAGAATAAAGTGAACAGTATTACATATGATGAAATCTATGCAGATTGTAGAGAGAAGTCGTAGACTGCTCTATCTATATACTGCTAACGTGACTGAATCGCGACATGCGATCTTTTCTCTGACGCTAGTTTACGAAGAGCTGCTAGAAACGAGTCTGTCATCGCACTTCTCAACACTCTCACTTGATGCTTGCAAGTTTCTCAACTTTCACTGCTTTTCAGTCTCAGTTATTCAATGAATCTCTTGAAGTTCTGTCGAGATAGTGACTTGATCAATTCGTCTGCTATCATATCTTGATTAGAAACGAAGTTCACTGAAATCTGATTCTTCTTGTGCAGATTTTGAATGTGATGATAAGCGATGTCAATGTGCTTCGATCATTCGTGAATATGAGCATTCTTAATCAGCATAAGAGTCGCTTGATTATCTTCTTTGAGCTGCATGAGTGAGACAGATTGATGAGTAATCTTCTCAAGAATATCGACGTGACTGTGACTGATGCTCAAGTACTTTGTCAGATTCATGTTCTTGAGTACTTGATTGATTCATAGACTCTTCTTGACGCAGATTGATAGAGTCATGTACTCTGTCTCGATGATCGATGTGACAACGAACTTTTGCTTTCAACTCATTCAGAAGACTGATTCTTCATCAAGCATGTAGATGTAGACGAGAATCGACTTGTGATCTAGTCTGTCTGAGACGTAGTCTGAGTCAGAGTATTCTACTAACTTCATGCTTTCACTGACTTCGTACGTGATGTCTAGATCAATGATGAAACAAACGTATCACATCAACTTCTTCAAGACGTGTTCATGATGTTCTGCAGAATCGCTGAGATATTGACTTAGTCGATTGAGAGCAAAGATGATGTCGAGTCGAGTGTGAATTGCAGCATACATGAGACTTTCAATGACTTGTTGATATTCATGCTGATCGATTCTCACGTCTTCAAGTTCAGCTGAGCGAAGAGCATCATATTCATTCATTGAAAAATCTGTTGCCTTGTGCTTGTCTTGCTTCATGTTGAGTCTTTCAAGAACGTCATGAAGATAGTGAGTTTGATTCATTCGTAAGATTCATGCCTTTCTGTTGCAAGTGATTTGAATATCAAGAATCTTCTTCATTTCTCTCAGATTCTTGACTTTGAAAACACATTGAAACTCATGCTTAAATCATTTAATGTTGCTCAATGATTTGCAGATGATGACTATGTTGTCAACGTATAGTAGCAACATGATTTCTTTTGATCTATGAATCAGAAGACATGAGTCTGCAACGCATTGTGCAAAGTCAAGTTCAGACAGCATTGTTACACAACGATCATGTCAGTCTCATGCAGCTTGCTTGAAATCATAAAGACTTCGAAGAACTCTTAGAACACAGTCAGGTTTGACTTTCATCTCAGACGAAGAAAACATGTAGATGATTTCTTTGAAAAACGACTCAGTAAATGCATTGTTCACATCGACTTGATGAAGTTCAAGATCTTTCATTGCTGCAATAGCTAGAAAGACTCGCAGAGTGTCAAACTTGATGATTGACGCGAAAGTATTTTCATAGTCAACTTCATGAATTTGAAAGAAATCTCTGATCACTAGTCTTGCCTTCAGTTTGTCAAGAGAATCGTTGACGTGCATCTTTGACTTGAAGACTCATTTGCTTGTTACGATGTTGATCTTTTTGAGCGACACTTCTTCTTGTCAGATTTTGTTGATGACTAATGTCACAAGTTCTGCGTTGATTGCTTCTTTTCAAAGTTTTCTTCAAACTGAGTTCTGCACTGCATCTTTGTAAGTGTTCAACGTGAGAATTTTTATTGCTTTAGAAGAATCAGATTCATCGACATCAAATAATGCTTATAACATGCTTGTGTCAGAATTACTCTCATCGTCGTCAACTTTCTCTGTGACGAATCAGATCATCATAGCTTGCAAGATCTTGAATGCGCGATCTTTCAGTTGTTGATTTTCGCTGTCTCTTTTTCTCTTTGAAATGATTACATGCAGAAATGTTTGAACTGTTGACTTCGACGTGCTTGATGCAAAGACTTTCTGAGTGATCTGAACATTCAAGTGAATTTCGCGATCATCTGATGCTTGTGACGTGATCTTGAATAGTGCATTCAAGTTGATCGCGATAGTCTTCAGTGCATTAGTCGATTCAGACGAAACATCAATCATGAAAGTGTCAGATTTTGAAACGTCAGTTGACATGTTATTCTTTGATGATCTTCTCACAGATCTTTGCTCTGAAAGAATGTTGAATGTCTGTTTGCAAAGTCGCAAGTTCATGTCTTCACTCTTTTCATCTTCAGCGAACTTGACAGCGTGACTCTTGATGACTTGATTAAGATCTGAAACTCAAAGACGATATTGCTTATCAATGTCTTTCACATATCTCATGAATGCGTCAAGTCTGTCTCTGTTCATGAATTTGTCTCGTCTGTCTTCGATTGACAACGACTTGAAATCGACGTGCGAGTAGCATTTGCATTCTCATACTTGTACATGATCAATTGAGAGCTTGATCTCGATGAATGTCTTCTTCGAGATTGTGAGAACTTCGTTGATCAAGAGTTTTGTGATGATTTGATTTTGCAGATAAACATCTGTTTTCGCAACTTCTGCTCAGAACTCAATGAGAAGTTCAGCATTCTTGATCATGACTTGCATCAAGTTTTCTGTGATGTGTATGACTCTTTCGACTACTTCATTTTGAATTGACATGTGTGAGACAGTGTATTGAGAAGCAATGTCAACTGATGAGCATCAGCTATTCAAGATGACTTTAAGTTTCGTGACGTTGTCGCTGTGTACTGAGAGAAGTCTGACATCGTTGTGAAGCTTTACACTGAGTTTTCATTTTCACAAAGCATCTGATGCATCGAATCGTTGCTTCAAAGAAATGCATCAAGTCTTTCTGAAGTGATTGTTCACTATCTTTAGAAAGTACGACTCGCTATCGAGAGACAACGATAGTGATTCACAGATGTCTATGAAGATGAGAATCAAGATACTTGTCTTTCGATCGCTGACGTTGTGTTCTCGTTTGTTGATGAACTTGATGAGCGCACATATCTCACACACATTCTTGTGACTGTCGTTGATGAAAATAGATTTTTTCAGAGTGATGATCTTATGAAGCTGACGAAGCTTTGCTGATTCAAGATGAGCAAAACAATGATGTCATAGCTTGTACAACTTGAAGCTTTTGTCATTTGCAAAGCTAAGTTGATCGTGATCAACTTTGACCTCGTTCTCATGATGAATCACGTTAGTGTGAGACGCAGAATGATCTAGATTCATTGAATCGTCGAGATTCATTGAACTGTGCGTCGCTGAAAATGCTGATGAGATGTTACGCTGCATAGCTGATAGTAATGCAAATTCATCAAGATCGTTTGCAATTCTCTCTACTATGTAAACGTCTTCGCATTCTAGAGTTTCAATCATCTGCTTCTTTTGCTTGTCATGCATGTACAGATCTTTATTGTCAAAGCTCTCTTGCAGATCTTTCTTACACATTCTTCTTTCAGAAAGAAGATTCACTTCGAGCTTAGAAACATGAAGAACAGAGAACAGCTTGACTGAGTTTTCGTGACGATTTTGCATGACTGCTGTGTCACAGTGATTGACATACAATTTTTTCTCTTCAACTTTGATGATACATCTCTTAATGCAAATTAGAGACTCACTAAAAAGTCGAAGTTGATCAGTCATGTGCAAAAAGACATCAGAGTCTGCAATTCAGTCGAATTCAGAAATCTTACTGACAATGTTCTTTGACAGAGCTGTAATATTCTCGCTCTCTTCGTTCTCATCATTCTCATCATTGTCAGAGATTTCAGAGTCGCTTTTCACGTTGTAGACTCTGTGCTTCTTGTATTTGCTCTTCAGAAGCTCAGCGAGAGTTTGAAAATCATCAGCGCTCTTGTGTCTTGTTTTGCCTTTGTCTTTGCGTTTCTTCACAAGTTCTTGAGCTGCAGACAAATGAAAGCAATCGACTAAATGATGTTTATCTTCACAGAGAAAACATTTTAGAAATCGACGACGCGATTGATCATTGTCGAAGTCTGAGAAGCGTTTGCGACGATGACTGATTTTGCGTTTGTTCTGCTCTTGATCAGTACGCTCGCGTTCGTTTTCTCGCTTGACTCATAGCGCAGTCTCTGTTGTCTTCAATTGTGCTTTCTTCTCTTGTAACTTTTGAAGTTCTCTCTCAACGTCTGACTTGTTCTGCGCATCAATGATGTCTTGAATGATCGTGTATTCATCTGACAGCAATTGAAGTAAGACTTGAAAGCGACATTCTGACTTGAATAAATCGCTTATGTCATTCTGTGTTGTGATGATCTTTCAAGTCAGCTTGACGAGATGTGTTCATGTCTTTTCAATAAAGATATTCGTCGACATTCTGTAATCAATAAAGTTCATTAGATATTGTCTTTCAATGATTTGTAGCTTCTCTTTGTATTTGTAGCTCAAAGTATTTCAAACCTCTTTTGCTGACATCTTGTCTGCAGTGTGTTCTTGATCATCGATGATGATGCAGATGATCAGTCAGTAGTGAGCTTTCACGTCGATCTTTTGACTTTTGAAATCGAGAGATTGAATTTCGCTGATGATGTCGATGACGCTGTCAAATGTGTTCAAGTCAGACTTGTCTTCAATGATGAATCACAAGTCTTTCTCAATGAGTCATCTCTTCATGAGAGAAAATCATTGATTGCAGTTCTCATGAGTGAGAATGAAAACAGATCATCGTTTGACGAAGAAGTCATCGAAGTTCATGACGTTGATGTAAACTCAGCTTGTTGTTAAAATTAAAGAATAAAATAAGAATATTAGATAGATTGACGAGTGAAGTGAAGAGAATGTAATCTCGTCAGTGATGATGAAAATTTTATGCGTTCTTCGATGCGTTCAAGTATGTCTATTTGTTCGCTTTCTTGAAAACTCATAGTAGACTGTTGATTTGATGTGAGTGCTTATTTATCTTCTTGTGAGATGCGTAGTAAGCTGTCGAATTTCACTGAACTTCTTTAAGTCAGTGTACTTATTTGTCTTCTTGTGAAACGCATAGTAAGTGATTGCTGATTGCTCGTTTGAATAAGTCTTGTATCGAGTTGTCGAGCATCAAATGCTTAGAATGTTTCAATCTAATTACGTTGAAAGCTTCTTGCTAATCGAGACTCATAATCTATTGAAAGAGTAGAATGAACAGTATTACATATGATGAAATCTATGCAGATTGTAGAGAGAAGTCGTAGACTGCTCTATCTATATATTGCTAACGTGACTGAGTCGCAATGCACAATCTTTTTTCTGACGCTAGTCTACGAAGAGCTGCTAGAGACGAGTTTGTCATTGCACTTCTCAACAGATATCTTCATATTGTATCTCGTCTCTTGCTATTGCTTCACGAAGTAGCGTACAATTCTCGTTGATTTTGTTAACTTCTAGAATCAATCAATAAATTGATTCATCGTTCTCTTTCTCTTCTAGATCAGCAATTTTCATTCGATTCAACGTGAGAATTGTAGTTCGCTGATAGCAACATTGTTCATTCTCGAAGCTTCTAGAAACTGAATTGACTTGACGAGTCAATGCATCGACTTTGATGTTTTATTTATCTGAGCGATACATGATTTTGAAGTTGAAGTCAACGAGTTTTTGTACTCAGCGCATTTAACGTTTACTTAGCTCTTTATCTTTCATTAATGATGTTAAAGCTTGATGATCAGTGAACATCTTGATGAGTAACTCAGTCAATTTCAGCTCAGATCATCAATGCTTGAAGACATGAATGATTGCTAGTAATTTCTTGTCATAGATCTTGTAATTGCACTCAGCGAAGCTCAGATTCTTGCTGTAGTAGATCATTGAATGCAATGTTTCTTCATCATCATACTGAGAAAGTATATCATCATTGACGTAGTTGAATGAGTCTGTTTCAAGAATAGTCTCTTTATTCTGATCAAAATAACGAAGAATAAAGACTTCAGTCATTCGTTTCTTCATATGATCAAAGATCGTTTAACAAGCTTGATCTCATTCAAATATCACCTCTTTTTAAGTTAGTTGAATCAGAGAACGAACAATCTTTGAAAAGTTCTTTATAAAACGTCAATAGAAATTGCAGAAGTCAACGAAAAACTGCATCTGAATGAGATTTGTAAAAGTAGATCATTCAACTACTGCTTGTACTTTTCTGAGATTCATCTTTAGTTCTTCAATGAATAGCAATAGTTTCAGAAAGAAGATCTTCTGAACATGAAACTTGCATTTGTTTATATTCATCTGAAGATCAGTCTCTTGTAGTTTATGTAGAACTAATTGTACGTGTCGCTTATGTTTCTTCAGTGTTTTGCTGTAGATGATAATGTCATCTAGATAGATCTGACAAAACTGATAAAGATAGTCAAATAGCACGTCGTTCATATAATGTTGATAGAAAGTCGAGTCGTTGATTAAT
>JAABUK010011771.1_pt1 | contig 11295 bp, 9 predicted proteins | sample 5559141 | NCBI WGS metagenome assembly JAABUK01 (sample SAMN10711869, study PRJNA513367) | rock metagenome | isolation source: Antarctica rocks | place: Antarctica: Victoria Land, Pudding Butte nord | collected 2016-01-03
TGGCGAGAATCAGTACAGTGGAACCTGCCGCCGCCGGATTAGATTCATTAATCACTAAGTAATCGGGCGCGAGAATCAGCCCCGGGCCAGAGCCGGTTGCATTCGCCGCGAAGATGGCCGGTGTAGCTGCCACCACATTTACCGCAATCGCGGAGGAGCGGACATCGTTAAATGCGTATTGCACCATGGTTTGTGCTCTGCCTGAAACTTCGAACGGCACAACGGCGCTGACTTGGCCCGCGACGGAATACACCAACGGGGCCGCAACACCGTCGAACAAAAGCTGTGTACCGGACAGGTTCGAAGAAACTTTCCCCATGGAATCGAGCTGCGCTCCCACAGGTTCAGCCGGCCCAAAGTTCGCGCCGAAGATCGTAATCAACTCGCCGGGCGAAACCGGGCCGCCCTTGAAGCTGGCAGCGTTCGTGATGTTTGCAGCCGACAAAGTGGGTGGCACCGTTGCTAACGCATTCAGCATTGCGATAGCTGCCGCTTTTGGCTGATAAGATTTATCGAATTCTAGGGCGGAGCCTAGGCCTACGAAGAACTGTGGAATCCAGGAGTACTTATCCGTGAAACCCCAAGTTTGAAAAGCAGTGCAATTCGGAGCAGCCAGACAAACCGAGAGTATCCGGCCATAGATGTCGGACTGCGCCTTCGCGTTCTGAGCACTGGCATTCCCGGAGGAATCAATCGGCAAACGAACATCGAATTCCGTGATTTGGACTTGCAAGCCTAAAGCCGCCATTTGTGCGAAGTTGGATTGCAACTGGCCATTAGCTGGGAAGCCGGAAGTAGTCAGATGAGCCTGGAATCCGACTCCGTGAATGGGCACGCCCCGCGCCACGAAGTCTTTGCACATCGCAAGCACCGCGTTGAATTTGGTGCCCGGTCCTTCAATGGAATAATCGTTATAAAACAGCACGGCGGAAGGGTCGGCCGCGTTCGCCCATCGAAACGCTTGCTCAATATAGGCAGTCCCTGCTACGCCGATTCCGGGCTGGTTGTACCAGACGGAATCGCGGAGAGCCCCGGAATCGAGGAAGGCTTCGTTTACAACGTCCCACGCGTAAGCTTTGCCGCGATAGTGGGACATTACTGTTTCAATGTGCTCACGCATCAGCTGAGCCATATTGGAAGGTGAAGCGGTTTTTGCGGCGGTGGTAAGCCAATCTGGGTTAGAGGCATGCCACAACAATGTGTGGCCGCGGAATTTCATTTTGTTAGCCTGCGCGAACGCGGCAAGTTTGTCGGCAGGGCTGAAGTTGTACGTGCCTTGCGAATTATGAAGCACGGCCCACTTGGTCGCGTTTTCCGGCTGGATTAGATTGAACTGCGAGGAAAGTGTAGCCGCATACTCGGGCTCTAGCAGCCGGTTCGGAATACCGAATTCATCCGCGTTAGCGGCTGCGCCAATCAGTAAGGTGCGCTGCGCGGCAGCCTCCCGCAACGTGGGAGTCTGACCTGCCAGTCCGACGCAAAACACTAACCAAAGGACACAAAAACATTTCGCCATCGCTTGTCCAGCATATCGTTTGTCCGTTCTGGCACGAATCGTGCATTCTGATCCCGACATGCAATGGACCCCCGGTGGCGACAATCCAGACGTTGAAGATAGGCGAGGAGAAAGTGGAGGCGGCGGTGGATTTGGATTCGGCGGTGGTGGCGGCGGCTTCGGTGGAATTCACTTGGGTATCGGTGGAACGCTGATCCTGCTTGTGTTGAGTTTTCTTTTTAAGACCAATCTCTTTCAATTCTTCGGAGGCGGTTCGCCAGCTCCAGAACCTTCGCGAGTAGAACAGCCGATTCCAGATTCGTCGGGTAACGTTGCGAACGACCCGAAAAAGCAATTTGTGGGAGCCGTCATGCGAGACGTCCAGCAAACCTGGGACCAACGGCTGCCGGAATCGGGAAAGAATTATCGCCACGCCAAACTTGATTTATTCCGTGGTTCCATTAATTCAGCTTGCGGCCAGGCGCAGTCTGCCACCGGTCCGTTTTACTGTCCTGGCGACGAAAAAGTCTACGTCGATCTCAGCTTCTTCGATGAATTAAAAACCCGCTTCGGAGCACCTGGGGAATTTGCTCAAGCATACGTTTTGGCCCATGAGGTGGGTCACCATGTGCAGAAAATTCTGGGCATTGAAGAACAGGTGAGACGGGCTGAAGAACGCAATCCACGGATGCAGAACCAGTATTCCGTACGGGTGGAACTACAGGCTGATTGTTTTGCGGGAGTTTGGGCCAGCCATCCTACTGCAGTTAAACTTGATCAAAACGATATCGAAGCCGGCTTGCGAGCCGCTGCTGCGGTAGGTGACGACAGGCTGCAGAAAATGGCGAGGGGCACCGTAAGCCCGGAAACGTTTACTCACGGCAGCTCAGCTCAACGGATGCAATGGTTCCGCACTGGCCTTCAAAACGGAACCGTTGCCTCGTGCAACACTTTTGACCAACGCTAATTACCAGCGGCGGCCATACCCACGGTTGTAACCACCTCGTCCGTAGTAGAAACCGGGCCGGGAATAAAAGGAGCCGCCAAAGAAACCGAAGTACGGCGTATCGAAGTAAGAAGGATATGCCTGATATACAGGTCTAGCGAGCGGTGCCGCCTGGGCGTAACGAGTGGGGCGCTCATAATCGGCGGTCGAACCCGGTTGAAAGGCTCCGGCAGCCTGAGAAGCTATACGAACTGGCGCTTCCAGCCTGAAAGTAAGCACCTGCTCCGGGAAGAGCACGGTTTCCCGACCGCGGCTGGAGAGAACGCCCGTGGTGCCGAGAGCAGCACCGGCAAGCGCGCCGATTCCGGCACCCCAACCTCCGCCTGCTGCCGCGCCAATTGCGGCGCCGATACCGCTTGTGACCCCAATTGCGCCTAAGTCTGTACCGACAGAAGTATCGCCCCGGCGCTCAATAAATTGCGTGCTAATTGGAATTTGTTGCCCGTCCACCAAACTCAATTCCGTAATCTGAATCCCAAGCCGTGAAGTTCCTCTAATGCGGCCCGCCCTTAGAACATCGGTAACCCGGCCCTGCACGGTTTGACCGCGCCGCGCAATGACAAGCCCGTTGACGACAATCGGTTGAGCGAGGGTTCCAAGGAATGCGTCACCGGGTTGCGCACGCTCGCTCGAAATGGGTTCGTTCATGCGAACGGTGATCCAGCTTCCCGGAGGAATCGTAAGATTGATCGGCCCCTGTGGCGGTTCATAGCGCGGCTGCTGAGGTGGATACGGCTGATTTTGATACTGCGGCTGAGGCTGAACGGGATAAGGCTGCGGAGCGCCTGGAAAGGGCTGCTGATTACTAGAGTAGTTAGGTTCGGGGGCTACGGGCATTGCTTGACCCTCAGGAACCCGCCCCGGAGGCATTTGCCGTTGTTCAGGAGAATTTGGGAATCCGTTAGAACGTTCTCCGAAACGATGCCAACCAGGTGTGGCGTCCTGTGCCATTAAGCTAACACCGAAACAGAAGAGGAATAGCGCTTTCATGTGCGCAGATAAAGCAGGTCTGAAACCAAACCTTAAAGATATTACAATGAACACCTTACATTCGTTTAGCTCTGGCTAAATTGACGCAGTTCGGTGCTTTTCAGCCAATTGGCGGTATTTTAAAGAGGTGATCACCGACCTTGTTCAGATTCGGATGCTCGGTGAAAAAAAGCGCGGTGAGAATGAAAGGTTTCGCCGCCATTTGAAGAGCCGCGACCATTCAGACCGCATTCTTCGCAAACTGGCCGAGCAGGTGGAGGACGCTATCGATTGCACCACTTGTGCGAACTGCTGCCGCGTGGCTACCGTGAAGCTTTCCGAACGAGATATAGAAAGACTCGCGAGTTCCATGCGAATCAAGCGCGCGCAATTTCTAAAGCAGTACACCACGGAGACGGTAGACGAGGGCATCATTCTGGCCCGAACCGAGGCCGGCTGTACATTTCTTGATGGCAACACGTGCCTGATCTACGAAGACCGCCCAGACATCTGCCAGCGATTCCCCCACGTGGTTCGCGGCGAGGGCTCCATTCTAAGCCGCATGTGGGAATTTGTGGATCGGGCTTGTTATTGCCCGATTGTTTACAACTCGCTGGAAGCTTTCAAAGAAGAAACCAAGTTCCGCACTCAGCTATCAAATGAAAAGCTAAACTGAGAAATTGAATCCTGAGCAACAATTCGGCGAACTAATAACCATCATGGCGCGGCTTCGGGCCGCGGACGGTTGCCCATGGGACCGCGAACAGACATTTGAAACTATCAAGCCGTTTCTTCTGCAAGAGACCTACGAAGTACTGGAAGCCATCGACCAACAAGACTGGCCGGAGTTGGCTTCCGAGTTAGGTGATTTGCTCCTGCAAGTCGTGTTTTTTTCGGAGATGGCTTCAGAGGCGGGGCACTTCACAGTCTCTGACGCTCTCGCGGCGATCAACGCCAAGCTGATTCGGCGGCATCCGCACATTTTCGTTGAAGAGGCAGGAAAATCGAACATCCGCTCGGAAGAGGACGTTCGCAAACAGTGGGACGCCATCAAAGCGACAGAGAAGAAACGTCCGGCGGCCATGTTGGATGCTGTCCCTCGTGCTCTCCCTGCCTTAGTGGAAGCGGAGCAGATTTCGAGCCGCGCGGCCGCGAAAGGCTTCGATTGGAAAAATAGCGGTCAGGTGCTGGAGAAGCTGCACGAAGAATTAGGCGAGCTTGCGGCGGCAGAGACGCAACTCGACACGGAAGAAGAACTGGGCGATCTGCTATTTACCGTAGTGAATCTGGCCCGTCATTTAAAAGTGGACCCTGAGCAGGCATTGCGCCGCACAAACACCAAGTTCCGCGGCCGGTTCGCACACGTGGAGCGTGGCATAACGCAAAACGGTGGTACGTGGGATCAGACTTCGCTTCAAGAAATGGAACAGCTTTGGCAAGAAGCGAAACAGTGATTGAAATACGCCCATTGGTGACGCCGGAGCACATGCGTACGGCGGTGGCCCTGCAGAAATTTATCTGGGGGTTTGAAGATGTAGATCTGCTCCCTGCGCGGCTCTTTATTGTTGCAACTAAAATCGGCGGCCAGGCTTTCGGTGCCTACGACGGCGAGCGCATGGTTGGCTTTTGCCTTGCGATCCCGGGCATTAAGCCGGGAACGCGTGCGTATCTTCACAGCCACATGTTGGGCGTAGCTCCAACTCATCGCAACCTGGGCGTCGGACGCCTGTTGAAGTTGCGCCAACGGGATGACGCACTTGAGCGAGGAATCGATCTGATGGAATGGACTTTCGATCCGCTCGAAGTTAAAAACGCTTATTTCAACATCGAGCGGCTTGGCGTCGTGGTCCGGCGTTTCGTTCGCAATCAGTATGGCTTCACCACCAGCCACCTGCATCGCGGACTTCCCACGGACCGGTGTACCGCTGAATGGTGGATGTCTTCTGAGCGAGTAGCTGGTGTCCTAAACGGCAAAAAGGGTCTTAGATTGCCTATCGAAGATCGCATCCCCGTTCCCCTGGATCCTGACCAGGCCCATGCCGAACATACGCGCGTAAGCGGCCGGCTTGAGGAGTGTCTCGAAAGCGGGCTTGCCGTGACTGGTTTTGAGCGTAGCCCCACTCATGGCATTTATTTACTTTCAAGATGGCAATCAACATAGAACGAGTAGTCTTGCGCCAAATTCAGCTTCCTCTGGTTCACTTCTTTGAAACCAGCTTCGGGCGCACCTATAAGCGCGACATTATTCTGGTAGAAGTGCAAGCAGCAGGTATTTCCGGATGGGGTGAAGTCACCGCTGGCGAGAACCCGTTTTATAACGAAGAATGGACCGATTCAGCGTGGCCCTTGGTACGGGATTACGCGGCACCGCGCGTTTTGAAGCGCACTCTAGAGTCCGCTAACTCGACAGCCGGCCTCACGGGTCATATCCGGGGCCATAATATGGCTCGGGGCGGTCTGGAAGCGGCGATCTGGGATCTGGAAGCACGACAATTGGGTATTCCGCTTTGGCAGCATATCGGTGGAGGAGCAAGGCGTGAAATTCCCTGTGGCGTCTCCATCGGCATTCAGGATTCCGTGGAGCAGTTGCTTGAGAAAATCGCGATTGAGCTGGCCGCGGGATACCAGCGCATCAAGATGAAGATCAAGCCTGGTTGGGATGTGGACGTAGTGCGCGAGGTACGCGAGCGCTTCCCGAACATTAGGCTTATGGTGGACGCCAACTCCGCCTACACGATGAGCGATATCACGCTATTGAGGCAACTTGATCCTTACCACCTCATGATGATCGAGCAGCCGCTGGCTCACGACGAAATCTTTGACCACGTCGCACTTCAGAAAGAGCTTGAAACTCCTATCTGCCTGGACGAATGTCTTCGGTCAGCCCACCAGACAGAGCAAGCATTGCGTTTAGGTGCTGGCCGCATCGTCAATATCAAACTTGGTCGTGTTGGCGGCTTCCGCGAAGCAAAACTGGTGCATGATGCAGCCGCGCGCGCCGGGGTGCCGGTGTGGTGCGGCGGCATGCTGGAAGCGGGCATCGGCCGCGCTCATAATATTGCTCTTGCGACGCTGCCGAATTTTGTCCTGCCGGGTGACGTCTCCGCCAGTTCGCGATATTGGGCCCGCGACATCATCGAACCAGCAGTAACCGTTTCCGCCCAAGGCACGATCGCCATTCGCGATGAGCCCGGGTTCGGCTACGCCATCGATCACGATTTCATCCAGCACATTACCGTTCGCGAGGAATCGGTCGTTTGATTCTGTACCCGCTGATTGCGGTGATGGTGCTGCTCTGGAGCGGAAATTTTATCATCGCCAAAATCGCGCTCCGGGAGTTCCCTCCCCTGCTGCTCATGGGTATCCGCTCCATCCTCGCCGGGCTGATCATCCTTCCGGTGTACCTGCTGCGGCCCCATGCACCCCTTGCAATGCGCGATAAATTGCAGTTGCTCGGGCTTGGCATCTTTGGCGTTGCGCTGAATCAATTGTTTTTTGTAATCGGCATTTCATCCACTACCGTAGCTCACGCCGCACTTATGCTGGGGCTCACGCCTGTGCTGGTTTTGCTGATTGCGGGTTCTTTAAAGATGGAGAGCATCACCGTTTCGAAAGTGGCGGGCATGGCCGTTGCAATAGCGGGGGTTGCGATACTGCAATCTTCACATTCGGGCGCGCCTACCGTTTTCGGCGATTGCTTTATTTTTCTCGCGTCACTCACTTTTGCGCTGTTTACGGTAATGGGCAAGCGGTCCGCAACTCAGTTCGACGCGATCACCGTGAATACCTTCGCTTATGTCGGGTCCGCCATCGCGCTGCTACCGATCACCGTTTGGCAGGCGCGCCTCACTCCGCTTACAGGGATTTCGGCGAGGGCTTGGGCCTGCGTGTTTTATATGGCCGCATTTGCGAGCGTTCTCTGCTATCTGATCTATTACTATGCAATCAGGCGCTTGGCCCCTTCACGTGTATCGGCATTTTCGTATTTGCAGCCGTTACTGGCTTCGCTGATGGCGGTGCTCTGGCTCGGCGAATCATTGAGTATGTCTCTTGTAGCAGGCGGCGCGGTAATTTTCACGGGTGTGATTCTGGCGGAGCGCGGATGAAGAGAGTAGCGGTCGTAACCGGAGCAGCGAAACGCATCGGGCTTGCGATAGCAGATCGCCTGGAACAGGAAGGCTGGCAAGTCGTCCGCCATGGCCGCACGTCAGGAGAATTTCAGGCTGATCTCGAACACGTCAGCGAAATCGAGCGCCTCTTCACGGAAGTGCACCGGCGTTACGGACGAATCGACGCGCTCATCAACAACGCAGCCAGGTTCACAAAGATTGACCCTTTGCAAATCACCGAAGCCGATTGGGACCACATCCACTCTGTAAATCTAAGGGCTGTATTCTTCTGTTGCCAGCAAGCGGCGAAGCGGATGCCGGAGGGCGGCCGAATAGTAAACCTGAGTTCCCTTGGCGGGTTGCGCCCCTGGGCGGACCATGCTCACTATTGCTCTTCGAAAGCAGGAGTGATCATGTTGACCAAAGCGCTCGCGAAAGCCTGGGCACCAAAAATCACAGTAAACAGCGTGGCACCGGGTGTAATCCCATTTGGGTCGGAAGACGAACGCATCCAAGCTCTAGTGAAACAAGTGCCAGCAGGCCGTGCGGGAGAAGGGGACGAGGTTGCGCGCGCCGTGAGCTTCTTCCTAACTGCTCCCGATTACATCACCGGCCAGGTTTTATCCGTAGCCGGCGGCTTGGGATTATAAGTTCTGCAATATGCTGAGATACTCTCGGAGAGTCTCATCAAGGCGCTTCAACAGAAACGCGTGGAATGGCTCGATGTCCTCTCGTAAAGAGGCTTGCTCAAGAGTCTCCAGATATGTGTTCCGATCCACCGGACGCACCGCGACAGGCGGGTAGCCGCCGCGCAGCAAAATAAGGTTCATCAACAGACGCGCTGTTCGCCCATTCCCGTCTGAAAACGGATGGATTGCCGCCAGGCGAAAGTGAGCCTCAAAGCTATTAACCGGCTCCGGTTCCAGCAGCGCCAGCCAAGCACCGAATTGTTTCATCAAATCGGGAATCTTAACTGCGTTCGGAAACACCACTGAAGACCCGGCAATGCGCCTGGGCAGCTTACTGTATACCCCTCCGATATCAGGCTGGCTGCGGAAGACAATACGGCGATGCAGCTCTCGTATTGTGGCTTCGTTCAACGCGTCAGACCGGTCCGCACAGCCGCGCATCCACATAACAGCATCGTAGTGATCCACTGCTTCCAGGTGATCGCGAAGTGGCTTCCCTCCCACCGTGATGCCGTGCTCAATCACCTCGGCTGTTTCACGTAGCGTTAGCGTGTTGCCTTCTATTGCATTAGACGTATAGGTGAGATCGATATCATACGATCTCTGCAAAGCAAGAAGCGCCTTGCGCGAAACCGGGCGAAGCGCATCAAGCTTTTTTTTCTGCTCAGCGATTCCGGCTAGCAGTTCTTGCATCGCCCGCCTCGCAACTTAGAACGTAAATAGCAGCGTTCCGGGTGCAGGTGCGGGTTCAGCAGCCACGTCGCCCGCGGGTACGAGTTGTTCTTCGAGCTTCGCTTCGATTGCGATCGGCGTGCCGATGGATCGGTAGAAGATTCCCGTATCGCCCAGATACACTTCAAGTTCGCCAGGGCGCGGAAGAGCGCCCTGAATCAAAGCCTCTGAGAGCGGGTCCTCAATGTACTTCTGTAAGGCCCGGCGGAGCGGACGGGCGCCGTAGCTACGCTCCGATGCCGTTTTCTCAAGAATGTATCGCGCGGCTTCCGTAGTGAGCCGGATCGTGATCTGTTTCGAAACCAGATTGATGTTGATCTGTGCCACCAGCAGGTCGATGATCCGGATCAGATCATCATCAGTTAGCGACGTGAAGAGAATAATGTCATCCAGCCGGTTCAGAAACTCCGGGTTAAAGGCACGCTTCACTTCGCCGCGCACCATTTCCTCCAACTTACCGGGAATGCCCTCAATTGCTGGAGCCTGGAAGCCAAGATGACCCCTCTTCTCCAGAAAGCGAGCTCCCAGGTTCGAAGTCATGATGATGATCGCGTTCTTGAAATCTACCGTATTGCCCAAACCATCGGTAAGTTGTCCGTCTTCAAAAACCTGTAGCAGGATGTTGAAAACGTCCGGGTGCGCCTTCTCAATTTCATCCAGTAGAATGATGCAGTATGGGTTGCGTTTGACGCGCTCCGTGAGTTGGCCGCCTTCTTCATAGCCTACGTATCCGGGAGGTGAACCGATCAGCTTCGAAACGGAATGCTTCTCCATAAACTCCGACATATCGAAGCGGACCAGGCTCTTCTCACTCCCGAATAGGAACGAAGCCAGCGCGCGCGCAACTTCTGTTTTGCCCACGCCCGTAGGGCCCAGGAACAGGAACGAACCAGCAGGACGGGATGATGCTTTCAAGCCGGCGCGGGAACGCCGGATCGCGCGGGCCAGAACGGAAATCGCTTTGTCCTGACTGATGATACGCTTGTGCAACTCTTCTTCAATCCGAAGAAGTTTCGTGATTTCTTCTTCCTTAATGGAAGTCATCGGCACGCCGGTCCAGCGCGCTACCACGTCTTCAATGTCGTCTTTGGTCACGACGCCGGTTGAGGTATCGTCCAAATTATATTTCTCCCGCAACTGGCGCATATTTTCACGCTCTTTGCGTTCTTCATCAGAATAGAACCGCGCCTTCTCGAACTCATGGTTCGCAATCGCGTTTTCCATCCTGTGCACAATGAACTTAATGCGCTTCTGAATGTCCGCCAAATCGCTTGGCAGCGTCGTGGCACGCAACTTCACACGTGCTCCGGCTTCATCAATCAGATCAATTGCTTTATCCGGCAGATAGCGGTCAGGAATATAGCGGCTTGAAGTATAAACTGCAGCCTCAATCGCCTCATCGGTGTAGCCCACCGCATGAAACTTCTCGTACCGGTCCTTAATCCCGAAAAGAACCTTCACCGCATCCGATTCAGAGGGCGGTGGAACCTTCACGGCCTGGAAACGCCGCTCCAGTGAACGGTCTTTTTCAATCGACTTGCGGAATTCGGCCGGCGTCGTAGCCCCAATGCACTGAATCTCACCACGCGACAAAGCCGGCTTCAGAATATTTGCAGCATCGAGCGATCCTTCGGCCGATCCAGCACCCACCAGAGTGTGAAGCTCATCAATAAAGATGATGGCGTTCTGATTTTCCATCAGCTCTTTCATGATGGTTTTCAAACGCTCTTCGAACTGCCCGCGATACTTGGTACCCGCGACGATTAGCGAAAGATCGAGTGCCAGGATGCGCTTGTCAGCCAGAAAACTCGGCACGTCCCCTTCCGCAATCCGTTGCGCCAGACCCTCTACGATTGCTGTTTTACCGACGCCCGGCTCACCAATCAGCACGGGATTGTTTTTCGTGCGGCGGCATAGAATCTGCACCACGCGTTCTAACTCGTAATCGCGACCGATTAGCGGATCAAGCGCATTATCCATAGCCGATTGAGTCAAGTCGCGGCTGAATTCCGCTAGAAGGGAACTTTCTTTCGGGCGGTTCGACGAAACCTTCTCTGACTGCGAACGCTGCAACTCTTCACGAATAGTAGAAAGCCGCAAGCCGCGCTCATGCAGAATTTCCGCTGCGAAACACTTTTCTTCACGCAAGAGGCCCAGCAGCAGGTGTTCAGTGCCGATATGCTTGTGGCTCAAACGTTCGGCCTCTTCGGCGCCATATGCAAGAACGCGTTTACATTCGTGGCTGAGCGGCAGGTCAACCGAAGTGGAGACCTTCTCGCGGATAGTGGTGTGACC
>JAABUK010011774.1_pt1 | contig 11294 bp, 16 predicted proteins | sample 5559141 | NCBI WGS metagenome assembly JAABUK01 (sample SAMN10711869, study PRJNA513367) | rock metagenome | isolation source: Antarctica rocks | place: Antarctica: Victoria Land, Pudding Butte nord | collected 2016-01-03
CCGCTCCCGGTGGCTGCCCCCTTCCCGGTGCAGATGCTCCAACTCCCGCACTGCCTCGGCTTCAAGAGCTCGCACATACTTCATGCTCCTCATTCTACCCAACTACTTTTGTCCCACTGCTTAATGGGGGGTAAATCAGTCATCGTGTTTTTCGTCGCGCAGTTTTTCGCCCTCGCTCTTGGCGGCGAAGAGTGTCACGTCCTCGTTCAGCCCCAGTTCCTGCTGCTCGGCGGGCGAAGAATTTTGCGGCGGATGGCCGAGCCGCATTCCCATGTCGCGCCATTTCAGCTTGATGTCGTCCCACAGGTGGCCCGGCGGTTCGTAGCCGTAAGCGCGATGCTACCCCGGCTCGACCTTGCCCTTGCCCGCGACGAACGCCGCGAACTGCGCCGCCCATTCATCAAACACCTGAAAAGTGCCGGTTTGCCGCGCCATGTCCTCCGCCTGATTTTCGCTGTAGGGCTTGCCGTGCCCGAACTCGTGATACTGCCACAGGTTGTCCGGCACTTCGACGCCACCGTAGCGGCACTGCCACACCAGAGGCGCGTAAGCGTCGCGCTCATTCTCGAACGGCTCTTGCTGCGGGTCAAAGTACTTGGGGTGGCGCAGAATCTTGGGGCGCCCACTCTCGTCCAGCTCATCGCCGCCGCCGTCGCCGTAACAGAAGAATGCGGCGGTGCGGCCTTCGAGGTGGTTGAGGCTTAGCTCTTTCCACTGCGGCGAGTGTTCGAGCTGCATCGCCAATTCGGGGTTCTTGTGTTGGATGAGCTTCTCGTCGGGATTGCCGCCGTTCATGCACACCAAACGGTCGAACATCGCCTTGAGGTTGCTGGTCGGGCCATACCAGTTGATCGGGCCGATAATGGCCCAGGCATCGGCTAAATCGAGCCGCGAGTACAAGTCCAGATTCCACATCAAATCCGGCTCGTACCTGTTCCCTTCGAGTAGCAGTTGCACGGCCAGCAGCACAGCGCCATCGAAGTGGAAACGCAGGCGTTGCAGCTCTGGATTCGCTCGCGCCCAAAGACGTTGCCCAAATCTTCCATATCAATTTCCCAGTCCTGCGGCAGATGCTCGGCCATGCGAAGCATGAGTGTGCGCGACTTGGAATCCACGCCGGGGCAGTTGTATTGACGGCGGTCGGAACCCGAAATAAGGAGCACGCGGAACGGGCGTTCACCCGTCGGCAGCTTGCCGCTGTCGTCGTTTGGCTTCACGGGAGAACCTCGCTCTTGGAAACATTCGGCGTGCAGCAATTCGCACTCGACATCGGCGCAGCAACACCTTTGGAGGCGACGACGGTCACGGCGCGGAACTCGATGCCCTGCACCACACGCCACGGAGCGGCGTCGCGCTTGACGATTTGGGCGCCCTCGAAGCCGGCTCGCTCGAAGGCCGCGACGAACTGGTCTTCGCGATAGGCGCCGGAGATGCAGCCCGACCACAGTTCGGGGTCTTGCTGCAAGCCGTGCGGCACGTCCTGGCCGCTCACGATGTCGCTGATGGCCACGCGCCCGCCACGCCGCAGCACACGGAACATCTCCGCGAACAGCAGCTCCTTGTCCTCGGGGCGCACCAGGTTCAGCACGCAGTTGGACAGCACCACGTCCACCGCCTCGTCCTCCACGATGGAGCGCAAGTCCTGGATGCGGCCCCGGCGGAACTCGACGTTGTGATAGCCCAGCCGAGCGCCGATTTGGTGGCGATATTTCTCGGCCAGCGCCAGCATCTCCTGGTTCATATCGACGCCGATGACGCGGCCACGCGGCCCCACCACCTGCGAGGCGATGTAGCAGATTTTGCCGCCGCCCGAGCCCAGGTCGAGCACGGTCTCGCCCCCGCGCACGAACTCGGCGGGGTTGCCGCAGCCGTAGTCGCGCTCGATGATCTCGGCGGGGATGGCCTCCAAGTACTTGGGGTCGTAGGCCACGGCGCAGCACAGGTTCTCTTCACGGTTGCGGGCAGCTTCGCTGTAGCGCAAAGCCACGGCGGATTCGACATTCAGGGCAGCTTTCACAGAACTCCTCGGCACTCGGCTTCAGGACAGGGCGAGCAGGCGCTCGCAAACTTCGGGCAGCGTGCTGCCGCTCACGTCGGGCTTTTCCATCGCGGGATGGAAGAGTTTTTCCTGGCGCTGCACCCAGCCCGTCACCAGCCCGGCGCGAGCTGCGCCCTGAACGTCCCAGGCGTGCGCGGCGACCAGGGCCAGCTGCGCCGGCTCAACGCGGGCTTGACGGGCCGCGTGCAGATAAATCTCGCGGCGCGGCTTCCAAGCCTGCACCTCGTCGATGGCGATGACTTGCTCGACGAAGGAGTCCACCCGCGCCTGGCGCAGCAGCTGTTGCGTGTTCTCCCCGCTGCCGTTGGTGAGCGTCAGAATACGCACTCCGCCGTCGCGCAGCTTCTCGAAGGCCGGTGCCACGTCGGGATGCGCTTGCAACTCACCGAACCCCTCCAGGATGCTTTTGATTTTGGCGTCGTCCGGCCCCCGGCCCTGATCGGCCATGAGGACGGCGAGCGTTCCGGCTGCAACCTGCTGGAATGGCTGAAAAACATCGGCGGCGGCCAGCGCGAACCCGTCGCGCAAGGTCTTGGCGAACCACAGTTCCAGCGCGTCCGGCGGCAGTTGCACCTGCTCCAGGCGCGCACGCAGCGGCTCCAGCGAGAAGAGCGTTTCGATGACATCGAAAGCGACAACGAGGGGGCGGGCGGGCATGATGTTTCCCTTGATGATGTTCGTGGCCGCGCGGCGTCCTCAGACGCCGGCGCTTGCGGCCTCTTCCGGTTCTGGCTCCGGGAGCGGGCCTCGTATGCTGCCGATGGGCACGTCCGGCAAGACGGGCAGGTTTGCGTAGCGCGTGGCCAGCTCGCGGAAGGCCGCGGCCACGGGCTGCGGCTGCCTGCCGAGGGTGAAGAGCCCGTTGGGCGTCACCTTGCCCTTGATCTCGCGCAGCTGGATGTCCCAGTCCACCTGATCGGTCAGGCTGAACCAGGTGAAGCCGACCACGGGCACGCCCTCTGCGCGCAGGCTCTGCACGTTGTGCCACGTCTTCCACAGCCAGCCGGGGCCTTCTTCGGGCGGAACGGTGTTGGTCTCGGTCAGCATCATCGGCTTGCGGTAGCGCTCGTAGTACTTGCGGGCCAGGTTGCTCCAGCCCAGGACGGGGCCGACCGATTCCTTGCTGCCGTCGGGGTGGAGCAGGCTCTCGTTGGCGCCGTAGTAGTCCATGCCCATCACGCAGTGCGGTGCGGCTCGCCGCCCGTGCTCCATGAACCACTGATAATCCTGCGGCGTGGCGCCGTTTTGCAGCAGGAACATCAGCACGTCGCCGTTGGGCGGGTGGCCGTAGAGGAAGTCGAAGGTCAAGAAGCGGAGCTGGTTGTGCAAGTCGGCCTGCGGCTGCACGGTCGGGCACTGCGCGTAGAACGCTTCGGTCGTCTCGCTCTGGAAGAACACCGCGTCCGGGCGGTGCCGCAGGATGCGCTCGATGGAAAGCAGAGTCGCCTTGCACATATTCTTGTGCGCGGCGATCATGGCGCGGTCGCTCTTCTGCTGCTCGTTCCAGATGCCCTCCTTGCCGCTGAAGCGAGCGCAGACCAGTATCTCGTTGACCGGCGTGTAGTAGCTGATCCACGGGTAGCGCTGGCAGAACGCTTCGGCGAAGTCGGCGAACAGCTCCGGCCAGTCGGAGTTGCCGAAGCCGCCCACCCAGTCGGGCACCCCGAAGTGGCACAGGTCCAAGATTGGGGTCAGCCCCATGTCGCGTAGCACGGGCAGCACCTCGTCGGTGAAAGACCAGTCGTAGCGGTGCGGCCCAGTGTGAATGCGGTAGTAGGGCGGCCCGTAGCGCACCACCTTGGCGCCGACTTCGAGGCAGAGCTGCAAGTCCTGGCGCCAGTGTTGGTAATGCCCGGCCTCGGCCAGTTGGTCGCGGCGCTGGCCGCCCTGCACCGTCGGGTAGCTGCACTCGATGCCCGTCGCCATCAGGATGTTTCGCATATCGTCTCCCTTTTTGCGTTTGAAGGCCGAGGCTGTAGTTGAATCCGCGCCTGTCCCTGCTCAAGCCCTCAACCCTCGAACAATGTCTCCCGGTAGCGCCGGCAAGCGGTGTAGGACAGCGCCGCCAGAGCCTTGTCGGACACGGCGTGAACGACGCGGCAGAGGCGGCTGGGCGCGTCGGGGAAGACTCTGCGCCGACGCCGCGCCAGGCCGCTGGCCACAGCCCGCGCCACCTTCGCGGGAGCCGCGCCGACGCGGGGGCCGAACCTCGCGTAGTACTTGTCGTGGTGGGCGGTCTTCATGGGGCCGGGGTAGACGCGCGTCACCGAGATGCGCTCGCCGCGCAGGTATGGCTCCAGGGCGTTGGCGAAGCCGTCGAGGGCCGCCTTGCTCGAAGCATAGGCGAGCGCGATGGGAAACGGCAGGTAGACCGAGGCCGAGAGGACGAAGGCCAGGCGCCCCTCGCGCCGGACGCGCCCGCTTCGCAGCAGCAGCTTGACAAGCTGGATGTGGCCCAGCACGTTGACCTCGAAGACGTGCCTCTCCTCGCCGCTGTCGATGCGCCGGAAGTCGCCGCTCACGCTGATTCCCGCATTGCAGATCACGATGTCGAAGCTCTCGCTCAGGCCGTCCAGGTCTCGCTCCTCAAAAGCCGCCAGGTCCAGCGGCACGAACGCGATGCGCTCGCAGCTATTGGCGAGGCGGGCTCCAAGTACTTGGTCTAAGTCGAGGATGGTGACGTGGTGCCCCTGCCCGGCGTAGAGCACGGCGAGGGCGCGCCCCAGCCCGTCGGCGCCGCCTGTGATCAGCACCCTGAGCGCCCTGAGTTCGGAATTCCGTTCTGCCGGCATAGCACCTCCCAGAGCTGCTCCAAAGCGGCGGGATTGCGAAAGGCGCAGGGCCGCTCGCGCCTGTCGGCCCAGAAGAGCCCCGACAGCCCCTCGGCTTCGGGCGAGGCCGCCAGCCAGGCCGGGGTGTCGGCGCCCTCGCGAGGCGCCTGGCCGCAGCGGAAGAAGGCCCTGGCCAAGCACCCCGCCGGCCCCGTGGTGTTGCGCGCGATGCAAGTACTTGTGAACCCAGGGTGGGCCGCGTTGACCGCCACGCCGCCGTCCGCCAGGCGAGCCGCGAGCGTCCAGCTCAGCATCCTCAGCGCCTGCTTGCTCTGCCGATACGCCGCGATACCGCTGTAGCGCCGTCGCCGGAACTCCACGTCTTCCAAGTCCAAGCCGCCGGCCATCGTGGAGGCCACGTTGACGACGCGCGCCCGTCCCGACGCGCGCAGCGAGCCGCGCAGCATCCAGGCCAGCAGGTGCGGCCCCAGCACGTTGGTGGCCCAGGTCAGCTCGATGCCCGAGGCGCTGAGGCGGCGCTCGGGCAGCCACACGGCGGCGTTGTTGACCAGGACATCGAGGCGGTTGCGGCCATCGGTGAAGCGAGCGGCGAAGGCGCGGATGGATTCGGGGTAGGCCAGGTCGAGAAGCGCGGGCACCACCTCGCCGCCCGTTTCGCGCGCGATCTCGGCTGCGGCGGCCTCGCAGCCGGCCAGGCTGCGGCCCGCGAGCAGCACCGTCGCGCCCCGCGCCGCCAGGTGGCGGGCGATCTCCCTGCCGATGCCCGCCGTCGCTCCCGTCACGACACCGATGCGACCGCAAAGGCCGGAGTCGGCGGCGGGCTCGCCTTCGGGATCGCCTTCGGGCACCTGGCGCCTGCTCATTTGCCTCGCCAGGCCCGCGCGGCCTGCCTGGCTTCGGGCAGCGTCAGGGCGGCGATGCCGAAGTTGCACAGCGCACTGACGACGCAGTAGCCGCACCAGGCTTTTTCTTTGGTAGGCATCTGGTAGAAATACCAGCCCGCGACGATGGCCTCCACCAACGCTTTGCCCGCCGCCAGCAGCGGCACCAGCGGCTGCTCCCGCGCCCTCTGCGCGCCGCCGAAGGCTGCCAGCGGCACGTTGGCCGCCAGGCTCGCGAGGGCCACCGTGCCGTCGGGCACGCCGAATCCGTAGGCCGTGTCCGAGGAGTTCACCTTGTCGGAGTCGAAGCCCTTCAGAGGCGGGTCGGGCAGGTGCTTCACGATGCCGGTCTGCAGCAGCGAGACCGCGCCCAGCGCCCCCATGCCGACCAGCGACAAGCCGATGATGGCGCGGCGGCGGCGCAGATCGTCCGTGTCGCCTTCTTGAAGTTCTTCGCGCAAATCCTGTGGATTCATGTCGCTCCTTTATTTCTCGTGCGCCTGCTTGGACAGGAACATCACGATGGCATCGAAGAACTGGCCCAGGCCGCCGGCCCCCAGAGCCAGGGTCACCACTCGAAGCGGCCCCGGCCACAGCAGCGAGCCGTAGGACAGCACGGCGGCCACCCAGAAGCCGATGCAGTCGGGGCAAGTCACCATCGCGCCAATCGCGCCGCGCAAGCCCTCTTTGCGAGGCGTCTCCTTGCGCTCGCCGTTCTCCTCGCTCACCTCCACGAAGGGCAGGCGAAACGGTTGCGTCACGTCGTCGAGCGCGATGACGCGCCCGGCCCGGTAGCTCGCCAGCCCCAGCAGCAGCACGCCCAGTGGCGTCCAAGTACTTGCGATGCCCTCGCGCGGGCGCAGCGCCCGCAGCACGGCGCCCGTCAGCGCCGCGAACGAGAGCACGAGGGCGATGAACCAGGGGTGGCGGCTGTCTTTCATCCGGTGTGCCTCCTCTGTCGTCTCAGCTCTTGTCAGCGCCGCGAGCGCCCGGAGATCAGCGCCAGGCCCGCGAGGGCGCAGCCCGCGCCAATCAAGCTCAACAGACGGCGGTGCGTGGTGCCGAAGAGCTGCGGGCTGGCGGTGCTGGCGCACGAATCGAAGCGGCCATGCACGCCGAAGTCGTGCTCGTCGTCCACCGGGTGCCACAGGTTGTTGGGGCGATTGGGGTCTGCGGGTTCGGGCGACTGCTGCGACTGGTAGCCCATGCGCGACAGGACCCAGTCGGCATACTCGGGCACGATCTTGTTGCCGATGATGGCTTTGAGCGAGGGGAAGCCCACGATCAGCTCGCGGCGCTCGTTCAGGGCGGCCCAGTGGACGCCCTCGGCGGCGACTTCGGGCTGGTAGGTCGGCGGCACGGGCTGCGCCTTGCCCTTCAGGCGGCTCTTGACCCACTCGAACTGCGGCGTGTTGAAGGCCGAGAGCTGCACCATGCACAGCTGCACGTTGCTCTTGTCGTGCATCAGCTCAACGCGCAGCGAGTCGCAGAAGCCCTGGATGGCGTGCTTGGAGGCGCAGTAGGCCGACTGCAGCGGGATGCCGCGATACGCCAGGGCCGAGCCGACCTGCACGATGGAGCCGCTGTCGCGCGGCAGCATCCTCTTGAGGGCGGCCAGGGTGCCGTAGACATAGCCCAAATAGGTCACTTCGGTCACGCGCTTGTATTCTTCGGGCGTCATCTCTTTCACCGGCGAGAAGACCGAACACATGGCGTTGTTGATCCAGATGTCAATCGGCCCCAGTTTGCGCTCGACCTGTTCAGCGGCGGCTTCCATCGCATCGGCATCCGACACATCGGTCGGAATGATGATGGCCTGCCCGCCGCCGGCTTCCACATCGCGTTTAGCGCCTTCGAGACCGGCACGTCCGCGCGCCAGCAGCGCGATCTTGGCGCCGTCCTGGGCGAAACGAATCGCTGTGGCGCGTCCCACTCCCGCGGACGCGCCGGTAATCACAACGACTTTGGCGTTTTGTGCGGTACTCATGCTTTCATTGCTCCTGTGGTTGAGCGCAGATTGGGCGTAGCTGGTGTTTGTAAATCAGGGCGGCGGCAACCGTATAAAACAGGTGCATCTGTACTTTGGCGGCGCAGCGCAAGCAACGTGGCGGCGTACATCAGCACGAAGGCGATGCCCATCATGAAGTGCATCATCAGGCCGAGCCGGAAAGCGGTCGAGCCGCCGTGCGGCAGAAACATCGTGTCCAGCATGGTGCCGATGTCCATCGGCTTCATGCCCATCATCGGCGGCATGAAATACATCATCAGCGTGATGATGACCGTGCCAACCAGACCACCGAGAATCGCGCGGCTCCAGTTGAGGGCATAGGGCTGTGTGGACGGAACGACTCCCGCAACAGCCGAGGCTTCGTTGTGTGAATAGCGTTCAGTCGCCATTGACTTACCTCCAGCTTTCGCGGCTGGCCAGGTCGGCAGAGCCGCTTTGTTTGCGAGGCGGTGCCTCACTCTTGCGTGGTCGGTTTGGCCGGAAGAGATGGCGAGCGCGAGCCGTAGAGATGACTCACATCCCCGGTGCACGGGCCTTGCCTGGCCTGTCGTTCCGCGCGGAATGGCGGTTCACTGTTACTTCTCACGCTTTTGGCTTTGCCAGTTGCTTGTAGGCAAGGGCGGCGATCGTGCCAAACATGATGTGGGTAAAAATGGTAACCCCGTTGCGCGCCATAGCAAACCACGGAAAAATCGCAGTGAAGCCGTAGAAGTTGACAACGTAAAGGATGAGACCGAAAACAGCGCCGATTAATACAGCTACACCCATATCGAAGCGCGCAATGATCCAGGCCAAGATCAACGTGAAAACGACCGACAATGGAAAATGAACCGCCATCGCCGCCATGAGAACCCCGATGTCGAAAGTGGCGGGCGGCGGCAACACGCCTTTGCCCATCACCATCGCTGCGATCATGCGCGGCGGCGCCCACGGGCTACCGCCCATAAAGAGCGGCACCAGCATCATTTCCAGCATCATAAATGCCACGCCACTAATCAGACCCGCCCATATGGCGGCTTTCTACCGCAGCGGTTGTTCTGTCACAGTAGTGTCAGTCACGGTTGTCTCCTTGATGTTGACGGTAAACCTTATGAAATCACCGACCGCTTCAAAAAGCGCCCTTCGGTTTCAGAATGAAGGGCACTTTTTTGAAGCGATTTTACATCGGCTTTACGGAAGCGCTCAGCCTTTGGCGGCTTCGATTTTTCGCGTCATCTCGCTTTGCGAGTCAGTGGAAACAATTGTCCCCATGACTTGGTGGGTTTTGGCATCTACCAGCAGCACCATGCCGGTTTTCTGATTGGCTTTCCAAATCGGCGTCAGGCCGTTGCGCGCGGCCAATTTCGCGGATTGTCTTTTGGTAGCCTCGTCGGTGAGGTCGAACTTGACGAACTTGACAGCTTTGTCGGCTTTGTAGCTTTCCATCGTCTTCATGACGCTTGGCCCCATCTGCTTGCAGTAGGAACACCAGTCGGCGTGAAAGACAGCGGCAATGACTTTGACCTTTGTGTGCTTGGCCTGTGCTGTCGAAACTTGCAGCATCAATGCCGTCATGAGGACGGCAAGAAAGCCGAGTGTGAAACGCTTGGATTTCTGCATGATTTTGCTCCGTGAGGTGACGGTTGAACCGTCACTTCACATTTTCCCCATCGCGCGCATTTGGCGCACCATCGGTCGCATCTGCGGAGAGATGTGATCGGGGTCGTTAGCGTTCATCCGCGGCGAGAAATTTAAGCGCAGGCCATAGGGATGTAACTGCTTTTTCATTTTCTCGATCATGACGACGCGCGCATAAAAGGCGCGTGCACCTTCAACGCTGCGCTTGCCTGTGATGATGTCGTGCGCCAAGTTGAGCGCCAGAATGTTGTGGAATTCGGCATCGCAGCGCGCCGACATTTCGCCGCGTGTGCGGTCGACGTTGACGCTACCGTCGAAGCGCGCCAGTTCATCGAACTTGCTTTCTGGCACGCGGTAACTGAGAACCTGCTCGACGCTATCGGGGTGCGGACCGGGGAAATTGTGTGGCGTCACGGTGCTGGACGCGACGATGCGCTTCCACGGCCCGGAGTTGTGCCACACCAGCATGGTCGGCGTCGTTTCGTCCGGCGCGCCATGAATCATTATCATGCCTTTGGCCGCTTTTTGCGCGTCCGCCGACCAGTTGGCTATGGCGTCGTCGGCTTTGTCGGCACGCGCGGCGGGAGTACTCATCCCCACTATCGCTGCGACGGCGCCCGCTGCTGCCAGCTTGAACATTCCGCGTGCCACTGCGTTGCGGCTTCCTGCCTCGCTCGTTTTGTGTGTCTGCATGAAATTACCTCCTGAGTAAGATACTTTGAGTATCGCGGAGATAAATAGCGGCTTCTGTGCCAAGCCGCTCCGCAAGGTCTTCCCCAACACGGCTTCTGGCCACGAGCAACTGCTGGCTTGGCTTGCCAGCAAGGGCGCCCAGGTGGTGCACGCGGCCCTGGAAGCCACTGGCACCTGGGCCGAGGAAGCCGCACTGGCACTGCACCAGGCGGGGCACCGCGTCAGCCTGCTCAACCCGGCCCGCATCCACGCCTTCGCCCGCACCCAGATGGCGCGCACCAAGACAGACAAAGCCGACTCCCTCCTCATCACCCGCTTCGCCCAGATGCACCAGCTCGAGCCATGGCAGCCGCCCGCGGCTGAAGTGCGCCCGCTGCCAGCCCTGGTGCGCCGTCTGGAAAGCCTGGAGGATATGCGGCTCATGGAGGAGAACCGCCCGGGCGCAGGCGGCCTGACCGCCTCGGTGCGCCAGTTGCTGCAGGAGCACGTCGAGTATCTGCAAGCTCAGTGCGACAAGGTGAAGCGCCAGATCAAAGACCACATCGACCAGAACCCCGGCCTCAAGCAGCAGCGCGACCTGCTGCTCTCGATCCCCGGCGTGGGAGAAGCCACCGCCGCCCTGCTGCTGGCCGAGGTGGGGCCGGTCGAGCGGTTCGAGGACGCGCGCGCCGTGGCCGCTTTCGCCGACCTGGTGCCCCGCATCCGCCAGTCGGGAACCAGCGTGAGAAGCCGCCCCCGCCTCTCCAAGGTTGGCTCCCCGCGCTTACGCAAGGCGCTCTACTTGCCTGCCATGACCGCTCTGCGCTTCAACCCGCTCGTGCGTGCCCTGGGCTTGCGCCCCAAGGAAATGGGCAAGCCTAAGATGATCATCATCGGTGCCGCCATGCGAAAGCTCTTGCACCTGGCCTATGGCGTCCTCAAGTCCAACACACCCTTCGACCCCAACTTCCAATCGTCTGCCCTTGACGGATAACACAGTATGTCACTCCGTCCCGAATAATGTGTTTTAGGGGGTGGAATCCGGCGCAACCGTACATATTTCCTCTCCATGTTCATATTCGGTGTCTGGCGTGGGTCTTGTGGAGCGCCCGTCTTCGAACGTGCCCATCAAGTCTGGGCCTGCTCGCGGATGAGCCGCGCCACTTCGCGCGGCGCTTCCAGAGGCAGCAGGTGCCCAGCCTGGGCGATGGTTTCGAGCCGCGCGCCCTCGATGCGGGCCACGACCTCGCGCTCAAGTACTTGCG
>JAABUK010011775.1_pt1 | contig 11294 bp, 23 predicted proteins | sample 5559141 | NCBI WGS metagenome assembly JAABUK01 (sample SAMN10711869, study PRJNA513367) | rock metagenome | isolation source: Antarctica rocks | place: Antarctica: Victoria Land, Pudding Butte nord | collected 2016-01-03
TAAATGTGTATATGAGAACTGGATCAATTTTGAAAGTGTACCCAGTTCTCGGACGCGTCTCTGTGCCAGTGATCCAGTTTCTCATAACGCCCGCAAATGTGGCGGCACGAAAAATTAAATGTGTATATGAGAACTGGATCAATTATGAAAGTGTACCCAGTTCTCGGACGCGTCTCTGTGCCAGTGATCCAGTTTCTCATAACGCCCGCAAATGACGCGTCTCTGTGCCAGTGATCCAGTTTCTCATAACGCCCGCAAATGTGGCGGCACGAAAAATTAAGTGTAGGTCGTTGGCACAGCTTACAGAGAGGGTGGTTCGATAATAGCCTTCGTCCCGACAACGGGCCCCGCAGCCGGCGCCCCGTCGCCTGCACCCTCAGCTGCTAGACCCGCTGCGGCGGCGGCTTCCGCCTCTGGTCCTCCTGCTCAGCCTGCCACTGGGGCGACCGCAGTCACGACCGCAGCCAGCACTGCGTCACAGCCCGTCCCCACACCCGCAGCTCCCAAGGCCGCGGCGGCAGCAGCTGCGCCGCCCGGCGCGCCAGCCGCCGGCTTCATGTTCAACGTTGGCAATCAGAGCTTCTTCATCACGCCACAGGGCACACGTGGCAGTCGGCCTGACGCCGTCGCCCGCCGGCGCAGCCGCCGCACGCCCTGCAGCCTCACCTCCCGCCACGACAGCTACAACAGCTGCTTCCCCCGCTGCAGCTGCCGCAACACCTGCGACTCCCGCACCCAGCGGCAAGGCAGTTGGGCCTCCCACACCGGCTCCGCCGAATGCGTCCACTCGCAGCGCCGCCGCAGCTGCCGCTGGCACCACTGCTGTGCCTTCAGCCCTACGACGCCTGCCCCAACGCCTGTTAAAACGCCACCTCCCGCCGGCCCCTCTGCAGCTGCCGCCACATCCGCCGCCATCTCCGCATCGACGTCGGCGCGCGCTCCTGGCTCAGCTAGTCGTGTGCGGCGGTGTGGCGGTGTTATGCGGAATGACAGCGGCATGCGCGCGCAGCGGCATGCGCGCGCAGGCAATGCGCGCGCACGCAATGCGCGGCATTGGTCTCCAACGAGCAGCAGCTGAAGCATTTCAACTTTAGAGTCGTCGCTGGGACATGATCAGATTCTTCGGATGGTCAGATTCTTCGACAAGTCTTACAGCAATAACAAGAAGTAGTCAGTTTCGAGCAGGGGGCTCGGCAAAAGCATCAATCCTGCTACCGATGCAGCTTCGTGCAGGGGTCACACGGCGCAACAATATACGCAAAGCACGCCTCCAGTGCGACCCGCCAGCTTTCTTCACTCGCCGTCCAGCGGTGTAGTGAGCTTCTGGCCGGCCACAATGATGCCGCCCCGGTTGCCTGCGCACCGAAAAGTGGCGTCATTGAAGAAATGCTTGCCGGGCTCACAGGTGCGACTCAGCACGTCATACAGCATGTTGTACAGCCCTAGTCCCGCAACACGCAAACCAATCCGCTGCATTTGAATACAGAACAGCCTGTGTGGTAAGTTGCAGCCCTGGACCCTTCAGCTGTAGGACATTGCGGCCAGATCGCGCATGTGTAGGTCGCTCATGGATTCTCAGGTTCGAGGAGGACGCCCAAACGCACTCACCCTCCTCGACGGAGTCGAAAAGCTCAGCGTAGTCCTCCGGCAGCGGCCGGTCCGGCGACGGCGGCGACACCCACAGCCGCAGCAGGTGCCGGCGGCGGTGCAGCTCTGGGTGGTCCTCGAACTGGGTGCCTGCACCGTCGGCATTTGAAATAGTTATAAACAATAAATAAATTAGTTGTTTTGAAGCCCACTGCCAAACGAATCACTGGACTGAAGAGCTTGCTGCAGCTCCGGGTGGTCTCCGAACTGAACGCCTGTGTCGAGACGATAACTCGTCTGAGTGCTCTGCAATAAGTGGCGCCGAGCAGAACAGATGCATGAGCAGGGAACACGTCTGCGCTTCTCGCTGTGTCCACCTCAGTATGTCATTGCACGGGACGGGAAATGCAGGGAGCAAAAACCGCACGGGTGTGCAGCTGCTGGTGGTTGTGCAGCAGTTGGATGTCTCCCGGCTGCAGCACGAAATCCAGACGCAGCGCGTCCGACTGCAGGTCAATCAACTTGGGCATCTCAGTGAAGCGCGCACTTGCCGGCTGTCTGCAAACTTGAGCTGCACTGCCATGCTGATCAGCTGTCTTCCCGGGCTGCCTGCTGCCTGAATACAGTGTTTCAGACAGGGTACTTCAGGCCTGATTGCATGGTGCAGATCGTGTCAGCGAAGGATGTGGCGCCGCACCTTAGCCAGCGCATTGAAGTAGCGCACAGCCTCACGCTGCTTGTCGGTCAGGCGTGGCACCTCTGGGTGTCGCTGCGCCAGCTCTGCAGCATGCAATGCACAGGGCGGTCAGTTTTTCATGCAGTTGTACTCACAGTCAGAGTCCAGGCAGGCGAATGTGACAGTGGTCGGGCTTGGTGCAAGTGAGCACGGCGACCGCTCCGGCGCGGTCCGCATCGTTTTGAGACTGCACATTGGCTCCAAAGGGAAATCGGGTGGGGGAGGGCAATCACCGTAGTACGTCGCATTGTAGCTGGTGCTCAGGTAGCCCTGCGAGTGCACAGCATGGATGTTGTATTTGGCAAAATCGCATGCATGCGATGACGTCTCGATGACTCCCAGTGACCGGCTGCATGAGCGCAACGCGTTAAGACACGACAGGCTCAGCAGCAATGCTGCAATAGACGCATCAGGACGATCGCGATGGGATCAGCAAAGGAAAAGCGCACCTTGTGGTAGTTGAAGATGGGCAGGCGGAAGTATGGTTTCTTGCCCTCCGGGATCTCGCCCTTCCGGTCCACATACCTGCGAGTACACAAGATGGGGCTCGTCAATCAAATCTGTCAAATTGCAGCTTACGGGTCCGAATGCGATATGCTGCTGTCAGACGTCGTCAGACAGATTGCACGACCCAGCCGCTAAGCAGCTTCCTCCCTGCTGTTTGAGCTACAAATCAGGTGCAGCTGCATCAACCACGTCCTTCAGATACCATATTCGCAACCTTGAAGAAGAACCAAGTGAGGAGCTCAGCTGATGTCACTACACATATGCGCACTCAGCAGGGGCCAGCTAGAACCTCCACCAGGTCAAAGCACCCGATGCGCATTGCAGCATGAGAGTTGACGGCAACCCAGAATAACCACGACCACATGCTATCTGTCATTCTAAAAAGTAAAGAGAGAAAATTGAGTGGTGTAGGAGATTTTTAGGAGCGGACCAGGGGCCGGCGAGGGCCTCCACCAGGTCGGCGCGCCCGATGCGGATGAGCTCGTTGTGCACCGACACGCTGGACGACCAGCTGGACTCGCCGCCGGCCTTGGCAGTCTTCAGGCACAGAAGACCTGCACAAGTTGATGTAGTTTGTAATTGCATAGGCTAGAGCCTGTCACTTGACCTGCACGTGGCAGCATTTTGCGGCGTTGGCTCTGAGTGCGCGATGATCACTCAGGATATTATATCGCAGGGGAATGCAGCAGGGGAATGCAGCGTGCTGCAGCTTGGAATGACAGTCGTTCGGAGCATGGAATGCAGCGCACCGACGATGTCGGCGGCGTCGGTGTGCCAGGGCTGCGCGAGCGCGGTAGCGTACACGCGTGTGTCTGGGCGCTTTGGGTCGTGCCCGATGTCCTGCATGTTGAGATGTCAGATTCGGGTGTCGTCAGCACTGCGTCAGCACTGGAGAAGTCTCTGTGAGAGTCTGCACGAGACCGTAGCGTACTGGGCTGCGGCTATGCAGCGTAATGCACCTAGGCTCACTGACCCCGCCGCACAGTGTCGAGAACATAGCTGATGCCGCAAGGAGTCAAGAGAACCGCACCTTGACGTGGCCCACGATGTGCGCTTTGGCGTTCTGGCTGCAGACCTTGCCGGAGTCTCCCGCCCAGTACAGGCCGAAGCCCCAGTAGGCCAGCACCGACTCGCGCTGGCTGTAGCGCTCCACGGGGAGGCCGCGCAGCAGCGCAAAACCCCGCCCGAAGCGCACCTGCGCGCGCGCCACCAGCGAGGCGTGGGCACATGTTCACTGCGGATGTGTCATGATCCTGATTGGGAGCACCGCGCTGGCTGTAGCGCTCCACGGCGTGCCGCGCAGCAGCGAAGCCCCGCCCGAAGCGCACCTGTGCGGGCTTGATTAGCAATCTTTTAGTGTGCCACATGTGTTTTGCGTGTGTTTTGGCAAGTGCATCTGGCGGAAGTCTTTGGCTGGCAGTCATTGGGCAAGACGGCAGCAGCGAGGCGCACATATCCAACAATAACAGGCAACATTGCGGACGGCGGACCGGCAGATATCACGAGTGCAGGTGGTTTCCTGTCTTGGAACACACCTCGTCACGGAAGCCTGCCAGCTTAGGGCCCAGCGTCGGCAGCTGGAAGTCCTCCCTTGTCACATCCTGCAGATGCACAAGCGGGGACGCGTCTGCCGGCAAAGGCAATCTGCGTAGGCCGTGTATGCTGCGGGCATCGACTCGTCCATGCATGCTGGCGATCCCCTGAACAGGTGACAGGTGCGCATGAGAAAGACCCTCCCGTCCGCAGGCAAGTGTGCCGATGCGACGCCGGGGTGTAAACAAAAAGAGATTGTGCCGCTGCACGCACCTGGATCTCCTTGCCGGTGAGCGTGGCAGCGCGCACAGCGGCGTCCAGCTCTGCGATGTCCTCAGGGGGGAAGGTGTACACCAGGCGCTCCAGGTCCGGGAAGTCCTTGGCGGTCCACGCTGCGGGGTCGTCAATAATGGTCAGCGGCTCCACGCTGCCCTGCGGCCCTGAGTGCCTGCACCAGAAGTGGCATCGCCATGAGAACATGCGTGGTGCTCAGGCAAATCCACCAGATGTTCCTTGGCGGTCGACGCCGCGGGGTCGTCCATGATGGTCAGCGGCTCCACGCTGCCCTGCTGTCCCTAGTGCCTGCGGCGGCGTAAAAGCGATGATGGTGGCGCTGATTTGATTCCTCAAATTCGGGGCCACATTCTGAGGAGTTTTGACCGAGTCATGGAGTTGTGCAACAGTGCTGCTGCAGCTGGGCAGGCTGCTGCTCCATGCATGTCGTCCAGCCGCTGTGCACGAGTCAATTTGTGTCGCATGATGACCCGGCCTCATATTTCTTGTTCTTCAAATCGTGCATGCACCGGAAGCATGTATCGGCTTCCCGTTCGGGCGAGTGCCTGATGAGAACATGTTCACGGCTTGTCATCCCACCGACAGAACGGATCGAGGGCGCAGGGCGGCCGCTGCTGCTGCCTTGATATCAGATCGGCTGCAGTCACCTCATCTTAATAGGCGATTTCGAGTGGAAGTCCGGGTCGGCAACGTAGATAAAGCGACTCACCGAACGCCTGCAGGCTCGGCGTTTGTGCCGACGGCCTTTAGCGGCAGGTCGGGCGCCGCCGCGTAGTGCTGCTGGATCAGCGCCTGCGGACTGAGATCGCCCAGCACCGCCGTGTCGTAGGCAAGGCCCAGCGCCATGGCTGCGGCGGCTGTTATAAGCAGGATTTGGAAACCTGTTCAATGAAGGTGCAGTTTCGACTTCACGCTGCAGCTTGCAGCGGGGCGGGTACTGCAGGTTCGTAGCAACCAGTTGACATATACAGGTGCGCTGCGATCCTTCAGATCTTGCTAGAAGCACCCATGAGAATCTAAGGGCGGGCACAACGTGTTTCCAGCACGGGCACGTGTTTGCTTTCTCAGGTCTAAGGATGTTATATCCTGCTGGCGCACAACAGCACTCACTGACGTTCCTCACAAGGTTCTCTCGCAGATTCAGGCGTTCCAAGCATAGCAGCCGCGAAGAGCTGGGGACGAAAGCTCGGAGGGCGCACGTGTCGACCTCACAGGGCAAAATACCTCACCGCCCCATCCAGGTGCAGCCTCGCTTGCAGCACGCTGACCTCCTGGAAATGTGTTAATATGTAAGCGCTGCGGTGTTCAAGCCTGTACGTAGCCCCGGCGGCAGGAGCCTCTTCCGCCGCTGCCTGCGGGGTCCTTTTTCACACAACTTCTTCTGGTGGGTCGGCGGACGCACTCGGCGGGCACAGCCGCATCGCCGCTTCACTGATCAGATCACATTTTGAAGGCGTTTGTGTCTCTGCGAACCAGCTCAGCTGCGCGCGGTGATTGTCACAACTGTCTGACCTCTTCCGAGGCATGTCCGGTGCCGCCATCGGCACCCGGGCCAGACCAAGCTTCCCTGTGTTCGCAACGCCAGCGCTGATATCTCCTTCATCTACAGGACTCAATTTGATTGGTGACAGGCGCTGTCTGCCGGCGTCGGCAAATAGAGGCCTTTGATGAAAACGTGGCCGGAGCCCGTCAGTGCACTGCAAGCCTCCCACCGGCGGCTCATGACGAGCTCGGGAGATTCTGATCTTCTGTTTCAACGTCGGCAGGCGGCGCTCTGCTGAGCAGGGCGGCTCGACATGGCGACCAAGCACGACCAAGATGCTGAAGGCGGCCGCGGGGTGAGTCATCTGTGCTGCTACCGCATTGCTTCACTGTATCAGCCACGATCACAGGAGCTGCGGATCAGCAGCGGAAAATGTCTCTATCTGCTGGCAGCCCTCCAGAAATTTACGAATGATGACAGACGTCTGCCGTATGAACGCGTTTCGAGCCGCTAGTCGCTGCTGACGACCTCATCATCCCACTGCTGTGACGCAGGACGACCTGTACAAGGTGTCTCCCACCAGCACTGACACCGCCCTCGAGGAGGTCGGCGTCGACAACACGAGCTACGGTGATTTCGCAGTGTCTCAGATGCTGCACACCGCTTCCTACTGGAATGCATGGAAACTGTGCCGCTGCACGATCGTGTCCTCAGGACGATGGCGCTTATTGCGTAACTGCTCACGTCTCGTCCGAAGGTTTTCAAGCTCCAGGATTGATTGGTTTCTAAAGAATCGCTTCGACTTCCCGCCGCAGATCACCTGACGCCGTGGCAGGCGTTCTGGACGGTCGGCTGGGCCGGCCATGCAGGCTCCAAGGTGGACGCCTGGCTCACTTCCAGCGCCGCGCAGATCGGGCAGGTCATGCTGTCGCTGCCGCGTGCGGTGTACCTCACCTCCGCCGCCGCCGGCCTGCCGCTCATGATCGTAAGCCTTTTCCCTACCTTCTCGTCTTTCATGTCGTGTTGCTGTGCTGTGCGCACAAACCTCACGCCGGCATGCGGCTGCACGGTTTCAGCGTCAGCGTCAGTCTATGTGCCGCTGACTGCCGTCAAGTTCCGCAATTCACGTGCGATACAGTGTCTGCTGGAGACACAGTGTCTGCTGGACACACATTCTCAAACTGAGTACAAGCATCGACCCTTATGCTGCAGGCCTTTGGCGCCATCTCCACTTGGACCATCTTCCTCGCCAATTCGCTGTACGTGGAGGCCAAGCGCCGCAAGGTGCGCCTTGAACTCTTGTCTCGCTGTATTTTTTTCTTAGCATACATCTCATTGGCTCTAGAGCATACGGATACGTTTTCTCTTGCATCACTTCAATTCGGCAGAAGTGATGCCTGTGTTTGCGCAACTGTGATTTATGTTTGAAAATCAGACGCCCAGTGTCAGTATACCAATCCATTCTGCGCCGCAGCTGGCAGAGGGCAGCTGGTACGCACCGGGCACGAAACAGCGCCGCCAGGCCACTCAATACTTTGAGGTGGTAGGATACTTGACGAACAGGTGCTGAGAGGTTCTTGGCCTGCTTGCATGTCAATGCCGCCATTGGCTTTCATGTCAATGCCGCCATTGGCAGCCGTGAACATACAGGCGCAGGGCTGCGTCCCGGTCTTTGCAACATGCATGATCGGTGGTAAGCTCATTTTGATTTGGCAGCGCAACGTTAATCATCTGAATCTGAATCTGAATCTACCTATGCGCGCGCGTAGGTTCTTTGGCTACTGCACGCTCATCATCACAATCATCGGGTTGCTGTCCACCGGCATCGCCCAGATCATCGCCTGCAGGTGGGTGGCTCAATGTATACTCTTTGGCTGTGGCTGCCCCGTAGCAAGACATCTCCGTTAGTTTTTCAGGCTGTTTCTGCCCCATTTCCCGAGCCAGAAAAGACTCGGGCCAGTGAAGTGTAGTGCACATAGCGCCCGAGCACAAGCACCTGAGCTTCTGCTTGTCAAAAATGGATCAGTATCACCTTGAACGTGCTTGTGTCTCATCGAGTGCCGCCTGGCAGACTCGAAGCTGACACGCTGCTGTGCTGGTGCGACAGTGCGGACACCTACTACTTATCTGACAACCACAGCAAGAGGTGCGTGCTGACGACTCGCCCGGACTGTTGCCCATCGGTGGCATATCTGCGATACTTCATGTACTGCATTTCGGTTTCATGCAGGCGCGCAGCCCCGGAGCCGTAACACCGCACTTGATGTTGTTGTGAAGCGAAGCGCGTTGGACTGGCCTGATGCATGCTGCTCGAACTTTTGCATTGTGGCTGATGACATCTTCGACGAAGATTGTCGTTTCGTACAACAGGTTCTACTCGCTGATCTGGGGCGCCATCCTGTCGGGCGTGTTCGTCCTCATCCCCACCTTCAAGCACCTGCGCGTGCTGTGCATCGTGGGCCTCGTCGGTGAGGCGCCGCTGGTTTCTTTCTGCATTTCCCTTTGTCTCACTCACTTGGCATAATCTTCCATCTGTGACAGTACACGAGCATAGAATTGTGACAAAACACCAGCAGGAATGTTTCTTTGCCTTCATATATAGTGGTTTCTGTCGACTCCACAATGGTTCTGTCGAACGACATGTTGCATGCAGTCTGAAGTAGGTTGTACCCGACTGGCGCATGCCGGCCTGGCCGCATCGGAACCAACCTTGTCTGAGGGCGTGTCGGCGGGCTTCCATCACCCAGGCACCGCGTAAATCGCCATCTACATCTGGACAACAGCGGCGTGCAAGAAAAGCCACGGTATTGGACGCATGCCGTAAAACAGAGTTCTTTCTGATTGCAGGCACCGCGTACACTGCCATCTACACCTGGATCACAGCAGCCTCCCATGGCCTCGACAGCTCCAACTGGACTCAGGGCCCCACCAGCCTGAAGAGCTTCTTCCTCGGCCTCAACGTCATGCTGTCCGCGCTTGGCGGCCATGGTGAGCTTTCCTCTCAGCAGTTATTGCCACGAACGACCGCCGTCCACATATGAGGATGCTAGCAGCACCTCGCTGCTCAAAAAGTACGGTGCATTGATATTGGACTGAACCGAGCGCGGCATACTGACTCGTTGGTTGTGCTGCCGTGCAGGCATGAGCTTCGAGGTATGGACTCCACCAGCGCCACCTGCATTCCGATGATGTGCACCTTCGGCACCAGTGCTTGCTTCGTACGCCTCCTGCTAGCGCAGCAATGGCCCGCCCTCAGTGGGACTGACGCTGGTACCCTGCTGTGCAGATCATGGACTCGATGTGGAAGCCGTCCAAGGTGACATTATGCTGACGCCGCCAAGCTCAGAGCATCCGCAACGGAATGAGCTCTTGATCGTGTGCGCCAGTGCTGTCCTAGGCCTCTGGCATACCGACAGCACATGCTGAAACGAAATGAAATGTCTCGTATTATTTCTGCAGTACCCGAGGGTCTATCCCTGGTCGACACTCTTCACGGTGCGTTGAGGGCACCGCCTAAACCCTAAACCCCTCTCTGCACACGTCTGTTCCTGTGCAATCCTGCTCTCAACTACTGCACATCGTCGCCAACAAGCTGCTGACAGCACAATATCTCTGACATCACCAATGTTCCATGCCTTGCAGTACATTGTAACCGTGCCGCACTCCATCCTGGTGGTACTGGCGTACGGAGCTGCCAATGCGACAAAGGGTATGTCCTGCAGCTTGAAGCAATCGTTATGATACAGCTTATCTGGGGAATGGACTCCGCCAAGCTGGCATGTGGATAGCAGAGGGCTGCTCTGCACTGCGGTGATCTCATGCGGTGTTGTGACTCTGCAGACAACGTGTACGGCGTGCTACCCGACAACGGCTGGAGGTTTTTTTTTCCTTTTTTTTTGCTTTCTACATGTCGCCTAATGCAAAGCCTGCCGCAGGCATTCGGATGCATTCTGATTGGCGTCATCAATGAATCATTCTCTGAGTCCACAAGAGTTGACCTGAGTGCTGCCATTCAACGCAGGGACTCCTCCATCGTGCTGATGCTTATCCACCAGTGCGTGGCGTACGTCATCTACGTTGGCCCGGTGTTCTTCATGGTGCGCACCTGCAACGACTTTCTAGGAACTACCAATCTGTGCGGGATGGCCTGTGGCTGAACAGTCGTGCCACATTACCCATGCCTCCACAATACCAAATGCAAACTAAACTCTCTGCTCATATACACCTTTTCAAATACCAATGCAGATTGAGAAGTTGTTCAAGGTGCACGACAAAGCGTACCCGCTCCGCATCCTGGCCCGCCTGCCCGTCGGTGCGTTGCAATGCAATGACGAGCAGTGTAGCAGATGGCATGTGCCAATCACATTCTGTTATTTACGTACGTTGCACTTTGACCACCCTTGGTACTCGACCCGACATGTGTTTTACCCCTCCGACGTCTTTTCCTACTGTCCGCAGCCGCCCTCGTCTGGTTCTTTGGCATAGCCTTTCCATTTTACAGCGTACGTGGTTTTCATGTGTGCACGTGGCGATGCTTGAAGTGTGCAAGCGTTGCTGTGTACCGATAAGGACCCCTACATTGAGTGCTTCAGTGCATTTGCCATACTGAGGTTAGGTTGTAATCCACAGGTGATTAATGCCTTCATGGGGGCGTTCGCTGGCACCTTGACCGCCTTCGTGCTGCCGGCAGCTACTCACTTCTGGTGAGGATGCTGGCAAATTTTTCTCCAGAGGATATCTGACGAATAGACCAACCTTACAATGGTTTCGGTGCCCAAAAGTTGTACAAGTTTGCGAGCATCCCTACTGATTTGTATACTACGATCTGCAGGGTCTACCGCAAGGCTGACTCCCGGCGACAGGCCTTGAAGCAGCCGCCCAGGTCCGTTGCCTGCGTCCTGTTGTTCATCGCCACAGCGCAGGCAAAAAATATATACATCTGGACATTCTTAGCGACACAGCCCCTCCTCTTGACGTGATTGTCCACGTGCGTGCAGGTTCATCTTCCGCAGCTGGACCATTGTGCAGAACGTCAACGTGCTGATCGTCGTCGTCTTTGCCACCATTGGTGAGCCGTCGTTGTCTGCCTGAGGATCAGCTCCCATGTGGGTACCTGTTTTCTGCCAGCTGGTAGTCGCAGCGTGTGTAAATTCC
>JAABUK010011777.1_pt1 | contig 11292 bp, 10 predicted proteins | sample 5559141 | NCBI WGS metagenome assembly JAABUK01 (sample SAMN10711869, study PRJNA513367) | rock metagenome | isolation source: Antarctica rocks | place: Antarctica: Victoria Land, Pudding Butte nord | collected 2016-01-03
GAAGCGGGAAAGATCTCCTAGACAAGGTAGGTGATATGGCTCGAAACCATCTGGTGACTCGTGCCCATGAGAGCAAAGGTTCGGACGGTGATGAAGGCGACAAAGCTAATGAAAATGTGTTACTAATATCCGACGCCCTGAAAAAGGACCTTGAGTCTGGCCGACAAGGCACTATGAAATCATTCTTCCGGCCGAAACCCGAGGGTGAGAAAAGGCCCAAACCAAGAGCGCAAAATATCAAAACCGGTCCCAAGTCGAAAGAGAAACCCAAAAAGCCGCCTACCCAGAAGCAATCTCTGATACTTTTAGAAGAAGTGGACGTACTTTTCGAAGAAGACAGGCAATTCTGGGCGACAACTCTAGAACTTGTATTGCAGTCTAAAAGGCCAATAATAATGACTTGTACGGATGAGAGCCTGCTTCCCCTTGCTGACTTGCCACTTCATGCCATTCTCCGCTTCACACCGCCTTCGGAACCACTCGCAACCGATTACCTTTCGCTCATTGCTTGCAATGAGGGCCATCTCCTGTCGCGACAAGCGGTTTCAGCGCTGTACAGGTGCAAGGGCTACGACCTGAGAGCTTCAATTACCGAGCTGAACTTTTTCTGCCAGATGGCAATTGGCGACACGAAAGGAGGGCTGGAGTGGATGTTGCTTCGGTCGTCTCCGCAGGAATGCCGTAATGAAAATGGAGAGATATTACGTGTTGTCAGTGAAGGTACGTATCTTGAAGGTATGGGCTGGGTGACATGCGACAATGAGAACCTAGTTGCAGGAAATTGGATCGATAAACAGAGTGATATTTTAGGAGATGTATTGGAAGGTTGGAGTATGGTTACTGGAGACCGGGATGAATTTAGTCGTAGGAAGCCACTCGCTCCTCATAGCCAAGTAAAGCGGGAAGAGACGTTGAAGATGTTGGAAGCTCTTGACCAGGCCTTTAACGCTCTGAGTGCTGCCGACACATATCCACGTCTTGGGGGTCGACATGGCTGTTCAGTAAGCTTATAGTCGTTTACTACTAAGTGGTCCTGCTGACATTGGTAGGCTCTACTCGACCCTACCCAGCCTCCTCTTACTGAGAGATTGAAAGTCAACTTTGTTGAAGGCTCAACCCTACTTCAGGCGGATCCTCTGCTGGACCCTACTAATCTAGCAACCTCCTTCGCTCTAGCCTTAACGGTATGCGCAAGGAGCGTATTCGCACGCGGGGACGTCAATAAATCAGCAGCTTCGTTGAATAGAGTTTATTGTATCGATATGATCCTCGAAAACGCCAAGATATTGCGAAATCAAACCCCAGTAACCAGTATAAGTCTTTCTGCTGCTTTCAGCCCCATCACATCATCTCCGAAGGCTCTCTCCAAAGGGCCACATGTATCGTCGTTCGGGAACACAAAGTCCGTGGTAGTGGAAGAAGTTGCGCCATACGTGCGATCAATTGTATCATATGACATGAGGTTGGAAGAACAGCGGCTACGGTTGAACTCTGTGCTTTCTGAGGGTGCAAGGAATGGTAAAAGAATACGAACAACGCGCGCAAGTCGTGCCGCACTTGAAGGTGGTAGCAAGGCCAACACAAGGAGAGAAAGATGGTTTCCAGAGAAGACTAACTTCCTCTTGGTCTTACAAACGGGTGGAAGCGGTTGGCAGAGCATCGCACTGCAGAGAGCTACATATACGGGTTCTGATCGCGGCGATGAAGACACAGCTCCTGAGGCTTCGTGCCAGACATCCGTAGCGAGTACGGTAGACGGTGAGGCAGGGGAGGTCTAGCGGCCAATACAGCTTCGAGGCCAGTCAGCATGAAGCTGACATTCATCTATTATTGAAGAGCATGGCATGGCATAGATATCATGGCGTTGGCTGCCCTGATTTCGACACCATGCTGTATTTTTAGACATTTGCGTCGAAGTGAATAGATTTGAATTGTTTATCCTCAAAGGTATTAAAAGTTCAATTTCCTGAAGAATCAATTGCCACCGATGGTGTCCTCCCCGTCGATAATACATGCTTTTTTGATAGCTCAAAGTGATGTTTGGTGGAGGACGAATTTGTTAGGCGCAGGACCGTCCTACTTTCCGTCGTCATGAATCAAGCTCCATCATTGGTGTTTCTCTTGTTTCACCACGCGACAATCCTTTGATCTGTTACGCTATTGGAGAACTTACTACAGAATTTAAGGGTGACATATTTGACCCAGTCACTGTAGCGGGCAAGCCGAGAGCATGTCTTTATTTGGGAGTTCTCCAGACGATTCAAGCTTGTCTAAACCGCCTGCAGCGTCAGAAACAAAATCTCTCTTCAATGACGAGCAAAACACAGGTGCAGCATCTAATTCTTCGTTATTCGACGATCAGAATGGGAACGGAAATTCCCCATGGAGTATGCCAACACCCAAGAAGTCTGGCAAAGGTGACTTGGTAAAGACACTGCTGCCTGCGTCCGATGTACCTGAGAGTTATATTGACGCTTACGATACACTACTGGAGTCCGGTTATCGAGAAGGCGCTGGATATATTAGTCTTTCGGGAGCCAGAAGAATACTTGAAGGTAGTGGGCTGAATGAAGAGGAGCAAAACAGAATTCTCAATATAGTTACTGGCGGGCAAGAGCCTGCGGGGGGGCTTATCCGAAATCAATTCAATGTCCTACTCGCTCTTATAGGTCTTTCCCAAGAGAAGGAGGAGGCGACGTTAGATGGTGTGGATGAAAGGCGGAAGAGTGAGTTATTGCTATGCTGCTGGCCGTACAATAGGATCTCGCTAATTTTTATGATACCCAGAGCTTCCACAGCCGTCAATACCCTTCGTTCAGAAGTTGAGGACTTCTAAGGTTTCAGAGAATTTGGAGGAGCCATTGGATCACCCACAAAATGCCACCCCATCATCAAAAGGAAACACCCCAGCGGCTACGCCTTCAAAATCTAGGCGCATACGGAGGGACTCTTTAGATAACCTAGACAACGATCCGTGGGGTAGCCCTGCTATGCACAAAGGGCATACCCATATAGTTGCTAACGAAGCAACACCACCATCAAATGGCGTCACCGCAGCAAGGCCTCTAGGGAACGGAACCAGCGGCCCCGCAAGGACTACAAGCGCCTTTACTACACACTCAGAAGTACCAACGCCGACAGAATCCACCTTGGTAGGCGAAGGACCTTCTGGAGGGCGGCCAACAGATGGTAATGGGGAAGGGTGGGGCTCGTATGCTAACACTACAAGCGCCTTTCCCAGTGCCGAACAAGCAGGACTCGGGCCCGAGGGTTTCGGATCTGGTTTAGACAGCCAAGGAGATAATCGTACAGGAGGTGGTATCAGGTCCCTCGGTGGTGGTCGCACTACAAATCGCAGTATAGAAGAGACAGTCACCGTCACTTTGCTTCCCGAGAAGGAAGGCATGTTCATGTTTCAGCATCATAACTACGAGGTCAAGAGCGCAAGAAGAGGAAATAGCGTTGTACGGAGGTATAGTGATTTCGTGTGGTTATTGGACTGCCTTCACAAAAAATACCCTTTTCGACAATTGCCTCTGTTGCCACCAAAGCGGGTCGCTGGTGAGGAAACCGATTCCTGTTACAATCGCTGATATCTGACAATACCAACGAGTACAGTCAATGGAAGGCATCTGTCGGCCGATATTACTTTCATGGAAAAGCGCAGACGCGGTCTAGTCAGATTTGTAAATGCGCTCGTCAGACATCCTGTTCTGAATCAAGAACAACTCGTTACCATGTTCCTTACCGTTCCTACAGTAAGTAATGCATAGGATCATTATCCCCAACGAAAGCTTATGTTCAGTATCAGGAGCTTGCGGTGTGGCGAAAGGAGGCTTCAAAATCTGTTCAGGAAGAATTTACTGGCAAACCTCTTGCCCCAGGTCTTGAAGATTCGTTACCGACAAACCTTTCTGAGACTTTTGATACTGTTCGTTCCGGTGTTCGCCAGTCTGCCGAATCCTATATCAACCTCTGTAGCTTGCTAGAGCGCTTGGCCAAACGAAACCAAGGGGTTGCCGCAGATTACCTACGGTTTTCCCAGGCATTAATGGCTTTAACGGAATGCTCTCAAAACACATACGCAACTGATACGAACGATGTTCCGCTGCTCAATGAGGGTATTGGTTCCACGGCCAGGCATTTAACGACAAGTCAAAGTCTACTGGAGGACGAAGCACGTGCATGGGACGAAGGTGTTTTAGAGGATTTTAAGAAGCAGAGGGATACCGTTGTAAGCATAAGAGACATGTTCGATCGCCGAGATCGCTATGCAAAAGACACCATCCCACAGTTGGAGCGAAGAATAGAGAGTAACGAGAACAAATTGGCTGGGCTCATGGGAAGGCCAGAAGGTGCCGCTGCAAAGCCGGGAGAGCAGGAGAAACTTGAGCAAGCCGTCAGGGCTGTAAGTGCGGTATCATTTGTAAAGAACTCTGTTGCTAATACCACGCAGGATAAGCAATCGATAGTGGACCAACACGCTCGCGGTGTCTTCATTAAAGAATGTGTCCGCGACGAGTTGGTGTTTTTTCAGCAGTCCCAATACCACGTCAGTAAGCTGCATCAAGACTGGAGCCAGGAGCGAGTCAAATATGCAGAACTACAGGCCGACAATTGGAGAGCACTTAATGAAGAGGTTGAAAACATGCCAACAGGGGATTAGTATCGTGTACATTCAGCTTGTAAACATATCTTCTACAATCTTTTCTGCAGTATGACTGCGCAGATGTTGGAGCTGGTATAGATACTCATGTACTTCCGCAAATCGGATACAATCACCAAGTTTCAGTACGTCTCTAAAGCTCCATTCTATGTCAGCATGAAAATGTGACTTGAAGCCAGGTTGTGCTCGCACTTTCGGCCAAATGTTTCACCGAAGTTGTCAGCCCTGTGCCATCGGTTCCATCGTCATCCCGCAATTGGTGTTGACTTCCTACACCCTCACACCCTACAATCCTTCCAGTCCATGCGATATTCTACCTTCTTGTTCCAACCCCCTTCGACGCGAACATGCCTTCCTACACACCCTCACAAAAGTCAGCAATCGCCCAGTTTGTGGGCTTCACGCAAGCCAAGGACAGCGTTGCTGCGAAGGTGAGTCGTTTCTAACAGCCCAAAATCCGAGAGTGTCGTATGGGCTCGGTTTTGACTAGCTCCTACTTCCCACATGCTTGGTTTAAACTTAAAGGGCAAGATCGATGGGACTGACTCAATGTGCTTGACAGCAACTCAAAGTCCACGGGTGGAACGTTGAGCAAGCAATAGACGCGTACGTATATTTAATTCTCAAGCATCGTTTCCACATAAATCCTAGTATATTGTACGAGCTAGTATTATTGTTCTATGGCTCTTGGAGACACCGCGATTGGTCTAGGACTACGGGATCTCGATCCACATGGCTTAGAGCCAACTAAGGCTACCTCGAATAAAAGAGGATAAGAGCTTGGACGCAACAAATATGGGTGAAGACGAAGTGGCAAGATCTGTTCGGGAGTCTTATCTCTACCAGGCCAGAGTATCCCTAGAGAGAAGCCTTGCCCATATCCAAAAAGCTTACGGCGCTGAGCCCGACGATGAAGAGGTTATTAGAAATCCGCTCGACGCAGAAGATAGTATACCGTTCGACTCTTCCGTGGCCTCGGTTGGGGGCAGAGATGAGGTATCTGTATTAGGAGGACACCCACCGCAGTTTTCGCCCTCCTCCCACCGCGAGAAGCTTGCTTCTCTTTTCTTCAAGTGGTGCGACGATGCTGCGTATATGAAACGGGGTATCAAATCGCACAAGCTCCCCTCAATGTTCAGGTTCGCTCTCCAGCGACCGCTCATGCCCGAGAGCACGCTCCAAAAGACACTGGAAGAGTTTGGTATTAATCCAACGCTTGGTTTTCTGAGTGGAATGAGGGTCGAACACACCATGCCTAAGGGACGAATCCGAAGGACTCTTTACGGACTGGATCCGGATCTCTCACGTCATGTTAGCTCGAAGTACCGCAAAGTATTTCCCAAGTGTCTAAGTCTACTGGATGGAGGACGTCAACAGCCGAAGCAGGAAGTGATAACCATGCAAGACACTCGTGCAGGGACGCAGATGCACGGACCCTGGACGCACTGCAAACCAGGGCTGGGTCCCCATATTATCAAATTGGATGAACGCCAAAAGCATGCATGCCTCTGGTCGCTTTATGACCTCATTCAACATGGTCTGGTTGATCTGGAAGAAGCGCCTGATCGCTATCGTCATATCCTGGATAAGCCAGATTGGAGCAATATCGATCTATCGATGCGTCTAGGAGATTTTGGATTGCCTGGCCATCAAATACGGAACCTTGACGTTGATGAATCTGAAACTCCCGATCACTCTTCGGAGGAGAAGAACATCATTGCAGAAATAACTAATCTTGTTGAGCTATATATCTCTGGCGAGTTACAGGTTGATGAAGTCATAGCTCTCATCAAAGAAACGTTGATTGGCCTTCCCATTAACATTTCTTTTCTAAATAATCTGATAAGGGATAAATCAAGAGGTGCTACTTCTATTGCTGAAAGCATCTGGGAAGAGGTTGCGGGACAGCATCCAGCGACGGATCTGGAAGCCAGCGCAGTCAAGGACGACGATGTTCCTATTCGGTTAGTCAGTGAAGAGTTCGCAGAGATTTGCGACGATGTGCTCGGAGCGGATCTAAAAGCGGAGGACGCCCTCGCGATGCTCCAGGCTGCCGTGGGCGCAGACGAGTTGACGAGTTTTCAGAGGTCTCATATACTCTCAAAGCTTGATTCTCCACAATCAGCAACATACAATCGCCTCTTAGCATCCAACGCTGATCAAACAGAGGACTCGGCAAACTCACGTACAGCCATGCGTATGCCGATAAGAACGTTCAAGGCAGACGTTCGGCTTAGTCTAGATAAGTCACGTCATAGATCTCAAGCTCTGGATCCGGGGACATTCTCCGACGTCGGTTTTTTAGAGGAGCTTTCATACACTGACAAGTTGCCACATATCATCCCCCCGAGGCAAAACCCCTTCATGCCTCCAGGTACGGATGATCATACCGAGGGAGGTCCCGTATCGTCCAGCCTTAGAGAGGCCACAGAGGCTTTCACTGAAGACGAAAGCCTAAACGCCACTCAGGTGAGTGTCCTATGTGAGCGCCCGGACTTGCTTTCTACCACCAACAAAGTAGGCCATGTAAGTAGACACCCTCTTGACTCATGGAGTGCCCCCGCCGTGGTTATGCGCCCACGTACGTGCAGCACATCTTTAGCGCAGCTGACCAAGAAGCCAACGGAAATGTACCAATCATTGATAGAGCGACCTGGAACGCCGAGTCCAAAGTCTGTCCAATTGGTCGCTGCTTCTTGGCAGCCGTATCAGCAAAGGACTTGCCCTTGGATACGATATGTGCCAAATGATGAGATGTACGACAGCGGATATATGTCAACTTCCCCAGAAAATGGAATGACATCTGATATGTTTGGCTTGAGCTTACCAACAAACAAAGCTCGCGAAGTTGCTGCCAAACTCGGGCTACCTTCAGATTATATCCAGGAGCAGGTCCGTTCTAGAACACCACGAAGGGTAAAGACAAAGAAATTTCTGAAGGCGAGCATAAACGTTACTTTTCCTTCTAGGAAACGCAAAGCCTCCATGGACGTTAACAGCCCCGGTATCAAAATACCGAAGCGTAACGCTATTCCGGATCTTTTCGCCCAAGATGATGAAGATCACGAGAAATTCATTCACGACTACTTTACGTGGGAAGTACTTCAAGAACTGAAGCGTTACTGCTCAAGCTGTAATCGATTACGATGCACATGCAGGAAAAGGAAAAGGCCTTCAACGTCCCAAGGAAGCAAAAGCCGTAAAAGGTCGTCATTGCTTGCTTTTACGTCGAACGTGCACCCAAGATTGAGCAAGCGGCCGCTGTCAGACTCAGCATTGCCATCAGATTTTAGCCCGTCAAGCTGTTCAATAGCGGTAGTCGGTAACGGAAAATCTGAGACACCAGGTGCATCAGTTTCCCGCAATCCTGTGAAGCTGCTGTTAAATCCGCCAAAGCCATTAGGGCAACCAAGGCCGTCTAGTTCTTCAAGTCTGTCAGACTCACCAAGCCCACCTAGCTTACCCAGCCGATCTACACCTTTAAGCTCACCAAGCCCACCAAGATTTACAAGCCAGCCAAGGCCACCAAAAGCTCTCCTGTCCAACCTCATAGCAAGGATGGCTGAAAAGGACATTATGGACACCTTGGGAAGTCTTGGAAAAGCGAAAACTGCCGAAGGTGAACAAATTCGTCAACTCGTCGACCATGCGCTTGGCTTAATCCGCCGGAACATACGTCCAGATAGACCTGAAGCCTTAGACTTAGAAAAACACATAGAAGCACAAGCAAAGAACAGTCTGCGGTACCTCATCGAAGCCCAGCTGCAATGGAAACGTTTTAGCGGAGAGTCGAGTCAAGAACGCTCCAACGGGTTTGGTCCAGGCTTGAACGTAAAACAGAAGACAACAACACCTTTTCGGAACCCATCAATGTTGGATCCCCCGAACGTGAAATCTATGTTTTTGAATTCGAATGACACCCTTTTGCATCCTAGATCAAGCTCTGCATTAGCTAAATCGGAAAACCAGCGAGAAAACTGCTATGGCTCCAAGGTTCAGTGGAGCACTGATCTAGAAGCAGACGGTGCGCATAACGGGACTATAGCGAATAGAAGACCAGGAAAGACTGTAGACAGTAAGCCTGCCGGAAAACCTGGCCATTCAGCGTCTCTATATTCCACAGGGAAGGTCTCGACTGGCCAATTTCAGGCGCACAAGGCACCAACAAGTCGAGATCAAACGAGAATGGCAAGGGAGATGACTCAAAAATCGAGGTCGACATGCTCTTCGACGCCTAGTCTTGAGGAGGCAGCGGATCCTGCGGCCATAAGAGCTCGAACCAGGAACACCCCCACGCGATACATCGAGCGGAGGCGTAGTAGTGGAGATTATCACCCCTGGCCAGAACGGGGCATTTCTCGAACGGCCGCCATCGAGAACGCTCATAAAAACGCATTAGCTCAACGCAAATCTTTCTTTCTTTATATGGCGGAGCGGCGGCTGGTAAGACCTCGAGCTGATTTAAGTGTGCATGACAGGTTTTACCAAGGGTCGAATAAACCATCAAGCGGATCAGGATCTACATCGTCGTTAAATAAACTGTTCGATAAATATAGAGGTATTCCTGCCAATGTTCCGATTACAAAATACCTGATGCTGACTGGGGACATAACACAGATAATGCAGCAAACGATCCAGACGCGATTGGAGTTGAAGGTTCAATGCGATACCTGGGTGATTTGGGCGTTAGCCTGGATGAGGTTGTCGTCCTTGCTGTTCTCACAGAATTATCCGCACCCACAATGGGCGAACTCACCCGCGAGGGTTTCGTCAGCGGTTGGAAAACACACCAGTAGGCCCTATAGCTGACCAAATTCTCCCATACCGTGATCACTAAAGCTGTGCACAGCGCCGACACCCTCCCCAAACAACAAACCGTCATCGCCTCCCTCCGTCGCCTCCTCATCACCAACCCCGCATTCTTCAAACGTGTCTACAAGCAAACGCTCCTCCTCGCCCGCACCCCTGGCCAGAAATCCCTCCCTCTAGACGCCGCCATTGAATATTGGCGCCTACTACTCCAAACCCCCAGCATCAGCTGGAGCACCCAGAGCACCCCGTGGCTGGAGTGGTGGATTGGGTATCTGGAAGAGCGGTGGCGGAAGGGGGTTAGCAAGGACATGTGGGAGCAGACGGGCGTTTTTATTATGAAGTGTGGCGAGGATGAGAGTATGGCGTGGTGGAGTGAGGAGGGGGCGTGGCCGGGGGTGTTGGATGAGTTTGTGGTGTACGTGAAGGAGAAGAGGGAAGAGAGAGGTGGGGAGATGGAGGTGGAGTGAGGGTGGGATGTTGGGGGTTTCTTGGCAGTGGAAGATTGGGGGTAAATGAGTGGGAGGGGTGTGATGATGAGATGATGATGGCTTTTATGACTACGTGCCGGATAGGCATGAGAACAGCTAAGACGGGAGCGTATACCTAGCATGGAGAGTGGAGGCTGTGGTGGCATCCGTTAGGTACGGCCTATTGATATGGACAGAAAATGCATTCTACCAGATTGTAGGGTTTGTTTTTCCGAGGTTTGTGTGACCCAATTGCGGTTTTGTCATCTGTCATACCCTTTTTTAAACTCAAATCATCTCAATTCTTTTGCCGTCCTCGGTTCTCTGTTTTTAACCAACCATACCAATTTTTAGTAGGCCATGAGCCACCCACCCCTTTTTTCTTTTCCTTTTTGCGTGTCTTGCTCGTGCTTGGTGTTTCTGCAATGAATGAATGGTGGCTTTTTGTGGGAGGGAGTACGTGGAAGATTGGAAGGTGGAAGGTGGAAGGTGGGAAGGTGGGAAGGTGGAAGGTGGAAGGTGGAAGGTGGAAGGTGGAAGGTGGAAGGTTTTCGAGCTGGTTTACATAGTTCATGGTCAGTTGGAGGGTTGAGAATTTTTTTTGAGAAAGGACTTGTGTGAACATGTTCGTAGTAGGTGTACGTCGACGCCTTTTAATCGAGAAACTCACTCGCTCGCTGTTCATATACATGTACGCTTGCTAGATTTCCAACGACGTTCTTTGTCCTAGCTTCTCCATGCACCATCACCACCTCCCATAGCAGCAACAGCCGCGCCCCCCCCCCCCCCCACCCAACACAATTCCCCCAACTCACTCCACCACCTCAACCTCCCCAGGCATCACCCCCCCATCCCCCAGCCTTAACCGCGGGAACGGCCTCTCACTCCAGACATACCTCACCTCCGCCCTCTTCGCCAGCGCCTCCGCCAACCCCGCCGCTCCCCCCGGAACCCCGCCCTCCTGCCTCTCCCTCGCAGCAGCATCCCGAGCCGTCAAGCCCAGGAACCAGCGGCCCAGCCACCACACGAAGTCGACGACGCCGAAGAAGGTTTTGGAGAGCTGCTCCCAGGGGGAGTCGATGTCCTCCCAGGTGCCGCCCCAGTGGTCTTCGCTGCCGGCCTCGCTTGCAGGGCCCGGGGTAGGGGCGGGCGTTGGCTCGGGGGGGTGGAGGATGTGGGATTGGCGGGCTTGTTCGGCTTTTTCTTCGTCGACGAGGACGAGGGCGGCGCTGTGCCAGCCGGCGGCGCTGACTTTGAGCGCAAAGTAGGCGCCCATTCCTCCTTCTGACGTGACCTCGTCCTCCCAGTGGGATCCCTCGCGCTCAAAGTAGTCGCCTATTGCTGTCG
>JAABUK010011778.1_pt1 | contig 11292 bp, 13 predicted proteins | sample 5559141 | NCBI WGS metagenome assembly JAABUK01 (sample SAMN10711869, study PRJNA513367) | rock metagenome | isolation source: Antarctica rocks | place: Antarctica: Victoria Land, Pudding Butte nord | collected 2016-01-03
GGCGAGTAGGGTGGCGAGTAGGTGGGCGAGTAGGGTGGCGAGTAGGTGGGCGAGTAGCTAGGCGAGTAGGGTGGAGAGTAGGTGGGCGAGTAGGGTGGAAAGTAGGTGGGCAAGTAGGGTGAAGAGTAGGTGGGCGAGTAGAGTGAAGAGTAGGTGGGCGAGTAGGGTGGCGAGTAGGTGAGCGAGTAGCTAGGCAAGTAGGGTGGAGAGTAGGTGGGCGAGTAGGGTGAAGAGTAGGTGGGCGAGTAGGGTGAAAAGTAGGTGAGCGAGTAGGTAGACGAGTAGTAGGCTGAATGCGACGAAAGAAACGAAAGCGATGAAAGCGATGAAAATGATGAAAGCGACGAAAGCGCGATTCATTTCAATGATATATGAACAAACGCAGATTCAGTTCAACGACATATGAAATGATCGCAGATTTTATTCATAAAATCTGATCACATTCAGATGAGCTCAGCTAAAATCCCGACTTTATTCCGCTTTAAGCGACAAATGTTTCTTTAGCTAAACCCAATAATTCAGTTCACTTCTCAAACTGCGAATGTTCTAATTCAGATATGAATCTCTTTTGTTGCAGCGTTGTTGCAATGCAAATGCAGATCTTGAGCTAACGTAAGTGACATAGCAATATCAACATCATCATCATCAACATGATAAGTAGCAGCTTTGCGCTCATTGAGATCATGCTAATCTGCTCGCGAAGTCTGTTCTTTTCATTGAAATGTATATTTCTCGTTGCTTCTCTTGCATCGTTGTCGCTGTCACGTCTGTCACGTCTGCTTCTTCTGCTTCTTTTGCATCTTCTGCATTAAAGACTGAATTCACAACTCTTGATATGCATATTTGTCTCTGCATGATTTGATAATTGCTGATACATGATAAATTGTAATAATTAAATGATCTGATGCTATCACTGCGTTCATTATCTGAGCGCAGCGACGATTCACATATGTTGTGTTTTCATTGAGCGTGCTCGCAAATGCAAATACTGCTTCAAAAAAAAGCATGATTGCATCATAAACTCAGTCTTGCATCATTTTCAGCTGTTGATGCATCATGCTGCATAAGTGATGATTCATCATCTCAACAATTGCATTAAGACTTGTCTTGCTCTTCATCTTTGACAATGAAAGAGTGAGTAGCTTTTCTCTCAATCATGTAAGATTGTATTTAACAGTTGAATAAAGACTTTTGCTTTTCTCATCTTTATCACTTCTTATCATCATCACATTACTTCATCTTCATCTTGTAAGTATTGACTGAAGCAAGCAGTGCGTGACAAGATTTGCTGATGAATAAATAGTTTCTGCTTTCACTTCAATGTTCTTGTCTATGATCATTGATCACTATCTTTCTTCTTTTGTTTATGAAATTGCTCATTTTCTTTTTTGAAAACATATGTTAATGTATGATTTTGTTTTATTTATAATTAATATCAAACTTTAAACTTGCGTCTTTACACTTTTGATACATTCTCAAACATGACTTTTACATGATTTGTCTTTCTTTTTTCTCTTTGACTTCTTTGCAGTTAACTGATGTACTTGTCTTTCTGTCTTGTAGTTCTCAATGATCTTCTTTGCATTGCTAAGATTTTTCATTAATTTTCAGAAGTTTTCGTAGAAAAATAAATCAGCTCATTGAATTAAATACTCAATCTTTTCTTTCTTGATTCATTGATCAATTACCTTCTTCATCTTTCATTTCTTTTCTTCTTTTACAAGAATGATTTACGACTTTGAATTCTCATCACGCAAGTGTCAGAGTTTCAATAAAAAGACATGAAAGATCAAGTGAATTGCATCATATTTCTTAAATAGTTCAAGCTTATATGCTTGCATGTTGATCTTCTTTAATATTCTGAATGATCTCAATTATCTGTGATCAATCTTCTTCTTTGAACGAAGCATATAAATGTTTATACTTTGCAGAAGCACTTTGTCTTTCATTTGAAAGCTTGCAACTTTATGATGAGCATTATAATACTTTGCTTGCTGCTTTGCTACTCACTTTCATAGTCTCATTAAATGTTCTCTGATACTTCATAGTCATTCTGCTCACTTCATAATCAAGAATGTCTTTCTTTTTAAAGCTTTGTTCTTAAATGTTTCTGCAAAGCTCGCAATGTATTTCTTTAGAAGCTCATGTGAAGTTTTCTTGATACTAACGTGTATGTTGTTGTTATATGTGAACGTCGTCATTGACAAAAGCTTTGATCAGTTATTCATCTTATAATTGAAATACACTTGCAGATAGTGCTCAAGCATCTGATTTTATCTTTCTGTTTGATAATTGATTTGCGAATGAAATGCAGTGCTTAGCTTTCGCTTCGCTTCAAGATGTCAACATAGAGTGATTCAGAAATGATTGATAAACAGTGAGTCTTGATTCAATATAATGCTTCGCATCATTTCATGCTGAGATATAAATTCTCATCATAGCAGATTCACAAGCTTCTTGATGTTCAAATCTTTAATCATCGAAATATAAATTACGTGCTTGATCAACTTATTTATCATTATCAATATAACATTACTTGTTTTTTCGATGTATGCATTCTTCGCAGAAGACATATTTATTATAAAATTCATGATCATCATGTGAAATGAATTCACACTTTCTGAAAATATAAATGTCAACTTCTCATAAAACTTATGATGATGCGCTTGCACTCGCTGACAATCTGAACAGATGCGAACATATTTCATCATCTCTTTGAGCATTTTCAATCAGTAATATTTTCTTCTTATTGCAGTCTCAATACAAGCGTATGCAAAATGATCTGCTTCAAAATGATCATGATTCATATGCAGAATCTCATTTCTTGTAGCAGAGTCATTGAGTACATAAATTGCAAGATCACGACGTAGCAGTTCATCATTCTTTATACTTCATTTTGAAAGCTCATTCTTTCTAAATGCAAATCGTTGATGTCACTTCTTATTTGCAACAAAGACGTTTCTTTGTTGTAACTTCAGCAGTCATGCAGTCATTGATTCACTCATCTTCAAATAAAATTTCTTTGACTTCATAATCTGATGAATCAGAAGTTGAGATGATGCAATGTTTAGAATTCTGCAAGATCTAGCGAGTACTTTCTCATTCAAACACATGACTCAAGTATCTGCAATGACTATGTCATTTAATTACATTGTCAATGCTGCAAGTTTAATCACTGTTGAAACTTCTTCATTTTCTAGCAGTTCAGATTGACATTTCTGATTACGAAGTTTGTTTCGCAAAGTAGGCAGAAAATAATCATTATTCTTCTTGCTATCATTTAATTTCATGATGTTGAATCTTCTTGATGACGCATTCGCAAAGTTTAATTTGTCTTTGCGATATTCTATATGAAAGTCAAACGCAGCTAATTTCTCAGTTCAATGCATCTGTTGTGCGTTGAGCTTCTTCATCATCATAAAGTAATGAAGATTATTGTGATCTATTATCACACATATGAGTTGCTTGCTACTCTGAAGATAATGTTGTCAGTTCTTAAAATCAAGAACTATAGCATACAACTTTTTATCATGCATGTTTCATCATACTTCAGCTTCTTTGAACTTATAACTATAGTATGCAATGAAATGTCATTGATCAGTCTTGCTCTTTTAACTAAGCACGTCTTCAACTTCGTGATTTGATGCATTGATCTTTATACGAAAATCTGCATCTCAATTGTAGTGTTTCAAAATGAGAGCATTGACAAAGACTGCTTTCAATCTTTCAAAAGCTTTTTTTGCTTTCAATGTCATTGCGAAGAGCAAACACATCTGTCAGAAACTGAGTTAAACTAAAGATACTATTAATATAAAAGACTGATATTATTATTACTTTGATAGAATTTAAGTACAAGACAATACATCAGATAATGTACAAGATGAAAGACAAAGAGTAAAAGAAAAGAGTGAAAGCTCAACTTTTATATACATGAATTAAGCAGAATCAAGACTAGACAGTAGTTTTATTGACTTAAGATTGCAGAAGTTTATGCACACAACTGAGATGATTGAAACAGAATTGCTGAAACTAAATTAAGATGATGATGACTAAATTAATGACTTAATTCATTGAACTGCAAAACAGATTCAATGAATCAAGATTATTTAAAATATTAACAATTTATATTCTAAATTGAATTGATGATCTTGCATCATGACAGTAACTCTTCTCTTCAAGACTGAGCTTTTGCAAGACAATGAAAAGAAACAAGATGAAATGAGAAAGAATCAAAGACAAAGACTGAAATAAGATGAGAATTAATGTAAATGCATTTTAATGTGATGAAGCACAGATGAGATTAAAATAAATCTGAGTCACATCTGAGTCAGATTTAAGCAAGATGTTTAAGTCAGATCTTGACAAGATCTGAAAGATGAAATGAAATGAAATGCATTTTAACATGATGATGCACAATAAGATTAAAATACATCTGAGTCACATCTGAATCAGATTTAAACAAGATGTCTGAGTCAAATCTTAACAAGATCTGAGTCAAATTTGAGCAAGAGAAAGACAAAATGCAGTTTAATGTAATGATGTACATGCAAGACTAAAATACATCTGAGTCACATTTAAGTCAGATTTAAACAAAATGTTTGAGACAGATTTAAATAAAATTTGAGTTAAATCTAAGCTGAATTGAAACAATGAAGATTGAACTTAAAGTTCTTAACATTGACATTGAGACATTACACATGATAATACATGTGATTCTTCGACGACAGAATTGACAAGATGATATTCATTGAGCATTTGCTTACAATTATTCAGAAGATTGAAAGACTTTCAAGTAGAAAAGTGATTTTCTCAATTGATGTAATACTTGAGCAGAAATGAGTTATAATGTCTATCACGCTTGAAGTTTAGTATGCTGTTTACATATCAGAATCTTTCGTCATTCTTGATGATAACAAGTTCTTAAGATTTCTGACGTTGATTCAAGAGAAAATCACTTGCAATATGATTTAAAAGAATGACATGAAAGATTGAGTGAACTTTCATAAATACTGAAAGATTCAATTCAATGATCAGAGAATTATTCTTGAAGACACGCTTGATCTTGAAGAAATCAACATTATGATTATTTAACTTGACTGCAAAATGAGCGATGCTGAGATTGCAAGCATTCAGTCAGACTTCATCTTCAATGAAGTATTTAAAACAAGAACGACAAGAGAAATTAACATTGAATTCGTAGATGATCTGAGCTATAAGCATCTCATCACGTAAATGCTCAGTTAGTTTCTTCATCTTCTTAATGAACTCTTCAACATTAATTAACTTTTTTCAAGCTTAAAATGTAAGATTCTTGAACAAAGATTTAAAAAACTTGAAGTTCAGACGTAAGTTCTGACTTGAATTGATCAAGAAGAATGATGTTAAAGTGATTAATAACAATGTGTTATTGATGATAAATTCAACTTCAGAAAGTTACTTAGCTCAGTCATTCTGCATGTAATTGATGAAGACTCAAAGATAATGCTTCATGACAGCATTGATTCTTTTGATTTGATCATTGATTTCAAAATGATACATTGTTGATAACTTAGCATGTATCTTCAGCATTTTACACATATGCTTTCAGACATCGAAGATGAATTGTGTATCTCGATCAAACATGAAGAACTTGAGTAAATCATAATGTTTTCAAACATGATGTGAGTAGCTTGAGAAATGCGCAGTCACACTAAAGAATATGCGCGTAGATAATACAATCAAATTTGATAGTAACTTAGTAATATCTATTCATATAGAAAGTTAACACTAAACTATGAAATACAGAAGCGAACTTTTCTCTATATACTCAGAAGACTAAGCTTAAGCATCGTCAATGAAATAAGCAAAATTACATGCAACTCATGTGAAATTTCTTGAAGATTGTATGTGACTTGAACTCTTATTGTCAATGAAACGTCAAGATTTGTATATGACTTGAACTTTTGTAAACTCAAAGTTTCTGAGAATTGATGATAGAGATTCTTGTAGACTCAGTGTTTCTGAGAATCGACAGTAGAATCTCTTGTAGACTCAGTGTCTTGATTCTCATAGACTCAAATTCTCGTCTGAGAACTCAATGATAGTGTTGAAGAATAATTCTCATGTTTGTTCTTTATTCTCTGAAGAACTCTGACTTTCATAAATCTGAATTCTGACAATTATTTTCTCTTTTAATAACAACGTTCTCATTGTTGAATTGCTTCATTTCTTCATGCGATGCATGATATCAAAGCTCGCTGTGCATCATTGTGTTCTTAAAATTTTCTTTTAATAGCATAAGCATTGAGTTTCTAAAAAGTCAACAGTAACATTCGTGTTTATTTACTGATTCTCGTAGATACAGATATTGACGATAGCATATTCTTTATTCTTTGATTCTTGTAAATGTAGACTGAGCATTCTTTGCAATTCATGTAAAGTTTCTAAATGATCAGCAATATTGTTTGAGTTTATTCTTTGAATCTCGTAGATCTGAATTCTGACTATTATTTCATTGTCTCATTATATTTTAACTGTCGCTTCATGCACAGTGTGATCATGATCTCGATACTCTCTTTCATTAATGCATGCACGTTGACTAGACTTGAATTCTCATGATGACAATTGTGATGAGAATCAAGATTTGCTTAATTTGAAGTTTTCTTCTGTAGATGATGCTCAATAGTAGAAGCAGACAATGAGCAGAAGATAGTGTCAGATAGTAGAAGTAAACAATGAACAGAAGAGTGATGCTTTTGTTGTTTGTTGTGACTAGCACAATGATGATGATCATCAATATTTATGTTTATTTATTGTGAAGTAATGAATTTTTGTTGATTCATTTCTTTTATCTTTTGCGTGATCTTCTTTCTTCTTCAACTTTCGTTCTTACATTCAGTCTTCATTCTGTTATCTTACTCAATTTTCTACTCATTCTGTAGAGTAGTTCTGTATGATTTCATTGAGTATCATGATAGTAATGAATATAAATCAGATTCTTGATTTAATGTGCAATGAGCTGATTATATTGCATCTGAAGATAAGAAAGAAAGAAGATTGTTGAAGTGTCTCGTCATTCTTGTTTCTTCGATTCAGAAATGTATTTATCTTTCATTTGCATGCTTCATCTGCTGTTAATTTTGCTGTCTCTGATTTGATTGCTTTGTCTGTCACTAATGATTGTTCTCACGCGTCTTTCGTCATCTTTATTATGCTCATTTATATAAAGAATCTATCTTCTTCAGTTCAGCATTATAAAATCATTATTAATGTATATTGCAAGAATGTTTCAGTAAAGAGATGCAAGAAATGCGTTGAAAGAAATGTTGAATGTGTTAAGATTAAATTTTCTATTGAAAAAAACTCAAAGAAATGCGCTTTATGCGCAGTATTCAAGACAAATTGTTAATATGAGTCGTAAGTATAATTTTCAGTAACTTCAAGATGTAAAAATTAAATGATTAATTGATGCTTTTAGAACACTTAAGAATGACTTGATTGTTTCAATCGTTTCTGTCAGCTCTGTTCTTTCATCACTTCATTCAAGTCTCTTCTTTTCTCAATCTTACATAAGTCTCTTTCTTCTTCAACTCAGCTTATGCTTCTCTTCGTCTGTTGTTGCATCTAACTCTGAGTCTGTGATTGAGACAATGAGAATCGCTTCTTGCGATCTTTCTCTCGATTCAGCTCAAGATCAGATGTTTCTTGAAATTGAAGATTACATGAAGAAGAAGTTACATTCTCTCATACTGAATATAGAAATCAACAGAGATGATATAAATGAGATGAAAGAAGACGTTGAGAACATGACTATCAGTTACAGAAAGATGCAAGAGTTAATGATCAAGCAAGAGATTCATATTAATGATCTTTTGTGTCGAGTAATACATCAGAAGAGAACTATTCAAGATTTGCAAAGACAAGTCAAGAAATTTAGCATCTTATGATCTGCTTTAGTCACTCAGACTTAAAGAGCTTTGACTCTTCTTGCTATGCAAGAAGATCAGAATGTCTCTGTAATAATTGAAAGTTCTTCTGTAATGTCATTCTTGTCTTTGTTCTCTTTGCTCTCGCTTTCATCTGATTCATTTCTGTCGATGACTTCTTCTCTCTTTTCATCTTCAACGTTGATCACGCAGTCTATCATCAAAAAGATGAAGAATGTCTCGCTCTCATCTGATTTGTTTCTGTTAATGACTTCTTCTCTTTTCTCATCTTCAACGTCAATCACGCAGTTTATTATTGAAAAGATGAAGAATGCAGTGAGCTTTGATATGAACTTCTTATTTCATTCATTCTGTCAATATGATAACTTGTGCATGTTTTGTGCAGTCTGACTAATAGATGCAAGAGTTTACTATCATCAATCTTTGAATTTCAGAGAAAGTGAGAGTTGAGTGATACATTTATCGTATGAAATTCATGAGCTATTCGTGTATCAATTTATGCATCTGCTAATCATTCTTTAAATTATCGAGATGAGTATTGATGAGAATGAATGAGCGAGAAAATCTTGTTGAGTTTTTTTTTTTTTTTTTGTTAGTGATAGTTAAATAACTAACAATCTTTACTTCGTTTTATGCATACTTTGAATCTTTCATGATGATGTTAACGACTTGCTTTTGAGCTTAATGAGATGTTTGCAATGAAAGAATCTTAATAAAGTCTTGCAGTTGTCAAGACAGTTTGATGATTCTCAGATATTTTCTGAAGCTTCAAAGTTCTTTCAGCTAAGCAAATATTGCAACTGATTATTCTGCATGCAACTATTCAGTATGTCATTGATCTTTCAGCTATCATGTATTTCTTTCTCTAGCTCAAGATTCTTTATCAGCAACTCATTCAACTTTCTCTTTCTTGAGCAGAATGATTTCAGCAGACTGATATTGAATATTAAATGTATACGCATCTTTGAAAACAGTTTTAAATAATAGACTTGTCTGTTCAGACACTTCAGAATTCTGTACAATTTGTATCTTTTAACTTCAAGTTTCTTGAAAGACTTCTTGATTCAAATGTTCTTGATGTTCAATTACATCAACTGATTGATGAAATACATCTTAACAGAGTGTCTTTTGTCATGCTGAGTCACGTAGTCGACGTTTGTCTTTGCAAGTCTGTAGCGAAGATTCTTGTGCAGTCTTTTCATTCTCGTTACGTAGTTCGTGATTGACTCTGATTTCTTTGAGTGACTTTTGACGCTGAACTTCATTCTCAAGTATCTTTCTGTGATTGCAAAGAATGATGTTATTGATGTTGTGATGTAAACGCTGTTATTGTAGAAGAACTCAATCATGACAAGAAGATGAACTCAATCATTTTAAACATCATTGCAGTACGCTCGAAGATAAGTCTTGAGAATTTGATTTTGTCTCTTGATTTAATTATCAATGCAAGAATGAAATGCAATGCTAAGTTTTTGCTTGATCAGAAGATGATAGTACAGCAATGTTCAAAAGTATGATGTAAATATGAAATCTTTGTCAAAGACTATATCATCAAAAGCTTCATGATATTGAACTACTCTGTCAAGAAAAAAATCAATTAAATTGAAAGCAATCATTGTCTTTTGAATAGAAATGTAGTGCATTATCTTGAAAAAACGATCAACTATAATCATAATGTTGTCATAAAAGATGTCTGAGACGTTTGTGCTGTCAGAAAGATCGATGATGAAGTTCATGATAATGCTTTCTCATACTCTTTAAAAAATGAGCAAACTATTCAAAAGTTCTCAGATTTTATGTTGTAATGTCTTGTGTTGCTGACATGATCTACAGATTTTGCAGTATTTCTTAATATTCTTATTTGCAAACAATCAGTTGAAGATTCATTGAACAAGCTTTAAACATCATCAAGAATTGAGATGTTCTGCAAGAAAGTTATCATGATGTTGTTTCATAATTTCTGCTTTAAATTCATTTTATGCAGAGACATAAATGAATTCTTGAAATATCATGATGTTATTTGTGATTTTCTTCGATCAGTTGATCATGAAGACGCTGAAGTCAATCTCAATATCATGTATGCTTGAGTTTTTCTTTTTTATTAATTCTCATACTGTGATGATGAGATGATTCATTTTTTGCTGTTTGCAGATCAGTTGAGTCAGATTCTTGAAAGAGTAGTTTGCAAAGTTGACAAAGCTTGAGATCAGAACATCGTTTTGTATCAACAAATTGAAGCATTTATGAATTTTCGTAGACTTCAAGACTGCGTCATCTGCGTCATCTGAATCATTCTGAATTGCAACGAAATGAATCTCTGATGCATTCACTTTCTCTCTTGTGAGCAAAGCTTTCTTTTCTTCAGCAAAATGATGTATAGTTGAATCTTTGCTCTGACTCATGATCAAACATTCGCTTTTCTCAGCAGAACAACACATGATTAAAACTCTGCTTTGACTCATGATCAAACATTCGCTTTTCTCGACAGAACGATGCATAGTCGAAATTCTGCTTTAACTCATGATCAAACATTCACTCTTCTCAACAGAATGATGCATAGTTGAAACTCTGCTCTGACTTATGATCAAACATTCGCTCTTCTCGACAGAATGATGCATAGTTAAAACTCTGCTCTGACTCATGATTAAACATTCGCTTTCGTTAGCGAGATGACACATAGTCAAATTCTCGCTCTGATTCATGATTAAACATTCACTCTCTTTAGCAGAACAACACATGATTGAATCTTTGCTCTGATTCATGATCAAACATTTGTTTTCTTCAGCAGAAGAATTTGTTCTTCTGCGTTTTCATCTCATCTGAATAATGTTTCTCTTGATCTCAGCGACAGTGATAGATGTCAACTCAATGTTCTCATGAAGACAAATGTCTCTTTTAATCTTAATGACAGTAGTAAATGTTGATTCAATGTTCTTGCAAGAACAAATGTTCTTCTGACGAGAAATAATGATGTTTTGAAATCATCATTGAGACTTTTTGTCAGCAGTTGAGAGTTTCTTCAAAGTCTGAGAAACTTCTCTGATTCTTTTCACAAACACTGATAAGTTGATGATCTTTTTGAATGATCTGATGATTATTCTTTCGTGATTCTTGATGCTCAGAGTCTTGAACTATCGAGTGAAGATAACAAGCGTTGATGCTGACTGACTCAAGAAATTCTTCAAGAGTTCTCTCATGTATGCTAAATCATGAGTGAACTTTCTCTCATCTGCGTCAATATTGTTACGACCCTAGCTACGCACCTACGTTGGTAGCTATGTTGATGGCTATCGCCGATCGCTCGCCGCTAGGCTATAGAGTTGTTCCGAGGCCAACTCTATTCAGGGTTAGCTTATGTTCCCCTGAG
>JAABUK010011779.1_pt1 | contig 11291 bp, 10 predicted proteins | sample 5559141 | NCBI WGS metagenome assembly JAABUK01 (sample SAMN10711869, study PRJNA513367) | rock metagenome | isolation source: Antarctica rocks | place: Antarctica: Victoria Land, Pudding Butte nord | collected 2016-01-03
CACCGTGTGGACGTAGTCAGCATGACCACCATCATGCTGCTGCTTCACTCCATTGTGCCCTTCATGCCAGGTCAGGGGCAAAGCGCAATCAGTCAGAAGCAAAGCATGCAATGCTTAGTGAGCAGCAAGTGTCATGCACAAGGGGGATGGCCTAGAGATCCAGAAAGACAAGGTGTTCTGCGCCCATGATTGCATCACAAAAGCATGCACAGCCCTGCACACACGTGCATGTTTGCTGCAGCGCAGGGGAGTGTCTGAATCTGCTGTGAACCGGCTGAGCCCATGATACAGTGGAGGTGTACAGAATGAAATCTACAGATTAGCAGTAGCACAGATTAGCAGTAGTACTACTGTCTGCACACAACGCTGTCATGCAAGTCACAGTGTCAAAGTGCACTCAGCTGGGGTAGAGGTCGGGGGAGGGGAGGCCATCCAGCCCCCCCTGCCAACCAACCCTTGATTCAGGGCCAGATTGCTCCACCTGCTGGTCTTGCCCCTGTACATAACACACCAGTTGTTTTATGTACAGGAGCAAGACCGTGGGAGGTAGAGCATTCTGGCCCTGAGACTGAGGCTAATGAGCAGGGTGCGGCTTGATGCACATGGCATGTGTGTTCAGTGTGAGGCGATCGGCATGATCACCTTCACGTTGCTGCTTCACTGCCTTGCGCCCTCGGGTATAAATATGTCGCCCCTGTTCCGGCCAGACTGCCGCAAGCAAATGAAATAGGGGCAACAGAACTATAATGGAGGGTGCACTGCAGTGGAGCAGCAGCTCAATGATGTCAATAGCCAGGATTCAGGACAAGTCCCGGGCTACAAGATTTAAAGCTTCTCATGCAGGCTTTCACTAACTAGTGACTGTTTTGACACAGCAATCAGCAGAACATCCGAAAGTGACGCAGAATGACCCTTGCAAATGCTGTAGGCCCACTATATAGGGTTTAGGGTTTTTAAAACCCTAAACTCTTAACTGGTGCGTAATAAATCAATCACCCTGAATGACCTGTTGTCTCCCAAAGGACAGACACTCTTGTGGACGGACAGACATGTCTCTACCAGCTTGGGAAAGCTGAAGATACCTGGAAAATAGTAGTCAGTCACGCAAATATGTATATGAAGCGTTTCATAAGCCGTATCCACCCCAGCTTCATGCAAGGAAGCAAGCCGTTGTGCAGTGCAACTCGAATCTACAGTCTCCAGTCTAGACCTAGGGAACTCACTAGCAGCCTATGACTATGCACAAGCCAATACTTTTCCAGTAATGTAGACCCTGCTACATATTTCACTAAGAATGCATACATTTATGCTGTGCGGATGACCATGCCAAACAAAGTCTTGCAAATTTACATATATATACACAGTACGGCATACTTATTATAGTTGTGATACATCATTAGGTCGCAGCTGACCAGCAACCTTAGAAGTTTCATGCAATGTAAGAGATGGTTGCTTTGCATTGTATGCACTCAAGATTGAAGCAAAGGCATATGCCCTTGCAATGCATTGCAACTGACTATGAAGTCATAAGACATTGTCTATGGGTCTCTGCACAAGCCTTGAAAGATGTCGTTGGCTGCCAAAGACAGACAATTTCATTTTCGATGTCGCATTGGGCGAGCAACTATCAAGACCTTGCCACTGCCTTTCCTGTTGGCAGCAGGGTTTGAGCCAACTTTGGCCTTGGGCTTGACTCCATCACTCCTGATCCCCATGAAACACGAGGAGGACTGAGCACTCCCTGCAATCTCCACCTCATGACGGCCGCCATGTTGCCTGTAGCAAGCAAACTGAGCCTCCTGGAGCTGAGCTACCTCTGTGCGTTGGCCAATGGGCAGCACAAGGGGCAAAAAAGAGAAAGACTCACTTTTTGAATGAAGGAAGGCAGGAACAATGGAAGAACACAGAAAAGAGCAAACAAATGAATGGACAAATGCATGTGCATTTACACATCTACAGATAAAGGAACAAACATGTGCATGTAAGACAAATCAGAAATTGTGTGACCATAAGGGCTATACTTGTTGGCTACAGCTGACAGTGATAAAGGCACCGATGCCAAGGCACTGCATACATTGCTGCCTACCTTGCCGCACTGCCACCTGGCAGTCCCGGGGGCAGCTCTGGGCTGGCCCCAGCACCGCCTTGCTGCTGACCAGTGGTCCCACGCTGCAACCCTGGGGGCAGCTTGTGGGTTACCCTGTTACTGCATTGCCAATGATTGTTGACCCCCTGCTGCAGCCCTGGGGGTGCCCTGTTGACCCCACCCCTGCCATACTGTGGCCTAAAGCCAACATCAGCCTGGGTCTGGTCGTGAATGTGTCTTGATGAAGTCTGCTGATTACTGTTTGTCTTGCTGGCTAACGTCTCCACCCCACTGCCACTCTGGAGCTGGCTCCAATGGCTAGTGTCATCAGACATGGTGCGAGCAGGTGGGTGCTGACCCTGCTGTCCGCTTTGCTTGTTGCCTCTGTGTGGTTTCCCACTGTCACCCTGAGACTGGCTCAAATGGCCAGTGTCATCAGAAGTGATACAAGCAGGTGCGCGTTGACTCTGCTGTCTCATATACCTGTCTGTTGCTTGTTGGCTATTGGCTGTGGGCACTTGTCTGTGGAAACTATCAGCATGACCATCATCACCCTGCTGATTCACTTCATTGTGCCTTTCGTTACGTCTATTCTCCCTGTTCCCGCCAGAATGCCGCTGCTGTTGCTGTGGTTGCAGCTGCTGCGGCAGCTGCCTGGCTTCCTCTGTGTGTGCTTGCTGATGAGATACTGCCTGGTTTGGTTGGCTGCTGCCTTGTGCTGTGTTTACAGCATCTGCAAAGCACAAGTGTTCCTGTCAGGGGTGCATTTCTGTCAGGGGTGCATTAAATGTTGTCTGTGAGCACTGTGCTTATCAGCGCTGCAAAGTGCAGGTTGAAAGTGGCAAGTAGGGTCAATAGTTGTGTGCTGGAGTCAAACTTGTAACAGTGCATACAAAGTGCAATACTGCCTAGGACAGTACAGGGCGATGTGACACAGTAACAAATTCAAAACAGCAGCACGGTAGCATGCCATGCGATTTGCGGCCAGGAATCCGGACAAATTCCATAAAGCTTCAAGGTTTTCAGCATTTTGACCATTATTCCACGAAGCAGTTGCTCTCTTGACACAGCAACAGCAGGACGCCAGAAAGCTGAGCATCATCAATCTTACAAATGTTGTGGGCACACATGAGGTGAAGACCTGGCGGGTGACTGACCTGGTTACCCAAGCCACTGTGCATGCATAGTATCATGACAGACAGACAGACACAAGCACATACCATAGGTTGCAGCAGGGCCATTGCCATGACCATCCCTTTTGTCCATGTGACCTCTTGCCCGGCCATGACCTCTGAGGGGGTGCCCGGGGTCCTGGGACCCCCCAGCCTGTGCCCCACTGTGGCAGTGTGACTGATCACGATGGTAGTGGACTGGCACATAGATGACCTTGCTAGGGCGGGTGGCCCGTGCTGCAGCTGCCTTAGCTGCTTTGACCCTATGGGTGGGGGTTGAGTCATGCTCTGCACAGTCAGAAGTCCGTGTTGATAGTAACCATAATAACAATAATAATGATAATAATAATAATAACAACGCTTTCCAGCTCATGATGAGCTAGGTACGTCCAGGACAAGTCTTCTCTTTCCAAAGCAGTGTTGGTGTCATCAACATTTGCAGCTGATGTGCGATTGTTGGCTGGGCTGGTGATGTCAATGCCATGGGCAAAGAGCAATCTCTCAGAAGCAAGGCATGCAGTTTTGCGTGAGCAGCAAGTGACATGCAGGCAGGTGTTGTGCCTGGAGAACTAGAAAGACAAGGCTTTCTGCGCCCATGAATATACCTTTGCATTGTGAAAAGCGCGACAAGCACACATGTGCATAATTGCTGCAGTCGGGGGTATCCTTTATTCTGCTGTGAACTGGCTGAGCTCACAATGCGGTGGAGGTGTTGTGCATGGACCATGTGAAGAGCTGCAGTAAGTGTCTTCACACAGCACTGCTACGCAAAATGCACTGTCAAAGGTGTGAAAGCATACCTCTGACTGTTGTGTTGCGCACCGGGGCAAGACTGGGAGGTGGCGCGATGTGGCCCTGAGTCAAGGGCTGTTGAGTAGGGTGGGCTGAATGGCCTCCCCTGCCCCTACCTCTACCCCTGCTCTGATCCCAACTGCTACCCCTACCTCCACCTCCGCCCCTTCCTGAAGGGTTGGGCTGCTGTTGGGGTGGACCTGAGGGCCCCCTTATGACCCCAGCTGCTGACGAAGGTTGGAGGTCCCAGGTGTCACCCCTACCCCGGGACCCATCATGGCTCACACCATGACCGCCACCTGTACCCTTGCTGCTGCCCCAACTGCCACTTTGAACTCCCTGGCTGTGGTGGAGGGTGGCTGATGATTTAGCCTGCATTAGTGTGTTCACCATGTTCACTCATTCATGCATTCACTTAGAATGCATTCATTCATCAATTATGCTTGAATTCACTCACTCATGCACGCATGCATTCACTCATTCATGCATGCATGCATGCATTCACTCAGTCATTCATGCATGCATACATTCATTCAATCATTCATGCATGCGTACATTCATTCATGCACGCATGCATACATTCATTCATTCATTAATTCATCACTCCCACTCATAGGTACATTCATCAGACACATGTCTTGTACCCAAGGTCAGGCATATACACCCCCCCAGGTGGCCCTCTGCATGATGTCCTGCTTTGACAACACTGCAACCAAGCTGCTGAGACAGACCAGGATGAAGACAAGCAATAGCCATACCTGAGGGCTCTGGGGTGGCGCAGGGGTGCTGTCAGGGTGGTGCCCCTCCCTCCCATTGACCGCCTTGGTGGCAACAGCTTCCCCTTCCCCTCTCCCTTGCCCGTCCCCTTGAGCCTCAGGCTCTGGCTTGGAAGCACTGGCCTTGGCATGCTTCATCTTCTCATGCTGTCCCTCAGCAGCCTTCACGTCCTCCTCATGCTGCAACTCGGCTGCAGCCACCATGTCAGCACTTGTCAGCATGTGCATGCTGGTGCATAGGGACCAGCCCTTGCCAGCCATAACACATGGTATCAAAGCCGGATATGTTGATTGATTGGTTGATTGATTGGTTGATTGATTGATTGATTGATTGGAAGCTAAACAAGAGTAGTCAGCCTCAGTTTCAGTGTGTTTTGAGCACAAGCTGGTGACACATCTTGACTAAGCAAGTGAAAGAATGGTCTGCATGCAGTTAACTGATGCTACGCAGAGCGCAGTGAGGGCTTTATGAGACGTAGTGGAAGCTGTGACATGCCAATCTCAAACACTGTCAAACACAGTCAGACAATCAGTCACAGTCAAACACTGAAAGGGCAGCTTGCAACACAGACCTCAATCACATGGCAATGGCAATTGTCCTGCCAATGCCTGGGTCTTGTACTGAGAAGATTGTGTTACCTTGCTGCTTTCTTTCACGCCGTGCTTTCTGTGCGGGGGCTCTCTCCAGCAGCTGTTCTTGCTCCAGCACGGCGCACCCAAATGTTGCACCTGCACCCATCAGTACATGGTCCCCAATCGGCAGGAGAGCCACGACAGCAACCACAGTATGCTTTGCCATGACATGGGACAGCAACCCAACATACTTTCCCAGGGAGAAGGGAGCAGGGAACAGGCAGACATACAGACAGACAGACAGACAGACATCTACATCTGCATTTGCCACAAGTGTTGCCCAAGACCAGGCATCAGGGTTCATGGTGATGACTTGGCCTGTTGCCAGTGGACACAAGTTGCAGGCTACAGCTGCTTGACAGCACACACGCCGCTGCATGAGTCTCTAGATGCAGCAAAGTTTCAAACCACAATATGACAATGATCATAGAGTATCACAATGATCAGAAGGCGACGATACAAGAGTATGAGAGACGTCACTCATGACAAAACCAACAATAGAAAAAATTGTAGCGGCGATGGTATGGTGATAAGCATACTAATGTTCATTAACATGAGTACCACATCAGGTGGACAGGTGAACAGGCATCCAACACCAGGTTGATCTGCTGGAGGCATGAACAGCCAACATGCAATGACCAAGTCAAGGTGCAGCAAAGGCTTCAACTTACGGTTGCGTGCAGTGTTCTGCTGTGCAATTCTCCTCTTTGCAGACTTGGAGAGAGCAGGTGGTGAAGTCATTATGGCAGATGGTGAGATCACCATGGCAGGTGATGAGGTCACCATGGCAGGTGGTGAAGTCATGGCAGGTGGTGAAGCCATGATTGCAGGCTCCATCTCAGGACCACTGCATCCAACAACACATCATAGTCAGAACTACTCCCAACATGTGCTTCTCAACACCTGAGTGACTGGTTGAAAAGCAAGCATGCAAGTCAGATCTCTTGTTTGTTTCTGATAGGTGAATTAGCCATAGACGCTGGATGGGCACAAAGGGGGCCAATCTTTCTGTATGTCAGCTGTAGCTATGGCTCAAGCCTCAAGATGTATGAGGCAGCACTGGGTGACAGGAAGATGTGTCACCCCCAATGTGAGACAACAAATCATGAGGAAGAAGGGGCGCAGAAGTTGATGCAGTCATTCCAGAAGGGGAGTGCGTGATGACAGGTGGTTGGCAAAGACAAGCCGAGGCCCATGTGCAGGAAGAGCAAGAGCAGCGGCCTGATAGCACAAGCATGAGATACCTTTGTGAGGTGGTGACAGACTGAGCGTCTGGCTTTGCCACCTGCAGTGCTGCATGCTGAACAGCTTGCAGCTTCTTGACCTCCTGCTCAGCTGGCTGCTGGACCTGCTGCTTGACCTGCTTCTCGGGCAGCAGCTTGACCTGCTGCTGTGACTCAGACTGCTGTTCGTCAGCAGCCTCTGACTTCTTCTGAGGCTGCTGATGCTGTTGCTGTGGGTGTTCAGGCAGCTTTTGCGATTGCTGCTTGTGTGTCTGATGCTGTTCAGACACCTTGTTGGTTGGCTTTTCACATGGCTGCTGTGCTGTTACTGGCCTGGGCAGCTTTTGAGAGAACTGCTTGCCTGCTTGAGAAGAAGCAAATGCCTGCTCAGGCAGCACCTTGGGCTGCTGCTGCTGCTGCTCAGAAATCTCCTGAGTGGCTTGCTTAGGCAGTTGCTGACCTGCCACCTGCTCAGGCAGCTTCTTGGGCAGCTGCTTGCCTGCATGCTGCTTTGCGGATGCCTGATGAGTGGGCCGATCAATCGGCCGCTCAGCAGGGACCTGCCTGGGCAGCTTCTCAGGCTGCTGTTGACTGATCACCTGCTCAGGCAGCTGCTGTTTGTTTGCATGCTGCTTTGGAGATACCTGCTTAGCGGGCTGCACAACCTCAGGGACCTGATTGGGCAGCTTCTCAGGACTCTGCTGAACTACCACCTTTATGTCATTCACCTGCTGAGTCGCCCTCTTGGGCTGCTGCTTGACTGACTGCTCATTGTCAGCCACCTGCTCAGATTCAGGTTGATGCTTGACCTGCTGCTGCTGCTGCTGCTGCTGCTGCTGCTGCTGCTGCTTGTGAATCTGCTGTCTCACCTGTTCAGCTGAGATGGTCTGATACTGTAGAGATGCCTGCTGATGCTGAACAGTCTCTGGCACAGCAGACTGCTCAACCTCCTGCAGCTGTTGGTCGGTCACAGCCGCTGGTTGATGCAGCTTGGGGTCTAGGGGAGCGCTGTTCACAAGCTGGGTAGTAGGCTGGCAGCGCCACTCTGAGTGGGTGTTGGTGGGGGAGGTGGGGTGCAGGGGTTGCCACACCTGGGTCCCCTGTGCCTGCTTCTGCACATCACCCAAGCAGCCTGTTGGTAGAATCTGTCAAGACCAGCGTAGGCAAGCAGGGTGGACACAGGCAAGTCATTGTGAGGTCACAAAGTGATAGCACGACAGCTGCATCATGATGCTACGCTGATACTCAAACAGGACCTCAGACAGGGAGCTACTCAGGGCTGTACATAAGCTGACTCTAGGGGCAGACAGTGATTGAACAAATGAACACACGAGCAAACCATGAGTGAGTGAGTGAGTGAGTGAGTGAGTGAGTGAGTGAGGGAGTGAGTGAGTGAGGGAGTGAGTGAGTGAGCGAGCAAGAGTGAATGCATGTATGCAGAAGCAAATGAGTGAATGACTGAACACACAAACGAATGTGTGTACTCCCAGGTTTCTGTTCTTGTGTTGCCTGTGCATGCTTCTGCAAATGAGACCGAAACCTTTTGTCATGCTGTCATGATGGTGGTAGTGTTCTGAAGTACCGCAACAGGCAGTGGCTATAATATGCTGCCCATGCAGAGTTCGCACCACTGGGTGACTAAGATGACACTGCTGACATGCTGGCAGGGCTTCTGTATCAACAGCTCCTCTATTTTGAGAAGGGTTCTGTAGTCAATAGCAACATGATGGGACCGACACCACTGCCCAATTGCTCAAAAGAACTGTATCTTCTGGTCTTTCAGTCAGGAAGGTGAGCAGGCACTGTCATTGACAATAACATCAAAGAATGTTACTTGAGGTCACTGACACAACAGGGGAGCAACAAGCAGGACTGACCTGCTTGCACAGCTTCTGCAGGTCAAGAAGCCCTGCAGCAGAGGTGGCGGGAGCCAGGTCCACCACCAGCAGGGTGGGGTCCACCCTGAGCCCCTGCTTCACAGCGCCCCCCTGCAGCTTCACTGGTCCGTCCCTGGCCGCATACTTACGCACATTGTTGATGTCCTGGGATGGTGTGACCGTGTCCCAGAAGGGCCCTGAGGCGATTATCAGGCGGGCCCCTCCTTCAGGAATGGTCGCCTGCGGACGACAATGTTACTGGTCATGTTTACAATTGTTGTTGTTGTTGCTACACAGTGTAGATGTTGCTATTAGGATCCTGATCAATTTCTTTGCATTTGGGTGTTCAACTGGTATCATGAAGGCACAGGGTTGTGTTCCTGTTTTGAGACTCACTGTCAAAGTATGAGCGCATGAGACTTCAGGCCACAATCACTTGTCAAACAGCAGCCGCGTGGAAATGCCAGCGGCTGTAGAGCATTGCCAAAACACAGGTGAAATGTGCATTAAAAATGGTCCATCTGCAGCATTGTTTAATGATCTGAGAACACAGCTCAATGCAATTGTGCAGACAGCTGCAGTGATGATACTACTTCGGGGCTGCATGAGATCATAGCTCAGCTACAAGTAGACATGTGGCATAAAATGATCGCATGAGTAAACACTAATTGATGACTAATGAACAATTCAATCATGAAGTGTACTGTACAAGTACATAAGTAATGAATCATGCAATGATGAATGATGAGATAGATGGATGGGTGACCTGCATGACTGTAGGGGGGGCCAGGCCTGGTGTTGGGCCCTCTGCCCTGCGCCTTCTGGACATCTGCAGAAGCAACACATGCCATTGTCAATCCTCCCTCTCCTATTACGGTCAGAGGAGGAGACTCGCACGCAGACTCAGATGCAGTTTGAAGATGAATGTGCGCTGCAGCAAACAGTGCAAGCATGGTCTTGTATCAGAGAGGCCAAAAATGAGGGTTTGAGGGGTTTGGATGCTTGTCACTTATGACTGCTTGCTGGAGCACAGGTGTGACGACTCACACCATCAAGACAGACGTAAGGGTGTCCTAGGGTACAGAAGTAAGATGACTATCACCATCAAACCTGATATGACTGTGTTTGCTAGAGTGCTGAGGCGCAACAACACCATCATCAACACTATGCATAACCGATGTGCAGCAGTACAGAAGTACGATAACCAACACATTCAACATTGACATAATTGTGTACTAGAGTAGAGAGGCAAGATGATCAACACCAACACCATCAACAAACTGACATGACGGTGCCTTACCGGGTAGATGTGTGCACCAGTGTCTAGATAGGCATAGGAGGTGCCAGCAGTGGCCACCACCAGCTGGCTGCCACACACAAAGGCCACAGTAGCCATGGTGCCCTCCCCCTTCACCTGCTCCCTCAGATCAGCGTCCGCAACGCTGTAGCCCTCAAGGAGTGCCTGACGAACGTCACGGCACAAGCGTTCTTAGCTGTATGACAAGACTGGCCTGTTCTGCAAATGGCACACATGCAACACAGAGACACCTGAGGTATCTTCCTCATGGTGAAGTTACCAGATACAACTCTCCAAGCATTTCTGAGTTCAGGTTTACAATGTGAAAGGAGCTTTTCTGCAGCAGTAGTGATGTTTCTGTGTCCCTGAGGGCTATCTGTGTCAGCTCACTACATGGACAGCCATGAGCCCATGCAGGTGATGCCCTCTGTCTTGACGCCATGCAGAGGCATTGCATGCTTGTCAATGCAGTTCCTACACTGTAGCATCCAACATCTGACCCACTGTCAAATCACACCTCAGCAAGGAGTTTGACCTGCTGGGAAGGACAGGAAGTTTAGAATCCACACACCCAGCAAGGATCAGTGGAGACACTCTGAGAAGGTGACAGGAAACTGCTTACTTTGGGCAAATGCACTTTCTACACTGTAGCTGCCGACACTTCGAGAAACTGAAAAGAAATGACTCACCTTGGGCAATGTGTGAACCCTACACTGAAGGTACTGACACTTTAAAAAGGTGAATGCAGATGCTTACCTTGGGCAAAGCCTCCATGAAGGCGACTTGGAGGGCAAAGCCCAGCTGCCCATCAGAGGCGCCCTTCCTTGCCCGGGCAATGGGCTTGCTCCCATCCAGGGCTGCCAGGATAGTGGGCACCAGGGTCTTGGAGGCCTGCAGGGGGGCGCTGGGACAGCCGAAGCCATCCAGCACACTGAAGGCCTCAAAGGCAACTTGGGGACCTGCAAACACGGCAGATTGCCATTTGGGGTTTAGGGTTTGTCGTTTGTGCACACATGGGAGGCTGAGATTGGTGCAATCTTGTGCAGCATGGCGCGGGAGACTGTGAGCTGTGCAATGTTATGCAGCATGGAAGAGTGCGATGTGTGTATTGTTATGCAGCATGAGAGAGAGTACCTTTTGTGCAATGTTGGGCAGCATGCAACTTGTCGAATGTGCACGATGATGCAACCTGCAGCATGTTCACTGTCTGCAAAGCTGCTTTGACCATGGTACAATGAGAGATCGGATTGGAAGACATGTCACATGTGAGACGTGAAACCTTGAGCTAGGATATTGCATGCACCAAAGCACAACACCGTTGAGCAGATCACACAGGGGCATGCAATGCAGCAAGCATACCACAGCATGCGACGAGGCAATTCAACATAGGTGTCACAACACAGATGACCACGCTCAGCATGTTGCTGTTACCTTT
>JAABUK010011780.1_pt1 | contig 11291 bp, 16 predicted proteins | sample 5559141 | NCBI WGS metagenome assembly JAABUK01 (sample SAMN10711869, study PRJNA513367) | rock metagenome | isolation source: Antarctica rocks | place: Antarctica: Victoria Land, Pudding Butte nord | collected 2016-01-03
TAGCGATCGTGGCCGAAGGTGGCGATTGATAGGCAAAGAGGGTCCAGCGTCAAAGGTACTGTCGGGGACGTATGAGAACGTAGCCGAAGTAGGCACTGGTCGGGTAGCGCTATCGATGAAAAGACTAAGACAAGGGGGTACTACGAAATGACTTCAATGACTTCAATGACTTCAATGACTCCAATCTCGAATCGCTGAGGCTATCCCTCAGCGATCTATAGTACCTATATACTTCCATAGCTTTGTGTTCCGTGTCTCGTCTTCCAAACATCACGTCTCGATCTCTGCAGTGGCGCAAAAGGTGAATCTCGGCAATCTTGGGGTTCGGAACGCAAGGAGGCCGAAAGAACGCGCGTTGCCGTTTTTGGGCGTCCTGGGATGTGCGACTCTCGGCGATAGTTGGCGAAAACGTGGTTTTGCCGTCGTTGTTCGATATGCGATCGTGACAAGACCAAACTCTGAGTCTTTCTGCTTGATCTTGTCCCATTCACAGACAGGGGTTCTTTCCATCATTATATATGCATGCCTTGCACCAACACGGCTTGTCTGTTACAGGATTGGACGAAAGGTTTCTAATCTGGGTTTCATTGCTGATTTGCCGTCATGAATCTGCGCAACATACAAGAAACTCGTCCATTTTGCTGGCTTCCTATCTCATCAGAAGACCATGAATCCTGCTTCAAGCTAATTTGGGCATACCTTTTCACCCAAACAGGGGGGGGCGAGGGGGGTCCAAGGGGTATCACTACAGGCTGAAATGTGATGCAGAATGTTGCTTGTACACTGAACAATCAGTGTGACCTGGTGAGGACGCAGACCGGAACTGTGTGAGTCCGACTCCTGTCTCAAGCCACCGAGACTGCCTCATTATTCTACAATTATGGTGCACCAACTTATGTACATTATAGATAGGTAATATCCCCTTGACTTTCAGATAGTTTATATGTTCCTGCTGGGGATGACAGCGCATGCAACGCAGTGGCAAATCTGCAGTACTATTTGGTGACTTTGGTCCAAAGACCTGGCCAGAATTCCTGAAGGACCGGTCATTCTGCCTAAGTTGTGTGGTGAACAGTACAACGGTGGAGGAAATCTTGCTCATTGGCACCCGTGACAGATTTTCGCAAGTCTTGTTGTGAAGAAGGCCAAATTCTTCTTCATGTACCTTCGACACAGTACTCAGTAATTTGCTCCGGCAATGTACTCTGAAACGGGTTGCAACCATGTTCAATGTACTACAAAACGAGGCTATCACTGTCAGTGCTACGTCAACCAGCAAATAGGCCCGACGCTCAGCTCCTAGAATCGGCGACGGTCGTCTGGGCTTCGGCAAAGTTGGACTACCGAGGTCGAACTTGGCTGGAATAACTCGAGGACACGCGTGGGTGTAGCCGAGTTAAGTGCGGGCCGAGTAGCGTGGGCTAGAGATGCTGAGGCTATGAGTAGGCTAGGTAACTATAGTGACTCTAAATGACTTTCAGTGACTTTCAATCTCGAATCGCTGATTCTCCCCGACTCTCAAGTCCATCCCTTTTATACATCGCCTTTCAGGCCTATCTTCGGTGATGTTCGGCGATGTTCGGCGATGTTCGGCGATATTATCCGAGCTTCAATTCACGATCGTGACACAGACGGTCTATGAGCACGCCGTCGAACCGGTGCAGTGTGCGTGGAAGCTGCAGGGGAAGCATGAATCGGCTGGGTACTGAGGAATGCGGCAAGGGTTGGGTTGTAGCTTTGACTCGAGTCCGCCCTTAAGAAAGCTGTGCCACCGTCCTTGTTGCGGAAGATAGGATCTATAAGACAGGATCTAGAGCCTCACATTTGGTACATCTCCGGTAGACTTCAGCTAGAGAAGACTTAAGTAGCGACCAGAGCATGCAGACGAGTGCGCACCCATGACATTGGCCTCTGCGTCCTCTTTGGCGCTGTAAGGGGCATTATCAATGATCCTCTGCCCTTGGCCGTTGCCAATACCCTCCTTCCGGTCCTGAGCTACCTTCCAGCCGTCCAACATGTAGAATGGGTGATGGAGAAGGGGTGTGTTGGGCGATGGCGGGAGGTGATGGGGGCTCTGCTGCGAGGATAACATGATGCGGACTAAGGGATGGGGTCTAATGGCGGTGGTTTCAAAGCTCTAGCCTCAAATTTGAGCGAAGCAGATGTCTTTGCCGACCGAGAAAGACTTTGGCGCAGGAGGATGATGTCATGATTCGGATTTCCCCATACTCCGCCGACGTCCCCGATCCAATTCCATGTTTTTCAACTGGGGGTAGAGAACCACACGATTTATCAACCAAATGGTTCGCATCGTCTTCACCGGTGGCTCGTCAGTTTCCCTTATCAGACCGATAGACGACGCCTAACCGACCGTGACAGGGGCAAGGCCGGCCGTCATGTAATCCCTTACCTAATCTCCCAAGGACACGAGATACTCAATCTCGACCTCATCGATTTCCCGGACAAATCCGTCCCCGTGTACACGCTCAAATGCAATCTCACAGATTCCGGTCAGGTATTCAATGCTTTGACGACGCTGTTCAACATGGGGGAGTATGGGAAGGAGGATGATTGGAGGGACAGGAAGAACGGGGGGTATTTGGGGAGTCCGTCGATGGTCGTTCACTTTGCGGCTTATGCGAGGGTGAGCACATCGTGCCGTATCACGAGTATGACCTTCACTTGAAATACATTCCGGCCGCAGGATATGATCGTACCAGACAACCTGACCTTTGCGGCTAATACGCAAGCGACATACAATGTCATCGAGGCGTCTTGCAAGCTCGGGGTTCGAAAGGTGAGTCTCTGCCCGAGTGACAAGCTCCACTTCAGTTATATCAAGTCCGTCGTTGACTCTCCGTAGATCGTGATCGCTTCGAGTGAGACCACATATGGAGTATGCTTCACCCAAGGCGAGAAGGGCAACGACTACAACTCCTTCCCCCTTCTAGAAGAATACGACATCGACCCAATGGTAGGCCACCTTCTCCTGTCGCCTCGGTGTGCCCTCCCTGACGCATCTCAAGGACACATACGGTCTGACCAAACAACTCGGCGAAGTCACCGCCCGATCCTTCGCCCGTCGCTTCGCCAACGCTTACGAAGACGGCGAGGGCGTAGACATCTACGCCTTCCGAATCGGCAATGTCGTGGAGCCGCACGAGTACGCGCAGAACTTTAAGAAGTACCTGATGGAGGTGGATTCGAGGAAGAGGAACGCTTGGAGCTATATCGACGCGAGGGATTTGGGAAAGATGTGTCATCTCGCTAGCCAGTCCAGTGGGCTAGGTTTCCAGGTACGTCTCGCATCACCCAGACAGAGTCTCGCTGGAGGAGTGATGTTTAGGTATTCAATGCGACCAATGACACCGCCTCCTCCCTCCTTCCCACTCGGACACTTCTCTCCCTCGTCGCCCCAAACTCCCCAATCACCGCCTCAGACCTCGGCGAATGGGAGGCGCCTCTGTCGAACCGCAAGATGCAGAAGCTTCTGGGATTCAAGGATACGCCCGAGTGGACGTGGCGGGCCGAGTTGGAGAAGGCGGGTTGGGATCTGAAGGGGATGGAGAAGGAATTGAGGGAGAGTTTGGCGAAGGAGGGGAGATTGAATGCGTGAGGTTTGGTCGCAATGCTGAGATGCGGAATATGCGGTCTTCTGTATCAGCAACCACCCAGCCATCCCGACCTGGACCGATATTCTGCACATTCCTGCTGATGACCCTTGACCACAACCAGAAGCGAAACGACAAACGGTGAATTCCTTCTTCTGATAATGGCAATGGTCTTCGCTGCTCCGATTCTTACGAGTACGGGCTGACTGTCCTGCTGCCTTACTCTCGACGCGCTGATGAGCTGTCCCACGCTGAGTTTGCGCCGCTCAAAGTGTAAGGTTTTCCGATCCGCCTACTTCATCCATCCATGACTTTGCAAGATCCAGTGGACATTCTCAGCGAGAAGGACGGCGTCTCTCATTGAATCAAGCATGGTCCCTGAAGCGGTCCCTGAAGCGCAAGTAAAGCTCTTACACTACCTCGTGCTGGCACGAATATGTCCAGATCGTCCTTGTCCATCAGTTCAAATGGACCGCCGAAGTGGAACACTCGTTGACAAGCGCAGGACTTCGTCATTTCAACCCGACTGGCGAGTATTTCCTGATTTGTCAAGTGGTAATTTGAGGGACCTCCATGCCGCCTACAACCTTATCCGCATTGCCGACGGTGATGAATGGAAGACAGCCTTCCGCACCCGATATGGCTGGTTTGAATATCTTGTCATACCGTTTGGGCTCACAAACGCCCCGGCATCATTCCAGAACCTCATCAACGACACCCTCCGTCAATACCTTGACATCTCTGTCATCGTATATTTGGACGATATCCTCATGTTCAGCAAGACAAGAGAGGAGCACATCACCCATGTCAAGCAGGTGCTCGACAAACTCCAGCAAAATCAACTCTGGGCCAAAGCTGAGAAGTGTACCTTCTTCAAGCATGAGGTTGACGTCCTGGGCTACCTCGTATCGGATCATGGCGTCCGCATGGATCCAAAGAAAGTCGATGCCGTCCTATCCTGGCCAACCCCCAAATCTGTCTACGACATTCAAGTCTTCCTTGGTTTTGCCAACTTCTACAGGCGATTCATCCGAGCTTACTCCAAAGTGACAACTCCCTTAACAAAACTACTCCGCAAGGAGATCAAGTCTGAATGGGGCCGGTCTGAGGACGAAGCATTCAGTACTCTGAAGGAGGCTTTCACAAGCGCTCCTCCAGCACTTCCAACCCGGCAAATCAATTGTGATTGAGACAGATGCTTCTGATCACGCTATCGCCAGCATCCTGTCACATCCCAATGAGACGAATCAACTCAATCCTGTTGCCTACTACTCCCGGAAGCTCCAACCAGCGGAGCTCAACTATGAGATCTACGACAAGGAGATGCTTGCTATTGTGGAAGCATTCAAGCACAGGCGAGCATACCTCGAGGGTGCAGAAGAAATCATCATCTACACCGATCACAAGAACTTGGAGTACTTTACAACATCAAAGGTACTCAACAACGTCAGGCTCGATGGGCACTCCTGGCTCATTTCGGCAAATTCACCATCATCTATCAACCTGGTCCCAAAATGGGAAACCCGATGCCTTGACGAGACGTCAAGACCTCCAAGAGGGGAGTAGAGCTGCTGAGGCACCTCCCCACACACTTCTGAAACCTGGTCAATTCATCATTGGCGCTCTCCAGCCACCTACTCTGGACAGCAACCTCCCGCTCCGTTCCGATATTCTTTCCAGGATACGACAACTCCAGCCTGAAGACGACCTCCTTCAACAGCTTTTGCCTTACCTCAAGGATTCCAGCAAATCACGCCCTCCAGAAGTCTCAAAACGGCTTGAGCACTTATTCATTAATAACCGACTGGTCTACTACAAAGATCAGATCTATATTCCAGACAACCACGAGCTCAAGATGGACCTTCTCCGGCAGCTTCACACAATTCCAGCACTGCAGGTCACCTTGGACAAGCCAAGACACATGACCTCCTCACTCGACACTACTATTTCCCAGGTCTACGCCACTTTGTCAACACCTATGTTGCCGGTTGCCACACTTGCGCACGGAACAAGGTCCCCCGCCAAAAACCGTACGGCCCATTCCAGTCACTCCCGGGTCCATCCCAGCCTCGGTAGTCCCTCAGCATGGACGCCATTATCGAGCTCCCGCCATCCCAAGGCTATGACTCCATCATGGTCTTTGTGGATCGATTCACCAAACAAGCCCACTTTGTCCATATACAGCTAAGGGATGTGACGCACCACTGGCTCAGATGCTCAGGCAGAACATCCTGCGGCTTCACGGCATTCCCTCTGATATCGTATCAGACCCAGGATCGTTATTCACTTCTCAATTCGGGCGAGCCTTTGTCACCGGACTAGGCATCACACCAACGGTCAATAGGGCTGGATTTTGTCTGCCTTACCAGGCACAGTATTGACAATGGCCGACGGGACAGACGGACCATAATGTTGACACCTGTTGTATGGATTGGTTCTGGAACCTGGAGTTTGTATCAGTTCAGGGTGTAGTAGCAACCATTAGAAGGTCTAGGAGTGGGAAGTGCAGGAATGAGGGGTACAGGGGGGATGTCTACTTACATGGAGTGACATGGTGGCTTGAACTAGTCTCTAGAAGACTGGGCAGTATCAAGGATCCTAATCCTGGATGTCAACTGTAGGATAGCCGACTCAATCAATAAGAGAGACGGGGAGTGTCTCTGGTGTGACTTCCAATAACTTGGACGGCCATGCAAGGAAAGGTAAAATACTCTGGGATCAGGTCGGTGAGTGGTCTCAGCACGGCTACCCTGAACTGATGCGTATCTCCACCAGCCGAGGAGCACAACCCCTCCTTGAATACCCCCTGTCCGGACCGTGGGACCGGACATATGGCTTCGATCTGACTCAGTACGTTGGGATCCTCGGTTCAGCCATTACTGGCATCATCGGCCTCTAAAGGGTTGGGTTGTAAACGAACCCCATACGTACTTGCATATCTGTACTCCGCGCATTCAGCTGGGGACTTTGCTGCTCTTCTCCCGCCGATATGCCCCTCACTTGGGCATCGCCTCGAACCGGGCCACCTCTGGCACAGCGCTAGGCACCCACTCCGGTTTACTCTTCATGAAGATCTCAACCTGCATCTTCGGTGACTCGCCGATGATCCCGCCGGTCCTGGGTGCCTCCCAGTCATCCATTGACCCTCTCCCACAACCCTTCCAAGGAAGAGGAAGACGCAGACGTACCGGATACCCCAATGTTCGTCCGGTTCTCCCTCACCAACATGATTGAACAGCGCACTCCCGCAATCCCCACAGAAGCCCCTGATCTCACCTCAATTCGGCGCTCTCGTTGGTCGGGGCGGGAGAAGGGAGGAGGACGAACCGTTGGGTCGATTTCCCAGCATCGCTCTTCCCTTGAATGATCTTCGGTGTACCCTTGAATTCGACCCCTTCAGCCCCGGAGACGAGGAAACTCGTCAAGCCGTAGGCGGAACCGGAGATGCGCTGACAGTCTGTACAGTGACAGTTCCCGGTTGTGTCGATCTTGCCGGTTATGGTCCATTCGATCGCGCCGCAATAGCATCGGCCGTGTGGAGCCATGCTGACCGGCGGTTGGGTGATGCTGGAAAGGGATGGATGACGGAGATTTTGTGGAGCGCCTGGGTTTCCCGGAGAGATGGAAAGTAGGAAGAGGTGTTAAATTTCCCGGCTGGGCTGGACGGAATCAGTCTTATCGAGTCCGTCGTGATTGGGCCTTTCATGGTCCCTCTATCCCGAACGTCGTCGTCCAAGAAGGATGAACGTTGTCGTCCAAGAAGGATGAACGTCGTCGTCCAAGAAGGATGAATCTCGTTCCCCACCTTCGGTTCGCCATATGGAAACCCATTCATCGAGGTGAGGAAGTTGCCCTTCATTTCTTCCTCTGCATCCATGACAGATCAAACCCCCTCGGTGAAAGCCCCTCCGCCCGCCGCCTCATCCACCTCAATCTCATGACTCAGACCCATGACCTCAAAGAAGTCCCTCGGCGAAGTACCCTTCCCCATCGCTTCATCCTTACCCGTCTTCTTGAGCTCCGCGAATGACGCTCGGATCGCTTGCATCGCCGCGTTCCCGGAAACGACGGGGTAGATTGCGAGTTTGAACCCCCAGGAGGAGACTTGGTCGATTGAGTAGTGGGGGGTTTTCGAGTTTGGGACGAGGTTGATGAGGAGCTGCGGAAGTGTCAGAAAGGTAATCAGCTGTGCAGATAGATGGTGGGCACAGAGGGGCTCACAGGCATCGGGGCGAGGGTCTTGACGGCGTGTTCGATTTGATCCGGGGTCTTGATCGCTTCGAGGAAACCGACATCCGCTCCCAGATCTCTCGCGGCGATGAGCTGAGCAACGTGATTCTCATCCTCCACCAGATCATCATCCCATAACCCCCACTCACCCGCTTGATCGACTCCTCCATCCCATGACTCGCCAACGCATCCGTCCTCGCGATGATCACAATGTCGCTACCCCCCGGGACCGCCTCCCGACCAGCAACAGCGGCCCGAATCCTAGTCTTCCAGATCTCCACATCCACCAATTTCTTCCCTCCCAGATGTCCACAGCGTTTCATCTGGATCTGATCCTCGATGTGGAATCCGGCTATCCCGAGACGATCGTACATCTGGACGGTCCGGGCGATCGCGTTGGGTCCACCGAATCCCGTGTCGGCGTCTGCGATGAGTGGGACCCGAGGGTCGATGTTGGCGATCATCTGACCGGTGGAGGCGAAGTCGTGGAGGGAGGCAAAGGCGAGGTCGGGGAGGCCCAGGCGGGAGGCGGTGGTCATGGCGCCGGATTGGTACTGATTTCGGCATCGGAGTCAACGATTGCGAAATCGGCAAACGAGGAAGAGCAACACACCATGCATGGGAAGCCAGCTTCGATGGCGAGTCGAGCTGAGATCCCATCGTATACACCTGGCGCTTGGATACAACCAGGCTGAGCTAAGAGCTGTCGCAGCCGCGTGGACGGTTTGATGTAGGTCGATCCGTTCCGAGTGTGATTGGCGGTCGTCATCTTCGTGGATCGTAAGGATGATCCTGATTCGGCTTGCAGCTGGGATGTCTGAGATATCTTCGCTTGAAAGCAGAGATGTAGATTCACTTTCGAAATCGCTGCCTAGGTCGGCCGAAACCCCCGAACGGCCGACGACTGATGCTCCATGCGGCAAACCGGCATGCCGGCGTCGGTATTTATGCCACGGCCCGATCGTCCGAGAGTTGTCCAGTCGGCTACCGATCGATCGAGGTGTTCTCGGCATCTCCACGGAAAATCCCGCATTCATGTCCAGGAATACAAAGACCCCAGATCTTTATCGTCTCGGATGCGGGTGTCCTTGTCATCGTTCTCCCTCAACTTCGAGATATCTTTTGGTCCGATATTGAAAAGCCATGGAGGAGCAGAAGTCAGAAACGCAGTATGTCGAGGAGGGTGGACTCCCGGACGATGCTACCACACAAGCGATCGAGAAGAAGGTCGTCCGCAAGCTTGATGCAAGTCGACGGAAGGAATCGAATGAGGCTTCACTGACTCGCTACAGATCCTGATCCTACCCCTCACGGTCGTACTATACGTCGCCGCTGCGTCTGTCATTCTCTCGAAAGCAGAGCGATGCATCACTGATAGGCAGATAGACTCGATCGAGGCAATGCCGGTAACGCAAAGTTACAAGGTCTGACCACGCTGCTTCAGCCGGACGTGGACACAAACTACTCCATCGTCCTCTCTTCGTTCTACATCACTTACATTGCAAGTCCATCCACCACCCACCTTCCACAATCTGATCTGACTCTCTCAGGTCTTCAACATCCCCGGTAATCTCCTCGGCACGATCATCACCCCCGACAAAGCGCTCGGCATCGGCGCCTTCATCTGGGGGACCGCATCCTCCGCCCAAGCAGGCGCCACCAGCTTTGCTGGTCTCGTCGTCTGTCGGCTATTCATCGGTCTCGGCGAGGCTGCCTTTGGTTCCGCGGTCGCGCTTTACTACACCCTGTGGTACAAGCGGAACGAGATTGGCGCGAGGTTGTCGTGGTATGTCGGGTCAGGATCATTGGCGGGAGCGTGAATCATCTACGATTGGACGAGGCAATCGCCGTGCTGATAGGTTGGTGCCATCAGATTTGGTGGATTGATTGCATATGGCGTTTCCTTCATCAAGTCGAAGATCGCGACATGGCGGATCCTGTTTCTCATTGAAGGGTTGCCGACGGTACTGCTCGCGATCGCCATCTACCTCTTTCTTCCTTCCACGCCGGAGTTATCCAAATGTACGTCCACGTATTCTCTCCAGGGTCCTCACTGATCCCGGGGCAGACCTGAAGAAAGAAGAACGAGCCATCGTCATCAAGCGACTCGTGGACACCGGATACAACCGCGCGCACAAATTCGATCGTTCCGCACTCAAGCGATGCTTCTCGACCCGAACCACCTACCTCAACGGGATTATATACCTCTCCATCAATCTTACTCTCGGATCCGTCTCCGGCTTCCTCCCGACTATCATTCAAACCCTAGGCTACACCGCCTCCCGCGCCCAACTCTTCACCGTCCCGCCCTACGCAGTCGCCTTCGTCGGGACCGTCGCGATCTCATACCTCTCTGACCGACTCCAATCCCGCGGGATCTTCGTCGTCGGCCTCATGCTCTTCAGTGCAGTCGGCTTCGCCATCCTCCTTGCCGTCCCGCACAACCATCCCGTTCGGTATTTCGGGGTCTTCCCAGCAGTGCTCGGGTGTTTCTGCAATGGCCCGTTGATGTTGAGTTGGGCCTCGAACACGGCGGGGAGCCACTCGGCAGCGGCGGTGCGTTTGGGCTTCATGAATGGCTTCGGCCAGTGCTTCTCGAGTGAGCTACCTGGGACTGGTCACCTCGAACATTGACTGACTGTGTTTCCCAGTCCTGGCGTCCTTCTCATTCCCCGCGACAGAGAAGCCGAGGTATTTCAGAGGCTTCGGCCTGAACCTGGCTGTCAACGTGGTGAGCGCCACCCCTGGATCCGGATCAGCAAACAGTCAAGCTGATGGGCTCCTCAGCTCGCTGCAGCCGTAGCGGGCTACCTCACCATCTACTATCGTCACGAGAATGCTCGACGTGATCGTCAAGACGCAGCGCGACTGACCGACGACCCGATCACGGTCGGCGAGGAGATCGACGATATCACTCGGACAAAAGGGACAGAGGAGGTGGAGAGGCAGACTGGACAGCTGCATGACCTCACTCCGGGATTCAGGTATTACGTCTGAGGACTGAGACTACAAAAAAGGCGTCAAGCAAGGGCGCTGTGCTGTGGGATGTGTGATCGGTCGGCGAGAGATCGTGAATCTAGCCTGTATCGAGGTCGTTCGTAAGCTGTATGAAGACCACACCATCTTTCCGTGGCCTGAGAGAGGATGGCACCCTTCACCCCATCAGTGTGTCGATCGACCTGTATTCTAGCACGGCGATTCGAGTCGTCTTTGCTCTTACATCTGAGCACGGTGAAGGAGCGAGGAAGCCCAGAGTCTCGACGAGAAGCAACATCTCATTTACCTCGTTCCCCTCTCTTCTTCCCGGGCCGACCAAACCCCCGACGCGCTTCCGGCCATGTCCCTCCCACCTGTTAAAGATGGCTGGTTCAGGGTACAGGCGTTTCGCGCGTTCGCGTTTATATGAATACATCTTAGTAGTCATGCGTTTTTACTATTGCATATGAACCT